>ENA-ORSX01000266-ORSX01000266.1-human-gut-metagenome-genome-assembly--contig:-NODE-266-length-63815-cov-7.558061_pt1 | contig 63815 bp, 54 predicted proteins | sample MGYA00241904_ERZ509172 | MGnify/ENA primary metagenome ERZ509172 (study PRJEB26280, sample SAMEA2338795) | human gut metagenome | biome: human gut; feature: human-associated habitat; material: faeces... | reverse complement strand
GGCAGGGCTGGCTATCCTTGTTTTGCTTTGTGCTTCTCTACCGTACATGAGCATTAGCCCCAGGGTTATCATTTCCGTATCCCTCCATGAGGTTGATACCGCCCCAGATACCAAGACCGGCTCCCAGAGCCACAACAAGGGTCTGTAATACATCTACTGCGCTGTTGAAAAATTCCATAAATTCAATCCTCCTAATTTTTTTCGTTATCGCTGTCAGGTTCTATTTCCAGTTCGTACATCTCAAAAGGTTCCTCCGGCTTTACCACCGCAGGACGCCGTTTCATGTACCGTTCCACATCAAATTCATTTTTCTTGTCGGCATCGGCAAGGTATTTGTAATTCTTATGGGCTGTAATATCGAACTTGTCCGATAAAAACGGCCGGGTGCCCCGCACCTGCAGGATACACTTGCCTCCGTCCATGACTGCGATCTCGTCCTGGCTCATCAACTCCTTTCCTAATTTCTGATAATTGAGGCCGTGGGAAACCTGCGTCCCCCGGTTCTCTGAGGTGTTGAAACTGTCAATGGTCTCTTTCCCCAGGATTTCCGAGAGCTCTTTGAGCGTGGATTTCTCCTTGCCTCCCAAAAACAAGGTAGTGTCGCAGTTGCCGACAATGGTATCTGCGGCGTCCTTGTAGATGGTCTTTAGCTGTGACTGTGATTGTAAAATAATAGAAGCCGAGATTTCCCGGCTTCTGATAGTAGCGATCAGTTTATCAAAGTTTGGTATCTGTCCAATGTTGGCGAACTCATCCAGGATACACCGTACATGAACCGGCAGCCTGCCGCCGTATTCATCATCCGCCTTATCACAGAGCAGATTGAAAAGCTGACTCTGGAGCATGGCGATCACGAAATTAAAGGTGGTGTCCGTGTCGCTCATAATGAGGAACAGGGCGGTTTTTCGGTCGCCCAGGGTATCAAGTTCCAGATCATCATACTCCATCAAATCCCGCAGTTCCTTAATATCGAATGGGGCAAGCCGGGCTCCGCAGCTAATCAGGATGGACTTTGCCGTTTTGCCGGCAGCCAGCTTGTATTTCTTGTACTGTTTGACTGCGAAATGGTCCGGCTCCTTTTCCTCCAGGCGGTAGAACATGAGATCAACGGGGCTCTGGTATGCCTCGTCGTCCTCCCTGGCCTCGCTTGCGTTTATCATTTCCAAAAGGGTGATGAAGTTCTTTTCTTCCTCCGGGGCCTCATACCAGATATAGCCAATCAGGGCACAGTACAGGAGGCGTTCCGCCTTGACCCAGAAATCCTCGGAAGATTTTTCACCGTCGCCTTTGGTGTTGGCTATGATGGTGTTGGTAAGTTTCAAAATATCCTTTTCACTCCGCAGATAGGCGAATGGGTTATAGTGCATGGACTTCTTAAAGTTGATCGTGTTCAGCACCTTGACCTTGTAGCCTGCCCGCACCAGGAGAGAGCCTGTTTCCAGAATGAGGGTTCCTTTCGGGTCCGTGACGACATACGAGGAATGGAGCTGCATGAGGTTGGGCTTTACAAAGAACCTGGTCTTGCCGCTGCCAGAACCGCCGATCACCAGGATATTTTTATTCCTGGCATACTTTGGGTTCTTTGGGCGGTTCGACATCATCAGCCGTTCCGTTTGGGTCAGCAGTACATTGTTTTCAAATACCGGGTCTATGTAGGGTTTTATATCCTCCGGCGTTCCCCATCTTGCAGAGCCATACTCCATGCCTTTACGGTATTTCTTTGCGTTTTTGCCTTTGGTGTAGATAATCAACCGAATTATCACCGCACCGATCAGCCCCACAAGCAGGTCTGCCGGGTGAAAACTGGGAGCAACGCTTTCCATAGCCTGAGAAAATCCGTCTCCCAGGTTCAGCAGTTTGTCGGAGAGGTCAGCTCCGGGAGAGAGCCGCACCGCCTGGGCTGCCTTATCGAACAGCCACACAAATAGTAAGTATGGGAGGTTTAAGATCAGCAGCTTTTTCACATTTACCTGTTTCATAGCTCCATCCCCCTGTCCTTGTGTTTGGTGCGGTCCAGAACCTTATCCTTTTTCTGCACCAGCTCTTTCATGCTGGACAGGAGTTTGCGGATAGAGGGCTTTTTCTCCTGGGAGAGCTGCTTTGCGGAAAACTCCTTAAAAGCCGCCGTCATAACGTCAGCGTCCCGGCCTTTGAAGAATACCAGGTACCGGGGCGGCTGCGTGCTGCTGTCTTTTTTCAGGGCAAAATCAATGCCGTACTTCTTAGCGGTGGCAGAAAATGCCCGGATGTTGTCGTTGGTGATCTCCAGGTTGGAGACTCCAGTGTTATGTTTCATCAGCTCCTTTAGGGTCTGTTTCCCTTTGGGGAGCTGGTGGCTTTTGTTTTTCTGTGCCTCCAGGAACTTCCGCATGGCCTTAGCCAGGACGGAGGCGGTCATTTTGGAAGTGGTGATGGCAAGTGCCATTGTTTTCTGGGTTACTTCTTCCTGCATGGATTACCTCCTTTCCCCTCCGCCGTACAGGTCATGGTTCACCAGGGAAGTGTAGTAGCTGCTGATGGTGGATGGTGCATTATACAGGGCCGCCAGCAGATATTTCTTGATGTTACGGACATAGGTGGTATTCTCCTGCATACTGGAAAGCACATACTCAATATGCGAACTGTCCAGTTTCATAAAGCGGGATTTCACCACCCCCGCCGGGTAGTCGTCCCCGGCAATACGGATGGTCTTTCTTGCGGAACAGACCGTGTCCACGATCAGTTCCACCAGTTCGTCAAGCCGCTCTCTGTCGATCTGGTTATTCTGGACCAGATGGCGGTACTCGATATTTTCCAGGATGATCTCCCGATAAATCTCTCTGGCAGACCTCGTATCCGTTCCCATCCCATCCGCCGCCTGCGGCTCATCCTCATACGGATTTGATCGGATAGGATTTGATACCTCCGTATTTGATAAATCAGTATTTAATCCCTGGTTACTTGATTTATTAGTATTTAATTGTGCGGGGTTTCCCTGTTCAGGTTCTTCCTGTTCAGGACTTCCCAGGACTGGATTACCCAAAACTGGATTTTCCTGTTTAGGTTTTCCCTGTCCCGGCTGGGACGGCTTAGGCTGTTCTAAAATGGTGTACTGAATATCCGTAAGCTGCCCTTTGGCGTTTCGGATACGCTCCCGTATCACATAGCCGTGTTCCTCCAGCTCATTTACCGTTGAGCAAATGCTGTCCACACCGTCCTTGCATATCTTCGCAAGCCCTTTGGTGGTGTAATCCCAGTCCTCCGGTAGGGAGAGCATGAGGGAGAGAAGCCCCTTTGCTTTGAGGGAGAGTTTCGTGTTCCGCAGATGGTGGTTTGCCATCACGGTATAGTCACGGGTTTTCTCTATGCGGAAAACTGCCATAATCGGACACCTCCTTTCCGTTTTCTAAAAAGGTCGTTTTTCTTGTGATTTTTCCTCTGTGCTGTTTCCGTCAGGGTACAGGGATAAATCCTCCTGCCTGTTGTCGGAGAGAGGCATACAGAGAGGAAAAGGGATGATTTTCGCCCCAAAAGAGGGTGCTTTTCAGAGGTCACGGTCTTTTGCGTCATAGTGGAGGTTTCCCGCTATCACTTTGGCGTGGTTTCTGATCTTGATAAATCCCTTGTCCTGGTTCTCCCTGGCTTTCTGGTATCCCTGCTCGGTGAGGAACAGACGCATACGCTCACCTTTATATCCCATAGGGGACTCATGGGAGAGAACATCTAAGACAATCATGTGGCGGGTATCAGGGGCAAAACGCTCCAGAGCCATAATGTCATGGCCGGCCAGTTTCTCCGCCCCGGACTTCTGCCTTGCCTCCGCAAGCATTTCCCCGATGGTTCGGGCTTTCCCCGGCAAGTGGTAATTCTTCTGAACATCATTTACCAGAGCCATGCACTCCTTGTCGGAGAGGGGGCGGATTTTTGCCATAAGGCTTTCCGCCGTGGCTTTGGTATCTTCATCCCGTGAATAGCGGCAGGTCATGTAAAGTTCGTTCAGGACACCCGCCTGGCTTGTGCTTTCAAGCTGGTAGGCCATCCTCATTTCAGGTTCCGTCAGTTTCATGGTTGGCTCCTTTCTGTAAATGGGCATGAAAAAAGCCATAGGCGAAAATACCTATGGCGGTCTGCCCGATGAGAGGCATACGGAGGCAACAGAAAAGGGATACTGCTGTCATAACAATATCCCTTAGTCTGTCTGATATTCAGTTTTAAGCCAAAGCCCTGTCTGTTGCTGTCCGCAATGCCTTGATTTTACTGGTTTTTTACTACCATCCTTATCAAAGCCTTGCTAAATAAAGGCTTTGAAGCTCTGCTCCAACTATTCCATTTCAATCGTCGCCGGCGGCTTCCCCGTGCAGTCATACAGCACCCGGTTCACATGCTGGACCTCGTTTACGATCCGGTTGGAGACCCTGCCGATCACTTCCCAGGGCAGCTCCGCTGCCTCGGCGGTCATAAAGTCAATGGTGTTCACGGCCCGCAGCGCGATGGCGTAATCATACGTTCTCTCGTCGCCCATGACGCCCACGGAGCGCATGTTGGTCAGTGCGGCAAAGTACTGGCCAATGCTCCGGTCCAGACCGGCCCTGGCGATCTCTTCCCGGTAAATGGCGTCGGCCTCCTGGACCATCTTCACCTTCTCCGGCGTTACCTCTCCGATGATACGGATCCCAAGTCCCGGGCCCGGGAACGGCTGACGGTACACCAGCTTTTCCGGGATCCCCAGCTCCAGACCGGCCTTTCTCACCTCGTCCTTGAACAGATCGCGGAGGGGCTCGATGATCTCCTTGAAATCCACGTAATCCGGCAGTCCTCCCACGTTGTGGTGGGACTTGATCACAGCGGATTCACCGCCCAGGCCGCTTTCCACCACGTCCGGATAAATGGTTCCCTGCACCAGGAAATCCACAGCTCCGATCTTCTTTGCCTCTTCCTCAAACACGCGGATAAACTCCTCGCCGATGATCTTTCTCTTTTTCTCCGGCTCTTCCACGCCGGCCAGCCTATCGTAGAAGCGCTGCTGCGCGTTTACACGGATGAAGTTCAGATCATAGGGGCCGTTGGGGCCGAATACCTCTTCCACCTCGTCGCCCTCATTTTTCCGCAGCAGGCCATGGTCAACGAACACACAGGTCAGCTGATCGCCCACGGCCTTGGCCAGCATAACGGCCGCAACGGAGGAGTCCACACCGCCGGATAATGCGCAGAGCACCTTTCCGTTTCCGACCTTCTCGCGGATCGCCCGGATGCTGTTCTCCACAAATGCGTCCATCTTCCAGGTTCCGGAGCAGCCGCAGACCTCATAAAGGAAATTGTGCAGCATCTTCGTGCCTTCCTTGGTATGAAGGACCTCCGGATGGTACTGGATCGCATACAGCTTCTTCTCCGCACACTCGGCAGCCGCCACCGGACAATCGGCTGTATGGGCCACGATCCGGAAACCGGGAGCCGCCTTTTCAATATAATCGTTATGGCTCATCCAGCAGATGGTCTTTTCGGACACATCTCCATACAGCTTGCTGGTCTTGTCCACCGTCACTTCGATCTTTCCATACTCACGGACCGGAGCCTTACATACATGGCCGCCCAGCACATGCATCATCAGCTGTGCCCCGTAGCACAGGCCCAGCACCGGGATCCCCAGCTCAAATAATTCTTTGCTGCAGGATGCGGCTCCTTCCTCATAGCAGCTGTCGGGGCCTCCCGTGAGGATGATCCCCATGGGATTCATGGCCTTGATCTGTTCCAGATCTGTTTTATAAGAATAAATTTCACAGTATACGCTGCACTCGCGGACACGGCGGGCCACAAGCTGGTTATACTGGCCGCCGAAATCAATAACAATAATTTTTTCCTGATTCATCGAGAGCCTCCTGTCAACCTTTGTTGAAAAGCTGTACCTGCCGAAAAGCATGCTTTCAGCAGGTACAAAAATTTTGTAATCATTATAATTGAAAGGTTTTGTCTTTGCAAGAAAAAAACTGTAAGTCCGGAAAAAACAGCAGAAACACCAGTGATCCGTTTAAAAATCCCCGATTATCCGGCAGATTTTCCGTCTGGGAATAGATCTGTTTCCAGTCTTTCCAAGCTGTCCCGGTGCGCCCTTTAACAGCTATGCCTCATAGGTTCCCTTCTTTAATAATACGCCGTCCTGCATCATCAGGCTGCCGCGGGCAATGACCGTATTCATGGAGAGATCGCCGTTGAGCACCAGCACGTCTGCGTCGCTTCCCTCATGGACGGCTCCCTTTTTGGGATATACCTCCAGAGCCTTCGCCACATTTCTGGTTCCCAGGGACAGAGCCTCCTCCAGGGACATATTTTCATTCTGGACCTGATATACCACCTGACGGTACATGGTATCCACACTGGAAACACCCATTTCCGTAAGATTTCCGGCTGCGTCATAGTTGGACCAGCTTCCCTGTCCGTCGGAGCTGATGGTCACCTTGTCCATGGGAACCCCGGCCTCCTTTGCCGCCCGCAGGGATGCCGCCAGCTCTTTGATCTTTTCCTCAAACTGTCCGCAGGTGAAGTCGATGGTTCCGCCCATCTTTGCCAGCTTGAATGCGTCCTCCTGGAGCTTCTTTGCTCTTCCCACATGGGTGGGCTGGAACGTCTTTACAGGGATCGAGGTGCGCTCCAGGGCTTCAAACACCGGACTTAAGGCCCTGTCGTCGCCGCCCATATGGAGGCATACAAAACCGGCTTTTCCGCTTAACATGCCGGCTGTCCGCACATCGCTTCCCAGGCGGATCAGCTCGTCCACGGTGATGTTCGGGGCACGGTGGTCAGAGACTGCCAGCTTAAGGCCGATGATCTCGTCTACGAACATGATATCCCTGCTGATGCTTCCTGTGATGGTCGGACCCGGATGCCCGTATGCTCCGCAGCAGCAGTAGGCAGAAATTCCCTCTTCCTTTAATGCTTTGGCCTTAGCCACCAGATTTTCTGTGCTCCGGCTGATGCCGTCGGTTCCCAGAAGTCCCACCACTGTGGTCACGCCGCCCCTGATCAGATCAGAAAGCTGCACCTGGGGAGCCTGTGTGTGGAAGCTTCCCTCACCGCCGCCGCCTGTAATATGGACATGGCGGTCAATGAATCCAGGCGCCACGATCCGTCCCGTTCCGTCGATCACCTGGCAGCCCTCATATTCCGGAAGATCCTCCCCGATCCGCTCGATCTTTTCACCGGCGATGAGCACGTCCTTTTTCCCAAGATACTCCGGTGCATACACCTCTGCCCCTTTGATTAATAGCATATCTGCTCCTCCTTGTTTTTATACCCCTCCGGGCGATTTAAGCGCATGGTCTCATAAAAATACAGAGATCAGAATGCGCCATGATACGATGGATCTCTTTCTCCATTGTATCATACTTCCTCCCGCTTTTCCAAATATTTCTTCACGTACCTTCCCGTATAGGAAACCGGGCTTTCTGCCACCTGCTCCGGCGTTCCCTTTGCGATCACCGTACCGCCCCGGTCGCCGCCCTCTGGCCCCATATCGATGATATAGTCGGCGGTCTTGATCACGTCCAGGTTGTGCTCGATGACCACCACCGTGTTTCCGCCCTCAGACAGACGGCGCAGGATCTCCACCAGCTTGTGGACATCCGCAAAATGAAGTCCCGTGGTGGGCTCGTCCAGGACATAAATGGTCCTTCCCGTTCCCCTTCTGGAAAGCTCCGTGGCCAGCTTGATCCTCTGGGCCTCGCCGCCGGAAAGCTCTGTGGACGGCTGCCCCAGTCTGATATAGGAAAGCCCCACATCGTTTAAGGTGGCGATCTTTCTGGAAATGGACGGCACGTTTTCAAAGAACTTCAGCGCCTCCTCCACGGTCATGTTCAGCACATCATAGATGCTCTTTCCCTTATATTTTACCTCCAGCGTCTCCCGGTTGTACCGCTTTCCGCCGCAGACCTCGCATGGAACGTAAACGTCCGGCAGGAAATGCATTTCGATCTTTATGATCCCGTCGCCGCTGCAGGCCTCACACCGGCCGCCTTTTACGTTAAAGCTGAACCGGCCCTTGCTGTATCCCTTGGCCTTGGCGTCTGGCGTCGCTGCAAACAGGTCCCGGATCAGATCGAACACGCCCGTATACGTTGCCGGGTTGGACCTGGGCGTCCGGCCGATGGGCGACTGGTCGATGGCGATGATCTTATCCAGCTGGTCCACGCCGTCGATTCCGTCATGGGCTCCGGCAATGGTCCTGGCCCGGTTCAGCTTCTTTGCCAGGGACTTATACAATATCTCATTGACCAGAGAGCTCTTTCCCGAGCCGGACACGCCTGTCACACAGGTCATCACTCCCAGGGGGATATCCACATCCACATTTTTCAGGTTATTCTCCCTGGCGCCCCGCACCTTCAGCCAGCCTGTGGGCTGCCGCCTCTCTGACGGCACCGGAATGGACCTCCGGCCGCTTAAGTATGCGCCTGTGATGGAGTCCTCACACTTCATGATCTCCTCAGCCGTCCCGACGGCCACCACTTTTCCACCGTGCTCTCCCGCTCCGGGGCCGATATCCACAATACAGTCCGCAGCCATCATGGTATCCTCATCATGTTCCACCACGATCACGCTATTTCCCAGGTCCCGCAGATGGGTCAGGGTCTTTAAGAGCTTGTCATTGTCCCTCTGGTGGAGGCCGATGCTGGGTTCGTCCAGGATATAGGCCACACCCACCAGACCAGAGCCGATCTGGGTAGCCAGACGGATCCTCTGGGCCTCGCCGCCGGAAAGGGTCCCCGTGGCCCGGGACAGGGAAAGGTAATCCAGTCCCACGTCAATGAGGAACATGATCCTGGCCCGGATCTCCTTCAGGATCTGTTCTCCGATCATCTTCTGCATCTCCGAAAGCTCCAGGCCGTCGATGAACTCCTTAAACTTCACGATGGACATATCTGTGGCGTCGAAGATATTTTTTCCGCCCACGGTCACCGCCAGGGATTCCTTTTTAAGTCTCTTTCCATGGCAGGCAGTACAGGGGGTGATCCTCATGAAGGTCTCATATTCCGCCTTGCTGGCCTGGGAAAAGGTTTCCCGGTATCTGCGGTTCACATTTTCAATAAGTCCCTCAAAGGCCACGTCGTAAACGCCGGTGCCGCGCTGCCCCGTATAATGGACCGCCACCTTTTTCCCCTGGGTCCCGTAGATCAGGATATCGTGGATCTCTTTGGGATAATCCTCAAAGGGAGTATCCAAATCAAACTTGTATTCTTTGGCCAGGGCGTCCAGGATCGCCCTGGAAAAGCTTCCCTCCTTGGCGCAGGACTGCCAGCCCAGGACTGCAATGGCCCCCTCCTTGATGCTTAAGGACTTATCCGGGATCATCAGATCCTCGTCAAATTCCATTTTGTATCCCAGTCCAAAGCACTCCGGACAGGCCCCGAAGGGATTATTGAAGGAAAAGCTCCTGGGCTCCACCTCCTCGATGCTGATCCCGCAGTCGGGGCAGGAAAAGCTCTGGCTGAAATTCACCGGATCTCCGTCAAAAACATCCAGGATCATCAGGCCTCCAGACAGCTTCATCACTGTTTCGATGGAATCGGCCAGACGTTTTTCGATCCCCTCCTTCACCACCAGACGGTCCACCACGATCTCGATGTTATGCTTGATGTTCTTCTCCAGCTGGATCTCCTCCGTCAGCTCATGGAGATTCCCGTCGATGCGGACGCGGACGTAGCCGCTTTTTTTCGCCTGCTCCAGGACCTTTTCATGCCGCCCCTTCCTTCCCCGCACCATGGGAGCCAGAAGCTGGATCCGTGTGCGCTCCGGCAGCTCCATGATCTGGTCCACCATCTGGTCCACGGTCTGCTTTTTGATCTCCCGTCCGCATTTGGGACAGTGGGGGATACCGATTCTGGCATATAAAAGACGCATATAATCGTAGATCTCCGTCACTGTTCCCACCGTGGAACGCGGGTTTCTGTTGGTGGATTTCTGGTCGATGGAGATCGCCGGGGAAAGTCCCTCGATGCTCTCCACATCGGGCTTCTCCATCTGCCCCAGGAACTGGCGGGCATAGGACGAAAGGGATTCCATATACCGTCTCTGCCCCTCGGCGTAGATCGTATCAAAGGCCAGGGAGGATTTTCCCGAGCCGGAAAGGCCGGTTAAGACCACCAGCTCATTCCGCGGGATATCCACGGAAATATTCTTCAGGTTGTGCTCGTTGGCACCGCGGATCTTAATATATTGCTTTGGCATTACCATTCTCCTATAAATCCGGGCATCTGGGATTTTGCAGGAAGGCAGAAGCCAGATGCGCCATGGTATAATGTCTGTTTTACAGACATTATACCGCACCCTTCGGCTGCGATACCCCTCCGGGAGATTTGAGCGCCTGGATTTTCGCGGTGAACGCGAAAACCAGATGCGCCATGGTATAATGTCTGTTTTACAGACATTATACCATGATTCTCTCCCAGATTCAAACATTTGTTCGCTGTTTCCAAAAAGAAAAGGTCCCGTTTCCGGGACCCTTTCTCTTCAAGAGGAAATGATCGTTAATCAGTGATTTCAATCTTGTATGTGCCGTCACTCTGTTTTGTGATCCTGTATTTCACGCCGTCGGCGTCGGTCACGGTACCGCTGGTCTTTACCTTACCCTGCTCGTTTACTACGTAATCCTTGCCGTCAACGCTTACCTTTTCGTACTTCATTCCTTCTTCTGCCCGGATCAGAACGCCTTCCTCATAAAGAGCTCCGTCCTTGATGCCGGTGTAGCCGTCGCCGCGGTTTCCAAGAGAACCTGTGGTCGTGAAGTAGAATACCTCGTTGTCATGGTCATCGTCGTTTACAACTACGCGGCCTGTCATCATTTCGCCGTTATCGGGGTTAAAGTAGAACTTTCTGCCGTCTTCCACTTCTACCATTCCGGTCACCATACGGCCCTGGGTATCGAAGCAGTAGGTCTCGCCTTTGATCTTCGCCATACCGTAGTGTCCGCCAATGACTGTGGTCTTATACTCGGTGGAGTATGCGCGGCCGTCACGGAAGTAATACCAGCTTTCCTCTGCATCGTCCGGAGAAGCCAGGTACTGCCAGCCGTCCGCCTGCTGTCCGCCGCTTCTGTAATACCGTAAGTGGGCGGTATCCGAGCTGGACAGATCGTCGCGGCCTGTGGAGGTATAGTCTGACGGGTTTACCCATCCGGTCAGCATCCGTCCCTCATGATCAAAGATATAAGCGGTGCCGCCGATGCTCTTTTCTGTCTCCCGCACCATCTTGCCATTGGTGCCGAAATAGAACCAGTACTCACCCCAGTCGTCGTTGGGATCCGGAAGCTGCTTCCAGCCGGCTGCCATCGCGCCGGAGTTGCCCAGATAATAGATATCTCCGTCCAGATCCTGCCAGCCGGTGGCCATTACGGAATTGTTGAAATAGTACCATACGTCATGGATCTGCTTCCAGCCGTTCTCATAAGCCTTTCCGTTGGCTCCGAAGTATCTCCAGCCGCCTTCATGATCCCAGTTGTCGCTCAGCTCTCTCCATTCGTTGAGCACCATTTCGCCGCTGCTGTTCACATAGTAGGTGTCGTCGATCAGGCTGTTGGTCCGCATCACGCCGTTGGAATCCATATAATACCATTTTTCGTTGACCTTCACCCAGTCGTCCTGGACCATTTTTCCTGTGGAATCGTTGTAGTAATACCAGTTTCCATTTTTCTGGGACCAGCCTGCAAAGGAAGTCATTGCCATTCCGGCTGTGAATGCCGCTGCAAGTGTCAGAACCATTAAACCTTTTCTCATATCATTTCCTCCTTTATAAAAAATCTGTCAAAATTATTCTTTCTCATCTGTTGTATGGAGTATATCATATTTCTGTATTTTTTTCATCACTTTTTCTTCACGTTTTCATTACAATTCTATGAAGCATTTATGGCAAAAAAGTGGCAGAGAGACGGCTCCGCCCCCACCCCTGCCTCCCCTGGGGTTCGGAGCCCGGTCTTCCGAGGCCCGCCCGGCTCTGCTAAGGGCATGAGACAGCATGGACAACTCGCTGCGCTCAGACAAGTCCATGCTGCCTCATAACGCAGATCCAGGCGGACCGGGAAGTCCAGGGGGCTCCTGCACATGGGGAGGTAGGGGTGGGGGCGGGGCCTGGGAATGCCGGGAGCGAGGGGCATGGAAAGGAATCAGGATCTATTGGTGGATTGTGTGGTATTTTAGGCCCAGGGCGCTTTTTCTCAGGCAGATCCTTCTTGTATCTCCGATGGCTGTGTTGTTGTATACGCTTCTGGATGTCTTAAATTTTGTTTTTTCTCCGTGCCAGTTTCCGTATAGATAGTAGTCGGTGGTGCTGCCGCTGGTGCTTATGTCTTTGTCTGTAACGGATATGGTTTCATGGGCCGATTTGTCGAAGGTCAGCAGGAAGTTCAGGGGGAATGTGGCCGTGAATGAGATAACAAGGACAGCCAGAATAACTGATAGCTTCCGGGACAGTCTCTGGGGTACCTTTGCGCCTGCTGATCTGATGATGTATGGAATGGACAGCAAAGCTGTTAGGTAAATGGTTATCCTGAGCAGGCTTCCCAGATCGTAATCAAAGCTTTTTGAGACGCTCAGGCATAAAAGCATTGCGATTACAGGACCCAGGACCGGCATCTGGAGCGCGTTCTGCTCTCCTTTTTTTGTGGTGGTTTCTATATAGATGTATGGGTAAAACCAGAGGTAGATCCCGTAGGCGGCCAGAAGTACAAAAAGAAAGATAGCGACCATGAGCTTACCGCCTGCCAGGAAGGCCGCTGCATTCAGAAGTATCAGGATCCAGCCTGCTGCCTTTAAAAATTTCTTTGCTCCGGCAATGTGAAAGGGCTCGTTTCCTTCTGACAGGCTCTCCATTGTTTTTGTTTCGTCTGCGATGGATCTGTAATGGTTTTTCTCCATGACGTTTAATGCATTTATGTATTGGGATACGTTTTCTCCCTTTTCTGTCATTTCGCCAAGATCTACGCTGGGAATGTCGTTTTCCAGGAGAGCTTCAAACAATATTTCCAGATCGGCCAGCGCATAGTCCAGCGTGACGAGCCGGTTATACTGCCGGTCCACAAGGACCATCTGTGTCCGGCTGCCCAGAGGGACCAGGAGCAGGCATCGGATATCGCTGTATTTTACCTGTTTCGGCTGTTTGAATAAATGGAAAAAGGTCAATCGGTCCTCTTCCACGAGGATCCTTTCTTTTTTATAGGCCAGAAGGAGCAGGATCCCCAGCGCCACAAATGGTAAAAAGCAGATGGAAGCCATGATGTTTCCTGTTATGGCAAGGAAAAGGCTGACCAGTGAAAATATAGCTGTGGTGATGATGCCGATGATCTTTACAAATACGCCGCTTCTTATAACTTTCTTTTCCATTTGATCCTCCCTGGTCTGTATGTTTGATCATTTTTGTATGCTTTTTTCTGCCTAAAACAGCAGGTGGTATAATGTCGTTTTATGGACATTATACCATGGAACCATCATACAGTCATTGTTTTCTGACGTCAGGCTCCACAGAGTTTTTTTGTCACAGGACGCTCTTTCCTAGGCATAAAAAGGGACCGGGAGCTTTTTGGGGGGGAGCTTCCGGTCCATAAGAAGGGGTATGTAAATGTAAGGAATCTGTCAGTTGTCTCCATATAAGCGGTTGACGGCGCTGAAGATGCCGCGCAGGGAGGCGCGGGTGATGTTGGAGCTGATGCCGACGCCGTAGGTGACACGCTTCCGGTCCTGGTCCATCATGTGGATGTAGGAGGCCGCCTGGGCTCCGGAACCGGAGGTCAGGGCGTGCTCGCTGTAATCCAGGACCTTGATGTTGATGCCCAGCTCTTCCTCCAGGCCGCGCTGGACGGCGTCGATGGGGCCGTTTCCAACGCCCTCAAACTGTTTTTCCACTCCATGGTCGGTATAGGTGACCACGGCCACGGTGGTGAAATCTCCGGCAGACTCGAAATCTGTGATCTTGCACTTTTTGAAGTGGTACGGTTCCTTCCGGTCCAGATAGTTTTTCTGGAATTCCTCCATGATCTGCTCGGGAGCCACCTCTCCCTGACGCTCGGCGATCTTCTGGATCATGTCGGCAAATTCCTTATGCATGCCGCGGGGCAGCTTGAAGCCGAAGAAGGTATCCATGACAAAGGCCACGCCGCCCTTTCCGGACTGACTGTTGATACGGACGATGGGCTCGTACTCCCGACCGATATCCGACGGGTCGATGGGGAGATACGGCACCTGCCATACCTTGCTCTGGCGCTCTAAAAGTGCATGCATGCCCTTGTTGATGGCGTCCTGGTGGGAACCGGAGAAGGCGGTGAACACCAGCTTTCCGGCATAGGGGTGGCGGGGATCGATGTGCATTTTCGTACACCGCTCATACACCTCTGCGATCCGCTTTACATCGGAGATCTCCAGCTCCGGATCGATGCCCTGGGAGAACATATTGTAAGCCAGGGTCAGGATATCCACGTTTCCGGTCCTCTCCCCGTTTCCGAACAGGGTGCCCTCCACCCGGTCCGCTCCGGCCAGGAGCGCCAGCTCTGTGGCCGCTACTCCGGTTCCCCGGTCGTTGTGGGGATGAACGCTTAAGATAATGCTTTCCCGGTTTTCCAGATGCCTGTTCATCCATTCGATCTGGTCTGCATACACGTTGGGAGTCGTCATCTCCACCGTGGACGGCAGATTCATGATCATCTTATGCTCCGGCGTCGGTCCCCATGCTCTCTGGACCGCGTTGCAGATATCCAGGGCAAAATCCAGCTCCGTGCCCGTAAAGCTCTCCGGTGAATACTCCAGGACCACCTCTCCGTCATGGTCCTTCATATAGTTCTTTACCATGGCGACGCCGTCTGTGGCGATCTTTTTGATCTCCTCCCGGTCCATGTGGAATACCACATCCCGCTGTAAGGTGGATGTGGAATTGTAAATGTGGACCACAGCCTTTTTGATCCCCTGGATGGCCTCAAAGGTACGCTTCACCAGGTGTTCCCGGCACTGGGTCAGCACCTGGACCATCACGTCGTCGGGGATCAGGTTCCGGTCCACCAGCTGTCTTAAGAAGTCAAATTCGATCTGGGAGGCGGCAGGAAAGCCGATCTCGATCTCCTTAAATCCCATTTCCACCAGGAGATTGAACATCTCGATCTTTTCCTCTACCACCATGGGCTCCACCAGGGCCTGGTTTCCGTCCCTTAAATCCACGCTGCACCATGCGGGCGCCTTCTGTATCTCTTTTCCGGGCCATTCCCGCTCCGGGTAATGGACCACCGGTACTCTCTGATATCGTTCCACATTTTTCATGATCTGCTTCCTCCATTTAAGTCCTGTACTGGCGTTTTTACTTTCTGAACCATATTAAGGCCGGAGTCGGTAAATCACGCTGTATTTCTCTACGATAAACTGTGTTACGCTCTTAGGTCTAACCCCATATCCATCAGTCCTCTGCTCAGATTTTATGTAACACACATTATAGCATCTGATTTCTGTTATATCAACAAAAGCTCCCATATCTTTTGATTATGGGAGCTATGCCGGGACTATTTATGAAGGCCGCCGTTCTATGAAACTGCGTGGCCTTTTTTTCTGAGAGCACCGATCACCTGGTCCACGTACTTCTCGCAGATCTCTGTGGATTCGGCCTCCACCATGACACGGATCAGAGGCTCAGTTCCGCTCTGTCTCAGGAGCAGTCTTCCGTCGCTGCCCAGAGCCTTCTCCACATCAGCCGCCGCCTGCTTCACGTCCTCGTCGCCCAGGGCCGCCGCCTTGTCGGCCACCCGCACATTCTTAAGGACCTGGGGCAGGATGGTCACCTCGGAAGCCAGTCTGGACAGAGTCTCCTTCTTTTCCAGCATCACCTCCATGATCTTTAAGGAGGTCAGGATCCCGTCGCCGGTGGTGGCGTATTTGCTGAAAATAATATGGCCAGACTGCTCGCCGCCCAGGCAGTTTCCGGTCTGGGCCATGTTTTCATACACATATTTGTCGCCCACGGCCGTCTTTTCGTAGCCGATGCCCTCCCGGTCCAGAGCCTTATAAAGGCCCAGATTGGACATGACTGTGGTGACGATCTTATTATTCCTTAAATTTCCCTGCTCCTTCATATACTTTCCGCAGATATAAAGGATCCGGTCGCCGTCCACCACGTCTCCGTTTTCATCCACCGCCAGGCAGCGGTCTGCGTCGCCGTCGTAGGCAAATCCCACGTCCAGATGATTTTCCTTCACAAAGGCCTGAAGTCTGCCGATGTGGGTGGAGCCGCAGTCCGTATTGATATTTAAGCCGTCGGGCTCGTTATTGATCACAAAGGTATCGGCTCCCAGGGCATCGAACACGCTCTTTGCCACAGAGGAGGCGCTTCCGTTGGCGCAGTCCAGCCCCACCTTCTTCCCCTTGAAGGAACGGGTGGCAATGGAGATCAGATATCCGATGTAGCGGTTCCTTCCCGCTGCGAAATCCTGGGTGCGGCCGATCTGGTCCCTCTTTGCCAGGGGAAGCTCTCCCATCTCCCCATCCAGGTATTTTTCGATCTCCAGGATCACCGACTCCTCCATTTTCTCTCCGCTGCCGTTCATGACCTTGATGCCGTTGTCATAATAGGGGTTGTGGCTGGCAGAGATCATGATCCCGCAGTCAAAGTCCTCGGTCCGGATCACATGGGACACGCTGGGCGTGGTGGTCACATGCAGCAGATATGCATCTGCGCCGGAAGCCGTGAGGCCGGAAACCAGGGCGTACTCGAACATATAGCTGGACCGTCTCGTATCCTTTCCGATCACGATGCGGCACCGCTCTCCCTTGGCCTTCTGCCCGTAATACCAGCCCAGGAAACGGCCCACCTTATAGGCGTGCTCCACCGTCAGATCCACGTTGGCCTCTCCCCGGAAGCCGTCTGTTCCAAAATATTTTCCCATTTTTCTCATCCTCCTGAAAAAGGTTTCCCCCCGCCTTCCTGATCCCTGTATTATTCTATGACTCAGCTCCCGCAGATGGAAGCCGCCAGGACCTCAGCGGGCAGATCTCTGCCGCAGGTCCTGTCCATATTTTTATCCTACCAGGTGATCTCTTTGAGATAACGGCCCACTGCGTCCTTCCAGTCCGGAAGCCGCTCAAAGCCGTTTTCTGTGAGCTTCTCCTTGCTGATCCGGCTGTTCATGGGCCGCTTCGCCTTGGAGGCCGGGTACCCGCTGGTGGGAACCGGCGTCACCTTTACCTCATCCATCCCCGCCTGGCGGAAGATCTCGCAGGCAAATTCATACCAGGAGCATAAGCCCTCGTTGGTAGCATGATACCGGCCGTATTTCTCGGTCTGGATCATATCCACCAGGAGCCTGGCCAGATCATAGGTATAGGTGGGAGAGCCGATCTGGTCGTCCACCACCGTGGCCGCGCCCCGTTCCTTTCCGATGCGGAGCATGGTCTTAATGAAGTTCTTTCCGTTGACGCCGAACACCCAGGCAATGCGGACGATGAAGAATTTCTTCACCAGCTCCTCCACCGCCAGCTCTCCCTCATATTTGGTCTGGCCGTATACGTTTAAGGGATGGCGCTCGTCATCCGGCTCCCAGGGGCGGGTCCCCTGGCCGTCGAACACATAATCCGTACTGATGTACATCATCTTGATATCCAGGTCACGGCAGACCTCTGCAATGTTCCTGGTGCCGTCTGCGTTGACCTTTCTGCATACGTCCACGTTGTCCTCAGCCGCATCCACAGCCGTATAAGCGGCACAGTGGATCACAGCGTCCACCTTCGATTCCGTGATCACCTTCCGGCAGGCCCCGGCATCGGTAATGTCCATCTCCTCCAGGTCCACGCCCACGGGCTCCAGGCCGCGTTTTACCATTTCATTTACCACGTCATGGCCCAGCTGGCCCTTGACGCCTGTTACTAAGATCCTCATTATTTCTCACCCAGCCTCTTTCCATACATGTTATCGAAATAATTGCTGTACTCGCCGCTTAAGATGTGCTTCCACCAGTCCTCGTTGTCCAGATACCACTGGATGGTCTGCTGGATCCCGGTGTCAAAATTATATTTGGGCTTCCAGCCAAGCTCGGTCTCCAGCTTTGTGGGATCGATGGCATACCGGCGGTCATGGCCCGGACGGTCCGTTACAAATTTGATCAGGCTCTCCGGCTTATGAAGGGCCTTTAAGATGGTCTTTACAACCTCTAAGTTGGTGCGCTCGTTGTGGCCGCCCACATTATATACTTCTCCCACCCGGCCGTTATGGATGATCAGATCAATAGCCTCGCAGTGGTCGGAAACATGGAGCCAGTCTCTCACGTTCTCGCCTGTTCCGTATACCGGAAGGGACTCGTCGGCCAGGGCGCGGCTGATCATCAACGGGATCAGCTTCTCCGGGAAATGGTAGGGGCCGTAGTTGTTGGAGCAGCGGGAAATGGTCACCGGCAGACCAAAGGTCCTGTGGTATGCCATGACGAACAGGTCGGCGCTGGCCTTACTGGAGGAATAGGGGCTGGAGGTGTGGAGCGGAGTCTCCTCGGTAAAGAAGAGATCCGGACGGTCCAAAGGCAGGTCTCCGTATACCTCATCGGTGGATACCTGGTGATAGCGCTTGATCCCATATTCCTTACATGCGTCTAAGAGCGTGGTGGTACCCATCACGTTGGTACGCACAAAGCTCTCCGGATCCACCACGGAGCGGTCCACGTGGCTCTCAGCCGCAAAGTTTACGACCATATCGGGCTTTTCCTTTTCAAACAGATCGAATACGAATTTCCGGTCCGCAATGTCGCCCTTTACAAATTTATAGTTGGGCTTTCCCTCCACGGGCTTTAAGGTCTCCAGGTTGCCTGCGTAGGTGAGCAGATCCAGGTTGACGATGTCATACTCCGGATATTTATTTACCATATGATGGATGAAGTTTCCGCCGATGAAGCCGGCGCCGCCTGTTACGATGATCTTCATTTTTGTTTCTCCTTATTCGCTTTCTTCAAAATCCCCGGCGTTCTGGCCGGAAGATACTCCATTCCCCGGACAGGGCCATTTTACCGGTCTGCGGGCATGGGCATTTTATCTGTCTGCATGGCCCGGCAGCTTATCGATATACTTACCGTCCACCACGTCCTTCAGATACTGGCCGTACTGGTTCTTCTTTAAGATCTCATAGGCCTCCATGACCTCGTCCCTGGTGATCCAGCCGTTGGTATAGGCGATCTCCTCCAGACAGGCGATCTTTCTGTGCTCATGGGTCTCCACAGTCTTTACAAAGTTGGTGGCCTCCACCAGGGATTCATGGGTTCCCGTATCCAGCCATGTGAAGCCCTGGCCTAAAAGCGTCACATCCAGCTCTCCGCTCTCCAGATAGATCCGGTTTAAGTCCGTGATCTCCAGCTCGCCTCTTGCAGAGGGCTTTAAGTTCTTCGCATACTCCACCACCCGGTTGTCGTAGAAATACAGGCCGGTGACGCAGTAGTTGGACTTGGGCTTTTCCGGTTTTTCTTCAATAGAAACAGCCTTTCCGTCCTTATCGAATTCCACGATGCCGAACCGCTCCGGATCGTCCACATAATATCCGAATACAGTGGCTCCCTTTTCCCTGGCAGCCGCCTCCCTGAGACGCTTCTTTAAGCCCTGGCCGTGGAAGATATTGTCTCCCAGGACCATGGCCACAGAATCGTTTCCGATGAAATCTGCGCCGATGATAAAGGCCTGGGCCAGTCCGTCGGGGCTGGGCTGCACCGCATAGCTGAGGGTGATGCCGAACTGATGGCCGTCGCCTAAAAGAGCCTCAAACCTGGGCGTATCGTCGGGAGTGGAGATGATCAGGATATCCCGGATCCCTGCGTTCATCAGAACGGAAAGGGGATAATAGATCATTGGTTTATCATAGATGGGTAAAAGCTGTTTGGAAGTCACCTTCGTCAGTGGATAAAGACGTGTGCCGCTGCCGCCGGCAAGAATGATACCTTTCATATCTGTTCTCCTTCTTTTTCTGCTGTTATAGTCCGTTTTGCAAAAGGGGGGCGTCCGCCGCACAGCATGATCCCGCCTGCGGCCGGAAAAGGACGCACCTTCCCCGTATATATGGCGTCATTATAGCATAAAACCCAAGTGATTGAAAGGCCGGATGTTACAAACCTATTGGATTATCTTTAAAATTTCTTTAAATCCTTCTGATTTTCCTGGGATTCAGATGTTCATAGAAAAAAAGGCCCGGTTCAGTTCCAGGGCCTCCTCCATGGTATTTTTCCATCCGTAACGCTTCAGATCCGTCTTCCATCCCTTAGGGGTCCACAGCACCTCCACGCCTTCCTCCCGCAAAAGAAAGCACTGGAGATCCATGGACGCAAAATGAGAAGCCCCGCTTAGGATCCCGGCGGCGTTCACCACCCGGTGGGCCGGCACGTCCTCTCCTGCCAGCCCTTTTTTCAAAGCGTATCCCACCTGTCTGGAGTTCCCCGGCTTCCCGCAGAGCAGGGCGATCTGGCCATAGGTGGCCACCCTCCCTCTGGGGATCCGGCTGCAGGCCAGACCGATGCGGCGGTAAATATCCATATCCATTTTTAATTCTCGTTCATTTTCGCCAGCTTGGCCGCCTGGTCTGCGGCGATCAGGCTGTCGATCAGCTCCTGGAGATCGCCGTCCATGATGGAGTCGATCTTATAAAGGGTCAGCTTGATCCGGTGCTCGGTCACACGTCCCTGGGGGAAGTTGTAGGTGCGGATCTTTTCGGACCGGTCGCCGGTACCGATCTGGCTGCGGCGTGCCTCGGCCTCCTCATTCTGGCGGCGCTCCAGCTCCATGTCATACAGCTTGGAACGCAGCAGGCGGAACGCCTTATCCTTGTTCTGCAGCTGGGATTTCTCCGTCTGGCTGTAGATCACGATCCCCGTGGGAATATGGGTCAGACGCACCGCAGAGTCGGTGGTGTTTACGCACTGGCCGCCGTTTCCGGAGGCGCGCATCACGTCGATGCGGATATCCTTTTCATCGATGACCACGTCAAACTCCTCGGCCTCCGGCATGATCGCCACAGTGGCCGTGGACGTATGGATCCGGCCGCCGGACTCAGTCTCCGGCACACGCTGTACCCGGTGCACGCCGCTTTCGTATTTCAGCTTGGAATAAGCGCCCTGGCCAGTGATCATGAATTCCACTTCCTTCATGCCGCCGATGCCGCTCTCGCTGACGTTGATCAGCTCCACCTTCCAGCGCTGGCGCTCTGCGTAATGGACATACATCCGGTACAGCTCGGAAGCGAACAGGGCCGCCTCGTCTCCGCCTGCGCCTGCGCGGATCTCCACGATCACGTTCTTATCATCGTTGGGGTCCTTGGGAAGCAGAAGGATCTTCAGCTGCTGCTCCAGCTCCTCGATCCTTTTTTTCGCGTCGGAAAGCTCTTCCTTGGCCATCTCCCGCATCTCCTCGTCGCTCTCTTCCTCCAGAAGGGCCAGGCTGTCCTCCACGTCCTGCTTTGCCTGCTTATATTCCTTATATGTCTCCACCAGCGGCGTCAGATCCGACTGTTCCTTCATCAGCTTCCGGAATCTTTTCTGATCCTCTGCCACGGACGGATTGTTTAACTCAAACATCAGCTCTTCGTAATGCTTAACAATGTCTTCCAAACGGTCGAACATAGGAAACCTCCTTCTTTATTTCCGGATCTGCCCCAGCCACGTTCCGCGCACTACCCGGTCCATGCCCGCCAGATCCTTTATCACCTTTGTATCCTGAAATCCATGGGACTCTAAAAGCGACTTCACCGCCGCCCCCTGGTCGTGACCCGTCTCAAAATAAACGGAACCGTCCTGGTTTAAGAAATCCCCGCATTGCTCCGCCAGGATCCTGTAAAAATACAGGCCGTCCTCTTTCCCGTCTAAGGCTCCCAGAGGCTCATGGTCACGCACCTCCGGCTCCAGGCCCCGGATCACCTCACTGGGGATATAGGGCGGATTGGAAACGATCACATCGAACATGTCCCTTCCCGGCTCAAAGGCAGCGAACATATCGCTCTGGCGAAACTCCACCGGATACGTTCCGGCGTTTTTTTCTGCCACCTCCAGGGCCTCGGGAGAAATGTCTGCCGCTGCCACCCGGGCGTATCCGCCCAGGGCCTTTAAGCTGACGGCGATGCAGCCGGAGCCGGTACACATATCCAGCACAGAAATATTTCTGTTTTTCTGCTCATTTAACACAGTTTCCACCAGCGTCTCCGTATCCTGCCTGGGGATCAGCACATGGGCATTGACAAAAAACTCCATGCCCATGAATTCCTGTGTGCCCAGGATATGCTGGAGGGGCACCCGGCCGGAACGCCGCTCCAGGCCGTCCTCATAGGCCTTAAGCGCCTCATCCCCCGGCGCCGCCTCCTCCTTTGCATCCAGGAAATACCTGGCCCGGCTCATGGAAAATGCCTGTTCAAACAAATACCAGGCGTCCAGCTCATACTCCTGGATCCCGGCCTTCTTTAAGCGCTCCTGGCCCTGTTTTAACAGCTCCCCCCAGGTCATGCCAGTTTCTCCTGCTCTTCAAAATACCCGGCCGGATACGTTTCCGGAAAGTTCTCCTCCAGGTATTTCTTCCAGTCGAACACTTCCTCCACAGCGGCGATGGCCACCTGGATCATGGAATCGTCCGGCTCCTTGGTGGTCAGTCCCTGCATCCACATGCCGGGGCGGCTTATGATGTCCATGATCTTTGAATTGCTGGTGCCTGCCAGCCGCAGCACCTCATAGGACACGCCCGCGATCACCGGGATCAGTACGATCCGGCTGACGATCCGGAGCCAGATGGTGTCCACCCGGACCACCATAAAGAACAGGATGCTGATGACCATGACGATCAGAAGAAAGCTGGTGCCGCAGCGCTTGTGCTCCTTGGAGCTCTTCCGGACGTTTTCCACATTTAATACCAGCCCGTTCTCCAGGCAGTTGATGCATTTGTGCTCGGAGCCATGGTACATGAACGTGCGGCGGATGTCATCCATCCTGGAAATGATCTTAATATAAGCGATAAAGATCCCGATGCGGATCACTCCCTCCAGTACTGCCATGACCGTTTCCGACTGGATGAACCGGCGGAAAAAGCCGGCGATCAGAAGCGGGAGCACCATAAAGATCCCGATGGCCATGAACACGGAAAAGATCATCACCGCCGTCATGACGACGCTTTCCATTTTTTCTCCGAATTTATCGATCAGGAAGCTTTCAAATCTTCCCGGAGCCTCGTCCTCTTCATCGTCCTCAAAAAAGCTGGCCGACCAGGTGAGGGTCTTCATCCCCAGGATCATTGAGTCCGCAAAGCTGAAAATCCCGCGTACAAACGGAAGGGAAAAGATTTTCACTTTTTCCGTCATACTCACATATGTGTCTTTCTGGATCACGATCTCCCCGTCAGGCTTTCTGACGGCGGTGGCATAGGTATCCTTGTTTTTCATCATGATCCCCTCTAAGACTGCCTGTCCCCCGATACCGGAATATTTCAATTTTAAACCTCCATGTCTGTAAGATCCCGCAGACGCGCGTCTCCGGCCCGTCTGCCTCCGGGGCCTGCCGGGAGCGTTCCCACTCCGCCTGGCCTCCGGGTAAACAAAAAGGGCTGAGTTTTCAGAAATATCCAAAAGCTCAACCCTGCTTTATCAAACCTTATTTGTCTGCTTTCACACCATACTTACGGTTGAACATCTCGATACGTCCGCGAGCGGAAGCAGCCTTCTGCTGACCGGTATAGAATGAATGGCATTTGGAACAGATTTCTACGTGAATGTCTTTCTTGGTAGAACCAGTTACAAATTCATTACCGCAGTTGCAAACGACCTTGGCCTGATAGTAATTTGGGTGGATTCCCTCTTTCATGATTTTCACCTCTTTATTTTTTGGTACATGACTGACAGTCACGTTTATTTATATACCTGTTCCCTTAGAACAGCTAAATAAGTATAGCATAGTTTATTTTTGAGTGCAAGTGTTTTTTCGCTGAAAATCGGGCGTTGATTTTCAGTGTTTTATTGCGGCATGATACTAAAAACTGATATAATGCAAATGAGAGGGGGCAAAGCATGAATAAAAAATTATCCGGGGTATTTACTGTTATTTTAATGATAAATGTATTAACCTTTAATATTTACGCCATGGAACATCTGATAGACAGGAATGACCGTGAATATTCAGAAATCTTGTCTCTGAACGATGAAATATTGGATTCCCTGAATCATGGCCTGGTCCATTCAGAAACAGGGAAAGATATTTCTGAAGATGTTCCAGAAGATGCAAAGACAGAATTAGAAAAAATTTTAAATCAATGGCATGTTGGCGCAATCCATATCTTTGATGGCCAGACTGTAAACTATGCGGAAACCATTAAAGATACACTGGAGCATGCGGGATATGATCCCAAAAACTATACATATGAAATCGTTTCAGGTATCCCAGGAATAAGATATCCCACAGCGATCGTATTTAACAGCGAAGAAAAAGCTGAGTTTATAATCCCTGCTGAACCGTCAGCAGCCCGTGCTTTTGAGGGTAACTGGCCCACTGCAGCTCAGAATACGGATCTGCTTTCTGCTTCAAATGAAGAGAATGACAGCAGTATGCCATTATATAATTACAGCGACGTTGCACGGGCATCCAGAAAAGCTGGCCTGTTTGGCCATGGCGGTATCGGAATCACGTATCCGGGTGGTACTTTTAATTGGAAGACAGGCGCTGCGGCCGTTGGTATTTTTACCGTTCTGGTCATCTGTTTATATTCATTTGTCAGATCTCGCAAACCCGGGGACTGATGGAGTTGGAGACAGCTGCCTGCCGCTGCTGTCTCCAGCTAAGAGAGAAATCGAAACCGGATCCTGGCCGACGGCTCCCTACCCCTCCATCACATGAAGGTTCCGAAGCTCTCCGTCCCGGATGCGCTCCGTCAGCTCCATGGCATGGGGCTCCAGATAATCCCAGTCCCCGCCGGTCAAGCCCTGGCGCTTCAGCTCCTGTACCACAGCCCGGCAGACCATTTCGATCCTCTCCTCTGTCCGGACCGGGCCGCCAGCCAGCCGCTTCTTTGCTGGTCCGCAGGATCCCTCTGTGTCCTCTGCTTCCTTCTCCACGGATCCACGGACGCCATTTCTGTCCCCTGGTTCCGTATTCCCTGGCTCATAAACGCCAGCCGCATCCCCCGGCACAGCTGCTCCCCCTGTCAGCAGCCGCTCCAGCTCCCCGGCAGCCTCACGGAGCACCGGCAGCTCCCTGGCGGCCCGGAACGACCATTTGTAATACGGCATGTACCTGCGGTTCAGAAGAAAGATCATGGAAAGCCCTGCCGAAACAAATTCGTGGAGGGCCATGGCGGCGGCTCCGTATTCCCCCCGCCTCAGACACCGGGAATAATTATATTGCCCCGACTGGGCCATAAGGACGGCCCGGGCCGCCATTTTCTTCAGACGCACGTCCTCCGGGTATCCGTCCTCCAGCTCCCGGCGCACGGCAGAAAACGCCCCGCATCCGTCGTAAAACACTTTTCCATTGACGGCACAGGCCAGGCTGTGCTCCGGCGTATACAGCCATTCCATCAGGGATTCCGGCGCTCCCGGCCTTCCTGTGAACCGGCGGTAAAATTCTCCGGTGAGCAAAACGCCCCGGCGTCCGCCGCCAAGGAGGCTCTGCTTTTCCCGCCTCACTCCCAGATACTCCCCCGGCAGCTTCCCATAAGCCCGGGACAGCTTAAATTCCAGCTCATGCTCCAGCCGGTCCGGGATCCAGAGACAGAAGCCGGCCTCAAAATCATGGTCCCGGGATATGGCATCATCAAAACCAAAGCAGTCGGAGCCCTCTCCGGCCACTCCCGCGGCGATCATATCCATATACTGGGGAAACTGCTCCTGGAGCATGGGCAGGCCGTATTCGCCAAAAAACCGTTCTGAAAGCTCCAGGCCCCTAATAACGTTTCCCCTGTCCTGTCCTTCCTCTATCGGCTCCATATCTGCCGCTCTTCCACTGCTCTTTCCACCTGTCATCTCCCCGGCTCCTCTCCGGCTTCCCGATAGATCCGGTCCGCCGCCTCGGTAAGTTCCTTCTTTATTCTGAAATATCCGAAATGTCCGAATGTTTCCGCGCATTTCCGGCAATTAAACGCGTAATATCCGTCTCTGGGAACCTCTCCAGAGCGAAAGATCTCCACTGCCTTTTCCAGACATCCGTCGATCTCCTCCTCCCGTCCCGCCTTCTCATACAGCACCGCCAGGTTCACCCAGGTGACCGCGATCTCCAGGAGGCTTCCCGGCCGCAGCGCCTCCATGATATCCATGGCTTTCTTATAATATGCCTCCGCCTTTCTATACTCTCCCAGGTCCTCCCAGGCCAGGGCCATGTTGTTGAACAGGCCTCCGAACCGGTAGTCTCCCGGCGGCAGGCTCCCGCCATAGGCCCTAAAGGCCTGGTCGTAATACGGCATGGCCTCTGCTGCCTTTCCAAAAGCCTTCATGGTAGTGGCGGCATTGAGACAGGTGGTGCCGCCGGTGACAGTCTGGGAAAGCCCATGATCTCCCACCAGGGCCAGCCCCTTTTCCACCGCCGCAAGGCCCTTTTCCCTCTCTCCGGAATTGCGGTAAAAGCCCATCATTTCATTCAATATAGTGATCTGGGATGCCCAGTCCCCGGCTTCCTCATACCGGGCCATCCAGTCCTCCAGATATATGGCCGCCTCCCGTTTGGCATCCCGGTCCAGGAGCCGGTCAAAGCCCTGGATCACCTCCCGGACCGAGGGACCTCCGTCCGCGCTCCCTGTATGCACCGCCTCTGCGGCTGCTATATGTGGTCTGAAGCAGCACTCTGGCTCCTCCCAGTCTTCTTTTTCCAGTATCATCTGTCATTTCCTCTCTGTTTCATTTTTCAGGAAGCCTTAGTCCAGGCTCCGCCCTCCGGAAAAGATCCGCCACACGGCTGGCGCATACCGGACCAGGATCCGGGCCGCCGCGTAAGAGGATGCCACCACCGCCGCCGGAAGCAGGAGGAACCAGACCACAGCTAAGACCGCCATGGCCGTTCCATCCAGCACGCGTCCCAGCACCAGGGCTCCGGCCTTATTAAAAACACGCACCAGGATAAAATGGATCCCGTATAAAAACAGGCTCTGGCGCATCCACGGCCGGGTCTTTCCCATCCGTCCGCTGTCAAACAGAAGCCATATGGATATGGGAAGGAAAAAACGGAACATGACGATCCACAAAACATCTGCCCCGGGCTTCCCCATCCTCCAGAAACAGATCGCTGCCATAAGGACATTTCCGATCCCCGCCAGGATCCGCCCCTTTCCATAAGAAGCCTCTGTCAATTCCCGGCCATGGACGGCCATAAAGATCCCAAAGGAATAGTAAAGAAGTGCGTCGGTGTTCGGATGCATGGTATCCAGATGAAAATGGACGGCCGCCATGACAACTGCCAGAAAGACCAGCCCCCGGGTCCGGTTCTTTATGATCCAGTAAAGGACCGGGGACAGCAGGATCAGGAACATCAGCTGATACAGATACCAGAATACCGGCGCGTACTGGTAATGAAGAACAGCCGCCAGAAGCTCCTCCCCGTTAAATGGCACCGGCGGTTTTCCAATGAGCCGGTAAACGGCCGGAATGCGGGTTGCCAGCACATAGCCCAGATAATAAAAAAGATTCCAGGCCAGATAGGGGACCGCCACGCTGCGGACCCGGCTCTTCCATTTTGCCGGAAGCTTCTCCCAGGAAAAGCTGCGGAAAAAAAGGTACGCCGACAGCATAAAAAATCCCGGCACTGCCGTCAGCCCCAGGGCCGCGGACAAGAAATCCTGGATCCTGTGGACTGTCAGCCAGATCCCCTCTGTGACCGGGGCGCCGCCGGAAAACAGCTCCGCATTATAAGAGTGAGCCCAGATCACCAGGATACTGAGCAGAAACATCACCCAGGAAACGTGCTCCCGGAACGCCTTTTCCTCCATGGTCTTTCCCATTTGCATCCATCCCTCCGTATTTTCCCAGGGCCGGAAAAGCAGACTCTCCAGCCCCTCTCTTCCTCTTATTTTGCGGAATTTCAGCCGGATTGTCAAGGCAGTTTTCCTCCCTCTGTTTGTCAACCAAATTTATTACATAGTTTACATTTCTCTGTTTTTATGATATTGTAAACCATATAAAATTTTTAGTTTACTTTAGGAGGCACCCATGACTGAACCTATGACCATGATCCAGGAACTGAAAACACGGATCTTAAACGGCGGCATGATCTCCCGGGAGGAAGCCCTGGCCCTTTATGAGGCTCCCCTGGAGGAGCTCTGCTCCGCCGCCCGCCAGATCCAGCTCCATTTCTGCCAGAACCGCTTCGACCTCTGTACCATCATCAACGGGAAGAGCGGCCGCTGCCCGGAAAACTGCCGGTTCTGCGCCCAATCCGCCTATTCTTCTTCCAGCGCAGAGGAATATCCTCTGCTGGATGCTGATACCATTGTCCGGGAAGCTGGAAGGAATCACAGACAGGGTGTTCCCCGCTTTTCTATCGTGACCTCCGGCAGGCAGTTAAACGATAGGGAGGTGGACCGGATGTGCCTGGCCATCCAGAGGATCCGGAAAGAAACCGGCTGTCTGGTCTGCGCCTCCTTCGGTCTCCTGGACCAGTCTCAGTATGAAAAGCTGAAGGAAGCAGGTGTCACCCGGATCCACAACAATCTGGAGACCTCCCGGAGCAATTTTCCCAATGTGTGCACCACCCACACCTTTGACCAGAAGCTGGCCGCCATAAAAGCCGCCCAGGCCGCCGGGCTTACAGTGTGCAGCGGCGGGATCGTGGGCATGGGCGAGACCCCAGAGGACCAGGTGGACATGGCGCTCTCGCTGCGGGAGCTGGGGATCCGCTCGGTTCCCGTCAACATGCTGAACCCCATTCCCGGGACGCCCTTGGGACACCTGGCCCCGCTGACCGGAGACCAGATGCGCCGGATCGTGGCCGTATTCCGCTTCCTTCTTCCAGATGCCTTCATCCGCCTGGCTGGAGGACGGGGCCTCCTTCCCGACAAAGGGCGGAGCTGTTTCCTTTCCGGCGCCAATGCCGCCATCTCCGGCGATATGCTGACCACCTCCGGCATCTCCACGGCTGCGGATCTTCAGATGTTAAGCGAACTGGGCTGCGTCCTTTAGGATCTCCAGCTGTTCAAATCCCAGATTCCCGCCCGAGATCACAAAACAGACCTTATCCTCTTTTCCCACCGGGATCCGCCCCTCTAAAACGGCACCGATCCCGATACAGGCCGACGGCTCCGCCAGGACCTTCCCCTCCATCAGGAGCAGCTTCATACCCTTCAGCATGAACGGATCATCCACCGATGCGAAGCCGTCCACATACGCCTTCACCACCGGGAAATTTTTAAGGCCCGGCCGCTGGGACACCAGGGCATCAGCCAGGGACTTCTTCATGGGCACCAGCACCGGTTCCCCGGCCTTCAGGCTCTCCGTATACCGCGGAAGGGCCGACGGCTCTGCCCCGTATACCTTTGTATGATCCGACACGGATTTCACCGCCGCAGAAACGCCGCCGATGAGTCCGCCACCGCTGGCCGGGACGATGACTGTGGAAAGCTCCGGACACTGTTCCATCAGTTCCAGGCCCAGAGTCCCCTGGCCTGCCATCACATCGTAATCGTCATAGGGCGGGATCATGGTGCTGCCCCTCTCCATACAGATCCGCTCCGCCACCTCAAACCGCTCCGGTGCTTCGCAGAGCACCACCTCGGCCCCCAGCTCCATAATAGCTTTTTTCTTAGCCTCCGGAGCCGTCCGCGGCATTACGATCACCGCCCTGGCCCCCTTCATTCTGGCTCCATAAGCGATGGCCCGTCCGTGGTTCCCCGAAGATGCCGCCACGATCCCCCGAGAAAGCTCCTCCTCTGTCAGCGTCAGGATCCGGTTCATGGCCCCCCGGAACTTAAATGCCCCGGTCTTCTGCATACACTCTGCCTTGACATATACCTGGCAGCCCAGGTATGCATCCAGTGCCTTAAGCCTCAGAAGCGGAGTCTCATCCACAAACGGAGCGATCCGTTCCCTGGCCTCCTGGATCTGTTTTCCCGTAAATTCCATTGCCTTCTCCTCCTTTTCTTCACCGCCGTTCATTCTCAGAGCGACCATTGTCCAGTTCCCTTTTCGCGGAGATCCGGCAGAACGCTGCTCCCTCTGCCGGTCCCGGAACATCCTTTTTCTAATTATATAGCTATTATCATAGGGGTCCTGCCATTTTGTCAACCTGGCTGTGAGATTTTTTACAGTATCCGGCAGCAGTTCCTTCTGTTCCTCTGATTTTTCTATTTGACAAAACGCCTTCTTATGCTAAAATGAAACACGAAATTTCATGATTTTCTCAAAAATTATATTTAGGAGGTTTCGTATGGAAAACCACACGATCATCCAGGTGGAGGACAAGGTCCCCTTCCGGCTTCTGATCCCCTTAAGCATCCAGCACATGTTCGCCATGTTCGGCGCGTCAGTGCTGGTCCCCTTCCTGTTCGGGATCAACCCGGCCGTCGTTCTTTTCATGAACGGGCTGGGCACTCTGCTTTTCATTCTGGTCACCAAGGGAAAGGCTCCGGCCTATCTGGGCTCCAGCTTCGCCTTTCTGGCTCCTGCCGGCATCGTCATTGCCAACTGGGGCTATGAATACGCCCTGGGCGGCTTCGTGGCCGTGGGGTTTGCCGGCTGTATCCTGGCGTTCATCATTTATAAAGTGGGGTATAAATGGATCGACATCGTCCTTCCCCCCGCCGCCATGGGCCCTGTGGTGGCTCTCATCGGCCTGGAGCTCTCCGGCAGCGCCGCCAGCAACGCCGGCCTTCTGGATGAAGTCATCGATCCCCGGAATGCCATCGTATTTTTCGTGACCCTGGGCTTTGCCGTATTCGGCTCCGTCCTGTTCCGCGGCTTCCTCTCTGTGATCCCGATCCTGATCGCCGTGATCGCCGGATACGTGGCTGCGGCCATTACCGGGATCCTGGACTTTTCCGCTGTCATGACCGCTCCGATCTTTGCCCTGCCAAACTTTTCTGCTCCAAAGTTTGATCTCCAGGCCATCCTGATCATCCTTCCGGTGATCCTGGTCATCACCTCCGAGCACATCGGGCACCAGGTGGTCACCAGCAAGATCGTAAACCGCGATCTCCTAAAGGAACCGGGACTCCACCGCAGTCTGTTCGGAGATAATTTCTCCACCATGCTGTCCGGTCTCATCGGCTCCGTTCCCACCACCACCTATGGGGAGAACATCGGCGTTATGGCCGTTACCAAGGTATACAGCGTCCAGGTCATCGCCGGCGCGGCCGTGTTTTCCATCATCTGCTCCTTCATCGGAAAGCTGTCGGCCCTGATCCAGACCATCCCCGGCCCGGTCATCGGCGGGATCTCCTTCCTGCTTTATGGAATGATCGGCACCTCCGGCCTGCGGATCCTGGTGGATTCCCAGGTGGACTACGGCAAGAACCGGAACCAGGCCCTGACTGCCGTGATCTTCGTTACCGGCCTCTCCGGCATTAAGGTGAACTTTGGAAACGTCCAGCTCACCGGTATGGTGCTGGCCTGCGTAACCGGAATGATCCTTAGCCTGGTATTCTACGTGTTTGATAAGCTGAAGCTGACCAACGATCAGTAAACCGAAAGCTGTTCCTGCCGACATTGAAATTCCATCTGGGCCCGGCCCGTTTGGGCAGGATCCAGGACTTTTTTCTCCAGTACCCAAAATTTCACCAATTTTTGGGCACTGGGGATTTTTTTTGCATCTGGTACCCAAATTTTCCTGTTTTAGGGGATTTTTGCTCAAAAAATCCCGGACACTTTTTATACATAGTCCAGTTCATTACTTCCCGAACTGCCAAATGCCAGATGATCCAGCAGGTATGACTGCATTTCCTCGCCGGAGCGGCACCAGAAGCATGAGCTGGAAAATCCCCTGCTGGCACACAGCGCCTCTACGCCGCCGGGACCAGATGGACCTGGATGCCTCCCTGTGCCTCCATCTCCAATTCTGCCTCTTCCTGCTTCTCATAGGGATTCCCGGCAGACAGCACTGCCGTTCTCAGCCGTTCTGTTACTGTTTCATAGGTACTCCCGTTCTTCATCTCATACACAAATACAAACGTGTCCGAGGAATACCCATGGTCCCGGCCGAACAGGGCCGCCGCGTACCGCTCATCCTCAGAGCTCTCCGGCTTCCGCTCCAGGACTGCATCTCCAAGAGCCAGTGTCACCGTCCCCGGGTACGCATCCCGCAGCATATGGGCCTTGATCCGGATCTCATAAGCGCCTTCCCCGGACTGGACACAGGATACCTCTGTCACGTCAAACCAGCCTGTGCCGTCTCCATATTCCATCTGCACCGGAAGTTCATCTGAAAGCTCTGCGGAAACCGGCTCCATTTCCCGGAGAACGTATACCGGCGGCCGCTTCACATAAATGACCTCCGGCGCTCTCTCACCGGCATACTGGAACCAGTACCTGTATGTCCCGGTCTGCGCTCCCAGCTCCTGGTATCCCAGACAGATCAACGACTCTTTAAATTCCGGATCTCTGGCCGCCTCCAGATACGAGGGCGGAAGAAATTCCTTTGTTTCTGAAAACGCAGCATCCACTGAAAATCTTCCTACGGATACCTCCGGCTCTCCTTTTCCCTCCCCGGCTATCAAGAGCACCCGGAGCAGGTACACGACTAACGCGGCTGTCAAAAACCTGGTCCAGAAAGTTTCATGGTGATATTCTTTTTTCATTCAGATCCACTCCTTCCTGACTGAATTGCTTTCTTTTTCGCTTTTTCTTTATCTATCTATAATATATTTTATTTCGATTTTCTTGTAAATATATGTCTTGCTTTTTATTTAGCGGAGCATTTTTTATATCATAGGGCGAACTTTCCTGGTGATATAAAAAACGGAGATGCAGATTTCTCCGCATCTCCATTCTTCCATCCCATTCTCATGTTCTGGTTTCCAAAGGATCTCCTTTACCTGATCCATGCGCCATCTGCGCCCACTGTATATCCATCCGTAGTTGTGGTCCCAGCTGCCATGGATCCCAACGGACCGCCGCTTATGGTATTGAAGAAATACCACTTGCCGCCGATCTCATGCCATCCGGTATACATATAGCCCTGGGTTCCATCGGAATACGGATGCAGATAATACCAATGTCCGCCTTCGTTCAGCCACCCTGTCTCCATATAGCCGTCGGCATTGAAATAGTACCAGCTGGAAACGCCGTTCCATACTAGCTCCGCCCATCTGGAAGCCGGCCACGTTCCATCATTATAACGGAACCACCAGCCAGTGTCATTCTTCACCCACTCGCCAGTCTTATTCGCTGCCTTGTCCTCCAGATACCACCGGCCGCGGCCATAGGAGGAACCAGAACTGCCGCCAGAGGATGTTTTTTCCTTTTCGTTGGTAAACGTCAGCTTAAACTCGCTTAAATGCCAGGTGCTGATCGTGATGAACTTATATCCATTTTCATTCTCGATCGTATACTGGCCGATGCTTTCTCCTTCATGCTCCACATTGGCATACTGGTCCTCCACCAAAGACGGTACCGGAAGCCGGAACCTAAAGGAAAGCCGTCTCGCCAGCTTATCGGAAGAAAGATCCAGTTCTTCCTGGGTTCCAGAGATCACCTGGCCATTCTCGTCCAGAAGGACTTTGCTGGCGTTCACCTCGAATACCATGGTCTTGGGAAGCACCTTCACGCCTGTCACATTTCCGGCCGCATCCTTTTCCACGATCGTTTCATAGGATATGCTCTTGGGTGTCTGTGACAGAGAGATCCGGGCATGCTCGCCCTCTTCCAGCAGACCATTGCCCTTTACTGCCGCAGCCAGGTCATGAACTGCATTCTTATTGCCCACAACCGCCTGGTTTTTATCCAGATCCATCACAGACTGGTCAGCCTCCTCCACCTTCTGTGCAAACTGTTCTTCGGAAACAACACCGGAAACCTCTTCAGGAAGCTTCGGTGTCTCCACGGTCAGTTCGCTCATATCAACACTGGCGCCTCCGTCCTCTGCGCTGGCTTCCTCAGAAGCGTCAAAGACGATGACCGGATACGAGGCCAGGACCGTTCCGCTGGGAAGGGCCACGCGGACTACTGTATTTCCGCTATCTGCCGCAGACAGCCGGATCTTAGCCGCTGCTTCGTCCATTTCTGCCTTTACGACCGCTCCGTCTTCCTCTTTCACTTCCACAGAGCCGCCATGTTTTAATACGTTCCTTACAAAAACTGGAAGATCAATATTAGCTTCCTTCTTATCCTTCGTATCCAGATAAACCGTTTCCGTTTCCACCTGGGGAATTGTTACAGCAATCTTTCTGGATAGTGTTGTTTCTTTTGTTTCTCCATTGGCCGCCGGATAGGAAAGAACGGCATAGATCTGGCCTTCTGCGTCCGCTGCCGGTACATCGATGGCCGCATACTCGTCCACATTTCCGGTGGGTACCATAGTCTCTGCATCAAAATCCGTATGTACAATAATTTCCAAAACTTCTGGATCCTTTCCAGTATAGTTGGAAACCTTTGTCTCTGCCTGGAAGGTCTGGCCAAGAGTCACCGTTTCCGGCACTGCCAGAGAAACCTCCGGCGCTTCTACGGTAAAGGACGTGCTGCCCTCTGCGCGGTTGTCAGAATCCTCGTCCTCAAACCGGACCGATGCTGTGGCATTTCCTGCGCCCACAGCTTTTGCCGTCATTTTCCTCGGCTCAGAGGTCTCGATCTCAGCCACAGAGCCGTCGTCGATCGTCCATGTGTATGCTGCGTCGCTGGCTGTGGCGGTAACCATTCCAGACGTTTTCGCCGCCTTCTTTGCCGAAGCGGTAAAGGAAATGATATCGCCGATCTTTGCCGTCTCAGGAGCTGCAGTCACAAGGAAATCTCCGCCAACACTCACATGGACCGTATCTGATACGGTATATTCTTTTCCATTGATTGTTTCCGTATAGGAAGCGGTCACAGCCGCCGCACCAATGTCATTGCCAGTCAGAACCGCCCGGGTCCCGTCCTCACTGGAGGCTTCCACCGAAACCACAGATTCATTATCACTCTCCCACTGGATGGCATTGGACGGAGAAGCCATGGGAACCAGGAGTTTTACTTCTGCCCCGACCTCCTTCTCCCCATTCACTTCCAGCTTTACATTTTCCGTATCCGCTGTTACAGAAGCCGGTGCGGAGGTTACCGTCACGCCGGGAACCGGTTCCGCAAGAAGATCCGGAACAACGCCTTTATACTGAACGCCGGTCCTATTCGCCGTATAGTACGGATATTTTCCATCTTCGCTGGGCGTACCCTTCGATGCTGCCGTGATACGGATGACCGTATCCAGATTTCCGTCTTCCTTAAATCCGTAAGAAGCAAGGATGTCTTTCTGGTTTTCTGTTGAACCAGCAAACCGGCTGTAAAATTCTTTTACATGCTCCTGGATCGACTGGAACCCGCCGAAAACAGCGCGATACTTAAAGTTTTCTCCCAGATAGAGATCCGCATCTTTTACGATTCCGTAGTTGATATCGCCAAATCCCCATTGGGAAATTCCCTCCGCTTCCGTCTGGTTATACTGGGAGCCAGCAGAAATCACGCCCTTGACCTCGCCCTCAATGAAATTCATATCCAGGCTTTCGATCAGAGTACGCTGGCATCCGGCCACCTCTCCAATGGTCACGCCCGGGCCGTTTACATTCAGCGTTCCCTTGGCAAGAGTGCCGTTCGTTGCGCCAGGCATAACCGATTTCCTTACGGTCGCATTACCTTCAATATTGATGGTCAGATCATCTATGGATGTATAGCCAAAGCACCCGAAAACATTTCCAACAACAGCATTATTTTTAACGGTGACTGTTCCCGTTCCGATATGCTGTTCACTGGCCTTGGAGAACGCGCCGTTTCCGCTGGATATCGAACGGTTGGCATAAATGATATCTACACTGCCGCCCTCCACGGTGATCCGGGCATCCTCCACATCATACGTCTTTCCCGCTGCTTTCTCTCCGCTGGAAGAGCCGATCAAATATGTGACAGCTCCGCTTTTCATCGTAATCTGGGTGGACGGCAGATTTCCTTCTATCCCGCCGCCGACGATGGCAGTATACTTGTCCTTATCCTTTCCTTCCACCTTGACCCAGGTATTATCATAGGCCGGATGGCTGTCCAGATGGACATAGGTGCTGCCTTCGTACTCTTCTACGGTCACTGGATTTCCATTGGCATAGTACGAGGTTATCGCAGCGTTGTCATAGGTATGGGGCACCACCGTGATTCCAGTTTCCACACGGCTCTCGCCCTGGATTCCCAAGGGTTCCGCCAGCGCCGGGAAGGCCGTCATGCCCATTACCATAGAAACCGCCAGCATCGCCGACACGATCCGCTTGCACTTTCTCATATTGCATTCCTCCTTATATATTTGGGGAGCAAGAACCAGGGGAGTACGGCACTGAAGGACATAAATCTGTTTATATCAGGCACCAGATTCTCTTGAGTTTTCTTGCATCCTGTAAGTATTATAGCCATTTTTCATAGCTTTTTCAAGGGCGCGGCAGGCGAATCTGCTGAAATAAGTGCCGTTTATACTGTAAAATCCATATGTGCTGTATGGCTCTTGACATAAACAGATTTATCGGATGTTTGATTTTGCATCTGCCTCCACAACGCAATCTCCCCGTCCAATGCACAAAAAAGCCTGGAAAAACGGCCTTTGTTTCCAATTTGCCGTCTCTCCAGGCTATTTTTACAATCTGCTCATCCGCTTCCCGCCAGCGGTGCATTTCGTCTTACAAAAAGATTAATGCGCCCTGGCCAGGATAGGAGAACGTATTCTTAGTGCTCCTCCACCAGCGAGAGCCGCACCAGCGCACGCCTAAGCGCCGCCTCGGCCCTGGCGATATCCGTCTCCGGACTGTGCTCCGCAAGCCGCCTTTCGGCACGGATCCTGGCTTCATTGGCCCTGGCCCCATCGATCTCCTCCGGCCATTCACAGACCTCCGCTAAGATGGTCATCTTCTCCGGAAGGATCTGAAGAAAGCCGGAAAGGAGCGCCGCCTTTTTCACCTGGCCGTCCTGATGGATCTTTAAAACGCCCGGCGCCGCCGCTGTGGTCAGCGGGATATGCTGGGGGTAAACGCCCAGCTCGCCGTCTGCGGTATTCAGCTCCACCATGGACACATCCCCGTGGAAGAACTCCTTATCAGGCGTGATCACCTGAAGCTTCATCGTTTCCGCCATGTTCCCACCCCCTATTTCACGCGGGCAAGAACGTCATCCATATTTCCTGCGTTCAGGAACAGGTTCTCCGGAATATCGTCGTGCTTTCCTTCCAGGATCTCCTTGAAGCCCTGGATGGTCTCGGAAAGCGGCACGTAGCGGCCCTCCAGGCCAGTAAACTGTCCAGCAACGAAGAACGGCTGGGACAGGAATCTCTGGATCTTTCTCGCTCTGGATACGGTCAGCTTATCCTCCTCGGAAAGCTCGTCCATACCCAGCATGGCGATGATATCCTGGAGCTCCTTATATCTCTGGAGTACCTCCTGAACGCCCCGGGCCACCCGGTAATGCTCCTCGCCCACGATACGCGGGTCCAGGATACGGGAGGTGGACTCTAAGGGATCCACCGCCGGATAAATACCCAGCTCCACGATGGAACGGCTTAAAACAGTCGTTGCATCCAGGTGGGTGAAGGTATTGGCCGGAGCCGGGTCCGTTAAGTCGTCGGCCGGAACGTAGACCGCCTGTACGGAGGTGATGGAGCCGCTCTTTGTGGAAGTGATCCGCTCCTGGAGCGCGCCCATCTCCGTCTGTAAGGTCGGCTGGTATCCAACGGCTGACGGCATACGGCCCAACAGCGCGGACACCTCGGAGCCTGCCTGGCTGAAACGGAAGATATTGTCAATGAATAAAAGTACGTCCTTTCCGCCTTCATCACGGAAATACTCCGCCATGGTAAGGCCTGTAAGGCCCACACGCATACGCGCTCCCGGCGGCTCGTTCATCTGTCCGAATACCATGGTGGTCTTATTGATAACGCCGGACTCCTGCATCTCATAATACAGGTCGTTTCCTTCACGGGTACGCTCACCTACTCCGGTAAATACAGAATAGCCGCCGTGCTCCGTGGCGATGTTCCGGATCAGCTCCTGGATCAGAACCGTCTTTCCAACGCCTGCGCCGCCGAACAGACCGATCTTTCCGCCCTTCTGGTAGGGGCATAACAGATCCACGACCTTGATGCCGGTCTCTAAGATCTCCGTCTCCGTGGACTGGTCCTCAAAGCTGGGGGCCTTTCTGTGGATCGGAAGCTTCTTTTCTGTCTGCGGCTTCTCTTTATTGTCGATGGGCTCGCCCAGTACGTTGAAAATACGTCCCAGCGTATTCTCTCCCACAGGGACCATGATCGGTCCTCCGGTGGCCACGGCTTCCATACCGCGGACAAGGCCGTCTGTGGGACCCAGAGCGATACATCTTACCGTATCGTCACCAAGATGCTGGGCGACCTCCACCACAAGAGTGTCCCCGTCCTTCCTGGTGATCTCAATGGCGTCATTGATCTCAGGAAGTCCGCCCTGGGGAAACTTAATATCCAGAACGGCACTGATGACCTGAGTGATCTTACCAATGCTTTTCTCTGCCATCCTCTTTCTCCTTGTTTTGATTTTAATTTTACCCTTCGATCGCATTCGCTCCGGCGATGATCTCCGTCAGCTCCTGGGTAATGGAGCCCTGTCTTGCACGGTTATACTGCAGAGACAGCTTTTCGATCATCTCCTCGGCGTTGTTGGTGGCCGAATCCATGGCCGTCATACGGGCCCCGTTCTCACTGGCCACCGCCTCTAAAAATGCGCCGTAGATCAGGCTGCTGACGTATTTGGGAATGATCGCGTCCAGCACCTCCGTCTCGTCGGGCTCATAGTTCATAAGAAGGAGATCCGGCTTTAGGCCCTCTCCCCCTGCATCGCCCTTGAGCTCCGCCGCCTCCGTATCCACTGGAAGGAGCTTCATGAACCGCGGGATCTGGCTCACCGTATTCTTAAACGACGTATAAGCCAGATAGATCTCGCCGATCTCCTGTTTTTCAAAAAGAGACAGCAGCTCTCTTGTGATCTCCATGGCATCGGAATACAGGGGCTCATTGATCACATCCGAATGATCCGCCGCGATCTCATAGCCCTTTCTGGCCAGCGCGTCACGTCCCTTCCGCCCCACAGCAAAGATCCTCACATCCTCCGGCTTAAGGCCGCTGCCGGTCACCAGGCGCACCACGTTGGCATTGTAGCCGCCTGCCAATCCCCGGTTGGAGGTGATGACCACCACCGCCTTTTTGGGGGATGTTCCCGGTTTTAAGTATCTGTGGCTGATCCCCTGGGATTTTAAGAGCATTTCCTGGATCATGCTGTACATCATATTGAAATACAGCCTGGAATTCTCCGCCCGGGCCCTGGACTTCTGGAGCTTGACGGTGGCGACAAGTTTCATGGCTTTGGTGATCTGCTCCGTACTCTCGATACTGGATTTCCTGCGTTTAATGTCTCTCATGGTTGCCATGCTCTGTCACCTGCCTTATCTTGCTGCCTTGCACTCTTCAATGGCCTTTTTAAGAAGCTCTTCGGTCTCCGGCTTCATTTCCTTTGTTTCCCGGATGCTCTTCGGGATCTCCGGATATTTTGTGTCGATATACTGGAACAGCTCCTTTTCGAACGCCAGGACCTGGCTGGTGGGAATGTCCAGAAGATATTTCTTCGTAGCCGCGTAGATGATGATGACCTGGTATTCCACCGGCATGGGCTGGTACTGGGGCTGCTTTAATACTTCACGGATCCTCTCGCCCTGGGCAAGCTGCTCCTTGGTGCTGGCGTCCAGCTCAGAGCCGAACTGGGCAAAGGAAGCTAACTCCCTGTACTGGGCCAGCTCCACACGGATGGGAGCCGCGATCTTTTTAATGGCCTTGATCTGGGCCGCACCGCCTACACGGGATACGGAAAGACCGGCGTTGATGGCCGGACGGAAGCCGGAGTTGAACATCTCCGTTTCCAGATAGATCTGGCCGTCGGTGATGGAGATCACGTTGGTGGGGATATAGGCGGAAACGTCGCCTGCCTGGGTCTCGATGATGGGAAGGGCCGTTAAGGAGCCGCCTCCCAGGTCGTCGGACAGCCTGGACGCTCTCTCTAAAAGCCTGGAATGCAGGTAGAAAACGTCGCCCGGATACGCCTCACGTCCCGGCGGTCTCTTTAAAAGCAGGGACAGGGTACGGTAAGCGGCTGCATGCTTACTGAGGTCATCATAGACCACCAGCACGTCCTCTCCGTTCTCCATCCACTCCTCGCCGATGGCACAGCCCGCATAGGGGGCGATATACTGTAAGGGAGCCAGGTCCGAGGCTGTGGAAACCACCAGGGTGGTGTAGTCCATGGCGCCGAACTCCTCCAGGGTCTTTACGATGGAAGCCACTGTGGAGGCCTTCTGGCCGATGGCCACATAGATACAGCGGACGCCGGTGCCCTTCTGATTGATGATGGTATCGATGGCGATGGCCGTCTTACCGGTCTGACGGTCACCGATGATCAGCTCTCGCTGGCCCCGGCCGATGGGGATCATGGCATCGATGGCCTTGATTCCGGTCTGCAGCGGGGTATCCACGGACTTTCTCTCAATTACGCCGTGGGCAACACGCTCGATCTTACGGAACCGGTCCGTATGGATCGGGCCCTTGCCGTCGATGGGCTGTCCCAGGGCATTCACAACACGTCCGGACATGGCATCGCCCACCGGAACCTCCACCACGCGTCCCGTGGTCTTTACTGTGTCGCCCTCGCTGATGCTGGAAGTATCGCCCAGGAGAACCGCACCCACGTTGTCCTCCTCCAGGTTCAGAACCATGCCGTAGATCTCTCCCGGGAACTCCAGGAGCTCTCCCTGCATGGCGTTTTCAAGACCATGGATCCGTGCGATGCCGTCTGCCACCTGAATGACTGTTCCCACGTCAGAAACTTCCAGTTTTGTCGAATATCTTTCAATCTGCTCTTTAATGACCGAGCTGATCTCTTCTGGTCTTAAATTCATTTGAGGTCTGCACCTTCTTTCTATTTACGGTCTGCAGCCTGCCGCCTCTGCGGCCTGCCGCGCGCATCCTACGCCAGCTGCAGCTTCATAAGATCCCTGCGGATCTCCTCCAGCCTGGTCTTGATGCTGCTGTCCACTACCCGGTCGCCGATACGGATCACCAGTCCGCCCAAAAGGGACTCGTCCACAGCATATTCGGTCTCCAGGCTCACAAAGCCTGTGGTCTCCAGAAGTCTTTCCTCCACACGCTTTTTCTGGTCCTCAGACAGCGGTAGGGCGCTGGTGACTTTCACCACGCCGATCTTTTTGTATGCCTTTACCCGGTCTGTAAAATAATCACAGATGGGGATCATGTCGTTCTGACGGCCTTTTTCAATGACAGTCACAAGGAACCCCAGCAGACCATCCGAAAGCTTTCCAGAGAAAATGGCTTCCACCACCTTCTTCTTTTCTTCCTTTATGATCTGCGGATGGTTCAGAAACTGCGCCAGATCCGGATTTTCCAGGAAAATGGTCCGCAGGGCACCGATCTCCTCGTACCACTGGGACAGAACGTTCTTTTCCATGGCCTCTTCAAACAGCGCGTCTCCGTAAACCTTTGACACTAGCTTTGCCATGTGCTCTCACCCATTTCCTTTAATGTCTCCTGGATCAGGGAATCCTGGAGCTTCACATCCATGGACGCCGCCACGGCTTTTCCTGCCATTAAGGACGCGATGGATACGATCTCCGTCTTCACATCCTCCAGAGCCTTCTTCTTCTCCAGGTCGATCTCCCGGCTGGCCCGGTCCAGGATCCGGCCGGCTTCCGCTCTGGCCTCCTCCAGGATCTCAGCCTCCTGCTTCTTTGCCTTCTTTCTGGCCTCGTCCATGATGGCTTCCGCCTCTTTATTGATGGACCGGAGCTTTTCTTCGTACTCAGCCTGGAGCGCCAGGGCGCTTTCCCTGCTGGACTTTGCCATCTCCAGGTCGCCGGCGATCTTCTTTCTCCTCTTCTCCAGGTAGTCCCGGGCCGGGTTGAATAAAAGATAGGACATCGCAAAGAACAGGATAAAGATATTGATTCCCGTGATCACCACATCGTTGATCCATTGAGGGTCAAAATTGATTAACCGTTCCACGGTTTTGTCTCGCCTCCTTTTCTGCTATGTTCATTGGGAAGCCTTAAAAATCAACCGAAAGGCTTAACGAACATAAGGATAATGGCGACTACCAGACCGTAAAGACCTGTGGTCTCGGCAACGGCCTGACCTAAAAGCATCGTGGAAGTAACGTCAGACTTGGCGCCCGGATTACGTCCCACAGCAGACGCGCCGAAACCGGCGGCAATACCCTGGCCGACACCAGGTCCGATACCGGCGATCATTGCCAGTCCAGCACCGATGGCGGAGCATCCATAAATAAAATCCTGTCCAGAAATATTCATAAATAAAACCTCCTGAATAAAAATTTTTTGATTACAGTTTGTCGTTTACGTATACCATGGTCAGCATACAGAATACATACGTCTGGATACAGCCTGAAAACAGGTCGCAGTATACATGCAGTGCCGCCGGTATACCGATCTTAACGAAAATCGGCATCATTCCGTACCACAGGCCCAGAATGATCACACCAGAAAGCATGTTCGCGAACAGACGGAGTGAGATGGAGATCGGATTTGCGAATTCACCGATCAGGTTGATCGGGAACAGCACCGGAAGCGGTTTAAACAAACCGGTGAAGTGACCGACTCCATGGTTTTTGATTCCCTGGTACTGAACGATCGCGAAGGTGACCAGTCCCAGTAAGAACGTCACGCCAAAGTCCGCCGTAACGGTCCGCAGGCCAAAAAGCCCGCTTAAGTTACAGAACAGAATGAACAGGAAGATCGTACCAATATAATTGGCAAACCGTCTGGCCGATGGTCCCAGGATCCCCTGGGTCATCTTTTCCAGCATCTCCACTCCCAGCTCCAGGATGTTCTGGAATGTGCCAGGAACCTCTGTGGCGTGCTTCATGGCTCTGTTGGCGGCAAAGGCCAGGATCAGGAGTACAATGGTGATGATCGTCATCCCCATAGTTGTCGTCGTGATCCACAGTTCCTGTCCGAACAGATGGTATTTCATGATACCATGTATCATAAAATCCGCTTCACTGCCACCACCCATTCTTTCGCCCTCCTTTCTTTTTATGATACGCTGTCTTTCTCGTCAGGCCGGCCGGATCCGGTCCTCCGGTCTGTGATCCTGCGCACTACCGGGTAAAGATAAGCCCCTGTCTTTAATCCCAGTATTCCCACCACCAGGGATAAAAGATTGATATCCGTAAATTTCCAGACCAGAGCGATCCCTCCAAATACGGCCAGGCTCCTTAAGAGAGCATGGGTCACCATCTTTTTTCTGGCATAGTTTTCATCGGCTGAGGCCGCGCACAGCTCCGTTGAATAAGCCATGCTGAGAAGCCACAGCTCAGCCGCCGCCATCCCCGTAAGGATACCTAAGAAGACCGGAGCGCTCCGAAACCAGATCAGGCAAATTAAAAAAAGCACCAGGTTATGGAGAACGATACCTACGGACATGAGGATGACCTGTTTTTTTGTCTCGTCACTCATCATAACAGTCACCATCCCTTCCGTTTATTCCGGCCGGCCCCGTCTCCGGTCCCGTACCGTTTTTTCCAGTTCTCTTCCCGTGCTTTCTCTTCCTTCTCTTTCTCCTCCTGCTCCCGTTCAATGGTCCTCCGGGCCATTTTATAGGCGTTTAAGCCGCCGGCCAGGATCCCCAGGATCAGAAGGGGAAGCGTAAGGCTGGTGCCAAACTGCCGGTCCGCCCACACGCCGGCCGCCACACATAAAAACACGGCGGTCAGCACATTGAGTCCCAGCTGGCTGATCAGCACCAGATTTTCAAATCCGCTTTTCTTACGCACCAGAGCCACTCCTTCTTCATTTTTGCGCATGAGAGTATTATACTCGATTTTTGCGCCTTTGTCCATTTCTAAGCGGTTCTTTTGCTGAAATTCTTGTAACAGTCCAGCCGTGCGGGGATCCGGGCGGGAAAAAGCGTTAAATGCTTGCTTTTATACGCATTTTCCTGTCCGGATCTCCATAGGGCAGACGCCCGGCGCTTCTTGTCCGCAGCAGGCGGGCAAGAAGATCCTCGGCTGGACTGCGGCGATCCTTTGCCAGGACCGGTTCTTACGCATTCTCAACAAAGCGCAATGAAATGTTAAGTTTCTTTATTTTCCTTTTATAGTTTTTCCATACTTACGTCACAATTATCCGGTATACTAAAGCCATAAAACAAAAACAAGAGCCCGGAGGCGAAGAAACGCGCGTTCCAGCTTCCGGGGTCGTCTAACAACACTTCCCGTCTCCACATGAGACAGGGATTTACATACAGCTTACATAGTAACTCTTACATCCCCCTTTTTAGTATTTGTGAAAAGAGCCCCGGTTATGCCGGAGCTCTTTTTATGTGTCTCTTTTCTTTTACCTCATCAGCGCTTTGATATCCCTCTCGCTGCCCATGACCATCAGAGTCTCTCCCTCTGTGAACACGTGCTCCGGCCCCGGCATGGGGAACAGGTTCCTTCCATGGCGGATGGCCAGGATATTGATATTGTGGCGGGTCCGCACCTGGCGCTCCAGGATGCTGTGGCCGGCCCAGCCGTGAGGCAGCTCGATCTCATAGATCCCGTATTCCGGCGTCAGCTCCACATAATCAAAGATTCCCCGGGCTGTTCCGTAGCGGACAGCCAGCCGCTCCGCCACCTCCCGCTCCGCGTAGACCACATGATCGGCCCCATTCCTTAAAAGGAGCTTTTTATAAATATCCCGGGTAGCCCGGGCCACCACATACTTCGCCCCCAGATCCTTTAAATGCACCGTGATCTCCAGGGCCGTCTGAAAGCTTTCTCCAATTCCTACCACGCAGACATCGTAATTCCCCACCCCCAGAGACCGCAGGAAATCCTCGTTGGTGGCGTCTCCGATCTGGATATTCTGGATCACCGGGGCCATTTCATCCGCCCTGGTTTCATCTTTTTCCACCGCCATCACATCATTTCCCTGCTCCTGGAATTTAATTGCCATATGACGGCCAAACCGTCCAAGTCCAATGATCAGAACAGATATCATAATTTCCTCCTCTTATTAACAATGCTGTATCAGCCCACCTGGATCTTTTCCAGGGGCTTTTTCGATGCCACCGGAGGCCGGTCCGAGGCGAAGGCCAAAAGCATGGTCAGGGAACCGGCTCTTCCAAAGATCATCAGAAAGGCCAGCACCAGCTTGGACACCATGGACACCTCCGGCGTGATCCCCAGAGTCACGCCCACCGTGGCAATGGCCGATGTGGTCTCAAACATGGCCGTCAGCACCGGGATCCCCTCGGCCGCAGATAGCACCAGCGTAGACAGAATGATCAGGATCAGATACATCATAAAGATACAGGAGGCCGTCCGGGTGATCCCGTCCTCCAGCCGCCTCTTAAAGCATTCCACATTTTTCTTCTGGCGGAATGTGGAAAAAATGCTCAAAACCAGCACGGCCGCCGTAGTGGTCTTCATTCCTCCGGCTGTGGATCCAGTGGAGCCGCCCACCACCATCAGACAGATCATAAGGAAAATACTCCCTTCCCTGAGAGCCGCCAGGTCCACCGTATTAAACCCGGCCGTCCGGACCGTCACCGACTGGAACAGGGACGCCAGGATCCTGTCTCCCAGGCTCATGCCCTCATAGGCCTCCCCGGTAAGTTCCAGAAGGAACAGCCCCAGTGCTCCGCCGGCCAGAAGAACTGCCGTCATAAACACCACGATCTTTGAATGGAGCCTCAGGTTTTTAAACCGGAACCTGGAATCCAGAAGATCCAGCCACACGAAAAATCCAAGGCCGCCAATGACGATGAGTGCCATGATCACCAAATTCAGATACCAGTTTCCTGCTTCTGCCGTCAGCGAAGAAAATGGTGTTTCTGCACCCATCAGGTCAAATCCTGCGTTGCAGAAGGCGGACACCGAATGGAATACCGAATAATAAAGGCCCTTAAAAAGCCCCAGCCGGGGGCAGAAATAAAGAGCCAGGGCCGCCGCCCCCAGGCCCTCGATCAGAAGCGTCCCCTTCAGGATGAACCTGGTCATACGGACGATGCCTCCTACCTGGGGCGCTGCCACCGCCTCCCGCATAAGGATGCGGGAGGACAGGCCGATCTTCTGGCCCGAAAAGGTATGGGCGGACAAAAGGATCGTCATAAAGCCCAGTCCCCCCACCTGGATCAGCAGGAGCAGGACGATCTGGCCGAACAGGGACCAGTGGGTATACGTATCAAAGCGCACCAGACCCGTCACACAAGCCGCCGAGACTGCCGTAAAAAACGAGTCCGTCACCGGCGTCACGATCCCCTCTCTGGAGGAGACCGGCAGCATCAGAAGGACCGTTCCTATTAAAATCACCGTAAGATATCCCGCCAGAAGCATCCGCGTCGGCGAGCGTCTGATGGATCTCAGATCCAGTTTTCGTTCCAGTTTTCGTTCCAATTTTCAAAACCTCTGTCTTTCTTCTTCCGGCGGCATTGCTTTAATTGGTCAGCAGGTCCAGCACCAGGGCCGCACACTTATTTAACTCTTCCACCTTCAAAGTCTCCTCTGTGGTATGTACCTTTGTCATGCCCGTGGAAAGCACCACTGGCTTGATCCCATGGAGAGCCATCACATTGGCGTCGCTTCCGCCGCCGCCCTTTTCTGTGGAGGCCGGGATCCCCAGCCGCCCGCAGGCTGCAAACACCCGCTTCACCAGTTCGTCATCATTATCCACACGGAAGCTCACATAATTTGTGGAAAGGTCGATATCCAGGGATGCGCCCAGCTCCTGGCAGGCCTCCTCCAGGCATTGCTTCATATGGGCAGCCTGGGCGTTTAGTTTATCCAGGTCCCGGCTCCTGACCTCGGCGACCAGCACCGCCTTTTCCGGAACGATGTTGGTGGCGTACTCAGATCTTAAGGTTCCGATATTGCAGGTGGTCTCCTCGTCGATCCTTAAAAGATTCATTTTCGCGATCCCCTTTGCAGCCGCCTGGATGGCGCTGATCCCGGCTTCCGGAGCCAGGCCCGCATGGGAGGACCGGCCTGTAATGGTGGCGTTTATCTTGATCTGGCCAGGTCCGCAGGTCAGGACCTTTCCCGTATCTCCGCCCGCATCGAAAACCATGGTCCCTTTAAGCATGGAATAATCCATATTTTTCGCGCCGTTCATTCCGCCCTCTTCTCCGATGGTAAAGAGGATGTCTGCGCTTCTGTGGGGCAGATCCTTTTCCTTAATAACAGTCAGGGCCTCCATAATGGCCGCAATGCCGGATTTATCATCGCCTGCCAGGATCGTGGAGCCATCGGTGCCGATAATGCCGTCTTTGATCACAGGCCTGATCCCGTTTCCGGGAGCCACCGTATCCATATGGGCGCAGAAGATCGTGGGATCTCCCGGGATCGTGCCCTCTAAAAATGCATGGACATTGAAGCCGTTGGAGCCAAAGGCCTCTCCTGCCCGGTCGGTCTGGACCTCAAAGCCCAGAGCCTTCAGATCCTGTACCAGCCGCTCTCCCATGGCCTTCTCATTCTTTGTTTCACTGTCGATCTGGACGTACTCTAAAAATGTGTCCAGAAGTCTCTTTTCGTTTATCATAGAATACCCCTCCTGTAAATTATATATTACGCGTTCCCGGTCCCGGCGGTCAGAAGTCCCTCCACCGCGGCCGAGGCCTTCTCCACATCATACGCAGCCTCTTTTGGGAGCCCCTGCTTCTTATACCAGTCCTTTAATTCCTGATATGTGGTAGAACACGACCCATATCCCAGATACAGCTCCGGGATCTGGTAATTATCTGCAAAGACCACCAGAGGAGTTACCGTTATCTTCTCCATCCCCTGGTCTTTTAACGCATTCTTTATGAGCTCCGCAGCCGCATTGAGCTCAAACAGCGGATTCTTAAACTCTTCCTTTCGTTTCGGGTCTTCCCGCCTCCACATTTCGCCGTCGGGCTTTCCGTAGATCTTTGTCCCCCACCCGTAGGCTCGCACCAGGCGGATCCCGCCCCGGTCCAGAACGATCCCATCCAGGCTCTGGCCGCCGTCCTCTGTCTTTAGGGTCACATTTTTATAGACCCTGGAGGGCTTCTTTCCCAGCTTCCCCAGCCGTTTCATTACTTTATTTACAGCTGTTTCATGGTTCCTCCGGCGGTTCATGCATTTTGCCGCCACGACAAATACCGCGATCCCCGCCAAAAGGAACAGAAAGAACGACAGATAATCCGCTGCCGTGTGCAGCTTCCAGAGCTGAAAATTTCCCCCGAAGAACATACCGCAATCCCCCTATTTTCAAAATTTCCCCTTTATTTTATCATGGTTTCATACCAAACGCAAGTTTGTAACAAATGCCCAAAGGTATTCTTGTTTTTTATAACAAAAAAATTAAATTGATAAAATTTCTATAAACTTTTCCTGGCTTTTTCGTCATTTTCATAGTATGATAAGAATATCAGCAGAGCCATGTCCGTGGTTCTGCCAATATAAGATAGGAGGGGTTTTCACATGAAAGACAACACGACTGCGAAGAAAGTTTCAAAGATCGACCGACTGATCAACGGCATTGAAGCTGTCTGCAACAAGCTGCCGCCGCCGGCCATCCTTTTCTGCTGGCTGTTCCTGTTCACTGCGGTGATCGGCGCGATCTTCACCATGACCGGGCTCACGCTTACCAATCCGGCATCTGGAGAAGCCGTCACATCCGCCAACCTCTTCACCACCGAAGGCCTTCACTGGTTCCTGGACAATATGGTGAAAAACTTCACTGGCTTCGCGCCTCTGGGCCTGGTAATCACCATGACCCTGGGCATCGGCCTCTGTGAAGAATCCGGAATGCTCATCTCCCTTTTAAACAGCTCCTTAAAGAACGTTCCGGCTGCCCTGGTTCCCTATGTGGTAGCGTTCATCGGAACCGTCGGCAACATCGCTTCCGACACTGCCATGGTAGTGATCCCGCCCATGGCCGCCATTGTATACATGGGCGTGGGCAAGCACCCCGTTGTGGGTATGATGGTTGGCTACGCAGGCGCCCAGGCCGGTTTTACCGCGAACCTGATGGTAGCAGGAACCGACACACTGCTCCAGGGCCTTACCAATGATGCCATCAAGGCGTTCATGCCAGAAACCACCTTTGCCGTAGACGCAACCTGTAACTGGTTCTTCATGATCGCATCCACCTTCCTCTGCTCCCTTGTCATTGGATGGTGCTCTGTACATATGATCGAGCCGCGTCTTGGAAAATACGAGGGCTCCGGAAACGCCAAGCTGGATGAAGTTACGCCCCAGCAGAAAAAGGGCCTTCATGCGGCAGGAATCACAGCTCTCATTTATATGGCCCTGATCGCCGTACTGTTCTTTATGGGACCGCTGGCCGGTGAAAACGGAAAATTTGTAGGCTCTCCGTTCCTTAAGGGACTGATCCCGATCCTGTTCGTTCTGTTTTCCATCTGCGGACTTTCCTATGGATATGTTTCCGGCAGCTTTAAAAACATCAACGACGTCAACAAAGCAATGGCCAAACAGATGGCTGGTATGGGCTCCTATGTTCTGTTCTGCTTCTTCTGCGGACAGTTCCAGGGTCTCTTCAACTGGACCAAATTAGGAACGCTGTTAGCCATCGGCGGCGCTGACTTCCTGGAGAACGTCGGCTTCACAGGTATTCCTCTGTGTGTTGCTTTTATTCTCCTCTGCTCCTTTGTCAACATTTTTGTATCCTCCGGTTCTGCCAAGTGGGCGATTTTTGCACCGATCTTCGTACCCATGTTCATGCTCCTTGGCTATCATCCAGGCTTCACCCAGCTGTGCTACCGCATCGGCGACTCCCCGTTCAACTGCTGGACCCCCATGTCCGCATACATCTGGATGATCCTCAGCGTAGCGCAGACCAAGTACGTTCCCAACTTAAAGATCGGTACCCTGATCGCCAATATGATCCCCATGTCCATCGTGCTTCAGATCGCATGGATCATCTTCCTGGTGATCTGGATGCTTCTGGGAATTCCCTTCGGCCCCGGCGTTGGGATCTATCTGCCGGCAGGCGTTATGTAACTGGTTCCATTCAGCCATTCCCGGCTGAGGCCATATAAAAACCGCCGTCCATGCGGCCTCTCCCCACATACAGGGAGGGACGTCATGACGGCGGCTTTCTTTATCCTCTCTTATTTCTGACCGTTTTTCTCCAGATCCTGTGCTTTTCTCTCCTCCAGCTTTCTCTCCAGGATCTCTGCCGCACAGACAGCCAGGTCCTTACAGGGCCTCTTCTTATAATAGTCGTCTGTGCGTGCCTCCGGCACCGGAGCCGTATCACTTGTGATCCCCGAAAGCAGGTCCCTGCAGATGATGCTTCCATTTTCCTTCCGGAATTCCTCCGCCAGCTCCTGGATCAGCACATAATGGTCTGCCTTTGGCTTCCTGGTCTCCGGCCCGGAATATCCCAGAAGCTCTCCCGCCACAATGGCCATGCCGCTGACGCAGCCACACACCTCCCGGAGCCGTCCCAGGCCGCCGCCAAAGGACGAGGCGATCCGTGCCGCCGTCTCCTTTGGGATCCCCATTTCATCCGCAAAAGCCAGTACCACCGACTGGGCACAGTTATAGCCCTCCAGGAATAACGCTCCTGCCTTCTCTCCATGTGTCATATCGTATTTTTTCCTTTCTTTTTTATTGAATATTTCCCGTTCCTGTGTTAAACTATATTTGTTATGCTCTGGGCCATCGCCAAGCGGTAAGGCACAGGACTTTGACTCCTGCATTCGAGGGTTCGAATCCCGCTGGCCCAGCGTCTGAAAGCCGTTTTCCTTTCATCAAGAAGGAACTCGGCTTTTTCTTTTCACCCACATTTTAGTACGGAATATTCAAAAATACAACACGTTCATAAAGAACCCGGTAATTCAAAACATTATTGCCTGATTCACCATATTCACTGCAAAAAGAATGATGCACCGTTTTATCAACAGATGCATCATCCTTACCTTTTATGTTTCTTCTGATATCTGGTCTATTATCCCTAATCCGCAAAAATATCTGGGAAAAGCGCTTCGTCAATTCTTGGATTCTTTTCATCCCACTCTTTAAAATGAGGATAATCACGGTTAAAGAACGGATGTCCATAATTTCTGCTCATACGAACCGGAATATCTGTGATGTTGTGCTCCTGGAACGCTTTAATAATTTCTTCTTTCCGCGGATTATGTTCGATTGCTGTAATCGTCATGCATAAACCATGGATCAGCCTCTCAAAACGATTAAACACAATTCCCATTGCCATTTCATGTTCTTTCATTCCAGCTGTACGCGGTCCATTGCACAGACATGAAATATTCATCCCATTTTCCATATATGGATGAGCAGTAGCTTCCGCACAAATCGCCTGATTACCTACCATTTTAATTCCCTGTGCTGTGCCAAAATGATATGTATATCCCTGGATCAAACGCATGATATTTCTAGGATAGCTGACAATAATAACAACATCCGGCGCTTCTGTAAAATCCTCCAAGGGGCGAACCATAACGCCCTTTACCCTATGGGAACAGCGGTGGATATGGCTTGTTACCTCCCTGGCAGTTGCCAGATCCTGATATAAACCCCTTGGTTCAAAAAATCTGCCATCCAGGTAATATCTGTCATCGTCTACAATTCCCAGTGCCCTTGCGCCTCCGAAGCAGCCGAAATTATCAATATCAGCCTTCATTGATTCTCCCTCTCCAGCATGGATTACCATGGTGCAATAGGACATTTTACCCGATAACTTCGGAACATCAGCAGCTTCAAATTCCTCTTCTGTAAACAGGAATTTCATTGCTACGATTTTATGTTCCAATTTTAATGCACAATTTGCATACTCTAAAAGGCGTCTAACTGCTTTCTGATCATATCCGTACATGATTATTCCCCCTTGTTACTGCGGAAAATACTTATCAATCTCACTATAAAGGATGAAAGTACCGTCAAATCGCTCATTAAATGCATCGTACCACTTCTGCTGCTCCATCTGCTCCTTTGCGACAGACACCCATTCAGCATTTTCATCCTTTCCGCTTACGATCAATCCCTGCGGAGTCATCTGATCACGGGTGCTTAATCCCATATGCTCGCTGGGAGACATAACACCGGACTCTTTTACAATAACCGCCGATGCTACTACCCCGTCAACATCATTTATGCTAGACATTGCTGTTGTTAATTCCGCCGGTGTAATCTGAATATTCTTAGGATTTTCTACAATATCAATAATCGAATAAAAATTATTCTCACTGGGAGTTTCTGCAAGAGTGATCAGCCCAGCATTCTGCAGAATACGCAGGCCTCCATCAATATTGCTCAATCCGTTGGAAACGATCACCTTCGCCCCATCCGGAAATGCTTCTGGAGAATCCCATTTTGCCGAATACAAACCAGCATATGAGAAATAGTATGGAAATGCCATAGCCAGGTCAGCATTATTTTCTTCATTGAATGTATTCATCCATTTAAGGCTATTGCAAAATAAGCCATCAATATCTCCTGCATTTAATGCTTCAGCAGGCAGGTTATTTCCGTCGAAAACAACTACCTCTACTTCATATCCAGTTCCTTCCATTGCCTCCTTCATGATCTGGACACACGGTTCTGTTGCTGCAACGCATCCGATCTTAAGCGTAACTGGCTCTTTTTTTGCTTCGGTTGTTGCTGCCTCGCTCTCCTTAGCAGCCGTTTCCTTTGCCTCTGTTTTCGGCTCCTCCTTTGTTGTTTCTTTTGCCGTTTCTGAGCCAGAGCATGCAGCCAGACTAAGTACCATCATTCCGCTCAGAAGCAGTGACATCATTTTTTTCATTCTTTCTTCCCTTCCTCTTTCTGTTATTTTTATTTATATATCCATAAAGGATGTATAAAACGTGGTTATTTTCGGAGACATCTGTGATACAAAAGGCTTCCTGCCAGCTGTATAAGCTGGACTATGATCAAAGTAATGATCACGCTTGTATACAAAACAAGATCATTAAAGCTGTAAAATCCATAATTTAATGCAACAGAACCAAGACCGCCCGCCCCAACAGCTCCTGCCATGGCGGTTGATCCGACGCAGTTAATCGTTGCGAGTGTAACGCTATTTACAATTGCCGGCACAGATTCCTTTAATATCACCCGAACCAGAATTTCACGGTTTGATAAACCAAAAGATCTTGCCATTTCTATCAATTGTGGATTTACCTCCAACATGGCATTTTCCAGTAAACGCGCCACAAACGGAATTCCTCCTACACTTAATGGAAGGATTGCTGCCGCCTCTCCAATCATGGTCCCTAGTATAAAACGGGTAATCGGCGCTAATGTCACAATCAAAAGGACAAATGGAAAGCTCCTAATCGAATTAGCTACTACCGATATCGGTGTATAAATCTTTTTATTAGGATGCAGCCCTTTGCTGGGATGGGTCAGAACCATAAGACACGCCAAACCAAAACCGCAAACCACACAGATAAGCATTGTAACCGCAACAAGACGAAGAGTTACCAAAATAGCGGGGGCAATCAACTGATTGAAATATCGCATCCAGACATCCCAAAATTCCGAGTTAAACACTGTCTGCCCCCTCCTTTTCTACCGTTTGGCAATAAATCCCCTTCTTGCGGAGCCAGCTTAAACAGGTATCTAATTTTTCTTCTGGCACCCTGATAGAATAATGTATCTGGGCTTCCTTTCCCATACCAAGATGCTGAATATCCATAATATCAAAATCCGTTTCCAGATCCCGGACCATACGGGAAAACACAAACTGATCCTGTTCACAAAACAAAACTGATAGATTTGCGTGATTTTCTCTATTCCCCTGCAATCTGCGCAGCGCCGCTGGAGCCTGCATGAATATCTCCGTTGTTGCTCCATGACAGGCGAGATGTCCATCCTCCAAAATCGCCATATGCGTACAAATATTCCGGATAACCGAAAGCTGATGCGCCACAACAATAATCGTTATTCCCGTCTTTTCATTGATCTCTTTTAAAAGATTCAGAATAGATTCGGCGGTTCTAGGGTCGAGAGCCGATGTAGCCTCATCGCACAACAACACTTTAGGCTGCATCGTCAATGCTCTGGCAATCGCAACTCTCTGTTTCTGCCCTCCCGAAAGATATGGCGGAAAGGCTGAGATCTTATCATTCAGATCAACCAGACCAATGAGTTCCCTCACACGTTCATCTATTTCTTTCTTTTTATAGCCCCAGCTTTTCATAGGAAAAGCTACATTATCATACACATTCAGACGGTCCAGCAAAGAAAAATTTTGAAATACCATACCGATCTCACGACGTGCTTCCCTTGCCTGTCGGTCATTACCTGTCGATATCTGTATACCATCTACCAAAATACGCCCACTATCAAATGTTTCTAATCCATTGATGCATCGTAAGAGTGTAGATTTTCCAGCTCCGCTCTGTCCAATGATGCCAAATATAGATCCCTTTTGAATGTGAAGACTCATTGTATTTAAAACTTCTAATTCTCCATATCTTTTTGAAAGGTTCTCAATCTGAATCATATTATTTTCACCTTTTTCAATGTCAAGACCACTTTCTAATACTGACTTCTATTTTTATTAATATATAATTTTCACCAAACATTGTGTCACAGCGCTTTCATTATATATGAATTTATATAGAAATCAAATTCCAAAATTCTATTCAACATTGTTTCTGAATTGAAAAAATAAATATCTATTTATTATATGTTTTCTAATAACATATATTTATCGACATTTTATATAATATTTAATTGAATTTTATATAATCTCGCACAAAATTGTCCTATTCCAATTTTAAGTCAGATGAATAAGACTACTCCTATTTATTTTATCACCTTATAAATACTCTTTAATAATCGGCAATTCACTATCAATCCGGAAAATTGTGATTTTTGTTATAGAATGGCTATATAGAGATACCAGATCGGCCTAGAAAAATAAAAACCCCGGAACCAAAGTTCCGGGGAAATACGGGTGGATACAGGGATTCGAACCCTGGGCCTCCAGAGCCACAATCTGGCGCGCTAACCAACTGCGCTATACCCACCACAGCGTGCCTGAAGGGATTCGAACCCCCGACCCACGGCTTAGAAGGCCGTTGCTCTATCCAGCTGAGCTACAAACACATCCTCGGTTTTGCAACCGAAAGCGGGTGATGGGAATCGAACCCACATATCCAGCTTGGAAGGCTGGTGTTCTACCACTGAACTACACCCGCAAGTGTTATTTATCTGTGTCCCTCAAGGACAATACCTATAATACAATAGATAATTAGATATGTCAACACTTTTTTGAAAAAAATTAAAAAAATAAATTTTTGATACAATAGAGACATTTTTCTTCTCTCATTGTTTCAAATATAAACATATTAAAAAGAGAATGCTTGAAAATAAAATGGGAAATCCGATAAAATAAGAGAAAAGATGTTTCAAAAGAAATATAGGGCGAAAGTGGAGGAGGAGAAATCATGAAGTTTGTATTAATTCCGGATTCTTTTAAAGGAACATTAAGCTCTGTTCAAATTTGCAAAATTACTGCAGCAAAAATCAGAGAGCATTTTCCTGACAGTAAAATATTGGAAATTCCTGTAGCAGATGGAGGAGAAGGTTCTGTAGATGCTTTTCTCTTAGCTGTGGGCGGAGAAAAGATAAAGGTAAAAGTGAAAAATCCATATTTTGAAGATATGGACAGCTATTTTGGACTGATTGATGGGGGAAAAACAGCAGTAGTAGAAATGGCATCCTGTGCAGGACTTCCATTGGTAGAAAATAGAAAAGATCCCAGACTTACCACCACTTATGGGGTGGGGCAGCTTATGCTTGCGGCAGCAGAAAGAGGAGTGAAGAAAATTATTGTAGGATTGGGAGGTTCTGCTACTAATGATGGTGGATGTGGAGCAGCCGCTGCAGCAGGCGCAAAATTTTATAATAAAGAAGGGAGAAAGTTTATTCCTACCGGCGGAACGATTATTGATATTGAAAGTATAGATTTAGAGGGAATAAACAAAGTTTTTAAAGATATTGAGATTATAACTATGTGTGACATTGACAATCCTATGTATGGACCTTTTGGCGCTTCTTATGTTTTTGCTCCGCAAAAAGGGGCAGATGAAAAATGCGTGGAGGAGTTGGATAAGGGGATTGAGAATTTGAGCCGGGTTATTGCAGAAACTACCGGAAAGGATATTAGTCAACTACCGGGAACAGGTGCAGCAGGGGCTATGGGTGCAGGTATGGTGGCATTTTTCAATGCAAAGCTTCAGATGGGAATACAGACAGTGCTGGATACAGTTCAATTTGATGAGAAAATTGCCGATGCGGACTATATTTTTACAGGAGAGGGCAAATTGGATGCTCAAAGCCTGAGAGGAAAGGTTGTCATGGGAATTGCCCAAAGAGCGCAGCAACAGGAGAAAAAAGTGATTGCTGTTGTAGGGGGAGCAGATGATAAAAATATAAAAGAAGTATACCGGATGGGGGTGACAGCTGTATTTCCCATTAACAGACTTCCACAGGATTTTTCAGTCAGCAGACAGTATAGTGCTGAAAATTTAAGTTATACCATGGATAATATTTTGCGATTGCTGAAATAGGAAACAAGTGTATATCGAGAATATTTATACATTTTACGCTCAGTTTGCGCTCACTTTGAGCTTGTAATCTCAAGGCGTGCTCAGTAAATTTGCCAAAATTGTATAAATATTCCTGATTACTGCTTGGTGCGACATCTCCACATGTGTAAGAGCAGTTTGATTTAAGCTTGTTTTACAAAACGGTTGTAGATATATTGATTTGCTTTCACTTCTAAATCATCATCTAATGGAGTTAAATCTCCTTTGCCATATTTTCTTTCCAAAGCATTGGAGAGAAGATAGTCACATATATGTGGATTTTTAGGGAGAAGTGGTCCGTGCAGATAAGTGCCGATTACATTTTTATACAGAACGCCTTCTGTGTGGTCTTCTCCGTTATTTCCATGTCCGTATAAAACTTTTCCGAATGGTTTGTTATCTCCGATATAGGTTCTGCCACCATGGTTTTCAAAGCCTACAATAGGGAGCGGAAAAGCTTCATTTTCCAGTACAATATTGTCAATGAGGCGGGGTTCTCCTTGTTCCGTATGTAAATCTACAAGAGAAAGTCCCTCCATAGTTCCTTCGGAAGTTTTATAGTAATGTCCTAAAAGCTGGTAGCCGCCACATACAGCAATCACGCTGCCGCCGTCTTCAATATAATTTTTAAAATCCTTTTGAATGCTGCGAAGTTTGTTGCACACCAGCATTTGCTCCCTGTCAGAGCCGCCGCCCAGAAGAACAATGTCCAGATTGGAAAAATCAATATGGTCTTCTAAGGAAAATTCAATAGTTTCTGCTTCAATGCCTCTCCATAAACTACGCTTTGTCATGCACTGAATATTGCCTCTGTCTCCGTATAGATTTAAGAGGTCCGGATATAAATGTCCAATCGTTAATTTCATCATTTCCTGCCCTCCATTTTCTTTAAAAGATTGTGTGTGGTGTAGAGTCCTGTATAATTTACGAGGACGTACAAGTTTTTCGTTCCGTTTTGAATTTTGCTTTCAATGGCTTTTTCAATGTCCTGTTCAATATCAGAGGGGATATCTACATATTTCAGGCGAAGCGCCATATCCAGACAACGAATACCGCAGACAGTAATAGAAGCTGCATTGGCATCTTTTAAACGGTCAAAATCAACGTCCCAGAGCCAGGAGATATCTGTACCATCCTGACTGTTATCATTAATTAAAATAATAATATCTTTTAAGCTGGTATCTGTCATAACAGCAGAAATATTCTGATTAAAACCTGCCGGATTTTTTGCCAGGTTAAGCATGACCTTCGTACCCTGAATTTCAAATAATTCATTTCTTCCAAATTGAGGTGTAAAATTTCCTAAAACATCATTAAAATGTTCAAGAGAAATATTTGCCATAGAGGCAGCGCCATAAACGGCTAAAATGTTATAAACGTTATAAAATCCTCTGTAATTTGCTTTTACATGGAAGTCATTTACGTCAAAAGTAATCCCCTCGTCAAGCTTTACGTTTGTTCCGTCAAAATCTAGATGAGGACGTTTAAATCCGCAGTGAGGACAATAATAATCTCCTAACTGGCTGTAATGGTAGAAATGATACTGCATTTTCTCACCACATCTTTTACAAAATCTGCCCTCTCGTATTTCCCTGCTGTTTTCGTCAGATAATACTTTTTGGCTAATTCCGTAGGCTGCGTATTCATTTTCGTTATCAAGAGCCAGGAAGGTAGACAGAGAGTCATCGCCGTTTACCAGAAGCTTCATTTTCGGAGCCATTTTCATGGCTTTTGATAAAAGGTTCATAGTAGTGTCGATTTCACCGTAACGATCCAACTGGTCACGAAACAGATTGGTAAGAACCATAAAATCCGGCTGAAAATGAGGAAAAACGCGAACAGTAGAGGCTTCATCAATTTCAATGCAGGCATAGTCTGCTTTTAAATGTCCTGAAAGACCGGCATTGAGTACAAAAGCAGAAACAACACCGTTTAGCATATTGGAACCGGTGCGGTTGCAGATGACTTTCTGCCCGTTTGCTTCCAAAACAGAAGCTAATAAATTGTTGGTGGTTGTTTTTCCGTTTGTACCGCATACCACAAAAATATCCTTTTTTACTTCCTTTGCCAGTTCAGAAAGGATAGGCGGATATATGGAAAGGGCGGCTTTTCCTGCCAGCGTGGCACCTTGTTTTCCGGTGAGGCGGCAGGCTGTTTTTATGAAGTGAGCGCTCCATACAGCGAAAAGTCTTCGTATATTCATGATAAATTCATTCCTTTATTTTGTAGTGTGTGTATTGTTTTCTTCAAGTATTCATTATACATAAAGAAAAGAAAGAGCACAATAAGAAATCTTTAAGGAACCAAGTGAAGAAAAGAGAGATTTAAATATACTGTTATTATCAAATTACCCATTGATAATACATAAAAAAATAAATATACAACTATATTTTGAAAATAATAAATTAAAATACAATAAAAAGATTGAATTTTCAAAAAATAAGAGGTATAATTTGAGGGACAAGTACGTTGCAGAATGAGCGTGATTGAGAGAACATATTATATTTTGGACAGGAGGCGAGATTGGAATAAGACGGTGATGTGAAAAATAGTGTTCCGGACAGTAAGAATAAGAGGACTGCAATGTAGTATAGGCAATGGAAAGGAGAAAATATATGAAAGATGTTTCTAAAAAACTATTGACGGCTTTTGCAACATCAGCGGTGATGATTGCAGCGGGAGCAACCGGCGTCTTGGCCTGTACAACAATTTATGTAGGAGGAAACCGCGTAGAAGAAGGAACTCCATTTGTTGCACGTACAGAAGATTATGGTTCAAACATGAATAAAATGTGGTTCATCAGTGAGGCAGGTGCATGGAAAGAGGGAGAACAGTTCTTGGGATGTCCTGCGTATGGTGAATTTGAATGGTATTTTACACATGATACATACAGATTTACACATTTTACAAATGATACTCTGTATAATGGCGTTTGTCCGGAGTGCGGTGAGGGAAGTCCGGAGTCACCGGTAACGCATCCTTCTTATACGGAGTTTGGAACGAATGAAAAAGGTGTGTCTGTATCTGCTACCGAGACGATTTATGGAAATAAAGAAGTCACAGCTGTTGACCCATTACGTCAGGAAAAAACAGATGGAAAGGTTGGTATTGAAGAAACAGATATTCCTACTATTATTCTTGCAGAAGCAGGCTCTGCACGTGAAGGTGTGGAACTTTTACTGGATATTTATGATGATTATGGTTGTTATTTCTGCTCCGGCGTGTTTGTTTGTGACCAGAATGAAGTATGGTATATCGAAAACTGTTCCGGTACACAGTATGTTGCTTTAAAACTGAATGATGACATGATTTTTTTAGAGCCGAATATGGCAGTTATCGGGCGGGTTGATTTAGATGATACAGAAAATGTCATTGCATCAGACAGATTAATTGAAGTGGCAAAGGAAGCGGGAACTTTTGTAGGTGATGAAGCAGAAAATATTATTGATTTCCGTGCCTCTTATGCACGTATCGGCAATGTGGATAAGCGATTGGTGCAGGGCTTGAATTTCTTGAATAAAGATTATAATTATGATACAGAAACTTTGACGGAAGATAATACAAAGTTTACAATCAGCAATTTGAATGAAAAGAATGAAATTGTTCCGTTATATACAAATATAAAAGAAGACCGTCAGCTTACAAAGGAAGATGTATTTAATTATTATGAACTTAGTACAATCGGTAAGTCAAGCAATCAGGAAATCGAAATCTTTCAGCTTTATTCAGACCGTCCGCAGGAATACGGTACTGTTGGCTGGGTTGGTGTAGGCAATATGTCTAATAACGTGTTTGTTCCGTGTTATCCAATGCTTTTAGATGATATTTATGAGGGATATCAGACAAGTACAGCTGTTGTAACAAAATCAGACACAAGACCGGAAGGCTTTGCTTCCTGGGATGCAAGAAGAAACCAATATGTAGCATATCCGGAAAGCTGGAGAGATTCTTACTACTTTACTTTTGAAGGACTTGGCGGTTATATTCAGTATGCAGAAAAGATTGACGGAACTCCGGTTAGTGATGAGGATAAACAGTATGTAAGAGGAAGCTTAGATGAATTGCAGAGAGAATTTTATGAGGACTTTGCGACCGTAGATGAGCTTCAAAATTCAGGAAATCCGAGAGCACTGGCAACCGAGAATTGTACGGAGCTGGCTTCACGTGCTCATGAGAAAGGTCTTGAGCTGGTTGATTATGTGACCGGTTTAACAGAAGAGGAAGGCTGGAAAGAGACAGAACAAGGCTGGGAATATTATGAAAATGGTAAGAAAGTAGTTGGCTGGAAGGAAGTTTCCGGAAAGTGGTACTATCTTAATGAAAACGGAATTATGGAAACCGGCTGGGTATCTGTAAACGGCCATTGGTATTATATGGACCAGTGGGGAGCAATGGAAACCGGCTGGGTATCCGTAGACGGTCACTGGTATTATATGGACCAGTGGGGAGCGATGATGACCGGCTGGGTATCTGAAAATGGTCATTGGTATTATATGGACCAGTGGGGAGCAATGATGACCGGTTGGGTATCTGTAAACGATTATTGGTACTACTTGAATAGTAGTGGAGTAATGATGACCGGTTGGGTATCTGTAAACGGTCATTGGTATTACTTGAATAGCAGCGGAGCAATGGAAACCGGCTGGGCATTTGTAGATGGATACTGGTATTACTTGAATAGTGACGGAAGCATGGCATCCTCTCAGTGGATTGGAGATTATTATGTAGACGCATCCGGAAAGATGGTATAGATAAGATTGAAGAATTAAATGGTTTTTAAAAGAAGAATTAAAGACTTCGGAAAATATTAAATTTAAAAGGAGAGTCGCCTATGAGAAAAAATTTTACAAAAAAGATGGTAACATTTAGTCTTGCAGCCACAGTTATAGCTACAAGTGTAACACCTGTTTCTGCATCTGCACAAAAGCTTGCACCATCAACAGATTACAGTAATCCTAAAAATTGGAATGTTCGTCATACTGTGAATGATATTTACGATATGCTTACCGCATTAGAGAAGGCGTATCCTGAGTATGCTGAACTTAGTTCTATCGGAAAAACGACAAAAGAAAATGATATTAAACTTCTTACAATCACCAACGAGAATTCAAAAAATAACAACAAAAAAGGTGTTGCGTACCTGGCAAATATCCACGGTGATGAAAGGGAATCAGCAGAAAGTGCTGCTTATACAGCAGCATGGCTGTTAGAAAACCTTGATAATCCAACGGTAAAGGAAATGCTGGAAAGAAATATCATTTATATTATTCCTATATTAAATCCGGATAGTCATAATATTTTTGAGTATTTCGTTCGTGGAACCAGCCAGTTATTAGATAAAAACGGCGATGGTATTCCAAGTAATGATTTGTATGAAGACATTACAGGTGATGAGTGGATTGGTTATCTTTATACAACTGATGAAAATAAAGAAAGAACCGGAAATATCGGATATGAATCAAAAGATTTAGATGGTAATGGCTGGCTCGGTGACGATGCGTGGGCCAGCGGTTACGATATTAACCGTAATTTTGATTTCCAGTGGGCTCCTGAACATGCCGGAACAAGCGGAGGTCCTGAAGCTGCATCTGAAATTGAAACACAGCATATTCAAAAATTCCTTAAAGAAACACCTTTGGAAGCTTTGGTAACTGTTCATACAGGTATTCAGGCTGTTTTATATCCGTGGGGATACCGTGATACAGATACTTCCAATCCTGAAGAAGTCGCTGACATTGAGTTTATGGCAAATACTGCTGAGAGCATGAGAAAAGCGATTGAACAGACTACGGAGAGAAACTACTATGTAAGTAATTCTTATCATGATTATCAGACATACTCTGAATTGTTAGATTATGCTTATGGTGTACATGGAATTCATACCTATACGATGGAAGTTATTTGTGAAGGTTATGATGAAACGGTAAGCTATAAGCCTGACCGTAATCCGGATGCTTATGAAAATCCGGAAAACTTCGATATCTGCTTGTGGAATGATCCAAAATGGGAAGGAAGCCGCAAAGAATATATTCCTTATGAAGATTTTGTTGAAATGCTGGAGAAAAATGATTTAAGTCCTGAAAAAGTAAAAGTAGAAGACAGAGCTACAAAAGAACAGAAAACATTGGCAGAGATGCAACCTGCTTATGTCTATGTTAGCTCAAGCGAGCGTAATCAGCGTGGTACATACGTACCGGAAGACCAGGACAAACTGGTAGAAGGTGCAAAAAATGCTTTCCTTGAAATGGTTTATGCTGAAAACGAAGAGAAAGTAGTTGGCTGGAAGGAAGTTGACGGAAAATGGTATTACTTTAATGAAGATGGAGTTATGGAAACCGGCTGGGTATTCGTAAATGACCATTGGTATTACCTGAATGAAGATGGAATTATGGAAACCGGCTGGGTATCCGTAGACGGTCACTGGTATTATATGGACCAGTGGGGAGCGATGATGACCGGCTGGGTATCTGAAAATGGTCATTGGTATTATATGGACCAGTGGGGAGCAATGATGACCGGTTGGGTATCTGTAAACGGATATTGGTACTACATGGACCAGTGGGGAGCGATGATGACTGGCTGGGTATCTGTGAACGGACATTGGTACTACTTGAATGGTAGCGGAGCAATGGAAACCGGCTGGGCATATGTCGGAGGAAAATGGTACTACTTGAATGGCAGCGGAGCAATGGAAACCGGCTGGGCATATGTAGATGGAAAATGGTATTACTTGAATGGTGACGGAAGCATGGCAGCCTCTCAATGGATTGGAGATTATTATGTGCAAACAGATGGCTCTATGGCAACGAATACATGGATTGGCGGATATTACGTAGATGCGTCTGGTAAATGGGTGAGAAATGCTTAAAGAAATATATACATTGGTATAGTAATAAAGAGCCTGTGAAAGCAGGCTCTTTATTACTGGCGGTGAAATTCAGATAATTATATTTAATTATGGTGTTAAACGGATTTCTACGGAGAATATGAAATATGTATATATTTTTTGCAAGGAAAAAATAAAAAACTATTGATATTTATGGAGGTATATGTTAAAATGTCACTGTTGTTGCAAGACAAGGTCTTACATACAATGCCCAGATAGCTCAGTTGGTAGAGCAGAGGACTGAAAATCCTCGTGTCGCTG
>ENA-ORSX01000264-ORSX01000264.1-human-gut-metagenome-genome-assembly--contig:-NODE-264-length-64007-cov-5.823805_pt1 | contig 64007 bp, 48 predicted proteins | sample MGYA00241904_ERZ509172 | MGnify/ENA primary metagenome ERZ509172 (study PRJEB26280, sample SAMEA2338795) | human gut metagenome | biome: human gut; feature: human-associated habitat; material: faeces... | reverse complement strand
CTATGGAACCCGTTATGGGAGATTTGGTAGATTTTTAGTCAACTAGCCATACCCTTTACGAACATCACGCAACCGACCATCTTGCTGTCTGCAACCGCCACAAAGGCAAGCTCTCGCACGAAGTTTTCACTGCTGCGCATGACGTGCACCAGGTAATGCTCCGTGCAGCCCGGAGCGTATACGTTCCAAAACGCCTCGCGAACAACCTTTTCCGTCTCCGCATAATCCGCCGGCGTCTCTAATCTCAGCACAATATCCATATGCTCAACTTCTTCCATACCTTTATCCGCCGCAGTTTAGCGGACTCGAGCCAGACATCCCCAGACACCGATCAGCGTCAGCAACACCCAAACGGAAAAGCCGATGGCCATCATGGTTTCCGTCACCGGCATCGGCATGGAAGCAATCACGAGGTTGGGAATCACCGAGCCCACGTAAGCCGACAAATAAAGTGCCGAGATGACGCCGGCACGTTCCTGAATCGAAGTTCCCGCCAGGAGGAAACGCAGACCGCTTGAACAGGCCGCACCGTTGCCGGCACCTGTCAAGGCAATGCTGATCAACAATACCCACACGGACGGATGAATGAGCGTTCCGAAAGCCACCAGAGCTGCCGCTGTAAAGAGCAAAATGGAGCGCTTGAGCGTGGGACGAGGCTCAAATCGCCCGGCAAAGACACCCATGGTCGCATTGGGAACGATCAAAACGAGATACAGGACACCGGCAAGGAGTGCATTGCTGTGTCCGAAGACAGCCTGACACAGATACGCCGAAAAGCCTTGAAGAAAGCTGCCAACACCCCAGGTTCCAACAAAAGCAATGGCGCTTGCGAAAAAACGACGACGCAGGTGCACGGGCAAGGCGATCTTGGGTACAAAGACGCTGCCCAAGGATTCGCTTCCAAAGCGCATGGTTTCGGTGGAAGCAAACGCCAACCCGGCACAAACAACGAGAAGCACAACAGCGCAGTCAAAAAGTTCGGCAGGCGTCAAAACACCGCTTTCAAGCACCACACCTGTGATCAGAGTACCGAGCGACAAACCGATATTGGGCCCTGCCGCCGTCAGAGCCGTGCCGAGCCAGGGATACTTGAGCGGGGCCGAGTCAACCACCCAGGACATCGCGGCACTGGACGCAAAGCCGCAGGAAAAACCCTGCAGAAAACGACCGATGTAGATTTCGGAGGCCTCAAGTGCATTGGCGTACATGAGGCTTGCCGCCATGCCGAGCAAAAGTGCAGCGAGAACCACCGGCTTGCGGCCGAAGAAGTTCGAAAGGCGCGCAAAGAAAAAAAGCGTGAGCACGCAACCGGCGAAATAGCTCACCACCGTCATGGCTATTTCGGATTCGCTCAGGCTCAGCCCGCTTCGCCACTCGGCCATCATCGGAATGGCGATGGCCGCAGCAATAAAGGTGCAGATAAGGCAGGCTGTGGCGGCCACAAATGTGAGGCCGCGGCGCGGAAAATCGTTGTCGGTCTTGGCAAGTGACTTGTGAAAGACGGTGGTCATGGTCTTTTGTTTGCGAAACGGTATGGGAGCGAGATTATTCCACCATCCAAAGCGCGCCACATCCCGAAGGATAGGTTGCTCACAAAATTCGGCAATTTTTCGAAACGGGTCAGCCGATTACATCATTTTTTTCGGCTCCTTCGAACAAGTCACTGACTGGGTTACCTTGAAGCAGTACGGATTTTTTGAACACTTGGGAGTCCAAAAATTCCATACCACTTCACTGCCTGAAACTCGCGGTTGAGTAGGTTCTCAGGGAGCGATTGCTTGGTAGCTTTTCCGGCATGGGGCTTCGCTTTGCGCGTTTGCCGAATTCGAGCTGTCAGACAATGTCGGCTCATCACTCGCTGTAGCGTTGTCTCGCAAACACTGATTCCAAAACGTCGCTTAAGCAATGTTCCCATTCGGCGCCGTCCGATCGTGAAGAAATACTCGTTTTGGATTTCTGCAATCTGCTTGACTAATACTTCTTCTCTGAGTTGTTTCGGCGTCGTTTCTTGAGCCGCGTAGAACGTGCTCCTGGGAATCCGCATTACCCGACAGATCCGAGCGATTTCAAAGCCTTTCTCGTGAACTCTAACTGCCGCTGCAACTCTTTTTTTTTTAAGATCGTCTTTACAGCTTTCAACGGCAACTTCTAACAATGATTCCGCGCAAACCAAGCGCGCTTTAGCATCTTTAAGTTCTTCAAAAAGAGCCTTCCTTTCGGCTGTAGTCAACGGGCGATCGGCAGGGATATCCGAGAGTTTTTCGACGGCCATCCTGAATTTTCCTGGAGCTGTTTTTCTCTGAACGTCCCAGAAATGAATGCGTTTGGGACGTAGTTGCTCCGGCAGTTTAGCAACCGTTCGCTTGATGGAGCCGTAGAGCGTGCCGGGTCTGATGCCGAATCGCTTGGCTACATCGGTGTAGCCAATGGGGTAATTTTCGAACCAGTAGTCAACAGCACTGCTGAGCAATTCTTTACGTCGCGTTATCCACGGTTTGTCAATCCAATCGAAAAAACCACACCGTACGTAAATCTCCCAGTCACCCAGTCGCGAATTGATCCTTGGGATACGCCTAATTGCCGGGCAAGAGTTTTTTTGGGAACAAAATGCAAAAGCCCTTCGCAGGCCTGTTGTCTGATGTGTTGTGGTATGTGCATGCTTTGGATCCTATTGGTGTCCAAAAATCCGATACCACTTCATGGCGGTCGACAAAGATATGGCCGCCTGTTCGAGGATGATCGGACGGCTTGAAGCTGATTTGGGCATTGACCTCATTGACCATTCGCACCGACCGGTACAACTCACGGCATCGGGTCGTGCGCTTTTGCCCTATGCAAAAGCTCTCGTTGACGCACACTGCCGACTTGAAGAAGCTGCCCGGCAATGTCTGGCTATGCCGATTGTCGTGCGCATGGGCATTCCCGTGAATATCTCCCGCAGCTCGGTCTTTGACTTTCTAAAACGGTACGAAAGAATCGATTCCAACCTGCGGCTTGAGATTCTTTCGGACATTGATCATCAAGATCTCTTCGAAGGCAAGGCCGATGTGGCTTACCTGCCTTACAGACCGCCGGCAGAAGGTCTGAGGCTTTGGCATATCGGTTATACCGAAAACTGTCTGCTGGCTTCGCCGGATTACCTCAAGACTCGAGGTGAACCGCTTGAACCCATGGATCTCGCCGAACACGATCTGATCATTCGAAGCGGCAGAAATTATCCGACAACGAAGGAACTGATCTGTGAGGAAAAACGCACGCCGCTGGTGTATAAGCGCATTGCCTTTGCCGGAGATGTCCTGTCGGGAAAAGAAGTGCTGTTGGCTGCGGAAGGAATTGCTGTCGACCTGTCATTTCACATTTGTCGACACGAAATCGAACAAGGGCGTTTAGTTCGGGTGCTTGCCGGCTGGCACAGGCCGCCCTGGGATTTGACCATCGCCGTTTGTGACGAACGTGTGACGGACAGCAGAATTCTTAATTTCTGCAGGCTGTTTGCGGAGTACGAGAAAAAGGCTTCGGCCATGCGTCTGCGTCAGATGCACAAATTTTTCCTTGAACGCGATCTCAACTCTGCCGCTAAAAAAAGAGGCTGGCACCCGTAGCAGGACACCGGCCTCTTTGCTCCTTTGCGCGCAGAACGCTACTACAGACTGCCGCCTTTGAGCGTTGTAGAAGTCCCTGCCCGCGGCTGCCAACGCATGGCTCGGCGCTCCACAAAGCCGACAATCCAGTCGAGCACCAGAGCAAACGCGGTCAGAACCAGAATGCCGGCCATCACGGTGTTGATATCAAAGACACCTTCGGCCTGAAGAATCAGGTAGCCAACACCGTGGCTCGAGCCCAGGTATTCACCGACCACCGCGCCGACAAACGCCATGCCGACCGACGTATGAAGAGATGAAAACACCCAGCTCATGGCAGACGGCAGATAAACGTTCTTGAGCAACTGCTGCCGATTGGCGCCAAGCATGCGAGCCGACGCCAACACATTCGGGTTGACCTCACGCACGCCCTGATAGACGTTGAAGAACACGATGAAGAAAACGAGCGTGACGCCCAGCGCCACCTTGCTGGCAATACCCAAACCGAACCACACCGCAAAGATCGGAGCGAGAATCACGCGGGGCATGGAGTTGAGCCCCTTGATGAAGGGATCGGCCACCGCCGCAGCAAAGGGCGACAGCGCAAGCCACATGCCGACCAAACCGCCGCTTACCGTGCCGAAGGCAAACGCAAGTATCGTTTCCACAAGCGTCGTCCACAAGTGCGCATAAATGTCAGCGTTGACGACAAACCAATCCCAAATTCTTGAGAAAATCACCAGCGGTTCGCCGAAGAAAAACGCCGCTTGATTATCGTTATCAAAAACGAAGGCAGGTATGAGACCTGGTTTGGTGAGCGCCCACCAAGCGAAAAAGATCGCAGCCAGAAGCCCGAATTGCCAAACTCGAAGTTTGAGACGGTACTTTGCCACTTGATTGCTGTTCATTCTTTGTCTCCCGAGTCTAATTTCCGCTTTTTTTCTACGGTTGTACTTTTCTTTGCTGCTGCGCGTAGCCCTTCAAAACCTCTTCACGCAACACCGACCAGATGGCCGTGTGCAGCTCAATGAATCGGGGCGTCACGCGCACCTCACTGACATCTCGGGGTCTGGGCAGATCAATCGTAAACTCACCAATGGGATGGCTCTCGGGGCCCGCACTCATCACCACGACGCGATCGCTCATGGAGATGGCCTCGTCCAAGTCGTGCGTGATGAAAAGCACGGCTTTGCGCTTTGCCTGCCAGAGATTAAGAAGCTCGTTTTCCATCAGCTGACGTGTCTGAATGTCAAGCGCGGAAAAAGATTCGTCCATCAGAATGATGTCGGGATCCTTGATCAGCGTCTGAGCCATTGCCACGCGCTTTCTCATGCCGCCCGAGAGATGGTGCGGATAACGATCCTCAAACCCGGTCAACCCGACGCGCGCCAACCACTCGCGGGCTCTTTGAGCAGCCTCTTTCTCAGGCACCCCCTCGAAAAGAAGTCCTGCCGCCACATTGTCCAGAGCACTCTTCCAGGGCATCAGGCTGTCGGCCTGAAACATGTATCCGGCTCGGCGATTGAGGCCGACAAGCGGTTCACCGAAGATGCTGACAGTACCGGCGCTGGGCTCCAAAAGTCCTGCGCTCATATTGAGCAGTGTGGATTTGCCGCAGCCGGTGGGGCCGACGACACTCACAAACTCACCGTCGGCCACCGTCAGATCCACATTTTTGACAGCCGTGTATGTGGACAAGGTCCCGGAATCGTCACTCACAAAAGTACAGGCAATGCCTTTGAGTTCTATTGCAGCTTGAGACATTTGATTCTTAGTGTTGTTTTTCAAAAATGAACTTGCCTATGCTCAAATACGCATCGCTCAGTCAGGGTACTTCTTGTGCGCCGCTTCCACGAAACGGTTCGTAAAGACCGCCTTGTAGTCAGGCTTAAAGTCGGCGAGCTTGTCGTTGATGATCTGCAGCGACTTAAAGGAGATCTCAGGCGCGTGTTCCGGAATGAATCCGTCCTTGGAAAGCGCAGGGCGGTTCTTCAAGAAGCCCGTGACGTAGATATCCTTGTTGCCGAGGAAATACGACTCCGGAACAGCTTTGACGATGTCTTCGGCCGTGGCCTTGGCAAGCCAGCGATTGGCACGCACCACGGCGTTGGTAAGTCCCTGCACAATGTCCGGATTCTCCTTGATGTAGCGCGTCGGCGCGTAGAGACAGCCCGCAACCATGGGACCGCCGAAAATCTTGTCGCTTTCTTCCACGACACGCGTATCGGCCACGATGCGGATCACATTGTCCTTTTCGAGCGTGGCGATAACCGGATCGAGATTGACAAACGCATCAATCTGTCCTGCGCGCATCGCGGCGACGGCAGCAGCCGATGCGCCCACGCCGATAAAGGAGACGTCCTGGGGTTCAATGCCGGCATTGCGCAGAATGAAGATGGCAATCGCGTGCGAGCTTGAGCCCGGAGCCGTCACGCCGATCTTCTTGCCTTTGAGCTCGGCCAACGACTTGAAATCAGGCATCGTTTTGTTGCTCACTGCAAAGACGCACTGCGGCGCTCTGCCCTGCAGGACAAATGCCTGCATCGCTTGGCCTCGGGCTTGCATCGACAAGGTGTGCTCGAAAGCGCCCGACACAACATCTGCGGAGCCGCCTACAACGGCCTGCAAGGAGCGCGAGCCCCCCTGAAAATCAATGATCTCGACGTCAAGTCCTTCATCCTTGAAGTAACCGAGACTTTCGGCAATGGAAATCGGCAGGTAGTAGTAGAGTGCCTTGCCGCCCACCGCGATTTTGACGGACTTGTTGCTCGCAAAGACCGGCGGCACGGAACACATGACTGTAGCCGCAGCAGCCGAAGCGATGAGTTGACGACGAGTAAAAGGCATTTTTGTCTCCCTAATAAAAAACGCACATCCCCGAAAGGTGTGCGTCTGTTGTCCAGTGACGTATTGTCTTGATTTTTGGTCTTCGAAGGTCGTTGGAAGCTTCGGATTTCGTTGAAGTCTTTCGGTAACTCGACTCCCCTCTTCTCACACTTCCTGCGCCGACGCACCCGCGCACGCCCTCTCCGTGTCTACCGATAGCAGCAGACCCAGAGACAGCAGGCACAATCGACCGTAGGCCTTCGCAAGAGGGCTCTTCTCAATAAGAGTCGGTCGTATATGCGTCATTTGCGTTTCCCAACAAAGGTGCTCACCGGAGCACTGATGCGTGAAACGGTAGCGCGTTGAGTTTTACCCGTCAATAATTGAAATTGCCTAGAACAACCAACGGACGACAAAAAACCTCGCAAAATCGACATCCTGCGAGGTTCTATCAGCTGTATTGGTGGTGGATGCTGAGAGTCTCGAACTCCCGACCTACGCCTTGTAAGGGCGCCGCTCTACCAACTGAGCTAAGCATCCGACCTTTTTCAGCTCGTCATCAAACGAGTCAATTATTGTACAGCATCCTTAAGCTTTTTGCCAGCGCGGAATTTCGGCTGCTTGCAAGCGGCGATCTTGATGGTTTCGCCGGTCTGCGGGTTGCGACCCGTGCGTTCAGAGCGTTCGGAAACCGTGAAGGTGCCGAAGCCAACCAACGACACGTCTTCGCCCTTCTGCAGGGAGGTCGTCACAGCTTCGATGAAAGCTTCGAGAGCAAGGCCGGCCTTGGCCTTGGTGATGTCGGCAGACACGGCGATCTGTTCGATCAGTTCGTTCTTGTTCATGGGTATCCCCTTAGTGTTGTTACGCCCTGAGGGCAGTCAAAGAAAAATCCTGAGCACTATAGCCTAAAAACTGCGCGAGACCAAGCAAAATCACACGAAAGCCCAGAAAAATAAGGCAATGTTGGTTTTTTTACGTCACTTTTGTCCAACAAAGCTTCTCTCCCGAGCCTTTTGGGCCGCGTTTCGCCTCTCCGGGCAGGAAAACGCCCGCTCGAGACGTTCTCAAACGGGCGTCTTTACGGCGTCAGTCAGGCGACAGCTGCATCAGCAATTGCAGTGACCACCGGCAGTCGTCGGTTCTCCGGAGTCGGAGTCCTGAGCCTGCGCGACGACGTCGGCGACAACCTCCTTGTCCTTCTTGGGCTCAAGCGGAGTGGGTTTGCTCACAAGCGCCTCCTCAAGCACCTTGTCGATCCAGCGAACCGGGACGATCTCCACAGCCTGCTTGACGTTGTCAGGCACTTCCTCGAGGTCCTTGACGTTTTCTTCCGGAATCAGAACCTTCTTGATTCCGGCTCGAACGGCCGCAAGAAGCTTTTCCTTCAGACCGCCGATTTCAAGCACTTCACCGCGCAGCGTAATTTCGCCGGTCATGGCGATGTCGCTGCGAACCGCAATGCCGGTCATCGCGGAAGCCAAAGCCGTCGTGATGGCGGCGCCGGCACTCGGACCGTCCTTCGGAACGGCTCCTTCGGGGAAGTGGATGTGCCAGTCGGTCTTGGCGAAGATTTCCGGATCAATGCCAAGCTTGGCGGCACGGGCACGAACCACGCTCAAGGCAGCCTGCACGCTTTCCTTCATCACGTCGCCCAGCGAGCCGGTACGAACTACGTTGCCGCGGCCGGGGAAGCACACGGCTTCCACCGCAAGCGTATCTCCGCCCACGCTGGTCCAGGCAAGGCCGTTGACCTGACCGACGCGAGCTTCCGTAGGCGCCACGCCGTACGTGAACTTGCGAACGCCCAGATAGTCATGCAGGTTCTTCGGAGTCACGCGAACCTTACGCACGCGCACCTTCGCGCTCTTGGATTCTTCGGTGCCGGCTTGGGCGGCCTTGGCAGCCATTTCATCCTCACGCTCGCACTGCTGACGGACGATCTTGCGAAGGATCTTGCTGATGGCGCGTTCCAGACCGCGCACGCCGGCTTCACGCGTGTAGAAGCGAATGATGTCGAGCACCGCTTCCTGGGTGATTTCGGCTTCGGTCTTCTTAAGTCCGTTCAAGCGCATCTGCTTCGGAAGGAGATGCTCCATCGCAATGTGCACCTTTTCGTCTTCGGTATAGCCCGCAAGATCGATGGTTTCCATACGATCGAGCAAAGGCGGATCAATGGCGTAGCTGTTGCTCGTTGCCACGAACATCACGTCGGAAAGATCAAAACCCACGTCCACATAGTGATCTTCGAACTCGCGATTCTGTTCGGGATCGAGTACTTCGAGCAAAGCGGCCGAAGGATCGCCCCGCACGCCGGAACCGATCTTGTCGATTTCGTCCAAAAGGAAGAGCGGATTTTTCACGCCCACCTTGGCCATGGCCTGGATGATCTTGCCCGGCATCGAACCGATGTAAGTACGGCGGTGACCGCGGATGTCGCTCGAATCCTGCACGCCGCCCAAAGCCACGCGCACGTACTTGCGGCCCGTGGCGCGGGCGATCGATTCACCGAGACTGGTCTTGCCGACGCCGGGAGCGCCCACCAGACACAGAATCGGCGACTTGATCTTGTCGACTCGACGCTGCACGGCCAGGTATTCCAGGATGCGCTCCTTGACCTTTTCCAGACCCCAGTGATCGGCGTTGAGGATTTCCTCGGCCTTCTTGAGATCCTTGTTGACTTCGGTCTTTTCCTTCCAGGGCAGCGAAATCAGCGTTTCGATGTAGCCGCGAACCACCGTGGCTTCGGCGTTCGAAGGCGACATCTGCTTTAGCTTGTTGAGTTCTTCCAAGGCCTTTTCTTCGGTCTTGGCAGGCATGCCGCAGGCCTTGATCTTGTCGCGCAGGATCGTGATTTCGTCGTTGCCGTCGGCTGCTTCATCGTCGGCACCGAGTTCCTTGCGGATCGCCTTGATCTGCTCGTTGAGGTAGTAGTTGCGCTGATTCTTCTCCATCTGCTTCTTGACGCGGCCATGGATACGGCGTTCGACCGCCAAAATGTCCATTTCGTTGTCAAGAATGTCGATGATTTCGTTCAGGCACCCCTGAAGCGTCGTCTGATCCAGAATCTTCTGCTTGCGGGCATTGTCAACGGGCAGTTGGCTGGCAACAGCGTCGGCCAGAGCCATGGCCGTCGCGCTTTCGCGAATCGGCTGTAGCACCTCTTCGGGCAGCTTCTTGCTTTCCTGTGCGTATTCGATGAAGCGCTGCAGGACAGCGCGGCGGGAGGCCTCTTCGTTGGTCGTTCCCTGCACCACGCACGGATGCGGCGTGTAGGTTGCGCTGTAGCCGTCCTTCGGATTGGAGCGGATGCTTTGAATGTCAATGCGCTCGTCGGCCTCAACGAGCACTTTAAGCGTGCCGTCGGGCAGTTTGAGCATCTGAAGCACGCGCGCCAGGGTGCCCGTCTTGTACAAATCTTCAAGCTTGGGATCGTCCCTGCCGCTTTCCTTCTGGGTCACCAGCGCAATCTTTCTGTCGCCGTTCATGGCAGTGCGCACGGAACGAATCGTAAGCGGACGGCCGATGAAAAGCGGAAGCACCGTGTGAGGAAACACCACCAGGTCGCGGATGGGAAGCAAAGGAGCCTGCATCGGCGCGGCTTGCGTGACGTTAACGTTTTCAGTCATAAATCGGGTTCTCGTAATCGAAAAAAGTTTTCCGGACAGCTTATATGGAGACAATTTCAGCCATTTTCAAGCCGATCGAATGCTCCGCGAAACAAAAGAGCCGATCCGGCAGGCTTGCGCCTTGTGTCGATTCCATTGTACGAACAAACGGAGTCGCCCAACCGCAGCAAACCGACTGTTTGCTCATGGTTGGCAAAAATAACTGAAGATCAGGCAAAGAAAGATGCAAAAGCGACCGATTACGGCCGTCTGAGCCAGAGGCAAGACAGCCCGCAGACCGTCTTGCTCTCCTCATAAAAATTGATGATCGAAAAGAGGATTCTCCGCCTTAGGAGAAGGCCTCTTACTTGTCGACCGAAGCCTGAACGGCAGTACGGGGCCCTTCGATGAGTTCGGCGCGCACATTGCCTTCCTTGACGTCACCTTCGACCTCAAGCTTCACAGTACCGACTTCAGGCTTGGCGGGCACTTCAAACATGGCATCGAGCAGAGAAGATTCCACGATGCTGCGAAGACCTCGAGCGCCGGTCTTGCGTTGCATCGCCTTGTGGGCAATGGCGGCAAGCGCTTCAGGCGTGGTTTCGAACGTGACGCCTTCCATGGCAAACAGTTCGGCGAACTGCTTGATCAAAGCGTTCTTCGGTTCGGTGAGAATCGAGATGAAAGCCTTTTCGTCGAGTTCGTCAAGCGTGGCGACAACCGGCAGACGCCCAACGAGTTCGGGAATCAAACCGTATTTCACCAGATCGGCAGGTTCGGCCTGCGCAAAAAGGTCGGTGAGCGTTTCCTGCGATTCGCTGTGGACCTGCGCGCTGAAACCGATGCCGCTTTTCACGGAGCGGCGGCGAACGATCTTTTCAAGTCCGTCAAAGGCGCCGCCGCAGATAAAGAGGATGTTGCTCGTGTCAACCGCCACCATCTTGCCGCGAGGATTCTTACGTCCGCCTTCTGCAGGCACATTGCAGACCGTGCCTTCAATGAGTTTCAAAAGCGCCTGCTGAACGCCTTCGCCCGAAACGTCGCGAGTGATCGACGGATTTTCGCTCTTGCGGGCAATCTTGTCGATTTCATCGAGATAGACAATGCCGCACTGTGCGCGCTCGACGTCGCCGTCGGCCGAAAGCAGCAGCTTGTGGATGATGTTTTCCACGTCTTCGCCCACGTAACCGGCTTCAGTCAACGTCGTGGCGTCGGCAATCGCAAACGGAACATTGAGCGTGCGCGCGAGCGTCTGAGCAAGCAGTGTCTTGCCCGAGCCCGTGGGACCAACCAGCAAAATGTTGGACTTTTGCAGCTCAACGCCTTCGGCCGTGGCCTTGTGCTTCAAGCGCTTGTAGTGGTTGTAGACCGCAACGGACAACACACGCTTGGCACGCTGCTGACCGATCACGTAGTTGTCGAGATGCTCATAGAGCTTCTGCGGCGTCGGAATAGGAGCCGACAGAATATCGGCGACTGCCGCCTCGGAGCTCGATTCAGACGCAGTCTCGCCATGAGCCGAAGCAGATCCGCCGACAGCCGACATCATGCCGCGAATGCATCGATCGCAGATGAGAAAGCCGCGATGCGTGTCAATGAGCGTTTCGACGTCGTTCTTATGGCGTCCGCAAATAGAGCAACGAAGCTCGTTATTCTTTTCCATGATTTCCTTGAATGTCGGGGTTACTCGCCGCGGCGGGTATAGATGCGGTCAATGATGCCGTATTCGAGCGCTTCGGCCGGGCTCATATAGTAGTCGCGGTCGGTGTCGCGGGTGACGATGTCGAGCGGCTTGCCGGTGCGTTCCGAAAGGATGCTGTTTAAGAGCCCCTTGAGGTCCTGGATTTCGCGAGCCTGAATCTGGATATCGCTTGCCATGCCGCGGCTGCCGCCCGAGGGCTGATGAATCATGATGCGGGAGTTGGGAAGCGAATAGCGCTTGCCCTTGGCGCCGGCCGCCAGAAGGAAGGCCCCCATCGAAGCGGCCATGCCCACGCAGATCGTCTGCACGTCAGGCTTGATGAACTGCATCGTGTCGTAGATGCCCAAACCGGCGTAAACCGATCCGCCCGGGCTATTGATGTAGAGCGAAATATCCTTGTCGGGATTTTCACTTTCAAGGAACAACAGCTGGGCAATCACAAGATTTGCCGATTCGTCGTTGACTTCGCCCGACAGGAACACGATGCGGTCGCGCAGCAGACGCGAATAAATATCGAAGCTGCGTTCACCGCGGCCGCTCTGTTCGATCACCATCGGGATCAATGCGTTTTGAATGTCGTGCATGATTTGATATTTCGCTTGTTGGAACTCCGCCTCACAGGCCGAGCCGTAAAAAAATTCAACGCTTCGGTCGCGCTCAAAGCTTTGCGCTCCCGTAGAAACAAAAACGGAAAAAAGCCCGTGGAAGCTAACGCCTCCTCTGTTGCTTTTTCCCGCTTTCGTGTACCTGACAGGCCCTTGGTACGGCTTGACTGCCGGTGCCTCAGAGCCTGTCGGCGCAGATCAGTTCGCTAGGAACCGAATTACTGGCGACCCATGCCGGAGAGCTGCTCGAAGGTGAGCGTTTCTTCGGTGGTCTTGGCCTTGCTGAAGAGGAATTCGAGAGCCTTTTCTTCGAGGACGCGGCTGGCAAGGTTGTTGCGCTGCGTCTTGACGAGGTCTTCGACCACTTCTTCGGGCTGTTCGTAAGCGGCGGCGAGCAGAGAAGCGCGGGCCTTGATGTCGTCGTCAGTGGCTTCAAGCTTGTTCTGGTCGATGATCGCGGTGATCATCATGCCGATGCGAGCCTGCTTCTTGGCGGGCTCAAGGAAGAGATCCAGCGGAGCGCCTTCCTTGTTCTTCTGACCGGTCATGCCGTAGAGCATCTGCTGGAAGTTTTCGCGCAGACGTTCCTGTTCGGAGTGAACGATGGCGGCGGGAGCCTGGTAGTTGAAGGCTTCGACGGCAGCGTTGAAGGCTTCGGTGCGGTTGCGGTCGTAGAGACGTTCCTGCACTTCGCGTTCGATGTTGCTGCGGATTTCGGTCTTGAGAACCTCAACGGATTCAACAGCGAGGGACTTCGCGAATTCGTCGTTGACTTCCGGGTAGTGCGGAGCTTCGACGCTCACGCATTCGAGCTCAAACTGAGCTTCCTTGCCGGCGAGTTCCTTGTTGCCGTAGTTTTCCGGGAAGGTAAGCGAGAAGGTCTTCTTCTGGCCGGCAGTCATGCCCGTGGCGGCATCTTCGAATTCGGGGAGCATGCGGCCCTGACCGAGCACGAAGCTGAAGCCTTCGGCCTTGCCGCCCTGGAATTCTTCGCCGTTGATCGTGCCGGTGAAGTTGACCGTCAGACGGTCTTCAGCGGCAGCCTGGCGGCCTTCTTCCTTCGTGAAGGTGACGCGCTGCTTGACGATCGTGTCGATCGTCTTGTTGACGGCTTCGTCGTCGACCGTGCAGAGGTAGCGCTTGAGTTCAACGGAAGAGAAGTCCGGCAGAACGATATCGGGATAAACCTCGAAGCTCACTTCGAAACGAAGGTCCTTGCTGCCTTCGGCCGGAGCGAGCGGCTTGGCGTCGAACTGGCCGACAACACGGTACTGACCGTCGCGCATGGCCTTGTTGGCTTCGCGTTCGAGCAGCGTGTTGATGACTTCGGCGGAAGCCTGCTGACCGTACATGGCCTCAACCATGGCAAACGGCACATGGCCCGGACGGAAGCCCGGCATCTTGGCCTTCTTGGAAAGGCGACGCAGTTCCTTGGTCACGCCGTCCTGGAATTCCTTGCCGTCGATCGTCACTTCAAGAGTGCGCAGATTCGGGTTGACGGCTTCTTCCTTCTTTTCGGCAGCGGCTTCCTGGGTAGCGGCAACAGCCTTTTCTTCCTGAACGGTTTCTTCAGCCTTCACAGCTTCTTGATTTTCGGTCATTGTTTTTTCTTTCTCAAAGCGCCCGAAACCTCGGCGAATCACCGGGAACAAAGCGCAGACAGTCGGTTAAAAATTCGGTACAAAAGGGCCAAAAAACGCCCGTAAGCGCCGGATTATACCAAAGAGAGACCTGAAAAAACACGACTTTTTTCAACCCGCACCGAGCTCCGAGTTCGCCCGTATCCGACGTTCTCTCGGCTCGGTACTTTCAGAAACACTTTTCCTGCCGGCACCTAGGAAAAAACACCTAGAAAACCTGCGTACAATGCTTGCTCGAAAAATGACCGCTAACGATTCTTAGGAATAATTGAACATGGCAAAGCTTTACATGGGTTTCGATGCCGGCACGCAGTCGGTTAAGGTTGCCGTCTACGACGAAAACTTCAATCCGGTCGCGTCGCACTCGCTTCCCACCACTCTGCACTACCCACAGCCGGGCTGGGTGCAGATGAACATCGATGAGTTTCTCAACATCACAGTCGAGTGCATGAAGAAAACCGTCGAGGCCATCAAGGGCAAAGGCTACAGTCCGTCCGACATCGCCGCCGTCATGGGTGACGGCATCATCTGCGGCATCTGCGGCGTGGACGAAAACGGCAAAGCCGTCACACCCTACATCAATTATCTCGACAGCCGCACGCAGGCTGACGTTGACGCAATCAACGCCAAGAACCTCGACATCTGGGGGCGTGAAACCGGTAATCCGGAAGCCAACTGCATGTTCCCTGCCATGTTTGCCCGCTGGTTCCTCGCCAACAGCGAAGACTTCCGCAAGAAGGGCGTGAAATTCGTGCATAACGCTCCCTACATCCTCATGAACCTAGCAGGCCTCAAGGGCAAAGAGGCCTTCATCGACTGGGGCGCGATGTCAGGCTGGGGTCTTGGCTACAAGGTCGAAAAGAAGGAATGGTCCGACGAGCAGCTCGACATCCTGGGCATCGACAAGAAGTACATGCCCCGCATTCTCAAGCCCTGGGACATTGTGGGCGGTGTGAGCGAAGAAATGGCCGCGCGCACAGGGCTCGTTGCGGGCACTCCTGTCTGCGCGGGCGCAGGCGACACGATGCAGTCGATGCTGGGTTCGGGCGTCTTCGAGGCCGGTCAGGGCGTGGACGTGGCTGGCACCTGCGCCATGTTCTGCGTGTCCACCAAAGGCATCGTTCCGGAACTCTCCAAGAAGGGCTCGGGCCTGATCTTTAACAGCGGCACGCTCGAAAACACATACTTTTACTGGGGCTTCATCCGTACGGGCGGTTTGTCGCTGCGCTGGTTCAAGGACAACATTTGCCAGAAAGCTGACGACTCGAGCTACTACCGCGTGTTGTCGGAAAAGGCCGAAGAAGTACCCGCAGGCAGCAGCGGCGTGGTTTTCCTCCCCTACCTCACCGGCGGCACCGGCGAATTCAAGGGCGCCAGCGGCATGTTCCTCAACATGACCCTGGACGACGATCAGTTCGTGCAGTGGCGCGCCGTTCTGGAAGCCATCGGCTACGATTACATGGAAATCACGGACACCTATCGTGCGGCAGGCGTGGACCTTAACCGCATCACCGTCACGGAAGGCGGCAGCCGCGATTCTCTCTGGAATCAGATCAAGGCTGATATGTTGAACGCAACTGTTGTTCGCTACCGTAACGCGGGCGGCGCCGTGGTGACGAACTGCGTGTTTGCTGCCAAGGCAGCCGGTCACATTGAAAATGTGCGTCCGCTTTTGGAAAAGACGATCATCAAAGACGCCGAGTACACGCCCAACGCCGATAACTCGATGCTTTACCGCAAGCTTTTCGATCTCAAGACGAAACTTGTGAAGACCGATCTGCAGCCCGCTTACGCCACGCTCATGCAGATGCGCGAGACCAAGGTCGCCAAATCTTCTTAGCCTCTCGCGTAGCCATTTCCGTAAAAGAGAAGCTTCGTCTTTTTTCTGAAATGGGTAGCGGTTCAAAAAGACTCGAGAGAGCGGTACCCTAGCGTCGGAAAGTTTCTCACTTTCCGGCGCTAGGTGCACTTCGAAACAGCGGAATAGTTTCTACTCGGCATTCTGCTGTGCTTGCTGACAATGTGACTCAATGCGGTCAGGTGCCATGGAAGAAAAACTCAAAGTCAAAGGAACGATATACGTCGATCGTTCCCAGAAAGGAAAGACAAAAGCAGGAACACCTAAGTTGCGCGAAATATTCCGTGCGGAGGTTAGCTATGGCGGCAAACGATACCGCTTTCGTTCTAGCGACTACGAGGCCTGTATCGCTTTTTTGGAAATGTTGGCCGATCGTTATGCCTCTTCAGAGCCATAAAGCCTGTTTCTAAAATCAATCTTTGAAAAGACCTTGTAGAAGATACTGTCCAATATCTTCAATCACGTCCAAAAAGAAACACGTCGCCGACAGGCAGTTCTTTTTGTCAAAACCAGGGATTTGTCGCTAATAAATTTCCCAAACTGCCACCTCATATACAGGTAAGTCTTTCACCCCTCCTGTGCTCATCCTTAAGTCTCTCCAAAACGAAACAAAACCAGATAGCTCAACGAAAATTGAGACTGTCGCTCAAAATTTTTTCAGTACCTACAACTCTATATACAAGCATTGATTGCCTGTCCAAACTATCTTCTGAGAATCAATGCATCTCAATCCACCGCGCATTACTCCGGTTAACTATATTTTCTAATCGTTTACTCTCATTGACAATACTAAGATGGGGGGGTATTTTGTGTATCTCTGTTCACTCCTCACAAGGATCTAGGAATGCAAACCCACACTACTCTCATCGCGGCAGCTGTAATTGCTGCCATGGCAGGCTGCGTTCACGCACAAACTTACTCTCTGTCCCAAGGCACCCAAACGATCGAAAATGACGTGTCATACGTTGGCGACAGTGATGATCGCTTTGCTGTACAAATCACAGAATCAGGAAACGCAAACTTCACCGGGACGTCATTCTCGGCTTCATCAAGCTATGAGCCAGGTGACCAATGGAACGCCGCTGTAATTGTTGATGGTGGCAATACACGAGCAGAGCCAAGTCTTATTCTTGGCAACTCGGCTACTCAGACTATTAAGATCAATTCACAGGGTGCGGCAACTGTCGGTCTTTGGGCCTGGCGAAGCGGTCAAATTACTGTTGAAGGCAAAGATCTAGTCGTTCACGTCACTGCTGATCTCAACAAAGATCCTGCGGGTGCAGCATACGGCATTCTTGCTCAAAACAACAGTGTTCCAAATGATAATCAACCGGATAAAGCAACTGTCATCATCAATGCCGAGAACACTTACGTCAAGGCTGACTATGTGGGTGAACTAACTGAAGATGCCGCTATTGCAGCTTTGTTGGCCATGTCTGAAGGGCATCTCCACATCAACGGCAATCTGTATGCCGAGGGTAGGTATGCTCTTGTCGCTCGTGGCGATTCCGTTGTCAGGATTAATGAATCCAACACCAAAACAATTCAACTGATTGGCGACATTGACTTCAATTACGACAAGAAAAGCTCGGGAACAGGTGCCAACGCAGATGTTCTTGTCAATCTGTCAAACGCCGATTCATTCTGGAAGGGTTCTGCGACGGTTTCTTACGGTACTGGGAAACCCAGTGATGAAGAAAAATTAAGTGTTCAAAACTTCCAGCTTGGTCTTTCCAACGGAGCTCAATGGAATCCGACAGTTGTTGAAGAAACAGTTGGTGATACGACCGGAACAACTCAGCTCGCTGTCAATCAGCTAACTTTCAATGACGGCATCATCAATTTGCAAACAGCCGGACAAACCGTTGAAATTCAAAAGATGAGCGGCACCGGCGGCACCATCAATGCGGAAGCAACTAAAGACGACAACGGTAATTTCGTTTCGTCCACAGTCCAGATTAGCGAAGTGTCCAACACGGATGGTTCCACTCCTTCAATGACAGTCAAATACACCGGCATCACCGCTGACGATCTGTCTGACGTTGCCTCTGATATGGAGTCATTGGCCGATCAAACCATCAAGGTTGGGGACGGAACTGGGACACAGGACGCTGTTGATCAGACCTTCAATGTCGAAGAAGGCAACATCCGGGGTGCTGTCACCTCCGGATATGATGCCGACGGCAACCTCTCGACGCACCAGGCTAAGAACGTCAAGCTCACCGACTACGGTGCTCTCAACTCCATGACATTCGTGCAATGGAGAAACGAGATCAACCACCTCACAAAACGTTTGGGTGACATCCGCGCTTCGGAATCCAGCATCGGCGCTTGGGCTCGCGTCTACGGCGGTGAGTCGCAGTGGAAGAGCAATTCCGAAATCGAAATGGATCACACCACGATCCAAGTGGGTGCTGACTACCGCATCAACAACCACTGGATTGTGGGCGGTGCGTTTTCCTACACAGATTCGGATGCTGACCTCGTCAAAGGACAGGCCAAGGGCGACTCCTACAGTCTTGCCGCCTATGCGACGTACATGGCCGATGGAGGCTCATACCTTGACCTGATCGCCCGTTACGGCTATCTCGACAATGAGATGACTTCGGGCAACATGAGCGTCGATACCCAGTCCAATGCGTTCAGCCTCTCGGTTGAAACCGGTCATATGTTCCGCATCATGGAGCAGGCCTACATCGAACCCCAGATTGAAGTCACCTACGGCTTCATTTCCGGCGACGACGCGACGGCGTCCAACGGTGTCAGACTGGATCAGGACGATTTCCAATCACTCATTACCCGCGTGGGTGTACGCACCGGCTTTGAATTCCCCGAAAAAGCAGGCACGGTTTACGCCATGCTCTCCTACTCCTACGATTTCTTGGGCGATGCTGATGGTACAGCCTCTCAAGGTGGCTTACACGAAGCGCTCAATGAAGACCTTGGAGGCGGTTGGGTGAGCTACGGCATTGGCGCCCAGTTTAAGCTCGGGGATAACGCGTTTGCCTACGGTGAACTCGAACGCACCTCGGGCGGAGAGATCGACAATCCGTATCTCTTCAACGTTGGGTTCCGCTGGAATTTCTAGACCAGTCAAAGGTACATGAACGAACGTTCTGGAGTCCTCCTAAAGCCATGCTCAAATAATTGCTGACGGCGGACTTTCAGACTAAGATCCACAAAAGGCAGCGAGAGAATTTCTCGTTGCCTTTTGTTTATCGCTCCGTTCCCATGCTCATGTAGTTCAACCAATTCGTTTGAATGAGCACAGACCATACTCTATGAGACTCTGAGAGGTAACGATAGTGAAAACCGAGAGCTTGTCCATCTATAAACGATGGATGCGTTTCACTCAGTCAGTCGCCACTTACTCAATTTTTAAGTTAATCTAAAGTCATCCCAACGGCCTTAAACACTCGGCAAATTCCAAGCGTTTTAAACAGTTCAACCTGAGCTTTACATAAATAGCGAATATCTTGTCAGAGTATATGCATATACAACGGAACGGCTTGCAATTTGTGAGGTTCCGGCTTCCTGCTTTTTCTTTTTTGGCTTCCTTTTTTGCGCAGCTCCCACGGAATGGCCTTGAAAGGCGTAGCCGAAAGGGCTTTCCGATGGAGTTGCGTGTCGACACGATCTACGGTACTGCCGTCGGCGGCAGCATCAGTCGGTGCTTAAAATGGTATGAGCTCGTCCTCCTTTTCTGCCTTGCCTTCGCCAGCTTCGCAGTTGTAGGCTGCTGCATAGACAGCATCAAGCGACTCCTAACGTCTCTTGGCTTGCCACTTTGCGTAGTATCCCCAGACACGCACTCGCGCTGTCTTAGTTAACCTTCGGCAGAGCTCTCGCAGACTTGCAACCATGCTCCGTGTCGCATCGTTTAGACCGTATCGCAGCAGATTCAGGCACCGAACATGTCTTGAACAGAGAATCCTCGGAGCTCAATGGCATAGTCCGACAGTTTCTGCTCCTGAAGAAAAACTTGGGCCTTGCCGCGCAGCTTTGTCTCATCCAATTTCTGCGGATTGGTTTTCACCTCACCGATCAAAAGGCGCTTGGATTCTCGATCAATCGCGATCAGATCAATTTCGTTTTGACCTTTCCGATCCCACCAGCTGCCGACTTGATCCCACTGACCGCTTTCGAGCGTTGAGCGGACAAACCAGTGTTCCAGACTGCGTCCCAGAAATGTCGGCAATCCGGCTTTAGTGAGCCCGATCATGCGTTCCCATTGCCCGGCTTCGGCAAGCGCCTGCATTTGTGCCGTCGAGATGAAACGCAACCAGAATCGAAAGTACGGATCCGCAATGCGATAGCGTATCTGCCGCGAACGGTTTTCTCCGAGAAGCGGACTCACTCGCTGAACAATGCCGAAGAGCTCTTCAAGTCTCTTGATATATGCCGATACATCCTGCGCGATGTTGTCCTGAATCTCAGAGCGTTTCATGGCACCTGAGGCAATTTTCTGCAGGATTTCAAGGTAAATCGAAGAAGAGACTCGAAACTCGTTGGCAAGCATCACATTGCCTTCCGAGCGAAACCAGCTGCCGTCGTTTGAGAAGATAAGCCGCAACATTGCTTCTCGCGTCATCGCTTCATTGTCGGCGAAGTATTCCACGTAGCGAGCAACGCCGCCCGTGACGGCATAAAGCATCAGGAAATCCGCTACGTCCGCGTTCGAAGACTCGTGTAGAAAAATCTCTCGCATCAAACTTGTTGAGAACGGCTGCAGGGTCATCAACACATCGCAACGGCCGTACAACGGTTCACTTCTGCTACCGAAGATACGCTCCAGGCTTGACTGCAAGAAGCCGCTCATCACCAGCAGCAATCGGGCTTCGTTCTTGCCCAAATCCCACACTTTCTGCAATTGCGACCAAAAGGCAGGAGCAAAGCCGTCAATCTCCTGGCACTCATCAATGACGAGCACCATGGGCCTCGTCTTCGAAAGCTCAAGAACATAGCTCACCGTTTCGGCCAAACTTGTGAGCGCAGGCGGGAATTTGATCGCGAGCTGCTCAGAGAGCATGGCAATGATCTGCGCAGAGAGCTGGGCCTCAGAGGTGACGCGCGGCACAAAGCAGTAGGCAAAAGGCACCTTGCGGCCTTCCAATGCCTTCAGGATAAGCTTCGTTTTGCCGACTCTCCTGCGCCCCGTTACAACGGCCATGCGGGCGCATTTTCTTTTTTCGCACAACTCAAGTTGTCGTTGGAGTATCCGGATTTCGTCCTTTCTGCCGAAGAATTTCACGATCGATACCTTTCATTTTCGGAGATTCCACAAAATCTTAACGTTGTTAAGCTTAACGAAGTTAAGGTTTCAAAGAAAAAGGCCTGATTGTGACATTCATAAAAATCAAAAGCCGCCGGAAGAAGTCATCCTCGGGCGGCGTTTTGCTAGGAAGTCGACAGGTTAGAAGCGGAAGTCACGTTCGCCTTCTTCGATGCGAATGATGCGTTTTTCGCAGGCAATACGCATCTTCTCGTGACAGATCTTCGGAATTTCGTTGGCAATCACGCGTTCGCCGGCTTCCTTCGTGGCGGGGCTCGCGTAATCGCACAGATATTCCTTCATCGTCATCACGGCGTTGGCCTGGCAGTAGCGGGCAATGGAGCCGTCCTTGGCAAATTCCATGAAGCGGTCGCCCGTGCGGCCGGCGCGATAACACGCCGTGCAGAAGCTCGGCAGATAGTGGTTGTCCAGGAGCCAATGCACCACTTCATCGAGGCTGCGACGGTCGCTCGTGTCGAACTGTGCCGTGTTTTCGATTTTGGTGATGTCCTTGATCGTGTAGCCGCCCACGGACGTGCGAGAGCCGCCCGAAATCTGCGACACGCCGAGCTTGAGCGCTTCGGTGCGGATACGCGCGCTTTCACGCGTCGACATGATCATGCCGGTGTAAGGCACGGACAGACGGATCAGAGCCACGACCTTAAGGAAGACGTCGTCGGGCACGGCGTTGGAGAACGTTGCGGGATCGATGTCGTCGGCCGGGCAGATGCGGGGCACGGAGATCGTGTGCGGACCGCAGCCGTAGGTGGCTTCCAAATGTTCGGCGTGCATCAGGAGCGCAATGAGATCGTAGCGATAGAGATTAAGTCCGAAGAGAACGCCGAGACCCACGTCGTCGATGCCGGCCTGCATGGCGCGGTCGTGCGCCTCCGTGTGATAGCAATAGTCGGACTTCGGTCCCTTCGGGTGCAGCTCTTCGTAGGTCGGCTTGTGATACGTTTCCTGGAAGAGTTGATAGGTACCGATCTGGGCGTCGTGCAGCTTCTTGTAGTTTTCTACGGTCGTTGCCGCGATGTTGACGTTGACGCGGCGGATGGCGCCGTTCTTGTGCTTAATCGAATAGATCGTCTTGATGGCGTCAAGGATGTATTCGATCGGGTTGTACTTCGGGTGTTCGCCCGCTTCGAGAAGCAGACGCTTGTGACCGAGGTCCTGCAGTGCAATCACTTCACGCTCGATTTCCTCCATCGTGAGCTTCTTGCGCACGATGTGCTTGTTCTTGGCGTGATACGGGCAGTAGGTGCAGCCGTTGATGCAGTAGTTGGAAAGGTAGAGCGGCGCAAAAAGCACGATGCGCTTGCCGTAGATGTGTTCCTTCACCTTAATGGCGGCGTCGAAAATGCGCTTGGTGACTTCCGGATCGTCGTTGGCAAGCAGCACGGCCGCTTCGCGGTGAGTAAGCCCCTTGAAGGTCATCACCTTGTCGAGCAGCTGATCAATCAGGGCTGCGTTATTCTTGTTTTCTTCACCGTAGGCCAGAGAAGCAAGAACTTCCTCGTCGTTGATGAACTCTTCTGCGCGCGTCGAGCGCGGATCGTAAGGGATGCTCACGGCTGTGACTCCTGAAATGCGTGTGCAGGATTATTCTTGTCGTCGACAGCAGACCTCCGGACTCCCGCAAAAATCAGGGCCGATCAGTTGCCCGACCGGCCCTACCTTCTCTATACAGGAGATCCGCCGACCAGGTCTTTCGCAAGCCGTCTCTTGCTCGAGTGAAAGACCGGCGTCGTGTCTGTGTTGATGCGCATTGTGAACGATTTGCTATATTTCGTAAAGTGCAAATATTGCAGACTTTATTCCCTTTTCTGCAACATTCTGCAGTACTCCTTTGATTTCAATCCGTTTTCTGTCTTTCGCCATGGAACTCAAATCGAAATCCGTCCGACTCTTCTGCGCCGTTGTCGAAACCGGAAGTCTGCTTGCGGCCGCCGACAAGATCGCGCTTTCAGCTTCCGCCGCAAGCCGCGTGATTTCTCAGCTCGAAGAGCGACTTGGATTTGCGTTGTTCGATCGTTCGGGAAAAGCGCTCACTCTTACCGAAGACGGCGCAGATTTTTATCGGGTGGCCATGGAATCAATGCGCGCCTGGCAACGTCTCGAAGATTATTCAAGAGAGCGCGACCGCAAAAAAACACTGCGTATCGCAGTACTTGCCCGCCATTGCTCGGATGTCATCATTCCGGCCGTTGTCACCATCATGAAACGCCACGAAGAAACGCTGAGAGTGACAATGGACGTGCATGCCAGCCGCGATATTCACTACTCCAAATACTCCCACCCGTTTGATGTAGGGTTCGGAACACTCTTGAGCAGCCACGACGATTTGGAAAAAACAGCGCTTGCTCACCTGCCGTTTTGTCTGGTCGCCAGCCGTCAGCACTCGATCGCAAGGTATGACACCATCGGACAGGAAGATTGTCGTGAAGCAGAATTCGTGATTCTTTCGCGCGATACGCTTGAACAGGAACACGCTCGTCGCCTGATGCCCGCTCATGCGCGCATCGCGGCCGAAGTGTCTTCCACACAGGTAGCGCTTCGCTTCGTCAAGCGCAATGTCGGCGTTCACTTCACCGATCGACTTGCCGCCAAGAGTGTCTCCAACGACTGCAAGCTCATCGAGCTCAAGGAGCCGCTCACGATTCCCTTCTATGTCTTCTGGCCCAAAGCCGCCGGGCGCATTGATCCCGCCGTATTCGAATGCACGCGCGAGATCGCTGCGAGCATTAAGGCAGCGGGCATTGAACTGACTCCTGAAGGAGAAGCGTTTCTTGCCAAAAAATCGACTGAAGATTAGTCAGACACGTCCTGGCCGCGTTCCATGTTGGCAACCATCTTTTGGATTTCCTTTTCCTCTGCGGTTGCCATCTTCTTACTTTCTTCAGCACTCATGAGAGTGACGCTTTTCTTGTGCGCACCGGCAAAGTAGTTCAAAACAAGATCTGTCAGATCCAAGACCGACCGATAGAAGTGCGTCTGTGCGTGTTCTCGAGCCCGGGCAGTAAATTCAAACACCCAAGGCATCAGATATGTTTCCAGAAACACTTTGCGGCACAAGCTGAGGCGGGAATACTCCACTGCGGCCTTTGTCTCAATCGCGTGCACGATTTGCAGGTCCACTGTCATAAGAAACCGCAGACATGTCCCAATGTAGTCAATTCGGTCATGAATCTGCATGTAGCCGTCATAGCCGCCGTCAATGTAAAGAGCGGCCAGATCGCCCATCATTTCAACGGTCTTGCCTTTCAAAAATAAAAAGGCATAAGGAGCCGTCGGACCATAGGATGGTGAAATGCCGCGGAAAAGTTTGGTCCAGTCCCGCTTGAGATTCAAAAGCGCTTCTTCGTTCGACCTGGCTTTTTCCGCCTCGGTACACAAAATCCCGACAGCCGTTTGGATTCGGGAGTCGTCCGTGAAGCCCTCAGGAATCAGTTCTCCGAGCGCTTTGGCAAAGTCAACGTCAGGGTTGTGTAGATAAAACTCGGCCAGAAGACCGCATGCAGCCGCTTCATTGCTAAATGCTTCGCCGTTTGAAGGTAAAACCGTAATCGAGCTGTCCGTCATTTCAAATACTCAGGCAAACCGTGGTGTCGTTAAACATCAATTGACTTTCGGCGGCGATGGTAATGGAGTCAGGATGTCGCCGCCGAAGTCTTCGTCACGTTACTTTCTCAAAAGTCCTGTGGGCTGAACCTCCTTGGCTTTGGCCTTGTGTCCCTCCAGCAACTCGACCGGGCAGTTCTTTTCATCCGTGATGTAAAAGACACGCGGCTTTGTCTTGAGTTCGGGATTGAGCGGCTTTGGGTTGTACTTCTTCATCATCTTCGCGATCTCGGAATTGGGATCGTCCAAATCGCCAAAGATGCGTGCCCTGCCGGCGCAGGTTGCCACGCAAGCGGGAGGCAGCCCCTGAGCACGGCGATCCGCGCAGAAGTCGCACTTATCGGGCGTATTGAATTTGTGTTCCTTGTAGCGCAGCTTCTCATACTCGTCCGGCCCGTGTCCCTCATCCTTCCAGTAGCTCGGATTGGGATCTGTGTAGAAGGAGCGAGCATCGTATGGACAGGCGTTCATGCACATCTGACAACCGATGCATTTGTCGGCGTCGACGCGCACCACACCGTCCTTATCTCGATACGAAGCTCCCGTCGGGCAGACGCGGATGCAAGGCGCATCCTCGCAATGGTTGCACAGGGTCGGAAGGAACGTCTGCGTCGAGTTCGGAAACTTTCCCTTCTCGCCGATCTTCACCTTGCAGCGAAAGTGACCCGGAGGTGTTGCATTGGCCGCTTTGCAGGCCACCACGCAAGCCAGACAGCCGTAGCAACGGCGCGTGTCGATGATCATTCCTAAGCGCATACGCAGACTCCTCCTTCGACGAGACCCGTGGCCTTATAGATACGCACAGCCACGTTGTTTTCCACGCCCATTTGGAACGGGCAGCTTTCGTTGGGGTTGCCGTTGCACAGCAGGTTGTACATCGGACGGTTGTAGGCCTTTTCCCCCAGAGACTTGACCAAGCGTCCCAAAGAACCTGCGATGTTGACGGTTCCCGGACGGAAGAGTTCGGACAAATGCACCGGCCCTTTCGTGCGACCGTTCTTGCTCTCGACCCAAATCACGTCGCCTTCCTTGAGTTTGTAATAGGCGGCCGTCTTCGGATTGATGCAGACTTTGCCGAACTGGGGATCAAACGTTTCGCTTGCTTCCACAACCCAAGGCATCTGGTCGACGCCGCCGCATCGCGAAGGCGAAGTCGGCGTCTTGAAGTTGGTGGCAATCAGCGGATACTTGTCGGTCGACTTCACTTCAAGGATTTTCTTGCTGCGCCACTTGATGACCGCTTCGAAATACTTGAGGTTTTCTTCGGCATTGAAATCGGGAAGATAGAGCTTGCCCTTGTACTTCTTGAAAAATGCGCGCTGACGTTCGCCCGAGCGCAGCGTGCGCTCGAAGTAGATCGGGCAGCGTGTTTCACCATCCTTGTACCAGTATGAGTTATAAGCCTCAGCCGGAGCGCGTTCTTGAACGATAAGACCGTGTTTCTTGAGGTAGTCCAATCCGCGTCCATTGAAGGCCTTGCGAGCGCCTTTATCCCAAATTTCTGAAATCGTGTATCGGCGGCCGGGCTTGAGCTGTTCTTCCGGATCAAGCTGCACAGTCGTCACTTCTCCGAGCACCACACCCACCTTGTTGAGATTGGCATTGAACTCATCGATCATGCCCATTCGGTCACAAAGCTCAATGATGATGTCCTGCGGTTGGCGCGTGTTGTATATCGGCGGCAGCGGGTCGCGGTACATCATCAGACGCTGATTGTTGGTTTCCTTCGTGGAAAGGTCGAAAGCGCCTTCGAAACAGTTGACGGATTCGCGTTCCAGAACCGAATTGGAAGCAAGCAGGATATCCGAAAGCTGCGCCATTTCGTCGTAGTGATAGGCGATATTGACGGCAAACGGAATGTTCAAAACACCCTTGAGGACTTCGTAGGGCTCGGTCGTCGAGGCTATTGGATTGGAACCCACCGTAAGCGAGGCTTCAATCTCGTAGTCGAAACCGTACTTCTTCGGATCCTGGCAAACCTTATAGGCAAGGACAGGCAACGTGTGCTTGTGCGGGAAGTAATCGCTGAGATTGATGTGCTTGGGCGGGTAACTCATCGGATTGTCACGAGCTTCACCCTTGGGTTCAACCACGCCGTCGGCATCGGGTTTGAGATGGAAAGAACTGCGTGCTTTGGCAACAGTGCCGCCTGGAACGTCAATGCCGCCGATCAACATCGCAAGCATTTTGCACATCAGGTCGCACGGTACGCCGTCGCGCTGGTTTTTGACGCCACGTTTACTTTCGATCATGGAACCGCGAACGGGCATTTCAACCATTTCACCCTTGCTGTTGGCAAGCTTGATGGTGTCACCGATACGCGCATTGTCAATGTAGTCGTTGGCGATCTGGCGGATACGTTCCTTGGGAATCCAACAAATCTTTTCGGCCCATTCAGGGGTCGTGTCCTTGAAGCCTCGCTTGACAAGCACCATGGCTGCATCCGTCCTGACACCGTTGACGGTCACGTTCTCACACCACAAGTCGGGATCCTTGAGCGTCTTGTCGTCGAAAGACTTGATGCGACCGTCGGAAAGATCGCGAATCTGCGGCTTTCCGTCCTTGCCGCGGGCGTAATGACCGTCGGGGCCGATCAGGTACGGCGCGTTGGAGCGCCACTTAAGGAAATGATCGTCAACCTTCTTGATTTCGTAAAGGATGACATGAACAAGCGCCATCAGAAACGCCAAGTCGCTGCCCGGACGAATCGGAACCCACTCGCCTTTGCTTGCCTCAGGACTGCAGCGCGGATCCACCACAACAAGTCGGAAGTCCTTCTTGCCTTCATACATCAGATCGAAAATACCACGCGTGCCGCCTTCACAGGAACCGATACCCATGCCAACGTTCAAACCAATGGCAATGAAATAACGGCAGTAGGAAGCATCCGGCACCGACCCCGGAAATACGCCCTGAACAAGGTCGGAGGCGTAATGCAGTGTGCACAGAATGCCGTTGCTCTTGACAAAGTTCGGCGTACCGTAGCACTGTGCGAAATAGAACATGAACGTACAGAAGAAGTCCATGTCTCCGAAGCCAACTTGGTAGAGGAACCTCCGCGGGTCACGTTTTCGGATATCTCCGAGACGCTTGGCAACCGTATCAAGCGCTTCTTCCCAAGAAATTTCAACCCATTGCGGATCCACGTCCAAGCCCTTTTTCGGGTTGGTGCGCTTCATCGGAGCCTTTACGCGATACGCGTTGTACGTGTTTTGTAGGATGCTCTGACCCTTGGCGCAAAGCGCTCCTCGGGTTGTCGGCGTTGCCGGATTACCCATGATTTCCACGGCAATTCCGTTTTCAACGCGATACATATTGGGACATGTTCCGCGCATACACATGCGGCAATGTCCGTAATGCCAACCGTCTTTCATTTTCGGGTTGAGCTTGACACCTTTGGCGTGCTCGGCCGCCTGTAGCGGATCAAGAGATAAACCGAGCATGCCGAACACCGAGCTCAATCCCGCGGCCTTGATCAGATTTCGTCTCGAAAAGGTCTGCATTGTGAGTTTCCTGTTTGGGGTTTGGGGAACGACCGCTTCATAAAATCTGCGCAGTTTCGTTTCGATGCGATCGGGACTATAGTAATCTTTACCAAAATCGAGATGAGATCTATATATGAAAAGCAATAATTCCATTTATGGAAATTTGGACGACGTCTTTCTGTTCTGCTCCGTTATCGAGGAAGGATCTTTGACGAAAGCTGCTCGATCACTGGAACTTCCCGCCTCCACCATTTCACGCCGTTTAGCGGCGTTGCAGTCGCGCCTCGGTGCTTCCCTCTTGCAGCCGCACAAGCGCGAATTGGTACCAACAGAACTTGGTCAAAGGATTTTCGACGCGCTGCATCCGAGCATCTGGCATTTGGAAAATGCGCTAGCGTCCGTTCAAAACGAAAAGCACACACTGCAGGGATCAGTACGTATTACCGTGCCGAGAGCTTTCTTTTATGACGTCGTGCGGCATACCGTCAGACGTCTTCGATCGCTATATCCCAACATCAGGGTACTCGTCACCATCAATCAGTCGCCCATGATCGCTTCGCTGGACGTGAATACAGACATTTTGATGACCTTCGACGATTTGTCAGAGCTGGGCGACTGCGTGGCCATTCCAATCTACAAGACCAAACTTGGCATCTATGCCCATCAGGATTTCTTCAAGAACAAACCGGTGCCGCAAACCATCACGGACCTTGAGCACGTCCCCTGGATCTGTAATTACGAGACCAAAACCATGCCTTTATACCGGGAAGAAGTGCTCGCGAATATTCTTGGCATCCAACCCGTTTTTGTTGTCAACGACATCCTGGCCGTTGCCGACGAAGTGCGCGCCATGGGCGGCGTGGGCATGATTCCGATTGCAAAAGCAGCTCGGCACAAAGAGTTGATTCGTCTGTTTCCGGACTACAACGGAAAGATCCGCCAAAGCTATCTTGTTTACCGAAAGCACCGTTACCAGCCGAAGGTCATTGCCGTTGTCATTGAAGAACTAAAAAGAGGGGTTGAACGCTGGGTTCGCCACCGAGACGACTGGGCCGCTGAAAAGAAAGGCAGCGCCGACTAATAAAATCGAGCACTGCCTTTCGCTTGCGTTTGGATTTTTTATGGGTTACTTCTTCAGACCGGCCTTGGCGAGGTCACCCGAAAGAATCCAGGTCACGTTTTCCGGCACCACCATGCGGCGCAGCGCGGCGTTGACGGAGTCAACCGTCACGGCGGCGATCCTTTCCTCAAACTGCTTGCTGAAAGCAAACGTCTTGCCGGCTTCCATGAACTGCAGCCAACTCTGGGCGAGGTAGTCGTCCTGAGCGCGATTGACGGCGCGGGAGTCGAGAATGCCCTTGACGGCTTCCTTAACTTCCTGCTCGGTGAAGCCGTCCTTGACGGCGCGCGCAATCTCTTCCTTGGCGCAGGCTTCAGCCTTGGTCAAATTCTGTGGCGCGACGATTGCGGACATCATCCAGCTCGAGCGGTTGCCGAACTGCGGCAGTTTCACGTGAGAGCCCACGCCGTAAGAAAGACCTTCCTTCTGACGCAGACGATCGACCAGGCGGTTCGAAAGACCCGTACCGCCGCCCAGAATCCAGTCGGCGACAACGAGAGCCGCCGCATCATCGTCGTTGACGTTGCCCTCAAAATCGATGCGCGCGAAGATCACGGCGTTTTCCTTGCTCGGGGCGTCAATCACAATGCGCTCGGCCGCCACGGGCTTGAATTCGCTGTAGTAGCGCTCAAATGCATACGCCTTGTCAACCTTCTTGCCGTTGGCGTAAGCCTTTTGCAAAGCAGCCTTGACGGCAGCCGGATCGAATTCGCCGACAATTGCAATCGCACCGTGCTCGGTGCTCACGGCGGTCTTATACCAATCGTAGAGTTCGTCGCGAGTGAGGCTCTTGAAGGCCGCAAGCATCTCTTCGTTGAGCGAAGCGTTGCGGGGATCGCCTGCCGGATAGGTGCGGAAGTGCTTCTTTAAAGCTTCGCGAGCCATGTAGACCGGATCGTCGCTCTTGGCCTCCATCATCGCCGTCATCTGCTTGACGAGCTGATTGACTTCCTTTTCAGGGAACGTGCTCTTTTCGATGAGCTTACCGAAGAGTTCGATCGTAGCGACCAGGTTGTCTGCCGTGGTCGTGTACCCCATCACGTCGCCCTGGACCTTGAGTTCGGTGCAGGCGTCGGCAATGGCCTTACGATCCATCCCCTCGGCACCGCGCGAGAGCATCGGCAGAACAAGCGTGTTCAGAGCCGCCTTGCCGCGGTTGCTTTCGAGATTGCCCCACTGCACGTTCGTCAAGACGGTCACGGTGCGGCCGCGCGTCTTTTTGGGCAGCAACGCAACTTCAAGTCCGCCGATGCGCAGGCGTTCGGTGCGCGCATCGATATTGGCCTGGCTCGCATCAAAGGCTTCGGCCTGATCGCCCTCTTCCTTGAAGGTCGCCTTGGCGATCACGTCCTTGACGTCAGGAGTCGTCATGTAGGGCGCGCGCTTGGGATGATCGTCCGGAATGAAGAGGCCGACCACACGGTTGTCGCGCACGAAGTAGGTTGCTGCAGCGGTGTTGACGTCCGCAGGCGTCACCTTGGCCGTAGCGTCGCGATCGGCAAAGAAGAGACGCCAGTCACCCAGAGCGATGTAGTCCGAAAGGTCAATCGCAAAGCCCTCGGGATCCGAAAGCGCGCGATCATAGTCGACGGCAGCCTCGGACAGACTCGTCCCCACCTCCTCGTCGGTGGCAGGCTTCTTCGCAAACGAAAGTTCAATGGTTTCGATGAGCTTATTTTTCACCGATTCGATGTCGTCGCCCTTTTTCACCATGGCGCCGAACATCACGAAGCCCGGATCGCGCGTGGACATGGGCCAGCCGAAGACCTGCGTGGCCATGCCGGTTTCAACGAGCGCCTTGTAAAGTCGTCCGCGCGGGGAATCGGCAAGAATGTCGGTTGCCGTTTCCACCGCATTGGTGTCTTGGGCAAGAGCCGAAGGCACGCGGTAGCCCACCGCAACAAGCTGGGTTTCACCCGGGCGGCGGATTTCGAAGGTGCGCGGACCGTCGGCGACGGGCTCAATCGTCCAGGCCTTCGGCAGCACGCGGTCCGGGCGCTTGATCTTGCCGAACGTCTCCTGGATCCATTCGAGAACCTTGGCTTCGTCGAACTTGCCGGAAACCGTCAGCACGGCGTTATCGGGCTGATACCACTTGCGATAGAACGCCTGCAGATTTTCAATGGGCACATTTTCAATATCGCTGCGCGCCCCGATCGTGCTGCGGCCATAGGCGTGCCAATCGTAGAGCACGGACTGCATGCGCTTGAGCATCACGGAGATGGGCTTGTTTTCCCCCATTTCGTACTCGTTGCGCACGACGGTCATTTCGGTGTCGAGGTCCTTCTTGGCGATGAAGGAATTGGTCATCGCGTCAGCACTCCAGCCGAGCGCCCACTTCATGTTGTCGTCGTTGGCGGTAAAGCTCACGAAGTAGTTCGTGCGGTCGAGCCACGTCGTGCCGTTCATGCGAAAACCGCGGCGCGTGAATTCCTTGGTGGGATCGGGATAGTTCTTGCTGCCCTTGAACATCAGGTGTTCAAGAAGATGGGCCATGCCGGTTTCGCCGTAGTTTTCCATACGGCTGCCGACGAGGTAGGTTGTGTTGACCGTGGCCGTGGGCTTGCTCTGATCGGCAAAAAGAACGATCTGCAGACCGTTGTCGAGTTCGTAGCTCTTGATGCCTTCGACCGTATGCACGGGCTTGAGGCCCGCAGCGCAGGCCGAAATTGCAGTGACTGCTGCTGAAGTCATAAGTACGTATTTAAGTCCTTGATTCATATGTAAGAAATCCAATCTGTGCACTCATACGAGCGTGCGGTTCTCCAAAGATTCGGCTCATTCGGCAGTCCGAGAACAAGCACAATAGTCACAAATCTATAGCTCCGTACGCGTCAAATCCGTGTAAGAGGGCAACAAAAGTTCGAAAATGTTACGCAAGCTGTCCTCAGATGTCCACGAATCCAGGGCGTCTTTCTCCGACCTTATAATGGCCGAACTGAAAAAACGGCCGGCTTATGCTCTGTCCGGCTTTTCCATCCGCTTATCGAAGAAACCGCCGTGAAATTATTTTTCGACCTTTTCCCCATCATTCTGTTTTTCGGAGCGTTCAAGTTCGGCGAATCCGATCCGCAGACGGCAGCCGACATTCTGACCGCAATCACCGGCGGCACCGGCCCGGAACACGCCCCCGTCATGCTGGCCACGCTCGTAGCCATCATTTCCACCTTCATTCAAATCGCGATCGTGTTCGCCCGCGGCAAAAAACCTGAACCGATGCTGTGGATTTCGCTTGCGGTGATCGTCGTCTTCGGTTCTCTTACGATCTGGTTGCAAAACGAGATGTTCATCAAGTGGAAACCGAGCATTCTCTACTGGATTTTCGGCGGCATTCTTCTATTTGCGCAGTGCACCGGCCGCAACTACATCCGCAAGCTTTTGTCGACCGCGGAAATCGTAATGAACGACGCCGCATGGAATACGCTGCAGAAAGCCTGGATTGCCTTTTTCGCCATCGTCGGCATCATCAATCTTGCTGTGGCATACACTTGTTCGACCGACACATGGGTGAACTTCAAGTTATTCGGTTTGATGGGGTTGACACTGATTTTTACAATTGGCATGGGGTTTTGGATCGCCAAAAATTCACCATCTTTGGAAAAATAATCGGACTTTATTTTCGTTTTACCAACGAAGGAACTTTCTTCTATGGCTATCAAACATTTCGCTGTCGGCTGCGCCGCCATCCTGACCGCCGCCGGCGCCATGGCCGCGACCTCCAACTTCACCGTCAACGGCCAGACGATCACCAAGGCTCAGCAAGAAGAACTTATCCGCGTCTACACCTCTCGAGGACAAGAACGCACGCCGCAACTTGAAACGCAGGTCCGCCATCTGCTGACCCGCGACGCACTGTTGCTGCAAGAAGCTCGCAAAGCCAAAATTTCGGAACGCGATGATGTTCAGCGCATGATCGACAATGCCACCAAGAACATTCTGATGAGCACCGTCATCAACGACTGGCTCGCGAAGAACCCCGTCAAGGAAGAAGAAGTCAAGGCTCTCTTTGAAAAGGAACAGAAACGCTGGGGCAAGACCGAAGTGTCCGTGCGCCACATCCTCGTTGAAGACGAAAAGACCGCCAAGGATCTTCTGGCCCGCGTCAGGAAAGGCGGAGACTTTGACCGCATCGCTCGCGAAAACTCCAAGGACACGGCACAGAACCGCGCCATGGGCGGCCTGATCGATTGGACCTCGCCCAATATGTTCGACAAGGAATTCGCCGAAAGCTTCAAAGACCTCAAGCCGGGCCAGATCGCCAAGAAGCCCATCAAGACGCAGCTAGGCTGGCACGTCGTGAAGCTTGAGGGTGTTCGTCCCGCACAGCGCTTCGTGAACTATCAGGCCGAAAGCCCCGCTCTGCGTCAGCTTCTGAACCAGCAGCGCGTGCAAAGCTACATCGACAATCTGATCAAGAACGCCAAGATCAGCGATCAGACGAACACTAAAGCGAAGTCGAAATAATTTTCCGAACGGCTCAATCTCAAACGCCCGCCTCTTTCTTGAGCGGGCGTTTGTTTTTGCTCGGGCCGATTCGCTCTCCACCATTATGGTTAGTCTCCGCTCACGGTTTCCCCATTACTGCCTTGTACTTTCGATCTAATACTCGTCGTCGCGAGGTGTAACCAAACACGGTCGTTGGAAGGATAGTAGTCCTGCCGTATGAGATAAAGTACTTTCGGCGTATAGGTTTTCTCAAGGTGCCCCGATAGCATCCTTACAAAGCCTCAGGGGGATTGTTTGTTTAAAAAACCTCTTGAAGCTCTCGGTACGAGATTCGAATTAAAACTGAATCGCCCCTTCACCGAAAGGAGAAAGCCTATGTTTGAAACGCAATATGAAGCGTTACGACGCCAAGGCATCAGCCGCAGAAGCTTCTTGCAGTTCTGCTCGCTCACGGCCGCAAGCCTCGGGCTCGGAAGCGCCGGCGCACAGGAAATTGCTCAGGCCATGAAGACCAAACCCCGCACGCCGGTCGTTTGGCTGCACGGTCTCGAATGCACCTGCTGCACGGAATCGTTCATCCGCAGCTATAACCCCATCGCCGCCAACATGGTGATGGATCTGATCAGTCTCGACTACGACGACACGATCATGGCCGCCGCCGGCCACCAGGCAGAAAGCGCCCTGGCCGACACCATCGAAAAGTACAAGGGCAACTACATCGTTGCCGTGGAAGGCAACATCCCGCTCGGCCAGGATGGCGTCTTCTGCATTCCGGGCGGCGAAACGTTCCTGAACAAGATCAAGCACGTCTGCCACGACGCCAAGGCCGTTATCGGCTGGGGTTCCTGCGCCGCCTGGGGCTGCGTGCAGGCCGCCAAACCCAATCCCACGAAATCGGTGCCGATCACCGAAGTGATCACCGACAAGCCCGTCGTTCTCGTTCCGGGCTGCCCGCCGATTCCCGAAGTGATGACCGCCGTCATCACCTATATCCTCACCTACGACCGTCTGCCGCCTCTGGATCGCCTCGGCCGTCCGAAGATGTTCTACGGCCAGCGCATTCACGACAAGTGCTATCGCCGCGCCCACTTCGACGCCGGTCAGTTCGTTGAAAAGTTCGACGACGAAGGCGCCAAGCTCGGCTATTGCCTGTACAAAGTCGGCTGCAAGGGCCCGACCACCTATAACGCCTGCTCGACGGTCGAATGGAACGAAGGTCTGTCCTGGCCCGTCAAGTCCGGCCACGGCTGCATCGGCTGCTCGGAAAACAACTTCTTTGACAAGGGCAGCTTCTACAACCACGAACCCGACATCCTGCCTCCCGGCTGGGGTGGCGTCGAAGCCACGGTCGACAAGGTCGGCATCGCCACCGTTGCCGTCGTCGGCGTGGCCGCCGCAGCGCACGCAGCCATGAGCGCGGTAGCCCAAGCCCGCGCCAAGACCAACAAGGACATCGGAGGTAAAGAATGAGCAACAGCCAGAACACCCGCCGCGTTGTCGTTGACCCCGTCACCCGCATCGAAGGTCATCTGCGCGTGCAGGCAGAAATCGACGCCAACGGCGTCATCACCGACGCGATGAGCACCGGCACGATGTGGCGCGGTCTCGAAGTGATTCTCAAGGGGCGCGATCCGCGCGACGCCTGGGCGTTCGTCGAACGCATCTGCGGCGTCTGCACCGGCATTCACGCGCTTGCAGCCGTGCGCGCCGTCGAAGACGCCATCGGCATCAAGATCCCGAAGAACGCCAACATCATCCGCAACCTGATGAATGCCACCCTGTACGTACAGGACCATCTGGTGCACTTCTATCAGCTCTCGGCTCTGGACTGGGTCGACGTGGTGAGCGCTCTGTCGGCCGATCCGCGCGAAACGAGCGAAATTCAGCAGAAGATCAGCCCGCATCACCATCTGGCGACCGCAGGCTACTTCCGTGACGTACAGGCGCGTCTGAAGAAATTCGTCGAAAGCGGCCAGCTCTCCATCTTCAAGAACGGCTATTGGGGACACCCGGCCATGAAGCTGCCGCCGGCCGTCAACCTCCTTGCCGTCGCGCACTACCTTGAAGTGCTCGACTTCCACAAGGAAATCATCAAGATCCACACCATCCTCGGCGGCAAGAACCCGCATCCGAACTACCTCGTGGGCGGCGTCGCCTGCCCGATCAACATGCACGACACGGGCGCCGCAGGCGTCATGGTCAACGAAGTGAGCATGAACTACATGCGCGACATCGCCAAGGCGTGCGTGGACATCGTCAACAACGTCTACATTCCCGACGTCAAGGCGATTGCGAGCATGTATCCGGAATGGTTCAAGATCGGCGGCGGCATCAGCTCCAAGAACCTCCTTTGCTACGGCGACTTCCCCGAAATCCCCAACGAATGGAGCGACAAGAGCCTGATGATGCCGATGGGCGCGATCATCGACGGCAAACTCAACGAAGTGCATCCGGTCGACCTGCGCAACCCGGACGAAATCCAGGAATTCGTCGATCACTCGTGGTACAAGTACCCGGGCGACAAGAAGGGTCTGCATCCTTGGGACGGCGTCACCGACCACGCCTTCGGCTTTGCCCCGGATTCCGACGGCACGCCGCAGAAGTACAACTGGATTTCCCAGAACGGCAAGTACACGTGGGTGAAGAGCCCGCGCTGGAAGGGCCACATGATGGAAGTCGGACCGCTTGCCCGAGTGGTCATGGGTGTCGTCAAGAACATGCCGCAGTACAAGGATCCGGCACTGGCCACTCTGAAGGAACTCAACCTTCCGCTCGAAGCCATGTTCTCGACGCTCGGCCGCCACGCCGCCCGCGCGCTCGAAGCAAGCTTCATGGCCGACATGATGGTGAAGTACGTCGACGATCTGATCGCCAACATCCGTGCCGGCGACGAAGCTGCCGCCAACATGGAATTCTGGGAACCCAAGACCTGGCCCAAGCAGTGCAAGGGCGTGGGCGCGTGCGAAGCACCCCGCGGCGCACTGGCACACTACTGCGTCATCGACAACGGCAAGATCGCCAACTGGCAGGCCGTCGTCCCGACGACATGGAACGCCAGTCCGCGCGACACGGAAGGCAACCACGGCGCCTTTGAGTCTTCGCTCATCGGCACCAAGCTTGCCAAGCCCGAAGAACCGCTTGAAATCATCCGCACGATCCACTCGTTTGACCCGTGCCTGGCCTGTGCAACACACGTGCTGGACAACAAGGGCGAAGAGCTCGTGAGCGTCAAGGTTCGCTGATCCGGATATTGACGCGCCAAGTCCGGACGAGCGGCAAAATCGCTTTGCCGCCCGTCGGACCAACAGATTGAAGGTACGTTTATGAAAATCGATCCCGTCACCTATGAAGTTGACGTTTCGGCAGGAACGCACCCGCTGTACGTCTGGGAAGCGCCCGTGCGAATCTGGCACTGGGCGATGGCCGTGTGCATGGCGGTGATGATCGTCACGGGTTTTCTCATCGGAGCTCCTCTGGTGGCAAACCTGGGCGACACCTGGGCAACGTATGACTTCGCATACATTCGGCTTGCGCACTTTGCCGCCGGTATAATCTTTACGGTCATCTTTATCTGGCGACTGTACTGGGGCATCGTCGGCAACAAATACTCGCGCATGATCCTCGTGCCGCCGCTCTGGAGCCTCAAGTGGTGGAAGATGCTCTTTGAGCAGGTCAAGTACTACCTGTTCCTGAGAAAAACCTCCCCCGAGTACGCCGGGCACAACCCGCTTGCTCAGTGCGCTATGTTCTTCATGTTCACTCTGGGCAGCATCGTGATCATCATCACTGGGCTCGCGCTCTACGCTCAGGCCTGGGGTGCCGACGCCGGCTGGTACGCCTGGTTCGAATGGGTGTTCGTGCTCTTTGGCGACAGCCAGGCCGTGCGCACCACGCACCACGCGTTCATGTACATCTTCATCCTCTTCTCGATTGCTCACATCTACATGAGCTTCCGTGAAGACGTCATGGGCGGTGCCACCACCATCAGCTCGATGACGAGCGGCTTGAGAATGTTCAAGCACGGCGGCGAAGAACACTGACCGTAACTCAACCCGGGCAGCCCTGCGGGGCTGCCGCATCCGACGGACTGCAGGCGACTGCGGTCCGTTTCTTTTTGTGCGCGGTGTAGGTCGGCCGAAGTATGTCGTTTTCGACTAACGACTGAGGAATAAAGGGGCGCTTTCGCGCACAATTGGTAAGGCGTTGTTTGGCCGGAGGCCACTGTCCTACCGGTCCTATTTGTCAAGGTTTTCGCATGCAGACCGTTCCCGGATTCGATCTTTTTGAACCGACCGACGTGCTCGTTTTGGGCGTCGGAAACATCCTCTGGGCCGATGAAGGCTTCGGCGTTCGCGCCGTTGAAGCATTCAACGCCCGCTACAAGCTTCCCGAAAGGACGAAGGTGGCCGACGGCGGCACGCTCGGTATGTATCTTCTCGAACTCATCGGCGCCACTAAGGATCTGCTGCTTTTTGACTGCGCAGATCTGCAGGAAAAACCCGGCACTCTCAAGCTTTTGACGGGCGACGAGGTGAAGTTCTGGTCGGCCACGAAAATCTCCCCGCACCAGACCGGCATGAATGAAGTGCTCGCACTTGCCGAGCTGCAAGGCCATGCTCCCGAGCGCATCGCCGTGGTCGCCATTCAGCCCGAAATTCTGCAGGACTACGGCGGCTCGCTCACGCCCGCCTGCGAAGCGGCGCTCGATCAAGCCGTCGAAATGGCCAAAAACGTGCTCACGGACTGGGGTTATGCCGTTGCGGTCCGTCCCGAAGGAGAAAAGGTTTCCCCTCTGGGCGACGCGTCACTGAACAAACGCGACTACGAAACACAACGCCCCTCCGAAGAAGAGGCACCGCGAGAGGGCGACGTCCGCTTCTTTCCCAAATTTCAATAAGGAGACCAAAACATGTGCATCGCCGTTCCCATGCGTGTTCTGGAAGTGCGAAGCGACAGCGACGTCGTCGTAACGCGTCCCGGACGCACGGAGATCGCCAATGCTTCCTTCGCCGATCAAATGCCGGCGGTCGGCGATCTGGTTTTGGTTTTCCGCGGCACGATTCTTCGCACCGTATCCCAAGACGAGGCGCTCAAAATCGAGTCGGCATTGTGCTGCGTGGAGGAAGCCATGCGCACGGACGAAGCCGAAAGCGCCGACGCCGCCTTTGCCGACATCATTGAAAACACCGGGAAGCTTCCGCCGCACCTGCAAAAGCTCGTCGGTCAGAAAACGATGTAGCCTCCTTTCGGAAAAAGGCCGGTGAGTGTTCTCTCCGGCTCTTTTGTTTTGACGGACGCTGCCGCATCTCTACCGTACAATTGCGCACATTGTGGGTACCTTTTTTTGCTCATCCGATGTCAGACGTTTTGTCCGTTCTCGCCTCTTCTCTTAACGATACGCAACTGGCCGCTGCCACTCGGCGCCTCAAGACGACGACCGCGTCGGGCGGCAACCGTTCGGCTGCTCTCACGGCCCTCATTGAACTGGCCCGCAGTCAAAAACGGATGGCGGTTTTAATTTGCGCCAACGCGTTTGACGTCGCTCGTCTCAATCAGGAAATCGCCTGGCTCGACCCCTCGCTCAAAGTCTCAAGCCTCCCCGATTGGGAGACGCTCCCCTACGACACGATGAGTCCGCATGCGGATTTGGTCAGCGAACGCTTGGAGACCCTCTACAACCTCACAAGCGACGATCTGCCTGCTCGCCCGGACGTTCTCATTGCGGCCGCGAGCACCGCTGCGCAGCGCTTTGCACCGAAATCCTACGTCGCTGGCAACACGTTTTTCTTTCGCAAAGGACAGACCATCAGCATCGCCAAGCTTGAGGCCGACCTTGTGGCAGCCGGCTACGGGCGCGTCGAGCAGACGATGGCTCCGGGCGAATTCGCCGTGCGCGGCGGCATCGTCGACATCTTTCCGATGGGCGCCGAAGCCCCGCTTCGTCTAGACCTCTTTGACGACGAGATAGACGCGATCCGCAGTTTCGATCCCGACTCGCAGCGCAGCACCGGAAACGTTGATCGCGTGCGCATTCTGCCCGGTCACGAATTTGCTTTCGACGAAGAATCCCGCAATCGGTTCCGCGCCGCCTGGCGCGCAGCTTTCCCGGGCGACCCCAACAAGTGCCCGGTGTACGTTGACGTGGGCTCGGGGATCTGCTCTCCGGGCATCGAATACTATCTGCCCCTCTTTTTTGAGTCGACGGGAACGCTTGCCGATTATCTTCCGGACAATGCGCTATTCACCACTTTGGGTGAAACGCGAGACGCCATCGACGCCTTCATGCGTCAAACGCAGGAGCGCTACAAGTTTCTCTCGCACGATGCGCAAAGACCGGCGCTTGCCCCCGAAAAGCTCTTTGACAAGGCTGACGACTTTTTCGATGCCATTGCGCCCTTCGGCCGCATTTCTCTCAAAGCCCCCGAAACAGGCATCGATACACCGCTTACGATCGAGCGATCGGCTAAGGATCCAGCCGCCAAGTTGAAGGACTTCATCGCAAAGTGCCGCATTGAGAAAAAACGCATTCTTATCGTCGCAACAGGCTCCCGTCGCGCGGCGCGTCTGCAGGAACTGCTGCGCGACGGCGTGCGCGAACCGGAACTCGTCGAATCCTTTGCGGCTTTCGTAAACGGCACGGAGTCCCTTTCGATTGCCGTAGGGCCGCTCTCGGGCGGCTTTGTGCTCGAAGAGTCGGGCCTGGTGGTCGTCACCGAGTCCGAGCTCTACAACACGAAAGCGGTCATTCGCCGCCGCGGACACAGCCGCACCACCAACGTCGAAGCGATCATTCGCGACGTGAGCGAACTGCGCGAGGGCGATCCGGTCGTCCACGCCGCCCACGGCGTAGGCCGATACCACGGGCTGGAAACGATCTCCACCGAAGAAGGTCCCGCCGAATTCGTACGCATCGACTATGCCAACGACGCCAAGCTGTTCGTGCCGGTCTCGCAACTCAACCTCATCAGTCGCTATACGGGTGCCGACAGCGAGCACGCGCCGCTCAACAACCTCGGGCGCGGCGACTGGGAAAAGGCCCGCAAAAAGGCGGCGCAGAAAGTGCGCGACACCGCTGCCGAACTCCTGCACCTTTACGCCATGCGCGAAGCCAAGCAGGGCTTTGCGTTTGAAACGGAATCGTCGGACTATCAGGCTTTCTGCGAAGGCTTTGCCTTTGAGGAAACGCCCGATCAGGCCGCGGCCATCGCCGCCGTCATCAATGACATGCACTCGGGCCGTCCTATGGACCGACTCGTATGCGGCGACGTGGGCTTCGGAAAGACCGAAGTGGCCCTGCGCGCTGCCTTCATCGCCGTCATGAACGGCAAACAGGTCGCGATCCTCTGTCCGACGACGCTTCTTGCCGAACAGCACGCCCAGACCTTCAAGGACCGCTTTGCAGCCTGGCCCGTGAAAGTCGCTGAGCTCTCGCGCTTCCGCACCTCCAAGCAGACGGCCCAGACGATCGAAGGTCTTGAAACCGGCACGGTCGACGTCGTCATCGGCACGCACAAGCTTTTGAGCGAATCGGTCAAATTCAAACGTCTCGGGCTCGTTGTGATCGACGAAGAACACCGCTTCGGCGTTCGACAGAAGGAACGCTTAAAGAGCCTGCGCGCGGAAGTCGACGTATTGACGCTCACGGCCACTCCGATTCCCCGAACGCTGGCGATGAGCCTTGAGGGCATCCGCGACTTCTCGGTGATTGCTACGGCACCGCAAAAACGCCTCGCGATCAAGACTTTCGTGCGGCGCGAATCCAAGGCGCTGATTCGAGAGGCCGTCATCCGCGAACTCAAGCGCGGCGGACAGGTGTATTTCCTTCATAACGACGTGGATACCATACAGGCCCGCGCCGAGATGCTCCGAGAGCTGATTCCGGAAGCGCGCATTGGCATTGCCCACGGCCAAATGAGCGAGCGAGAACTCGAGCGCGTCATGCGCGAGTTCTACCGGCGCGAGTTCAATGTGCTCGTCTGCACAACCATCATCGAAACGGGCATCGACATACCGATTGCCAACACGATCATCATGCACCGCGCCGACAAGTTCGGGCTCGCACAACTGCACCAGCTGCGAGGCCGCGTCGGACGTAGTCACCATCAGGCCTACGCCTACCTGCTCATTCCCGACGAAGGGGCGATTACGAAGAACGCCGAACGGCGACTTGAAGCCATCCAAAATCTCGAAGAGCTCGGAAGCGGCTTTTACCTTTCCATGCACGACCTGGAAATCCGAGGCGCGGGTGAAGTTCTCGGTGACGAACAATCGGGCGAAATGGCGCAGGTGGGCTTTGAGCTCTATACGCAGATGCTCAAGCGCGCCGTCGATTCGCTTCGCCGAGGCGAAGAGCCGACCTTTGACTCGCCCTTTGAGACGCTCACTGAAATCAACCTGCATCTGCCGGCATTGCTGCCCGACGACTACGTGCCCGACGTCGGCACGCGTCTGTCGCTTTACAAGCAATTGGCCGCCGCCCAGACTCTCGAAGAGCTCGGCGAGTGCACCGACGATCTCACGGATCGCTTCGGGATGCCCGTGCCTGCCGCAAAGACGCTTCTGGCAGTTCATCGTCTGCGCATCGAGTGCGCCGCCATCGGCATCCGCAAGATCGATGCGGCCGAACAGGCCATCGTCTTTACCTTCGCGCAAAAGACCATGTTCGATCCGGCCGTGATGTTTGCGCTGCTGCAAAAGCGCCGAGACCTGCGCGTGCTGCCGGGCACCTTCACGCGGCTCAAGATGACGGTCAACTCCGAAAATGCCGTCACGAGGCTTCAAAACGTCCGCACAATCGTCAACGCACTTTTGGACAGCCTGCCGCCCGAAAAGCGGCCTTGAGTCTCAAGCGATCCGCCGCAGCGCTCTTTCTTGAGCCGACGAGCGCTGCGGTACAATTGGGCGCGTCATTTCACAGAATAAAACGATGTCCGCCTCTCGCATCTCTTCGCCTCAACCCTTTGTCTTCACCGTCATCTGTCCCAAGGATGAAGTGATCGCAATCGAGTTCTTCGCCGTGCCGCAGTTTGCCGCCGAGCACATCGGGGACATTCGCATCGACTGGGGAGACGGCAACGTGACGGTTGCCGACGTCGCAATGTCGTCGGACTCCGTCGCGGAGATTGTTTCGGGCGAAGACATCCTGCCGACGAGCAGCTGTGCGCACCGCTACGCCGAAGACGGCAAACGCACCGTGACAGTGAGCACCCCTTCGGGCTTTTTGCCGTTAAAAAAGCTCCCCTATCAGACAGTGAGCGTCTCAACCGCCTTGCCGACGCTCACCATGGGCGAATCGGATCCGGAAGGACGTCCCGAACCCTCGGACACCCTGCCGCCGCTTTTTGCGAAAGACCCCGAAACGGGACGAGCGTCCTTGAATTTCATATGCCCGGATTTTCTCGCGAACAACCCCAATCTGGCCTTTTTCGACGAAGCTTTCATGGGGGTGTCGCTCAAGACCGTTCCGGTGTCGCTCTTTTCACCATGCAAGTCCATAAAGAGCCTTGCGCGCACGTTTGCCCACAGCCAACTTACGGCCATTCCATACGGCCTGCTGCGTCACGCGCTCACTCTTTCGCTGTGCGAAGAGACTTTTGCGCACTGCAGTTCGCTGCGCGACGTCGACAATCCATTCGGCGACAAGAAGAATTTGCCGGTGTGCCTGGAAGGCTTCATGCTGGGCGCTGCGCCCCGCCTGTTTGCATGGTGCGACAAAGGGCGCCGACAGGAAGCGGGCTGGATTCGGCCGCACGCCAATCTTGCCGACCCGAGCTTTGAGTTCGATTGGCACGCCGCGCCACTCTCATCCGAACCCATCGTGCTCTTTTACCCCATTGATCTGGAGCTCAAGGGCGACCTTTTCGTCGAATGGGGCGACGGAGCTGTCGAGCGCATCGACTGGAACAGCACCGATGCGCTTTCGCACACCTACGCGCAGCCGGGAGTCTATCGCGTGAAACTGCACTATACGGCGGGCGAAGAGGTTCGCCCCTTCCGCTTGGGCAGAGCCGTCACGGCCATACACAATGCGCTTCCCGCTTTCCACCCGCGCACCGTCGAAACCTTGGGCGACTTCTGCGGTTGGGCGGCCGACCGCCGAGAACTCAGAAGCATTCCCGAGGATCTCTTTGCCAACAATCCGACGATCATCAATCTCGAGCAGGCCTTCGCGGGCTGCGTGCAGCTTACCGACGTCGCCGACGGCATCGTCTCGATGCTCCCCGATTTGAAGTGCACCGACGGCATGTTTGCCTTTTGTAAGAGCCTCAAGGCGCTTCCCGCCAGTTATCTCGCTTCGCCTCGTTTACCACGCTACGACTGCTTTGCGGGTGAGGCGACAACCGAAACCTCTGACCGTAACCAGGAGACTGCAGCATGACCAAGTTTGTCGCAGAAATCACCGTCGGCAAACGCGATCGTCTCGTCACGCTGCGCATTCCCGCCGGCAACACGATCGCTCCGTCGTTACGCCAAGTGTCTGTGACGTTTGACGGCGAGACCTCGCATCATCACCGCGAGCCCATTTCGAGCACCGTGCTTGAATACCACCCCATGCCGGGCACGCATCGACTGGAAATCGACTTCGGCGGCCCGATGCCCGCCGCCACGCTCATTCTGCCCGAACAGACGACGGCGATCATCTCGCCCATTCCCGCTTTGTACAACGACGCCACGGGGATGCTCAGCACGGCGGGCCACATCTGGAACCCAATCAAGCCTCCGCGGCAGTTGACGCATCTCGTCTCATCGCTTTTTGCGCACAACACGCATCTGGTGGCGCTCTCGGGGACCTTTGCAGGCCTTACGGCATTAACCGAAGTTCCCGAATCCCTCTTTTTCCCGCTCATCTACGCGCGGACGTTCACGGGCGTGTTTGCCTTAAGCGGCCTGGCACACGTAAGCCGGCAGCTTTTTACGGCCAACCTTCAGGCCGAAGACTTCTCGGAAGCCTTCATGGGCTGCAAGATGCTGCACACAATTCCGGCGGAGCTTTTCAGCACCAACACTCATGCGCGCATCTTTGACCGTACCTTTGCCGAAAGCGCATTGGGCGATGTGCCCGCGACACTCTTTGCGAACATCGCCAAGCGCGGCTCGTTTGTCGAAACGTTTGCCCGCACGCAGGTCAGGCGCGTTCCTGAGGGCCTCATGAACGGCACAGAGCCGCTCAACGTTGACGGCATGTTTGAGCCTGAGCAAACCCTCGAACACGATCCGATGAACATCAAGGCCGCTGCCGACCTCCCTCAGGATTTTTTCGAGGCCACACGCACGGCAGCAGGCGTACCGACCAAGCGAGTCAGCTTCTGACAGAAAGCCATTGCATCAACCGCCCGAGCGCCGGCAACGGTCTCGGGCGTTTTGTTTCCCTCGATTTGCTAACACCATCGCAATAGGCCTCAGAAGCGCCGCGCTATAGAAATGCCTCTCAGTACGGAAACCGTCCGACGAGGCGTACAATCGACCTTACTGTTGCTTTTCGGTGCCCTTCGGGGCTTTTTTGAACATGAATATCTTTGTCGTTCTTGCCCTTGCGATGCTCCTCATCATCGTGGCGCTTCGCAAGAAAGTTCCCATCGGTCCGGCCATTCTGGCGGGCGGCCTGCTCATCTGGGTCGCCGTCAAGCCGGAAATCCCCCTGCTCGGTGAAGCCGCCAAGCAAATGTTCACCATGCAGCGCACCTACGACCTACTCTTTGCTCTCTATTTCGTGGTGTGCCTTGAAATCGAACTTCGCAAGAGTGGCTGCCTCAAGGGCATGGTGCAGTACCTCAACCACCTGATTCACTCCACTAAGGTGACGATGGCGGTGATGCCGGCCTTCCTGGGATTGTTGCCTTCCGTGGGCGGCGCTCGCTTCTCAGCGCCGATCGTCGACAACGCTTCCAAGGGCATGACGATCACGGCAGAACAGAAGGCAACGATTAACTTCTGGTTCCGTCACATCTTTGAATTCTCAAGTCCCATCATTCCGGGCATGATTCTTGCCTGCTCGATCGTGGGCGTGGGTGTGGGCGACGTGATTATTCACCTTGTTTGGGTGACGGCTCTGATGTTTGCCATCGGCTGGCTGATGTTCGTGCGCCCGATGAAGTTCGAAGACCTGCGCGCCCAGAACATGGGTGAAGACCCGGACTTTGATCTCGCACGCAACCGCATGGACTTCTGGCTTTCGATTCTGCCCGTGGCGGCCGTCTTCCTTCTGATGGTTTTCGGCGGCATCGGTGCAGCCGTCTCCATGGGCGTGGTGGCCGCCGCCATGGTCTTCGTGCTGATGGGCACCAACCGCGCCGTTCCAATCAAGGATATCTTCATCGGCGCCATCGAATGGAAGCTGCTGCGCGACGTCACCTGCATTCTCTTCTTCATCCAGCTGCTTGACGTCACGGGCGTTCTGGGTCAGGTCGTCGAAAGCTTCAAGGCCGCTCCTCTGCCCACTCCCGTCATCATCGCGGGCCTGAGCTTCCTGATCGGCGTTCTGACCGGCATGTCTCAGGGCCATGTGGCCATCGTCATGCCAATCGTGGCACTCCTGGCTCCTGCGGGTTCTCTGGATCTCGTGGGCGTCGCTCTCGTTTTCGGTGTCGGCGGTCAGATGATCACGCCCACGCACGTGTGCCTCATTGTGTCACTTGACTACTTCAAGGCGGATTTCTTCAAGACCCTCGTTCCGGTGATCGTAGCCGAAGCATTGCTGCTCGGGGTCTTTTCGGCATACAGCTATCTCACCTGGGCCGGTTAGTTACACTGACTCTTTCCAAGATTTTGGACGCCTCAAGTTGCACCGCAATTTGAGGCGTTTTCTTTGAGCGTCTTGATTGAAACGGATGCTAAAACGGACGGCAGTCGTTTTGAGGAACTGTCGTCCGTTGAGATCGTTTCTGCGGAAATCAAAACGCCGTTATTTCGTTTCGATGCCGGTCACTTCAAAGTCAAGATCCGTGATCGTGGCCTTGAGCACGTCGTCGGTCACGGTTTCTTCGCATTCGATCACGGCGCACTTCTTTTCAAGGCTCACGTCGACACTCGTCACGCCGGCAAGCTTTGTGAGCGCCTTGGTTACGGCGCCTGAACAGTGCGGGCAGTGCATGCCTTCGATCGAGATCACTTTTTGCATGGTTTTACTCCTTTGCTCCAAAGGCAATTGGTAGGCTGCGTAGGCCGCAGCAACGGTTGAGAAAGATGATAAGGAATTCCTGCTCGTCGGCTTAAAGCGTCTCAGACGCAGCGCGTTGGTCACCACGCACACGGAGCTCATGCTCATGGCCGCAGCACCGATCATAGGGTTGAGAGACCAGCCGAGCGTCGTAAAGAAGACGCCGGCTGCCACGGGAATGCCGATAGCGTTGTAAAAGAACGCCCAGAAGAGGTTCTGCTTGATGTTGCGAAGCACCGCTCCCGACAGTTCATAGGCCGACACCGCGTCGGTCAGTTTGCTGTTGACGAGCACCACGTCGGCACATTCAATCGCCACATCAGTCCCCGCACCGATTGCCATGCCCACGTCAGCCGTCGCAAGCGCGGGCGCATCGTTGATGCCGTCACCGATCATCAGCACGCGGGCTCCTTGCTGCTGCGTTTGTTTGACGACAGCGGCCTTGTCGGCGGGAAGCACTTCGCTTACCACCTCATCAATTCCGACGGCTCGTGCAATGGCTTTGGCCGTGCGCTCGTTGTCTCCCGTGAGCATCATCACACGGAGCCCCGCCGCCTTAAAGGCGCGGATAGCCTCAGCGCTGTCGCTTTTGATCGTATCGGCGCAGGCTACGATCCCTACCGGCACGTTGTCTTCGCAGACGACGAGAGCCGTCTTGCCCACTTCGGACAAAGTTTCGAGTTCCTTGAGGATAGCGACATTGTTTTGTGCGAGCGTACGGTTGCCAATGGAGTAGTTTTTTCCATTGATCTTTGCAAAAACGCTGCCCGGCTGCTGGCCGAAGTCCTTCGCTTCATAAAGTCCCGTTTCGTTTTCACGTGCGCTTCGGACGATCGCCTGAGCCAGGGGATGCTCGCTTTTTACTTCAACGGAAGCCGCAAGTTTCAAAAGGTCGCGTTCACGCAGGTGCGAAGCAAATACACGCACGTCAGTCACAACAGGTTTGCCTTCTGTCACGGTGCCGGTTTTATCCAGAATCACGGCGCTGATTCCACTGCACTTTTCAAGCGCTTCGGCCGACTTAAAGAGAATGCCAAGACGCGCCGCCCGTCCCGTACCCACCATCACGGCCGTGGGTGTTGCGAGTCCCAAGGCGCACGGGCAAGAAATCACAAGAACGCTCACAGCAAGCGTCATGGCAAATTCAACATCTGCGCCCACGGCAATCCAGACAAGGGCTGTCACAAGCGCAATCGCAAGCACCACGGGCACAAAAATGCCGCTGATGCGATCGGCAAGACGAGCTACAGGCGCCTTGGAGGAAGTCGCTTCATCGACCAGAGCAATCACCTGCGCCAACGTCGTGTCAGCCCCCACGCGCGTGGCTTTGGCGTGAATGTGACCGGAATGCATGAGCGTTGCGGCCGAAATCTTGCTGCCCACCCCTTTTTCGACCGGCAGACTTTCTCCGGTTAGGGCCGACTCGTCGACCTGAGCACGCCCCTCGATCACCACGCCGTCGACTGCGATGCGCTCGCCCGTTTTCACCACGAGGACATCGCCCACCGCCACCTCGTCTGCCGGCACTTCCGTTTCCTCTCCGTTACGGATGACACGTGCCGTATCCGGTACAAGACTTACGAGCTGCGAGACGGCGTCCGTGGTTCTCGCCTTGGCTCGGGCTTCAAAATACTTGCCCAAACCGATAAGCGTCAGAATCATCGCGGCAGAATCGAAGTAGAGATTGTGAGCGTGGTGGCTCACAGTGCTCCAATCACCGGCGCCCGCCGCATACAACATCACGTAAAGCGACACGATGCCCGAGAACATTGAGGCAGTCGCACCCAGCGCGACCAATGAATCCATGTTGGGCGCGAGCCCCACAAGCGCCTTGAAGCCACGCGTGAAAAAGTTTTTGTTGAGCACCAGCACCGGCAACGTCAGCAAGAGCTGTGTGAAGGCAAAGGCCGGCGCTTTTTGCGCTCCCTCAAAAATGGAGAACGTGATGCCAACCATCGGCAGCATCGTGATCACCATCAGAAGCGCGCAGAAAAAGAGGCTCCAGTAGAGGCGCTTGCGCGTGGCCTCCAATTCCTGCTGCAGGACCTCTGCCTGGCTGTTTTTCTTTTGAGTCTTGGTCTTGCCCGAGGGGTTCGAGTCGTTATCCCGGAGGCTCGCGCCGTAACCGGCCGCCGTCACTGCTTTGACTACGTCATCCTGCGAGAGCTTGGCGTCATCGAGCTCCAGCGTCATGTCGTTTTTGAGAAGGTTGACAGTGACGTTACAGCAGCCGTCGAGCGCCTTGACGGCTTTTTCCACGCGCGCCGAGCAAGCCGCGCAGCTCATCCCCGTGACATCAAAGTGAAGTTTCTGCATCTTTTAGGCAATTGAATTCCGTTGTGCGAAGAAGGCCTCGCCTCCCCATGGTGAGAACGATTCTAATCAAATACTTTCTTTTGGGAAGAAGGTACCTTTACGGTATATACTTTCAAAAAAGTAACTTATATAGAAATTCCGTATGCCTTCCTCCAAAGACAACCCCGTTTCCGAACCCGCACACTGCCCGGTGCGCACCACGCTCGCACTTATCGGCGGCAAACACAAAGCCTTCATTCTCTGGAATCTTTTTGACGGCACGAAACGCTTTTCTCAGTTGCAGAAAGCCGTACCCCAAGCAAACGCCAAGATGCTCTCTCAGCAGCTCAAAGAGCTTGAGCGCGACGGTCTGATTTCCCGCAAGGCATACGCGGTGGTGCCGCCCAAGGTGGAATATTCGCTCACGGATCTCGGCAAAAGTCTGAAACCGGTCTTGAGTTGCGTCTATGAATGGGGCACAAGTTACCTTCAATCACGCGGCATTTCTCCGGACTGTTCCATGCAACCGCTCGACGAGAAGTCTGAACAAACTTCCGGCAGCGCCTGCTGTTGTAGCCACCATCCGGTTCTTTCAGAAGTTGATGGCTGATCTTTTTTGACACCACCAAACGGAACTCCTCCACACATTGGCCGGGAATTTCTGAAAATCAAGCGTTGGCCGCAAATTAAGACGCTAAAAATTCCGTCGGCTGAGCAAAAGTTGCTCATCAGAGCGCCACGGTGAAATACGGAGCCGGCAAAAATTCTCTTTTCACCCTTTGTAGGAGAATCCTATGCCGATATTTTTTGTACGCCTTCCTGAGCTGCTTGAGCAATTGGCCGTCGGAAAAACTACGCTGTACGCCCGCATTAAGCAAGGAACCTTTCCGCCGCCCGTCAAATTTGGAGAGCGCGTTTCTGCCTGGCCTGAACACGAGGTGGATACCGTTGTCAATGCTTATATGCGATCAGCAACAAAAGAGGATCTTCAGAAGCTGGTCGCTCAGCTCATGATTGCTCGACGTTCCGGCTGCACCAGAACGAAATAAGTGAGCTACTTCAAATCAGTTAAAGGCTTGTTTACGAGCTTTTATATTTGATCTTTGACATAAGAAAACCTCCCGCTTTTTGCGATCACCGAAAGATGATTCGGAAACGGGAGGTTCTCTTTTTTGCCCTCTAAAACGGGCGATCCGATAGGTTTTTCTTTAACTTTTAAAGGTTCACATTTAGCCTATTAGAAAGCCGGCACCACGGAGCCCTTATACTTCTCAAGAATGAAGTCGAGCACGGCCGGGGACGTGATGGCGGACTTCAGCTTCTGCAGAACTTCGCGGTTGTCATCGGCGCGAACGGCCACGATGTTGGCGTAGGGCGAATCCTTGGCTTCGGTAAAGAGCGAATCCTTGGTGGGATTGAGACCTACGCTCAGAGCAAAGTTGGAATTGATGACGGCGTAATCAACGTCATCGAGCGTGCGCGGCAGCACGGCAGCTTCCATTTCAAGGATCTTCACGTTCTTGGCATTGTTGACGATGTCGGCGGGAGTACCATTGACACCCACGCCGTCCTTCAGACCGAAGATGCCGGCGTCAGCCAGAACGCGCAACGCGCGGCCGCCGTTGGTCGGGTCGTTCGGAATGGCGATCTTGGCTCCATCGGGAACACTCTTGACGTCCTTGAACTTCTTGGAGTACACGCCCATCGGCTCGATGTGCACGGCAACGAGCGAAGAAAGCTTCAGGCCGCGTTCTTTGGCAAAGCTGTCCAAATAAGGCTTATGCTGGAAGAAGTTTGCGTCAATTTCCTTGTCGGCCAGAGCCATATTGGGCTTGACGTAGTCGGAGAATTCCAACACCTTGAGCGTCACGCCCTGCTTCTTCATTTCCGGAGCGATGAAGTTAAGGATGTCAGCGTGCGGAACCGGAGTGGCCCCCACAGTGATCGTCGTGTCAGCCGAAGCCGTCTTTGCGGGTTCCTTCGCCTTATCGTCACCGCAACCGGTCAGTGCAATGGCAGCCGCCGCGCAAACGGCAACGCTCGTGAAAAACTTCTTCATTGGTCTATTCTCCCAAGTGTGCAGACAAAGACACCCCAGAGTCGTCAGGCTCTTCGTCTTGTCAATGATTCTTCGATTGTACACGGACGCCTCGCCCTACACGGCAAAGCGTCCGTTTGAGAGAACAAAACCTGCCGAATTCTTGCGGTATTACCTCACTTCGCCGGTACAACCTCGTAATTAAGCCAAACAGCGCCGCCCGAAAGGATCTTGGACTCCTTAAACCGCAGGCTAAGTTTTTTGGCGGGGAAGACCCCCTCTTGCGCGGCTTCATAAATTGCGGGACTTTCTTTGGTCGCGTCAATGGCCGGATAAATTACCGTACTCACCTCGTCGACAAGTCCCGCCTGGATGAAGGCCGCATTGATGATGGCGCCGCCTTCGAGCATCCACACGCCGTCGCCGTAGTCCTTGGCAAGTTGCTCCATGGCAAGGACGAGTTCATTGCCGTTGACGGGAACCGCCACGACACCCACTCCGCTTTGACGAAGTTCTTCAATATATTCGTCGCAGACGCAGTCGCTCACCACCGTCACGATCTGCTCGCCCGTTTCCTGCACGGGCTGACCATAGTGAAGCTTGCCCTTGAAGTCGAACGCAACCGAAATCTTGCGGCCCTTCGGGTCAACCTTAATGCCTTGCGCGGGTGCGGCCTCAGCCGGCCGCAGTTTTGCGGGTTCGCTCTCCGTGATGGCCTCGCTGTATTCGGCCATCGTCACGCGGCCGATCATCCAGCCGACATAGTCGTACTGATTTGCCACCTCTTCGTAGACGCCGCCCACCGAACAGTCTTCGACAAACGGACTCCAGCGGCTCGGGTGCAGACGACCATCGACGCTCGCGGCCATATGGCAAACGATATGCATGATCCACTCCTCAAAAATTGCAAAGCCCGCAACCCAAAAAAGGAAGCGGGCTGTTTCGACACAAATGATGCCGAAAAGGCTCTCTTGAGGAACACACGGAACGAGCAAAAGCTTGCTCGAAATTCTCGATTAGTCCTTAAGGTAGTACTCAACAGTCGTCACGACACGCACGTTCTTTATCCAGCGCGTGTTGGCGTCGCGATCAAAGATCTGGAACTGTCCCTGCGAGGCGCGGCGGATCTTGCCCAAAGTCGAACCGGAGTCTTTTGCAAACTTCTCGGCCGCCTCGCGCGCATTGACCGTCGCCGCCTCAATCATCGCGGGCTTGATGCTGTTTAACTTCGTGTAATTGAAGATCGTGCGGAAGCTGTAGTCTTCGGTCGGCGTCACGCCCTTGGCTATCAGCTCGCTCATCGAGCGCTGAAGAGCTAGCACGGCATCCACATTCTTCGTCGAGACGGTCACGGACGGCGTCAGAATATAGCGGTATGCGCGCTTGTTTTCGCCATACATATTGGCCTGAGCATCGTCAACCTTGGGGCTGGCGTCCGTGATTTCGTCAGGCTTGATGCCACCCGACTTGAGAAACTCCTTGACAATCTGCGTCTGGGCTTCGGCCTGACGGTAGACCTCCTGCAGATCGTTTCCAAGCACTCGGAAGGAAATCGGCCAGAGCACCTCGTCGGCGATGACGGAGGCCGTTGCAAGGCCCTTGACTGTCACCACGCGATCGCGATCGACAAAGGCGTTGATGCCGTCGGAAAGCTGACTGCCCAAAAGTCCCAGACCGCCGATCAGACCCGCAGCCACAATCACGCTTTGTGCAATACCTTTTGAATCCATCACTCTCTCCTTCAAAAGCGATTTCAACCGCGACGACGTTTGGTTTCTCAGACATCCACCTCCACGTCGTCGCCGTGCATTTCCATCCAGCTGCGGCGTCCGGTTGCTTCACCCTTGCCCATCAGCAATCCCATCACGGCGTCGGTCTGCGCCTTTTCGATGCCGCCGAGCGTCACGGGCAGCAGACGACGGGTGTCGGGATGAAACGCGGCTTCGGCAAGCTGCTTTTCACTCATTTCACCCAGACCTTTGAATCGGGAGATGCTGAGCTTTTCAAGCGGCAGCCCTTCTTTCTCGAGTTTACTCAAGGTGCGCTTGAGTTCGCGATCATCGGCACAGTAAATTTTCTTTTCCGGTTTTTTCCCCTGTTTCGGAACGTCAACGCGGAAAAGCGGCGGCTGAGCGATAAAGACGTGCCCTTCCGAAATCAGTTTAGGGAAGTGACGATAAAAGAGTGTCAAAAGAAGAACCTGGATGTGGCTGCCGTCAACGTCGGCGTCGGCCAGAATGCAGACCTTGCCGTAACGAAGCCCCGAGAGATCCGTGTCGTCGTCGAGCTTGTGCGGATCGACGCCCACGGCCACCGCGATGTCGTGAATCACCTGGCTGGCAAAGATACGATCGCTGTCGACTTCCCAGGTATTGAGTACCTTGCCGCGCAACGGAAGGATCGCCTGATGCTCCTTGTCGCGTCCCTGCTTGGCCGTGCCGCCTGCCGAGTCACCTTCCACGAGGAAAATTTCGTTGCGGCTGATGTCGGTCGATTCGCAATCGGTGAGTTTGCCCGGCAACACTGCCACGCTCGAAGACTTCTTCTTTTCGACCTTCTGAGCGCGGCGCTGACGCGCCTGCGCCTGGCGAATCACCAGCTCGGCAAGTTTTTTGCCCTCTTCAATATGATCGTTGAGCCAGTACTCGAACTGCGGCCTAACGAAATTGCTCACCAATCGCATGGCATCGCGACTTGTGAGCTTTTCCTTGGTCTGCCCCTGAAACTGGGGATCGAGCACCTTGGCCGACAGCACGAAACTGGCGCGGCTTGCGACGTCGTCGGTCAAAAGCTTCACGCCCTTGGCCATCAAGCCGTGCGCGTCCATAAAGGACTTGAGCGCCAGAAACAAACCCTCACGAAGGCCAGCTTCGTGCGTGCCGCCGGCGGGAGTCGGAATCAGATTTACGTAGCTCTCGCGCACGGGTGTGCCGGTTTCGCTCCAGCACACAACCCAGTGGGCACCCTCGTCCACGGCAAACGTCTCATCGTTTTCTTCAGCCCACCCCTGCGCTTCGAAAGGATCAAAAAGAAGCGGCTCGGTGAATTCGGCGAACAGATATTCTCGCAAGCCTCCGTCGTAACGCCAGGACAGTTCCTGCCCCGTCTTTTCGTTGATATAGCGAACCGTACAACGCGGAAGCAAAACGGCCTTACTCTGCAACAGGCCGATGAGCTGTTGCTCCGGAATCGTCGGCGAATCAAAATACTTGGGATCCGGCAGACATTGAACGCGCGTACCAGTGTACTTTTTGCCGCGACTGGAAGGTTGTTCGGTAAGAGGTTCCGATACGAAACCGTCAGCAAAGCCGATGTCGTACTGCTTGCCGTCGCGCCAGACCGTGACGTTCAAATGCCGACTCAGGGCGTTGGTCACCGAGACGCCAACGCCATGCAGACCGCCCGAAAAGCTATAGGCGCCGCCTGAGGCCTTGTCGAACTTACCGCCTGCGTGCAGTTGCGTAAACACCAGTTCCACCGTCGGGATGCCTTCCGTGGGGTGAATACCCACCGGAATGCCGCGGCCGTTGTCTTCAACGGCAACGCTGCCGTCGGCACACATCGTCAGCGTGATCGTGTCGCCGAACCCGCCGAGCACTTCGTCGCTCGCGTTGTCAAGCACTTCCTGGATAATGTGAAGCGGATTGTCCGTCAGGGTGTACATGCCCGGGCGGCTTTTGACGGGCTCCAGCCCCTTTAAGACGCGAATGGAATTTTCTTGGTAATCAGACGGACGCTTGCGAACTGCCATTTCTCGGAATCAGGCCCTGCGGGCACTTACTTTGACCACAATCGGAAAAGGAGCGCCCGTCGAAAGTGACGGGCGCAAACTGTAAAACTCGAGACGGATTTTAGCGGCGATTTTCGTCCGGCGTATCCTGCACGGCCGAGGCAGGCTTTTTATCGTCTTCGGAAGAATCGCCTTCCTCGACCAGCACTTGCTCTTCAGACTCCGCGGCAGCCTTCGCATCCGAGCCGGGAACAACCGCAACAGGGACCAGACGCTTGACGGGATGCTTGAGCCAAGTCTTCAACATGGCGATGGCCGCCGACAGGAAAATGGGACCCAACACGACGCCGAGCATGCCGAAGCTCATGATGCCGCCCAAGACGCCCAGGAAAACCAGCGCCAGAGGCAATGCCGTACCGCGGCTGATCAAAATGGGCTTGATGAAGTTATCCACCGAACTCACCGCAAGCGTTCCCCACAAAACCAAGAACACCGCCCAACCGATCTGATCGGTTGCGGCGAGCCAAATGGCAACCGAACCCCACACCAGAGGCGGGCCAACGGGCACGACGGAGAGCACACAAACGGCGAAACTGAGCATCACAACACCCGGAACATCAGCGATGATAAAGCCGATGGCCGCCACCACACCCTGCCCCACAGCGGTGCCGAGCACGCCGAAGACCACCGAGCGGGTCGTGTTGACCAAAATGCCGGTGTATTCATCAGCAAGATCGCCCGAGACTCGCTTTAGGAACAGACGACCGCGGCGCGCGAGCGAATTGCCGTCGCGATAGAAGAAGAATGCAATAAAGGCAACGAGCGCCATCTGGAACAAGCCGTTGCCGATGCCGACTGACGCACTCAGCACCCACTTGGTGACGGGGTCGATAGCCTTTTGAATGAAGTCCCCGAGGGCGGCGGGATCAAAACCTAAGTGAAAGGCTTCGTTGATGCTTTCTCCGACGTAGGGAATGGCAATTAGCCAATCGGGCAATTTCATACCGCCGGCCACCCAGTCGCGTACCCAATGAATCAGCTGCGGAATCTGATGCGCGAGAACGCCCGTAATGATCGACAACGGAATGAGCACCGTGACGATCACGACGCACACCATGAATGTCGCCGCTATCGTCGAACGATTGCCGAAGCTCGTGAGCGCCCGCTCGTACAACGGCCAGCTGACGACAGCCAGAATGCCCGCCAACAAAATGGCCGTGAGAAAAGGTTGCATTACAAAGTAGCAACCAAGAAGAATCAGAGCGCCGAAACCGATTCGTAGCCAAAGATCGACGCTGTCACGGAAACTAAACATAGGAAGTCAGTCATCAGCCGTTGTTTATACATCCTTGCTCATGCTATCAAAATTTGCTCGAACAAAATTGTCGGTTTGCTACAATTGCGGGCCTGACAGACTTTCCGAAGCATAAACGGGAAGTTTGAACACTGTGCGTCTCTGTAGTTCAACTGGATAGAACAAGCCCCTCCTAAGGGTTAGATCTGGGTTCGAGTCCCGGCAGAGGCGCCAAGAGATAAAACCGAGCGGTTCGTCACCGTTCGGTTTTTCTTTTTTTCCTTCGGGTTCGGTAAGCCGCATTTTTCTGCAAATCTGATAAGAAGGAGTTGTCAGGTGTTAGCAGAAAGGCGATTTTTGTTTACACAAACAAGAACCCTCTGCAGACAGCCATTACAACCTGTCTAAGGTTTCACATCAGGTGCCACCTGACGAGCTTTATCTGATCTCCAGTTTCTGTGGATTTATCTGCTCTTTACCAGGAAAGCGCCCCTCGTTTGAGAAACTCTTCCTGTGGGAACTCGCTAGTCCTAGCCTGATATGAACTCACAATGTCACTAAGTTTTTCTGGGATTGATACACACGATTTTTGGAGTTCGTGTATCGTGAAAAAAGTCCAAGAAAACGTCCGCACCGTCCCGAAATGAGCCAACCCCCTAATTTGCGACAGTTTCCAAGTTCATTTTTTGGGGTACTTTAAGAGTTCGCCCAACAAGATTGATGCAAATACTTCGTCGTCGCTCAATATCCTTTGAATTGCATTTCGGACTGGGACCAGGCAGCCTCGTTCAGGCAAATTGAGTTGAGCAACCGCATCTCAAAAGATGGCTCCGTAATGCAACAGTAAGAACCTAAGAACAAGCTATGGCGGGTGGCCAACGCGGTTGACCCAAAGGTGTCGGTGCCAAGCTGTCAAAGCAGAAAGAGGCGCAGAGCAGTCAGGAATTTCTTGCGTATTTTGAGGATGAGCCTAACCGGATCGGATCGGCTACCAGTTTTCGGGATTCTATCTTTCAAAAGCGAGCCAGCTTATTGACTTCTGCCGTTATACGCAGGCTTACTCAAGACGATGGTTGCAAGCACGACAAATGCATCACTTCTTCAATCATCCGATGCATGGCTCGGACAAGCTCCGTATCGGCGGCTCGATAGAAGACTTCTTTCCCCACTCGACGAGAAGTTACAAGTCCGGCAACCTTCAAAAGCCTCAAATGGTGTGCTACGGCGGGGCTGCTCATCTCCATGATGGCAGCAATGTTGAGCACGCACTCTTCGGAATGGCACAACAACAAAAAAATCCGACAGCGGGCCGCATCGCTTAAATGTTTGAAAACCTGGGCCACAGGTTCAAAGCTTGAAGATTCGGGCAATTGCTCCAGTGCAAAAACATTTCCCTCTTTATGCCGATGCGGAAGATTTGTTGTGACAGACATATCAGACAATTCAATTCTTGCTTAATCTTGACATCCAACACCAACCGGATTATAGTGCAACCAGTCAATTAAGTAATTGCTTAATTCTTTAACTAATAGGAGCAACCAAAATGACAAAGACCTACAAGATCGAAGTTGATTGCGCTAACTGCGCCCGCGAAATGGAAGAAGCGGCAGCAAAAATCAGCGGTGTGCAATCGGTCACGGTGAATTTCATGGCTCAAAAAATGGTTGTGGAATTCCGTGATGGGTTTTATCCTGACAATGTCATGATTGAAGTGCTTAAAGCTTGCAAAAAAGTAGAACCCGACTGCGAAATTTTTCTCTGATGTCGAAACGCCGCCAGAGCACTGCTTGACGGCGTTTTTCTCTCTCTTCAATTCAAATTTTGCTTAATTTTTACATCAAATTAAGCGCAAGACATCACCAACGGACTCTGCAACAAATGAAGACAAAGCAAAAAAAGATGCTTGTACGCATCATCCTTGCAGCAATGCTTCTCGTAAGTCTCGCGTTTGCACCGGTCACGGGACCTTTGAGATTGGCGCTTTACCTTATTCCCTATCTTCTTGTCGGCTATGACATCCTGCTCAAGGCGGCAAAAGGCATACGAAACGGCCGTGTTTTCGATGAAAATTTTCTGATGACCGTTGCTACCTTAGGCGCCATTGCCATAGCACTTTACGACGATACCGGCGAGTACACGGAAGCCGTTGCCGTGATGCTCTTTTATCAAATCGGTGAATGGTTTCAGGCTTATGCCGTGGGCAAAAGCCGCAAAAACATCAGCGATTTGATGGACATTCGCCCCGATTACGCCAACATTGAAAGAAGCGGGAAAATTGAACAGGTCGCTCCCGAATCTGTTGAGGTCGGAACCGTTATTGTCGTACAACCCGGTGAGAAGGTTCCCATTGACGGCATCGTTATACGCGGCGAAACTAGTCTCAACACCAGCGCTCTCACGGGGGAAAGTCTGCCGAAGCACGTTGCCCCGGGGGAAAACGTCACCAGCGGCTGCGTCAATTTGACTGGCGTTATTTATGTGCGTACAACCAGGCTCTTCGGAGATTCGACAGTATCTCAAATCCTGGAATTGGTCGAAAATGCCTCTTCACGCAAATCACAATCGGAAGCTTTCATTACTCGTTTTGCCCGTATCTATACACCGATTGTGTTTTTCAGCGCTTTGGCGCTTGCTCTCGTCCCTCCGCTAGTGCGGCTTTTTGCAATGGGAGCAGACGCTCAATGGGATGACTGGATATATCGCGCTTTGGTGTTCCTGGTTATCAGTTGCCCCTGCGCTCTTGTGATCAGCATTCCTCTTTCTTTTTTCGCCGGCATCGGCGGAGCAAGCAAAGAAGGAATACTTGTGAAAGGTTCCAATTATCTGGAAGCTCTTTCACAGACTTCAACTCTTGTCATGGATAAAACAGGAACGCTGACGCAAGGTGTTTTCGAGGTAACGGCAGTTCACCACAACACGATCGATGAAAACCGCCTCCTCGAATTGGCGGCTCTTGCCGAAAGTGCCTCCTCGCATCCGATCAGCAAGAGCCTGCAGAAAGCATACGGCAAAGCAATTGATCGAAGTCGCGTCACGAACATCCGTGAACTTGCTGGTAAAGGTGTCGTCGCCAGTGTCGACGAACAGGAAGTTGCAGTCGGCAATGAAAAACTCATGACCGAACTCGGAATAGAGTTCATCGCCTGCCGCAGTATCGGCACAATCGTCCACATTGCCGTCAACGGAAACTATTGCGGCCACATCGTGATTGCAGATCAACTGAAACCCAATGCAATCAAAGCGATTGATGCTGTGAGAAAAGCCGGCGTCAACAAAGTGGTCATGCTCACCGGCGACCGCAAAAGTGTCGCCCTAGCAGTGGCTTCACAGTTGGGCATTGACGAAGTGCGCTGCGAACTGATGCCCTCGGATAAAGTTTCCGCTGTTGAAAAGCTGCTGGCGCAACGAACCGGCTCCGGGAAACTGGCTTTCGTCGGCGATGGTATCAACGATGCTCCCGTTTTGTCCCGCGCCGATATCGGCATTGCGATGGGAGCCATGGGATCAGACGCTGCCATTGAAGCTGCAGATATCGTTCTCATGGATGACGATCCTCTAAAAATTGCCAAAGGCATCAAGATTTCTCGTAAATGTCTTCGCATTGTCAAGGAAAACATCTGGCTGGCTATCGGCATCAAGGTCCTGTGTCTTTTGCTGGGAGCTGTTGGCTTGGCCAACATGTGGATGGCAATTTTTGCTGACGTGGGAGTCATGATTCTTGCTATCTTGAATGCAATTCGTGCTCTCTTTGTCAAAAAACTTTGATCACTTCGTCTTGCGGCTTGGTCTCACGCGTGTCCTCTTTCGTGTTGGCGGCACGCGTGTGTTTGTGCGTCTTTTCTGCCAGTACAGATTTGGGAAACTGTTCACGTAAGTGTCGAAGATACTTTTCCGCACGGTCAAGCTGCTCGCGATACACCTTTGCCTGTTCCAAATATTCGTCTACGCGTTCAAGAAGCCACTCTGTTCCCTTGGACGGATCCTGTTCAAACTCAATAAAGCGCTCGATGCACTCGAGCTTCATGCCGTTGGCGCGACAAGTCGTAATAAATTCCAACCGTTTTACCGCTTCCTGAGAGTAGTTGCGCTGTCCTCCCATACTGCGTCTTGGTTCAGGCAATAGACCTTTTTGTTCATAAAAGCGAATTCTGGTCACAGGGCATCCCGTCCTTTGCGCCAATTCACCAATTTTCATCTCGTTCTCCACAATACTTGAAGCTACAGTAACTATAGATTTTATGATGTCTCTTGCCAATACCGGCAACTCTTTTGTAGGAGTAACACCATGAAATTTCAACAAATTCGCAGCGCCACCAGCATCGTGACATTTGCCAACCGGCGTTTTTTGATTGATCCGATGCTCTCAGCTCAAGGTACCTATCCGGCTGTCCCAGACACCACCAGCACCGGTCGCGGCAATCCGGATTGCGATCTGCCTTGCCCGATTCAAGATCTGTTTAACGTTGATGCCGTCATTGTGACCCATCTTCACTTTGATCATTTCGACAAAGCTGCAGCTGAATTACTGCCAAAAAAACTTCCGTTGTTTTCTCAGAGCGTTCAGGAGGCAAAGATTCTCAGTGGTTTGGGCTTTACGGACGTACGCGTACTTGCAGATTCCGGTACGGAGTTCAACGGCATTCGTCTTTTTCGTACCGATTGCGATCATGGCTCAAGCAATCTTGTAACTATGGACGGCTACCGGGACTGCGGTTTCAGCGAAAAAGCTTCCGGCGTCGTTTTTGAAAGCAACCTTGAAAAAACGCGTTTTTATCTCGCCGGAGACACCATCTATTGCCAATACGTTGTCGACGCAATAGAAAAATACACGCCCGGAGTCGTCGCGGTTAATGCCGCGGGCGCCCAATTTCCACTTGGACATCTGTTGATCATGAATCAATACGACGTGCGTTCCCTTATGCGGCGTTTTCCCGAAATTGACGTTATCGCCACGCATGTCGAAGGCGTCTCGCATGCGACAGTCACTCGCCCCATGCTGAGAAAATTTGCCCGTGAAAATAATCTGAATCGCCTGTTCATCCCCAATGACGGACAAGCCATTGAATTTTGAGGCAACTCTGAGCAGCTTGTAAAAACACTGATCTGAACCTGGCTGAAACCGGTTTGGACATGATTTTGAGAGACTCACACCGAAACCGGGATTGATTCCTTGCTCTATCGTCTCAATCCAAGCGCACCTTTAGCTGCAAACCAAAGAGTTCGTTAAAGTAGCAGACAGAGAACTTACCTCTTCCGGAGGTCAGACCATTCTGCGCTTTTCTATGCGTCCGACGAACTCTATTCTTGGCCAACATTTCACAATTGCGCGGCAGCTGCGGTTTACGCTGCCGCGCATGCTCATGTCCCTTTTTATCATGAGTTATATGGTGGCCGACGGCGTTCTGATCAGCCGCTACATGGGAACGGTGGCGCTTGCGTCACTTAACATGATCTTTCCGCTTGCAATTTTCCTGGGAGCTGTGGGCATCATGCTCTCGGCTGGCGGCGGATCGGTCGTCTCGAGACGCATGGGTAGGGGCGACTCAGAAGGCGCCGACCGTGCATTGAGTACCGTCATCTATGCCGAATTTGCCTTCGGTCTTGTGGTAGGTTTGCTCGGAATACTGGTGCTCCCTCTTCTGCTTGATTTCCTGCACGTCAATGAAGAGCAGTACGCATATGCCTACGACTACCAGGTTGTCTGGCTGGCGTTCATGCCGGTCTTTCTTTTGAGCGTGCTCTTTCAGACCTTCTTCACTGTCTCGGGGTATCCCAAGCTGGGACTGACCGTTTCGGTGGCTTCAGGGCTTACCAACGTCTTTCTGGACATCCTCTTCATGGGGCCTCTGGGCTGGGGGATGCACGGAGCAGCATTGGCCACCGTGATTTCATGGGTTGTAGCCGTTGCGGCCGGACTTGCCTTCTTTTGCCGCCGCAAAGCTCCGATTCGCATCATTTGCACGCGCCCGGACTGGAAGGCTCTTAAAGGAGCCTGCACAAGCGGCGTCTCGGAAATGGTCGGCAGCCTCTCTTCGTCCGTTACGCTTTATTTTTTCAACGCCGCTTTCATGTATTGGCTCGGTGTTGACGGCGTAGCTGCGCTCACGATCGCCTCCTATTCCACCTATGTCTTCAATTCGATTTTCTACGGTTTCTGCGAAGCAACCGCCCCGATTCTCGGCTACAAGTACGGCGAACAGAATTGGACTGAACTCGCTTGCGTATTCCGCAACAGTCTGATCATCATGACCGTTTTTTCTCTTGCAGCCTACGGGTTATCGGTTCTCTTTGCCGCACCGGTGCTGGGATTTTTTGCGCCGCAGGGTTCGCATGTGTTTGAACTCGTGCTTGCCAACTTCGGGTACTTCGCGCTGTCTCTTCTGCTTCTGTGTCCCAACATGTTTGCCGCTTATCTCTTCACGGCCATGGGCGACGGGAAACGCGCGGCGATCGTGTCGTTTTGCAGAACGTTTTTGTTCACCGTCTTGGCAATCGAATGCTTGCCACTCACGGTCGGAGAAATCGGTCTGTGGTTTGCCGTACCGCTTGCCGAGCTTCTCACGCTGATATTGAGCGCAACACTCGTGATTCGCAACCGTCGCCGTTATGGCTACGACGGACAACCCGCGACGGTTGTCAATATCGCCTGATGAGGCACCAAAGAAGTTTAACAATTCGTCTGTGGAAACCGTTCCGGAAAAAATATTCGGCTATAAGATTCTGCAAGAGTCTGCATCGCAGGCAAAAGTGCCTTTTGAAGTCGGTTCTTTTCCTGTTTCTTTGCCTGGAAATTTAGAGATGACTGCCAACCGCGAAAAACCCGAACAGCTGACATTCTTCTTTTTTGAAGAAATGCCCAAGCCGACCAAGGGCACGATTTACCTTGACACCAGCAAGAAAGGCGTCACGAAATTCAAAACGCGGCGTCACAACTCCTATCGCGCCGAAGTCACCTACAACGGCGTGAAATACCGCAAGCGCTCCGCCGAGCGAGCCGATTGCGAACAGTTCCTGGCTCAATTGGCCGAGAAGTACGAAAAAGGCCTGCTTTGACGTCCTCCCCTGAAGTCAGGGGCTTTACGGCCTCTACTGTAACGAAGCGCCCGCGGTCTCCTCAACCGAATTTTTAGCGTTTGGTTAGATCGAAACGATCAGCCTTGGTTGTGCTCGAAACCTGAAGCAGGCCGAGCACGGTGTGATAGAGGCTTTCGTGCGTAACCTTGCTCTTTGCCGTCGCGGCAAGTTTCTCACGATCCACCTTGTAGTCCTGAGCGAAGTTATCCGACATCCACATCACCATCGGCACCTGCACCTGCTCGTCGGGCGACATCCAATAGGGCGCTCCGTGAAGATAAAGTCCCTTTTCTCCCAGGCTCTCGCCGTGGTCCGATACGTACAGCATCGCGGTGTTCATGCCGGAAGCACCTTTGAGCGTATCAATAATGTCGGCAAGAACCTTATCGGTGTAGCGCACGGAATTGTCATAGGCGTTGTCAAGCTCTTCTTCCGAGCAACTGCCCAAATCGTTGGCCGTGCACTCCGGCAGCCACTTCTTCTGATCCTTGGGGCTGCGCAGATGATAGGCCGGTCCGTGCGACCGTTTATCAAAAAGCGCCAAATCTACCGCACACGCCTTTTGACATTTATTCGCTCTGAGCACCCACAGATTTCTCCGTGAGGTCAGTCAGGCGCCCAACGGTTCTCTCGATTCCAACGGCGCCTTTTTCTTT
>ENA-ORSX01000263-ORSX01000263.1-human-gut-metagenome-genome-assembly--contig:-NODE-263-length-64194-cov-12.869081_pt1 | contig 64194 bp, 47 predicted proteins | sample MGYA00241904_ERZ509172 | MGnify/ENA primary metagenome ERZ509172 (study PRJEB26280, sample SAMEA2338795) | human gut metagenome | biome: human gut; feature: human-associated habitat; material: faeces... | reverse complement strand
ATAAACGCTGAAGGCATCTAAGCGTGAAGCCCCCCTCAAGATGAGATATCCCATAACGTCAAGTTAGTAAGACCCCTTGAAGACGACGAGGTAGATAGGGCAGAGGTGGAAGTGTGGCAACACATGGAGCTGACTGTTACTAATAGGTCGAGGGCATAACCAAAGCAAGAGCACTTAGTGAAGACGAGCGAAGCGAAGGCTGAGCTTAGTACGATGCTTGTTCGAAGGAACTTAGCGAGGTTCTTTCGAGCTTAGTGAATCGAACTTCAGAACGTGCGGAGCACGGTGATAGGAACAAAAGAGATGTGATTCTTTGTATGTAGTTTTGAAGGTACATACCTTCTAATTAAATAATCCTCCTTAGCTCAGTCGGTAGAGCATTCGGCTGTTAACCGAAGTGTCGTTGGTTCAAGTCCAACAGGGGGAGCTATTAGACCGTAAACATTTTGTTTGCGGTCTTTTTATGTCTAAAAAAACACTTCTCCTTAGTACCAGAGTCAAAAAAGTACATGAAATGAATAGAAATGCTTATGGAATGACGAAGAAAAGGCTTATATACTAAAAAATAATGATTGCCATTATGGGAAAGGAGAAAAGGTTTATGAAAAGAAAGAGGCATCAATTAATGTCTATGGCGGTAATATTCTCGATGTTATTGGGACTTGTTTCAGCCATGATTCCAAATCAGTATGCAAAGGCAGCTGAAAACAAACAGAGGACGATCTATTTGTCAGATTTAGAATGGGAATCTGCAACGAAGGGATCGGAAGATAATGAAATTCAGAAGGATCTGAATTTTGGAAATGAGGAAATAAAATTATTAAAAGCAGGTGAGGAGACTGCTTTTAATAAAGGAATCGGAACACATGCTACGTCCGATATTGTTTATAATATCAAAGGGAAAGGATATACAAAATTTGAGGCATGGGCAGGTGTAGATCGGCATGCTTTAGCAGATTATGAAAATAGTAAAAATAATGAAGGAAGAGAAGAAGGAATCATCGAGCAGTTTAGTGTTTTGATTGATGGCACAGAAGCAGCAAATTCAGGCGAGATGAATCCTGCTATGGATGCATTTCATTTTGAAGTTGAGATTCCGGAAAATGCAGAGAGATTAACACTTCATTGTACGGCGGGCAGTCAGACGTGGTCGGACTGGGCTGATTGGGCGGATGCAAAATTCTATCAGAAATATCCGGATCCATCAAATGCAGCGTTGGCATCTAAGGGAGCGACAGCAAAAGCAGTTGTTACTGAAACAGGAGAAACATATGATGCTGCACAGTTTGGAGGAAATACGGATCCGTCTGTTCAGATTGATAAAATCAATGATGGAGTAAAAGATAACTGTAATGGTGGTGGATATTTTGACTTTGGAAGTGATGCCAAACGTCAGTCTATTTACGTAGAATATGATTTGCAGCAATCGTATGAAATTTCCAGTATTGATATGTGGAGATATTGGCTGGATAGCCGGACTTATTCTGCTACTACAATTGTAGTGTCAGATGATCCGGAATTTGCAAAAGAGAACAGCACTGTAATTTATAATTCTGATACTGAGAATGTACACGGATGGGGCGCAGGCACAGATGAAAAATATCAGGAAACTTCCGCGGGACATTCTTTCACAGTTCCAGAGGGAACTACAGCTCGGTATGTAAGAGTATATACATATGGTGTAGAGAATGGTGGAAATACAAATCATATTGTAGAACTGGAAGTAAATGTCTTTATTTGGCCGGGAGATGTAGAGATTCCGGAACCGGAAAAAGAAAATCCGTTTAAGAACGCAGAAACTCCTCTGAATCTGGAAGGACCGGGGACAGATGATCAAGTGGTACATCCGGATGTGGTAGTATTTGATGAACCTTGGAATGGATATCAATTCTGGATGGGGTATACACCAAATAAGACGGGAACTTCTTATTATGAAAATCCTTGTATCGCAGCATCAAACGATGAAGTGAATTGGGAAGTGCCGGAAGGACTGGTCAATCCGATCCAACCGAGATTTGACAGTGATCAGCAAAATGAAAATGAGCACAATTGTGATACAGATCTTTTATATGATAAGGTCAATGATCGTTTGATCCTATATTGGGAGTGGGCACAGGACGAAGCTGTAGGTGGTAAAAGTCATTGCTCAGAAATTCGTTATCGCGTGTCTTATGACGGTGTAAATTGGGGAACTCCAATCGAAGGAGAACGTGAAGTAGAGACTGGCGACGAGGCATATGGTGTAGCGCTGCGGACCGAAGGAGAACGTTATTCCGATCTTTCCCCTACATTTGTATATGATGAAAATGAACAAGTTTACAAAATGTGGGCAAATGATGCAGGAAATGGAGGATATAACAATCCAACAAAGAAAACCTGGTACCTGCAGTCTGAAAATCCACTTACTTTTAGTGAGGAAGTAAGCAAAGATGCACAGGGAAGAACTTATGTTGAGAATTTCCTTGCTGCAGATGAGAACGGATTGCAGATGCTGCCGTGGCATCTGGATATACAATGGATTCCTGAAATGGAAGAATATTGGGCAGTCATTCAGGCGTTTCCACAGACAGGAAATCCGGACAATTCTTCTACAAGATTATCCAAATCAGCGGATGGAATCCACTGGACACCGGTAGTTATGGAAAATGGAAGAAGTAAAGCAATTTTGCAGCCGGGGGCAGACGGAACGTGGGATGACGGACAGATTTATCGTGCTACATTTCGCTATGAACCTGCAGAAAATGGAGCAAAAAATGGCGGAACATTCCATATCTGGTATTCTGCATTGAGCAAGAAACCGAATCAGATCTGGAAGATTGGATATACAAGCGCAAATTATCAAGATGCAATGGAATATCTTACAGGTCAGAGACCAGACTTAGGCGCTCCGGAGATCAGAAGAATCCAGATTGATAATGAACATCCGCTTTTAATCATGCCATTGTACGGAAAATCTTATGATGCGGCAACAGATACAGCTGTTTTAGACTGGGGAGATACCCTTGTTGAACGCTGGGCAGCTGTACCGGAAGATTTAAAAGAAAATGCAATTATTGAATTGCATTTAGGCGGAAAAATCGGACTGCATGAGAATGATTCACATACAGCAAAAGCATTTTATGAAAATCAGTTAAAAATTGCAGAAGAAAATAATATACCGGTTATGATCGTCGTTGCAACAGCAGGTCAGCAGAATTATTATACCGGTGTTGCAAATCTCGGAGCAGACTGGATGGATGAAATGTTCAAAAAATACAGTTGCTTAAAAGGATTGATGAGCACTGAAAATTATTGGACAGACTGGGGAAAAGTTGCAAGAGAAAGTGCAGATTATCTGAGAGTTGCACATGAAAACGGCGGATATTATATCTGGAGCGAACATCAGGAACAGGTAATCGAGGGTGTACTTGGAACAGAAGTATTTCGCAATGCGCTGGAAGCCTACGGAGACAGTTTCATTTTTACATGGAAAAATACACCGGCAGGAACCAATTCCAATGCAGGAACAGCAAGTTATATGCAGGGACTCTGGCTTACAGGAATGATTGACCAGTGGGGCGGACTTGCAGACACATGGAAATGGTATGAGAAACGTTTTGGAAAATTATTTGCCGGAAATCAGAGCTATATTTCAGGTGGGGAAGAGGCCCGGCCGGTAGCGACAGAACCGGAAGCACTTCTGGGAATCGAGATGATGAGTATTTATACAAATGGTGGATGTGTCTATAATTTTGAGCATCCTGCTTATGTATATGGATCTTACAATCAAAATTCACCGGCATATGAGAATGTCATTGCAGAATTTATGCGCTATGCAATTGCAAATCCGGCGCCGACAAAAGAAGAAGTTCTGGCAGACACAAACGTCGTATTTTACGGTCGATTGAGTCAGTTGAAAAATCAAGGGAACTTATTGCAGCAGGGCATCAACTGGAAAGATGCTACACTGCCTACGCAGATTACCGGAAGATACGGTTTGATTCCGGCAGTTCCGAAAGCAGTTGAAGAAAGTTATGTAAACGCGGCATTTGCAGAAAAAACAATCGTTAATGAGAATTCTCAGGAACTGCAGAAAGCCCGGAAAAAGGAATTTTTTGAAAGTAAGTATCCAGAAACTTATACAGGAAATGGATTTGCACAGAAGGTAAAAGATACCTGGTATTTGTATAACAGCAATGTGAATGTAGATAAAGAGCAGAATGCGAAAATTCCATTGGCAGGAGACAAGAAACTGGATGTCACAATGACACCGCATACCTATGCTATGGTAAAAGAAAATGCAAATGAGATTCAGGTAAACTTGAACAATTACCGGGTAGACAAAGATTCTATTTGGGAAAAATATGGCGAGGCAGGCGGACCAAATGCAGAACGCTGGGATACGGATCACAACACAAAATTACAGGATTGGGTACGTGATACATATATTCCGAATCCGGCAGATGATACATTCCGAACAACGACATTTAAACTTACAAATGTTTCTTCTGAGCCGACAGTAACAGTGACGAAGGCATTGGAAAATCAATATGAAGAACCGACAGTGACTTATAATAAAGAGAAACAAACTGCACTGGTTACTGTGAAGAGTAACGGATATGTTAACTTTACTATAAATCTGGAAGAGAAGATTAAGAGTGAGTATCTTTCTGATCGGGAGTGGACGGAGCAGTCTTGTGGTGCACCATCAGATTATCCGGAAGGAACTGCCAAAGATACCAACATCGATGGTAGAACTTTGACACTTTTAGTTGATGGAGAAGAAACGACATTTGAAAAAGGTCTCGGAGTGCATGCACCTTCATCTGTTACCTATAACATTGCAGGAGAAGGATATAAAACATTCCAGGCATATGCAGGTGTAGATTACAGTAAATTAGACGATTATGCAGGCGGTGAGGCACAGATCGGAGACTTTATCGTAAAAATAGATGGCCGTATCGTTGCACAGAGTGGAGCAATGAACCCATCTATGGATGCATACTATTTCAATGTAACGATTCCGGAAGGGGCAGAAACTCTGACACTGGAGACAACAATCGGTGAAGCCCAAGACTGGGCTGATTGGGGAAACTGGGCGGACGCAAAACTGACTACGGAAGAGAGAGAACCGGTTCCGGCAACAGATGTGGAACTGACAGTACCGAGAGTGTCTTATGAAGAAGGTACAACTATCAAAGTTGGAAGAAAGGCAGTATTACAGACAAAGATTGTTCCAAGTGATACTACAGATACAATTGTATCCTTTGCATCTGATAATGAGGAGATTGCAGTAGTGGATGAAGAGGGAGTCGTGACCGGAGTCAGCGCCGGAACAGCTGTAATTACAGCAACGACTACCAATGGAGTAGAAGGAACGATAGAAATTCATGTACTTCCAAAACAAGAGGCAGGGGCGCTGCGTCATGAGATCAATGCTGAGAATCCACTGTATCTGGAAAATTATTATTGGAGTGATGATTTCGCAGATAAAAATGGTGTAAGCGGAAATGTTTCTCAGGAGGAACGTGCAGACAGCCCGGTTATGCTTTGGGAGACGGTTCCGGATTCTTTGAAGGAAAATACAGTAATCTTATTGATTGCAGAGAGAAGTCTGAACAATACAGATGAGATTAAACAATGGATCAAAGACAATGTAGAATTGTGTAATGCAAATGGAATCCCATGTGCAGTGCAGGCAGTTAACGGCGAGACCAAGATGTCTGATCCGATTTCGATTGAGTTCTATGAAGAACTGGCGAAAAACAATGAGATGTTAGTGGGATACAATGGAGCAGAATTATACAACAGATTCAATGGTTCAGCCGGAGAATACATGGTAGATCTGATTCAGATGTGTGTAGAGAACGGATTGTATATGATGTGGACAGACACCAATATATTTGGTGAAAACGGAGTGCTTGTAGATTGGTTCCAGACAATTCCGGAACTGTCTGCTGTAATGCGTGCAAACAAAGAGCACATCGTTATGATGTACAAAGAGTCTTACGGACAGCCGAATACAGATGCATTGTATCTTGGAATGTGGCTGACAGAGTATTGCGGTAACTGGGGAATCGCCTCAGACTGGTGGCACTGGCAGTTGGATAACAATGGAGCATTGTTTGATGCTGCATCAGATGGAGATGCTTGGAAACAATGTCTTACATGGCCGGAGGCAATGTATACACAGGATATGTTAAGAGCAGTGAGTCAGGGAGCAACCTGCTTTAAGTCAGAGGCACAGTGGTATTCTAATGCAACAAAAGGAATGAGAACACCGGGATATCAGTATTCGATTCTTCCGTTTTTGGAAAAGCTGGCAAATGGAGAATATAAGATTCCAACGAAAGAAGAAGTGACAGAGCGTACAAAGGCGATCGTAGTAGGACGTAAGAACTGGCATGGGTTTAATTACAATACCGAATTATCCCAGTTGTATCCAAGCACTGCAAAATATGGAATTGTTCCATTTGTACCGGAAAATTGTCCGGAAGAGGCATTGGAAGGATTTGATCTTGTAATCAGAGAGGATCTTGGAAACGATGGATTGAAAGCTGCTTTGGATGAGATCTATACAAGTGATAAAACGACAGGAACAGCGTGGACGGAAACATTTGGAGATACATATTACTTTATGAATTCTTCAGAAGACAAAGATGTGACACAAAATTCTGTCATTACGCCAAAGGTAAATTCCAGCACATCACTGGAAATCACAGCAGGACCGCATACCTATGGTGTGATAAAAGAAGGAAAAGATACGATTTCACTTTCTATGGGAAATTATCGAATTGATAAGACAGAACTTTGGACCGATCCGAAGTATGCAGGCGGATTCACTGATATGGACTGCTATGAGTATGTATGGGAAATGTGCGAAAGAATGAAAACAGATACAAACCATGACAAAGACTTGAGAACAACGACTGTAAAAGTGGTTTGTGACGAAAAACCAGTGATTACATTTGCAAAAGATAACGAGTATACCAGACCTTATCAGTATGAAGAGGCATGGGATGAAACGAGTGGAACTTATACATTGACCCTTCAGCATAACGGAATCGTGGATGTAGAGATCCAGACAAAGAACTCTGACGGAGAGAAACCGGAAGGTGGAGAGAAACCGGAAGGCGGAGAGAAACCGGAAGGCGGAGAGAAACCAGAAGGTGGAGAGAAACCGGAAAGCGGAGACAAGCCGAATGGTGGAAACAAACCGAATGATAATAACAAACCGAGTACAAGCGGAACACCTACGACCGGAGATACAAGTCCGATTCTTATGATGGGAATGGCAGTTGTTCTTTCAGGAGGATTCGTTGTATTTGCAAAAAGAAGAAAGAAACGATAAAAGCAGACAAAGAGGTGCAATATGAAACAGGTAACAGCAGTATTGATCGGTGCAGGATTAAGAGGCGGATATGTGTATTCCGAATATGCGCTGGAACACCCGGAGGAATTCCGGGTGGTTGCAGTGGCGGAACCGGACGAAACAAGGCGCAGAGAATTTGCACAAAAACATCAGATACCGGAAACGATGCAGTTTGAAAGCTATGAGGAATTATTAGAGCAGGAAAAGCTGGCAGATTGTGCAATGGTCTGTACTCAGGATAAGATGCATTATGAGCCGGTAATCAAAGCATTGGAAAAAGGATATCATGTACTTTGCGAAAAACCGATGTCGCCGAATAAGCAGGAAATTATGGAAATGGGTGCCATGGCTGAAAAATATGACCGGATATTATCTATCTGTCATGTATTACGGTACTCTCCGTTCTTCACAAAGATTAAGAGTTTGCTTGAGGACGGAAAAATAGGCAGACTGATGAGTATTCAACAGATAGAAGAAGTAGGATACTGGCATCATGCCCATAGCTTTGTGCGTGGAAATTGGAGAAATGCAGAAGAATCCAGCCCGATGATTCTCCAAAAGTGTTGCCATGATATGGATATTTTGTTATGGTTAGTAGGAAGTCATTGTAAGCGAATCAGTTCTTTTGGCGAACGGACTTTCTTCCGAGAAGAGAATGCGCCGGAACATGCGCCGGCATATTGTCTGGATGGCTGTCCGGACAGAGACACCTGTCCGTATTATGCGCCGAAGTTTTATCTGGAACATGAAAAAGCGGTGGAAGACGGACTGATTTATGCAGTGACAAATGATATTTCCCCGCAGAACGTAACGAAGGTATTAAAGACAAGTCCTTATGGAAGATGTGTATTTCACTGTGACAATACGGTAGTCGATCATCAGGTAGTGAATCTGGAATTTGAAAATCAGGTTCATGTTTCTTTTGCAATGTGTGCATTTACAAAACAGTGTGCAAGAGAAATCAATCTGATGGGAACCACCGGGCAGATTCGTGGAAATATGGAAACAGGGCGGATTGAAGTGTTGGATTTTGTAAGCGGAACGGTAGAGAACATTCAATTGCATACACCGGCAAAGGGGCATAGTGGAAGTGATACGGCTATGATGAAAGAGTTTGTAAGAACCGTTGCAGGCGAGATGCCGGTGAAAACAAGCGCAGCGATTTCTGTTGAAAGTCATTTGATCGCATTGGCAGCAGAAGAGGCAAGAGTCAGCGGACAGGTAATTGATATGAATACATACAAGATGTGAGACATTTCCGGGGATGCTGCAAATGGAATAGGGCGGTTTAGATGGAGAAAAAGATGGGCAATAAGAGTAGGCGAATAGGGCAGGTGTGTCTGGTATTGTTATTGACGGTGCTGACACTGTCTGCCTGTACAAGAGAAGCGGAAGAGGAAAAAATAGAAATTACACTGATGCATGGCTGGGGCGGAACACCGGAAACCCATAAGACCATGCAGACAATCTACGAGGATTTTTCAAAAAAGAATCCAGATATTACGCTTAAATGTATCGCCTATTCTGACAGCAGTATTGTCGTAGAGCAGGCAAATGATATGCTGGCCGTCGGAGAGATGCCGGATATTATCAGTACCAATGGATTATCCTATTATGTGGATCATGCGGTAAAACGTGGAATGGCGATGGATTTGATGCCACAGATTGAGCAGGATGAAGAATTAAAAAACATGATTCCGCCGTCTGTGTATGAAAGCTGGGAAACGGAACAGGGCAGTTTGTATACGGTGCCGGATGCTCTGGAAGTAGCAGGTTACTGGTATAATGAAAACTATCTGAAGGCAGCCGGAATTACGGATGAGAACGGCAATGTAGAGACTCCGGATACGTGGGGATCGTTTTTTAACATGCTGCATCAGCTGGACACATGGGTAAAGGAAACGGGACAGGATATCTCGGTATGCAGTCTGGATCAGCTTCAGTTGGTAGAGTTTTTGTTCCCGGCACGTCTTGCAAGTGCAGACGAACGGGGGATGGAACTGGCACAAGGGCAGTCCGGAAACTTTGAGCCGGAGATTTTAAGTCCGGTAATGAAAGATATGGAGACATTGTCACTGGTTTCAAAACATGTGGATAATATTGAAAATGCAAGACAGGACTTTTTCAGCGGAAAGAGTATTTTGTATTTTAACGGAATCTGGGAATGCAACGAACGGCAGGATCAGATAGCGGCAGAGGAGATATCTTATAGTGCATATCCTTATGGAGAAGCAGAAAAACTGGCGTATGTATCGGCATCTTCGGGATATGTGTTTAAGGCACAGAAAGATGAGAAAAGGGAAGAGGCAGTCATCCGGTTTTTGAAATATATGTTAAGCACAGATGTGCAGGAGAAACTGGCTGTAAAAACGGGACAGATGCCGGTAAATCCCAATATCAATACTGCGAGGGTGAAGGAAGAGAATCCTCTTTTGGCAGAAGCGATGGATAAGGTATATGAAGCTCCGGTTCAGATTCGGATGATCCGCTCGGTATGGAATGAAAATCAAGTAAATGTTGTAGATAAATATATCCGGGAAAATCGATATTCCGAAACGGATATACAGTCTATGGCGGAAGAACTGAACCAGAACCGGTAAATGGAATATAAGGTGAAATTTTGAAAAATGTGTTTTTTTACAAAAAACAGGCAAAACCTGAAAAAAGTAAAAAAAACACATTTTTCTTTTGTAAAAAAGTAAAAAATACGCAAGAACGGAGATGGTTATTTTATTCAAAATCGAGATTCCGGTGAGTAAAATAAAAGCATGAAAGGTCAGAAGGAGGTTCTATTATGAAAAAGAAAAAAATACTGGCATTACTTTTAATGACATCTATGACAGCATCTATGATACTTGGCGGATGTGGTGGTTCCGGAGAGGAAAAAAAGGAAGAAACGGATTCGGAATTACCGACAGTCACATTTGTACATGGATACTACCATGATGAGTCAGAGTGGCCGGCAGCAGCAGAGATGCGTGCAATTTATGAAGAGTTTGCAGAGGCACACAAAGATGAATTTAATTTTGTGATCAAAGCAGACGAGACTGGAGCAGAAGGAATTTATAATACTGCATTAAATGATCTGAGCAGTGGTGAATTTTATGACATTGCAGACTTCGGAGGATGGGATATCGTTCCGGTAGCCAGTGAGTCTGACGCAATCTTGGATTTGAAACCATATCTTGATGAAGACGCTGAATTCAAAGCTGGTGTAGGCGTATGTTATGACCAGAATGAGGCAGATGGTAAGATTTATTCTGTAAGAGAGCAGATCGAAGGCGTAGGTTTCTGGTATAATGCAGCGCTGTTTGAAAAGGCAGGAGCAGCAACTCCGGATCAGTGGCAGACATGGGATGATTTCAATACAGCAGTGGACAAACTGGTGGCAGCAGGAATCATGCCGTTTGGTCTGAATGCAGGATGGCCGACCAATATTCTGACAGCAGGATATTCTCAGAGAAGTGAAGCATCCAGAGCATTTTATAAAGAAGGAAAAACAGTAGAGAATTTTGACAATGATACATTCAAAGAAACACTTGCATTTATGCAGGATAAGGTTCTGAAAAAGATTGATTCCGCGAACTTTGGACCTGGCGGAGATGATGATGAACAGTACAGAACAGATTTCTTTGACGGAAAAACAGCAATGCTCTTTAACGGTGTATGGGATGCAGGCGGAGCAGTTGATTGTGCAGCAGGAATTGAGAACATCAAACCGGCAGTATTCCCGACAGACGAGGCTGGTAAAAAAGCCGCACTGTTATCCGGCGGTACAGGTTATGTAGTTTCAAACAAACTGGACGAAGCACAGACAGAAGCATGTATTGAATTTATTAAATATATGACAAGTCCGGAAATTGCGTCCCGCATTATTGAAAAGGGAATTGGAATGGCACCAAGTACAGCGGTTGATTATGCATCTTTGTTAGATAAAGTAGAAACTGACGATGCAAAACTTTTGGTAGAGGCTTGTCAGTTATGCCAGGAAGCAGATTATCAGGCACTGGGTCTTGGAAATACATTTGGTGATGCAGAAGGCGAAATTCAGGGAAAATATGCAGGTCTGATGGACGGAACAAAAACTCCGGAAGATGTTGTAAAAGAGTTGAATGATTTTCTTGCAGCAGCTGAATAAATAGCAGAGGAAAGTAAAGCAGTACATAGGGCGGGAGTTATCCGGGATAACTTCCGCCCGTTTCAAAGGAGGAGACAGGTTGAGTCATAAAAAGAAATTTTTTACAAAGAAAACCGGATTTATTTTAGCCTTTTTAACGCCGGGGATTTTACTGTTTTTAATTATTTATGCCTATCCGTTGATCAATATTTTTGTAACTTCATTTTGTAAATGGAATTATAAAAATTTTACAAGCCCTGAGTTCTTAGGATGGGATCATATGTTTGATAACTATATCAAAATGTTTACGCTGGATGCGAATTTTAGGGTTGCGCTTATCAACACCATTAAGTGGGTGGCACTGACCATGCTCGTACAGATTCCGTTTACGGTGCTGGTTGCACTTGTGCTTGCAAAGAAACCAAGAGGGTGGAGATTTACAAGAAATATGTTTATCATTCCGAATATTATTTCTACAGCGGCAATCGGATTGATTTTTTTGAATATTTACAATCCATCGAGAGGTATTGTAACGGAAATTTGCAACTTGATCAAACCGGGATCTAACGTGAGTGTATTGGCAAATGGGACGTATGCGTTCTGGGGAGTTACCTTTGCGTTTATATTATTTGGAGGTTCTTCGTGTCTGTTGCTTTTGACGCAGATTTTTTCAATTGATCAGGGGATTTATGAGGCGGCAAAGATAGATGGGGCATCTCCCTGGCAGATAGACAGAAGGATTGTACTTCCCTTGATGCGTCCTATGATCGGAACTGTGGCAGTTATGGCGGCAAACTACGGGCTGCTCCTCTATAATGAAATTGCACTTATTACAGGAGGCGGACCGGATAATGCAACATTCAGTTTGAGTTATTATATTTACAGAACTGCACTGGGAAGTACAAAATTGAACTTTGCCAGAGGAAATACAGCCGGTGTGATTCAGTTTATACTGGGAATTGTTCTGGTAGGCTTTATTAATAAAGCATTTCGGACAAATGAAGCAGACTAGAAGGAGGAAGACAATGAAGAGGAAAGGGCTTGGAAGCAAAATTTTTACATATGTTGTAATGGCATTTGTTTTGTTTATTTCACTGTATCCGATTTTGTGGGTATTTATTTCATCATTTAAAGAGACTCCGGGGGGATTGGGGCTGCCGAAAGAGTGGGTATTTGACGGTTATATTACCATTTTTACCAAACTCAATATCGGTCAATATTTTTTGAATAGTATTATCATTACTGTTGTATCAACTGCCATTAGTGTAATCATTGTGGCGATGTCGGCTTATGTATCAGCCAGATTGGAGTTTAAAGGTAAGGGGCTGGTTACCGCAATGTTTGCCACAACACTCTTTATTCCATCCATTTCAATCAGTTTTCCGATTTATCGGCTGCTGGGCGATCTGAATCTCAAAGATACGAGAATCGGAGTTATTTTTATTTATTCGGGATTGGGAATTGCGGTTACTTATTTCATCATTCGGAGTTATTTTTTGAGTATTCCGAAGGAAATGGAAGAGGCGGCAAGGATGGATGGCTGCGGTTATACAGGAACCTTTTTTAGGATTATCGTTCCGATTGCGAGACCGGGGCTGGCAACAGCGGCAATCATGGTATTTTTAAATAACTGGAATGAGTTCTATTTTGCATCTCTGTTATTGAAGAGCAAGGAAAAAATGACGATTCCGGCGCTTTTGGGACAGTTTACAACAGCCTATTCAAAGAATCTGAATGGAATGTTTTCTGCAATTATTGTAGCAGTTGTACCGACGATCATCATTTTCTGTCTGTTGTCAGAGACGTTTGTAAAATCACTGACTGCAGGGGCGGTAAAGGGATAAAGAAAGAGAGGATAAAGTATGGGATATCAGGAATATATGGAAGAACGAGCGAAAAGAACCGAGTGGTTTCTGGATGCAAGATTCGGAATGTTTATTCATTGGGGATTGTATGCGATTCCGGGAAGAGGAGAATGGATCCAGAGCTATGAAGAGACTTCGAAAAAGGATTATGAAACTTATTTTGAAGAATGGAATCCGGACCGGTATGACCCGAAGGAGTGGGCAAGAATTGCGAAGCAGGCAGGCATGAAGTATGCAGTGCTTACAACAAAACATCACGAAGGATTCTGTCTCTTTGACAGTGCATATACAGAATTTAAGAGTACCAATACACCTTGCGGAAGAGATTTGGTCAGAGAATTTGTGGATGCATTTCGCGCAGAAGGAATTCGGGTGGGATTCTATTATTCGCTGCTGGACTGGCATCATGAAGATTATCCGGCGTATGGGGATATGTATCATCCGGAACGGAATAACGAGGCATTGAAGGGAAAACAGCATGATTTTAATGTATACCTGGACTATATGCACAATCAGGTAAGAGAGCTTTTGACCAACTATGGAAAGATCGATATTATCTGGTTTGACTTTTCTTATGAAGGACATTTTGGCAAGGACTGGCGTGGCGAGGAATTGATCAAGATGGTAAGAGAACTTCAGCCGGGAATCATTATCAATGGCAGACTGGAGGCAAACGGAGAAGATTACGGAACCGTAATGACAGATGAACCGAGTATTTATTCCGGCGATTTTGCATGTCCGGAGATGATTATTCCGCCATACGGACTGAAAACACCGAATGGAGTGCAGATTCCATGGGAAGCATGTTTTACCTTAAACAATAATTGGGGATATACACCAAATGATAAACACTACAAGACGGCATCACAGATTATCAAAAAACTGGTCGAGTGTACCAGTAAAAACGGAAATATGATCATCAATATTTCTCCGACTGCAAAGGGTGAGATTCCGAGACAGCAGAAAGAAATTCTGAGAGAGGTCGGAGAGTGGATGCATGAAAATTCCGAAAGTATTTACGGATGTGGTGCGTCAGGGTTTGAAAAACCGGAGTGGGGGCGTTATACTAGGAAAGGAAATAAGTTATATGCCCATGTGACAGAAGAGGTGATCGGAGCAATCGCACTTCCGGGTGTGAATGGAATGGTGGAAAAGGCAAGGCGTCTGTCTGACGGATATGAGATGCTTTTGCTGACGCCTTGGGTAGCGAAAGAATTTCCGGGCTATGCTTTTGTAAATTATGGAACACCGGAATGTTTTTCTTTTTCGGTAGAGGAAAAAACAGATACGGTGATTGAACTTACTTTAAAAAGATAAACATTGAGCAGGAAAACAGACATGAAAAAGGAAAAAGGACGATACTCGCTTAGAATGCGAATGATGATTATGAATCTGGCAATTGCATTTACTTCGATTCTGATATGTGGAGTCTTATTTGTCATGTCTGTAAGTCAGCTTTTCGGAAAATATGCGAATAAAGATGTGGATTTTATGCTGACTGAGGTGAGTGATAATTTAAAAGGAAAGATTAGTTTTCCGAGGGAAATTATCTATCGTATCCGAAGTTCGGAAATGCTTATGGAATACCTGGACGCGGACGATGAACAAGCGTCGGAACAGGAGAAACAGGCAATCCTGAACGAGCTGGAAGAAAAGGTATTTATCGAGGATGAGGCAAATTTATCCGGTGGAAATGAGCCGGTGGTAGAGGCGGTTTCTTTGATTACGGAAAAGGGAACGTTCTATACGGATTTTTATTATGCGCTTACCTATGTGGATGTGGAACATTATAATAAGATTTTCGGAAACGTTTATAAAGATTTTAAAGATGCCGGGGATCGGGATTCCTATTGTGTCATAGAGGATCAGGAGATTTATTTTATCTATGCGCTCTATAACGATGATATGTCACGATGCGGAAATGTCCTTTTTCAGTTAAATGCAGATGCAATCAAAAAGACCATGGAAGATCTGAAGATTTATACAGAATCTTTTTGGAAACTTTATCATGAGGATGAGGTGATTCTGGGAGAACTGGAAGAAGAAATGCAGAATATTTCTTTACAGGGAAGTTTTCATTACGAACCGTATACAAAAAAATACGAGGGAAAATCTTACCGACTCTATGAGAAAGAACTGGGATTGGCATTTTCGCTGGCGGTAGGAGTGCCTTCAAGTGAGGCGACAGAAATCCTTTATAATTCTTTGAGTATGTATATTTTGGGAATTGTGATCGTTTTATTGGCAGGAATTGCCGGATTTGCCTTCTTTACTTATAAGATGACACACCCAATGCAGGAAATTGCAGGAAAATTGCGTCAGGTACAAAAGGGAGATTTTGAAACAAAACTGCCGGAGTATGACAGCAATGAATTTCACGAAATCAGTGTGACGTTTAATGGAATGACCGAGTATATTCATCATCTGGTCAGTCAGGTATATGAAAAACAGCTGGTGGTCAAAGATATGAAGCTGAAGTTTTTTCAGATGCAGATGAATCCGCATTTTATGTTCAATACTTTGAATAGTATTGCACTTCAGGCAAAGATGGATGGGAATGAGGAGATTTCGAAACAGCTTTCTTCGTTTGCACAATTGATTCGTGCCAAGATTTACCGGAATGAAAATGAAAAAGTAAAAATTAAAAATGAACTGGAATATACCAAGTATTATCTGGAATTGCAGAATTTCAGATTTGGAGACCGGCTCAAATATGAGATCCATATTCAAAAGGAGGAGTTATTGGAGTATTATATTCCAAAACTTTGTATCCAGCTGGTTACCGAAAATGCGGTAGTACATGGAATTGAACCTTCTCTGAAAGATGGAACGGTGAAGGTGGAAATTTACGAGCAGGACGATTCTATTTATATCGATGTGATTGATGATGGGGTCGGTTTCTGGAAAGATGGAGAGATTTCCCTGCCGATTCAGATGGAGGATGAGAGTGAATTGCATAATCATGTCGGATTGAATAATGTAATTCATATTATTCAGTTGATGTACGGAGAAGAATACGGAATTTCTATTTATTCACTGCGGGAAAAAGGAACCAGAGTTCGGATTCATGTTCCCTTTGATGAAAATAAGTAATGTGCTGAAAGGAGGATGGGTATGACGTATCGTGTGATGCTGGCGGATGATGAACCTATTATGAGAAAAGCACTGCTGACGCTTGAGGATTGGGAGTCGATGGAATGTGAGATTGTTTATACTGCGGCGAACGGACAGGAAGTAATGGAAAATTTAGAAAAAGTAATGCCGGATATTTTGATCACAGATATAAAGATGCCGGGGAAAAACGGGATTGAACTGGCGAAATACATCTGGGAACAGAAACTTCCGATAAAAGTCATCATATTAACCGGATATGCAGATTTTGCATATGCACAGTCTGCAGTCAAGTTTAATGTGGTGGATTATGTCATTAAAGCCGGAGCCTTTGATGGTCTTCTGGAAGCAGTTGAGAAGGCGAAAGAGCGGATTCAGAAAAGAAAAGAAGAGCATAGGGAAGAGGACAATCATATTCAGATGCAGAATCTTTTGAAATCCGTATTTGATGGTTCGCTGTATGATGAAAATGAGATTGAAGAAGCATGTATCAATGCTGATTTTCTAGTTGGAAAAGTTCAGTACTACGTGATTTTATTGCGTTTTCGAGTACAGGGCGAGGAGAGAAAGCATGGTGGAAAAACCATTTATGAAAGTTTAACTAATTTTTTCTCAATGGTTTTTACAAAACAGATGTGTGGCGCTGTTGCTGTGGAACGGGATACATTTGCGTTGGTACTATCTGAAATCAATGGGAAAAAAGAACTGCAATATCAGTGTATGCAGATTATCGATATGATGGATAATTTTATGAAAATGCATTCTTATATCGGGATCAGCAGTGGGCATTTGTCTACAAAAGAATTAAAGGCTGCCTATAATGAGGCGGAAGAGGCTTTGGAATGCAGTTTTATGGATGAAGAAAGTAAAATAAATTTTTATCAGCCCAGAAATCATCAGGAAGAGGTTATGTCAGCAGATATTGAAAAAAGAGTGAAACATCTGTGCGGAGAAATAAAGAAAGGAAATGTAACTTGTGTAAAAGCAGATTTTTCAGAGCTGATCGATCGCTTTAAAGAGGAAAGATGTTCTTCGCATCTGATAAAAAATGCCGGAATTAATATACAGAACCAGTGTAGAAATATCCTTTCAGAATATGACAAGACGATATATGAGGTAACGGGAATCGAAAACAGTATTTCTAAAACAATTTATCGGTGCAGATTTTTAAAAGAATATGAAAGGATTCTTTATGATATTGTTGTAAAAACCGCAGAAAGTGTTCATATTGCTGTAAATAAAAAAGAAACGCTGATCTATGAGTGTGAGAAATTTATAGAAGAAAATTTCCATAAAAATATTTTAGTCGCGGATGTTGCCAAATATGTCGGGGCAAGTCCGAGTTATTTGAGCCGAGTATTTAAGGAGATGGTAGGAAAAACTTTAATTTCAACTATTAATGAGAAAAAAATCGAGAAGGCAAAAGAATATCTTCTACATACAGATATGAAAATTTATGAGATTGCTGAGGCTCTGGGGTTTGAAGATACAACGTATTTTTCTCATTTTTTTAAGAAATATACAAAGATGTCTCCCAAAGAGTATAAAGGAGGGACAAAGTAGTATGGAGCTTGCAGAATTTTGGAAGAAGATCGAACTGCCGGAAGAGGCAGTCAGGAAAGTGCAGGAGGTTCCGGTTTCCGAGGCAGAGTATTTACAGGGAAAGGAGCTGTTTTATCAGGAAAAAGAACAGTTTTATGAATGGATAAAAAAACAGCCGGATTACCGGCTGCGATTTCTGTATTTTTATTCCCGGCTTGGCTGTGAAGTCTACCGTGCGTATCAAGAAAGACAGATTCCAGAGCAGATCTACTGGGATACCTTTCGGGATCTTACGTATTGGTGTGAAAATTGTTATCGTGAATATGGGGAATATGGGATCAATCAATACGATTGGTTTTTTCGGCATATTGAGATGACCATTTTCCGGCTGGGCAGACTGGAATTTGAAAGACTCCCTTCAGAATGGGAGTTCGTTTCAGGAGAGAGTCGGATACAGAAAGGGGATCCGATTATTTTTATCCACATCCCGCAAGGAGAAAAGCTGGATATACAGGCTTGTAAAGCGTCTGTGGAACAGGCATATCAGTTCTGGGGAAGGGATTATGTTTATATCTGTCATTCATGGCTGCTCTATCCGGAATTGAAAAAGCTGCTAAAACCAGATTCTAATATTTTAGAATTTCAGAAATTGTTTGATGTAATAGACGTAGATTTCAAAGAGCGGGAAGCAGAGTGGAGAATTTTTGTGAAAGTTCAGGATGCGCCTGAGAAATATCCGGAGAAGACAAGTCTGCAGCGTGCCGCAAAAGCGTATTTGCAGCAGGGAGGACAGTTGGGAAATGGATTTGGTGTATGGAAAAGTATAAAAACTATTTAGATGATATCTTAAATATATACAAAAAATTATAAAAAAATGATATTAAAATTTTAAGATATATAGTATACTAAATTCGTATAAATCAAGGAAACCAGTGTGATTCTGGTACAGACTTACCCCTACTGTAAGCAGGGACGAAGAACAATTACCATTGTCGATTGCGGTGAGAAGGTGTTCGGAGGCTGAACTGCAAGTCAGGATACTTAAATATTGAAACAATTCTGTTTTGGGTGGGAAACAGAAGAAGACTCATATGTAAGTAGAAAAGGGAGGCTCTGTGAGAACAGTGTCTCTTTTTTATTACAAAGAATATCTCATTCCTATGTAATAAAAAAACCAGGGGATGCATGAACTACAGTTTCAGAAGAAAAAGGAGAACAGTATGAAAAAGAACAAAAAAACACTTATTGCAGCGATTGTCTTTGTACTCGTCATCATTGTTTTAGGCGGGATGTATTATTTCACAAAGCCGAAGACAACCGAAGGACAGAAGGATGTCACCCTTGTTGTTGTAAACAAAGCAGGAGAAGAGACTACATATAAGGTAAATACTGATGCGGAATACTTGATTGAAGTTATGGAGGATGCAAAAGAACAGGGACTTACTTATGACGGCGAAGACGGCGATTATGGAATGATGATCAACACAGTGAACGGAGAAGAGGCAGTATTTGCCAATGACGGCGCATACTGGGGATTTTCAGTGAATGGTAATTATTGCGAATACGGTGTGTCAGAACAACCTGTAGCGGATGGTGATGAATTTGAAATCAAATACACCATTGACGAATAAGAAATCAAAACAGGTATTTGCTGTTAAAGATATTGTAATCTGCGGTCTGTTTGCAGCCGTGCTGCTTGTAACGCAGGTTGCACTTGCAGTTTTGCCGAATATTGAGTTGGTTTCCCTACTTATTATTGTATATACCCTTGTATTTGGAAAAAAGACAATTCCTATTATATACATTTTTGCGCTGCTGGAAGGATTGCTGTATGGATTTGGAATCTGGTGGGTCATGTATCTATATGTATGGACAATTTTGTATTTTATTGTACGTCTGTTCCGTCAAAGTGAAAGCTCTTTGTTCTGGGGCGTAGTCGGAGGATTTTTTGGACTGAGCTATGGAATATTATGTTCGATTCCATATGTCGTTGCCGGTGGCATAGGTGCAGGACTGGCATGGTGGATACGAGGCATTCCCTATGATTTGATCCATGGAGCAGGTAATTTTGTTGTTATTATTATTTTATTCAAACCAATATACAGGGCATTAAAAAAAGTATATCAGAGTATGTGAAACTCCTGATTTTCAAAGGAAATGGGGAGCGGAAAAATTTGTTAAAAAAAGAATAAAAATTTCCGAAAAAGTGCTTGCAAAATGATTCATTATATGATATTATTTAATTCGCTGTTGAGGGTAACAGCGAGTTAAATTATCATAAGGCTCCATGGTCAAGCGGTTAAGACATCGCCCTTTCACGGCGGTAACACGGGTTCGATTCCCGTTGGAGTCATTTTTACAAGTGTAAAGCATATAATTAGATATGGCGCGATAGCCAAGTGGTAAGGCACGGGTCTGCAACACCCTTATCACCGGTTCAAATCCGGTTCGCGCCTCTGACAAAACCTCGGAAATTGATTTTTCGGGGTTTTTTGTTGTAAACTGAAAAGTGAAAATGTTCTTGACAGAATCCCTTCTATACAGTTATAATTGAAAAAGTCATATTACGATAAGAAAGGATACAGTTTTCATGGATAACGCGGACCCAGACGGGGAAACGAATTTTCTGGATAACATTGCGAATATAAAAACAAGAGACATAGCCTGTTGAGAAATCCTTGACGGGTTATGTCTTTTTGTGTTTTTTTGCATGGAGAACACAGAAAAGAGAAGAATGATACAATTTGTATGGTATGAGCATTGATACGAGAAAAAGGAGAGAGTTATTTTGAGTTCTATACCCAGACAGTTATTGGTACAGGTAGTTTTGATATTTCTGAACGCATTTTTTGCGGCATCAGAAATAGCAGTCGTTTCGCTGAACAGTGCGAAGCTGAGGAAGATGGAGGAAGAAGGGGATAAAAAGGCGGGAAGGCTGCTGAAGCTGGTGGAAGAGCCGAATGCGTTTTTATCGACGATACAGGTCGGCATCACACTGGCAGGATTTTTGGGAAGTGCGTTTGCGGCAGACAGTTTTTCAGGGTATTTGGTAGACTGGATTTATGAGGACCTTGGATTTACGGTGATCAGCCCTGCCGTGCTCGATGCGCTTGCAGTTATTGTGATAACGATTATTTTGTCATATTTCACGCTCATCTTCGGCGAGCTTGTTCCTAAGCGGATCGCGATGCAGAAACCTATGGAAGTGGCAAGATTTACAAGCGGTGTTGTAGGCGGGCTGGCAGTTGTGATGCGTCCGGTCATCTGGTTTTTATCAAAATCGACAAACCTGATGCTGCGTCTTCTTCATATGAAAACGGAGTCAGAAGAGGAAGCTGTAACGGAAGAAGAAATCCGCATGATGGTAGATTTGGGCGGAGAGAAAGGAACAATAGATCAGGAAGAGCAGGAATGGATTCAGAATGTGTTCCGGTTTGATGATATTTCAGTGCGCGATGCGATGACGCGCGAGCCTGATGTGGTAGCATTTTCGATTGATGAGACGGATGAGGAGATATTAAAAACGATTCGTGAAAGCGGTTTGTCCCGATATCCGGTCTACGATGAGGATATCAATGATATTGTCGGGATTTTAAATGCAAGGGATTATCTGTTGGATAGAAGAAGTGACAGCCCGGAAGGATTGAAGGGACTTTTAAGAAAGCCTTATTTTGTCCCTGATACCATCCATGCGGACGACTTGTTCCGCGACATGCAGAAAGGAAAGGTGCATATCGCGATAGTCATCGATGAATATGGTCAGACGGCGGGCGTGATAACGATGGAAGACCTGCTTGAGGAAATCGTCGGGAATATTTATGATGAATTTGACCCTACGGAGCCTCCGGAAATCGTACAGCTGGAAGAGAATCTCTGGCGGATATCGGGCGGCGCTTATATTGAAGATATCGCGGAGGCGCTGGATATCGAGCTGCCGGAGGATATGGATTATGATACGCTGGGCGGTATGATATTCAGCTGCCTGCGGACGATTCCTGCAGACGGGAGCGAGTTCGACGTTGAGGTAAACGGGCTGCAGATACATGTGGAGAAGCTGGAGGACCAGCGGGTAGATACTGCTCTTGTGAAAAAGATAATCGTTGAAAAAGACGAGCAGGAGGAAGAAGAAAAGGAAAGCCGCAGGGGCTGGTGGGAAAAAGAGAAAGACGAGAAAAAGTAAGATAGCAGAAGATAATTTTGTGAGAGAAGCGTAGAATCGCCGTCATCCGAAAAACGGGTGGCGGCGATTTTTTCTAAAAATTATATTTTCCAGTCAGTGAATGATGATATTTCCTCTGTTAACAGCTGAATCTTCTGTTTCTGTTTCAGCCTCTGTACTCAGTGCGGAGCTGAGGGTCACAGAGAATTCGCGTTCTTCATAGGTATTTGCATGACCGGGAGTTTTTACGGTAACGGTGACGGTTTCGCCGGCTGCGTAATATTGAAGCATATCTTTTAATTCCTGAATATCGGAAACGGTTTTGCCATCAAATTTGGTAATGACATCTCCGGCTTTGATGCCTGCTGTCTGTGCGCTGCCGTTTTCTGTAACCTCTGCAACGTATACTCCGGAAGGGATTCCGTATGCATTTGTTACGGTGGCGTCAACGGTGAGCCCGGAAATGCCGAGGGCCGATTGCTGATCAGAGGAAACCTTGCTGCGGGTTGTTTCATTCATCAGCGTTTCGATGATATCGGAAACCCTTGATACGGGAATCGCATATCCCATGCCTTCTACTTCGGTGCTGGCAAGCTTTGCGGAGTTGATGCCGATGACTTCGCCGTTCATGTTGACGAGGGCTCCGCCGGAGTTTCCGGGGTTGATAGCAGCGTCTGTCTGGATATAAGACGGAACGTTTTCAGCATTTTTTGTAACAGCGGTGCTGATAGTACGGTTTGTAGCGCTCACAATGCCTGTGGTAACAGACTGGCCGTAGCCTAAGGCGTTGCCGATAGCGACAACCTGTTCGCCGACCTTAAGAGTATCGGAATCCCCGATGGTCGCGACTTTTATCTGTCCCATGGTACTTTCAGAAATGCCGGATAACGGAATTGCGATTACCGCCAGATCGTTATCAGGATCGGTTCCCTTTAAATTTGCTTCGCAGACAGAGTTATCAATAAAGCTTGCGGAAAGGGTGTCGGCGTTTTGGACGACATGGTAGTTTGTCACGATGAGAAGCTCACTGTCGTTTTTACCAATGATGATGCCGGAGCCGACGCTTTCGCTTTCAACCTGTTGGCTGTGTCCTCCATATCCGAACATGCTGAAATAGTTTTGCACTTCCTGAACGGATTTGTTCGTAATGGAAACGATGGAGGGCATGACGGAGGAGGCAACGGAAGAAACATCGAGAGCTCCGGAAGCTGTCTGACTATTGGGAGAGCTGGAAGCCTTCAGCAGGGAGCTTGCCTGCTGGGGATTGTCAGTCTGATTCGCCGAGGTATCAGGCATATTTACGGCTTTGGCAGCGGAGGGGGTATAGCCTGCGGCGTAGTTGACAGCAAGAAAAGTTCCTGAAGCGATGCCGCCGAATAAAGCGGCGCTCAGTGCGATGGCCCCGGCCTTTTTGGCGATGCGGGCGGCGTTCCCCTTTTTCTTTTTAGGAGGGCGCGGCTGGGGCAGCGGGCTGCCGGACGGGATATCCTGATATTGATAGGTTTGTTGTTCGTTGTTGATATTCTGATTTTCGTATTCGTACATGAAAATTCACTCCTTTTGCTATTTGAAAGCTTATTGCGTTTTTTTTGTTTCTATGCTTTGCAGTATAAGGGGAAATTGTGTTGGAACTGTTGAAAAGCTGTGATGAATCTGCGATAAAATTGCGAAAAAAGTGTGAAATCCCGGACAGACAGGGATTTCCTTAAAGGTATGCATATTTTGATGTATATACAGTACAATTGGGAATATTTATGCATAAAATCTTTAAAAAAGTGAATAATATGTGAAAATTTATACTTGATTTTTAAAAAATATATGGTATTATAAGTATAGTCAATACGAGATATCCGATGAAAGCAATATCGAATATTTATGCAGTGAGAAGAGGCCCTGCAGACAGGACCTTTCATGAGGAGGAAAAAGAGATGAAAATGAAAAAATTACTGACAGCGGCAATGGCGGCAGCCATGGTATTTTCTTTGACAGCGTGCGGTTCTGAGGCTCCGGCAGAGAGCACCGTGGCAGTGGAAAGTACAGTAGCAGCTGAGAGCAGCGCAGCAGCAGAGATGGAAGCGGAAAGTACCGCGGCAGCAGAAACAGAAGCCGGTACAGAGGCGGCAGCATTTGATCTTGCAGGCAAGAAGATAGGCGTTCAGCTGGGAACGACAGGCGACCAGCTGGCTACCGATTATGAGAAGAACGACGGCGCGACCGTAGAGCGTTACAACAAGGGCGCGGATGCTATTCAGGCGCTCAAGCAGGGCAAGATAGACTGCGTAGTCATCGATTACAATCCGGCAAAAGCTTTTGTAGAGAAGAATGATGACCTGCAGCTTTTGGATGAGGAGCTTTCTTCTGAAGAATACGCAATGTGCGTAAATAAGGATAACGGCGACCTGACGGCAAAGATAAATGAGGCGCTGGCTCAGCTTGAGGCAGACGGCGTTCTGGATTCCATTATTTCCAACTATATCGGCGATGAGGCAGGCCAGCATCCTTATACTTCTCCCGAAGGCGTTGACCGTTCCAACGGCACTCTGGTAATGGCGACCAACGCGACCTTTGAGCCTTATGAATATTATGAGAATCAGGAAGTTGTTGGTATCGACCCTGATATTGCACAGGCTGTATGTGATGTTTTAGGCTATGAGTTAAAGGTTGAAGATATGGAATTTGACGCGATCGTAAACGCAGTTGTTTCCGGTAAAGCAGATTTTGGTGTGGCAGGGATGACTGTAACGGAAGAGCGTAAGCTGAGCGTTGATTTTACTGATACCTATGCGACTGCAAGCCAGGTCGTTATCGTAAAAAAATAAGAGAAGATTAGAAAGCATATAGAAAATGGAAGATTTTAAAGCAAGGTTTATTGCCAATTTCATAACGGACGAGCGGTGGAGATATTTTACAGAAGGCTTGGGAACAACATACATCGTATCGTTTTTTGCGGTGATAGTGGGCGTCGTTATCGGCGTCCTCATCGCAGTGGTGCGCTCTTCGGCGGATAAGCTGGAGCGTCCTCCGCTTGTCGTAAAAATTTTAAATGCGGTGTGTAAGCTGTATCTGACGGTTATCCGAGGGACTCCTGCGATGATACAGCTTTTGATCATGTATTACATCGTATTCGGTTCAGTGGATGTGAGCAAGCGTCTTGTCGCTATTTTGACATTTGGTATTAACTCCGGTGCATATGTTGCGGAGATTTTCCGCTCCGGTATCATGTCGGTGGATCAGGGACAGTTTGAAGCGGGAAGAAGTCTGGGGCTGACTTATGTGCAGACGATGTGGCATATTATTATCCCGCAGGCGTTAAAGAACGTGCTCCCGGCTCTTGGAAACGAGTTTATCACGCTGTTAAAGGAGACGTCTATCTGTGGCTATATTGCGCTGACAGATGTGACGCACGGTGCGAATACGGTACGCAGCCAGACGTACGATCCGTATATGCCGCTGTTTGCAGCAGCGCTTATCTATCTGGTAAGTGTGAGCTTTTTATCCGCGCTGATGGAAAGACTGGAAAGGAGACTGCGTGTCAATGAGCGGTGAGGTATTATTTGAGATTAAACAGCTCTGCAAATCTTTCGGGAAGGTGCAGGTTTTAGATCATATTGACGCGACAATCCGTAAGGGAGAGGTAGTGGCTATCATCGGTCCATCCGGTTCCGGAAAGTCCACTTTTCTGCGTTCCCTGAATCTTCTGGAAATGCCGACGAGCGGGGAAATCTTTTTTGAGGGAAAAGCGATCACTGATCCAAAGAGCGATATCAACGTGTATCGCCAGAAAATCGGCATGGTATTCCAGCATTTCAATCTGTTTGCGAATAAGACGATTTTGGATAATATGACGCTGGCGCCGATTAAGGTGCTGAAAAAGTCCAAAGAAGAAGCGGAAAAAGAGGCGATGGAGCTTCTTGCCCGCGTGGGACTTGCAGAAAAGGCGAACGCTTATCCGGCGCAGCTTTCCGGCGGTCAGAAGCAGAGGATAGCAATCGTGCGTTCTCTGTGCATGCATCCTGATGTAATGCTTTTTGACGAGCCTACGAGCGCGCTCGATCCGGAAATGGTAGGCGAAGTTCTTTCTGTTATGCGTGACCTGGCTCATGAGGGAATGACGATGGTAGTTGTGACGCATGAGATGGGATTTGCCCGTGAGGTTGCGAGCCGCGTACTTTTTGTGGATGAAGGAAAGATAAAGGAAGAGAATACACCGGAGGAATTTTTCGATCATCCGAAAAATGAAAGGTTGAAGGAATTTTTATCTAAGGTGATATAACAGAGTATTGAAAAAGCCGTGTCAGCTTGATGCTGATACGGCTTTTTTATTCGATAGGAAAGATTATTTCCTATCGAATAAAAAACACGATTATGCGCACTCGCGCGCGGCGAAATTATCGCTGACGCGATCGCGCTCGGCGCGGGTGTGCGCCAAGGCGCACACTTTTTCAAACTCCTGAGCGGGGGAAGACAGCTTATTTTAAGGTATCACTGTTGTTGAGGACGAGGGTGCTGTATAAAAAGAGCACGTCGCTGTTTGTGAAGTCCACGAATTTTGTCAGATAAGCAGGCTGGATATATCTGATATCGGCCAGTATAACGCGGGAATAGTCTTCGATGAAAAGAGGAGCGATACTGGAACCGAAGGAATCGCGGAACAGGACGAGCTGACGGTCAGAAACTGCGTTGGGGTTGTCGATCGTTATGAGCGACAGTGAGCCGGAGAGAAAAAGTTCATAGGGGTCTTTCCCTGATGCCCGGTCAGTATCATAGACAGGGATTTCTCTGCTGTTTTGCCAGTCATAAACACGACAGCCTTCCAGGGTGTCGCTTGTCAGATAGATAAGGGGCTCTGACTTGAGGGGAAGGGCGGATTGACCCGTGTATACGCCGGAGAAGGTCTCAGTGGCAGTGACAGGGCGATAGTCGGGCGCGGTCGCTGGCGTCTGGCTGGGAGACATCTTAGAAAGGAGACGCTTCGCCACATCGGTTATCTTTTCCTGACGCCAGTGGGTATCGGTTTTGTAGTAGTCCTCTTTTTCTAAAAGGTCGGAAACGGGGATATACTGCGCGAAATCCATAAGCCTTGCCATTTCCTGTTCAAACAGGGCGTAGTCCATGGAAAGATGTCCGCTTTCTTCTGCCAGATAACAGTTTTTATCGGGGATAACAGAGAAAAAGATGCGGTTCGTTTCATCAAGGCAGGTATCGTATACATAACGGAAACGGGATGCGGCGCGCTCAAGGGATGCCTGGTTCATCGGGTATTCCATTGCGGCGGCATATCCATCGGATTCGTAAATGCCGTTGTTGTCTTTTTTGAGGAAAAGCTTTGTAGCAGAAAGGGCTTTGAGCGTGCGGAACCGGTCGCGCAGCGGAAAAGTATCCTGCGAATAGCTTTCAAAGCCGCTCATAAAGCGTCCATTTGCGACTGTTTTCACAGAAAATTCGGGCATTGAAGCGAGCGGTCTGCGTTCGGAATCCGAATAGGTCTTTTTGGGCAGAAAAACGCAGGCAAGGAAGGCTGCCGCAAAAAATGTGCCGAACAGGGCGCAGGTGATGATGTTTTTTCGTTTATTATCCATATCTGTCTCTCCGTTTAAAATCTGAAATATAAAAATGGATTAAAGGAGCCGTCTACGAGGTATCCGGTCATGACAAGCAGGAGAGCCATGAGCAAAACGGGTTCCGCGATAGTGACGATACGCGCTGTTTTGGGGCGGGAGGAAGCTTTCAGGGCAAGGCTCTTTATCAGAGGCGTAGCGCCGATGGCAGCAGCGCCAAGGACGACGCCGAAGCTTCTCATATAATAGAGAGTTTCCCCGGAAATAAGAGGGAGTGCGCCTGCACCGAAAAGACCGCCGATATCGGAGACTGCCTGCGCCATATCCTGTGCGTTAAAGATAACAAAGCTGATCGTTACAAAAAACAGCACATAAATATGGGAGAAGAGCCGGCATTTTTTCAGAGGCTTTAAAATCCAGAGCTTTTCTGCGATGAGAAGGGCTGCGAACAAAAGCCCCCAGACGGCAAAGTTCCATGCCGCACCGTGCCAGAAACCCGTTAACGCCCAGACGATAAGGATGTTGAGGATTTGGCGCGCCGGCCCTTTGCGGTTGCCTCCCAAAGGAATATAGACGTAATCGCGGAACCATGTGCCGAGCGACATGTGCCAGCGACGCCAGAATTCGGTGATGCTGGCTGAAATATAGGGATAGTTGAAATTTTCAAGGAAATCGAAGCCGAGTATTTTGCCGAGCCCGATGGCCATGTCGCTGTAGCCCGAGAAGTCAAAGTAAATCTGGAGGGCAAAGGCGGCGGCATAGAGCCAGTAAAAGAGCACGGATTTTTCATCGGAGGCGCGGAATACGGCGCAGAATTCCCCGAGCTGGTTGGCAAGGAGGATTTTTTTGGAAAGGCCGAGGATAAATCGCCGGATACCATTGGCAGCGGCAGAAACTGAAAAAGAGCGTTCTTCAAGCTGCGCCGCGATATCGGAGTAGCGCACGATGGGCCCGGCGATGAGCTGAGGGAACATGGAAATATACGCCGCCAGACGGATATAGCTTTTCTGCGCGGGGACGCCTCTGTAAACGTCGATGGTGTAGCTGATTATCTGGAATGTATAAAAACTGATGCCGATAGGAAGCGCTATCTTCAACAGAGGGGTGCTCTGTCCTGTAACGGCATTGAAGCTTTCGATAAAAAAGTCGGTATATTTAAAATAGAGCAGAAAGGACAGACTGACCGCAACGGAAAGGATGCAGACCGCCTTTGCGGCGGGAGTAGTCCGAAACCGCTCGATAAGAAGGCCGAACAGATAGCTGAGAAAAACGGAGACGAGCATGAGGAGCACATATTTGGGTTCTCCCCAGCCGTAAAAAATAAGGCTTGCCAGTAAGAGCACCGTATTTTTCCATTTTTTAGGGGCAAAAAAGTACAGCGCCAGAACAGGCGGCAAAAAGTAGTAAAGAAATGGGATACTGGAAAAAAGCATGATGACAGTTCCTTTCAGAGCAGGCTTCCGAAGAAAGCATCTCTGAGTCAGCTCCGGAACCGGAAGGCTGCGTCAGCGATTCAATCTTGCGAAAGCCTGAAAGAATTGAGTATTATTCGGTGATAGGGGTTTCGAGGATGACCTCAGAGCCGCTGACTGCGGAAAGAGCAGTCGTCTTGAAATTCTCTATCAGCTCGGCATTGCCATAGGCGGTGATAATGTAATCGTCTGCAGAAAGGATGACAAGCGTGTCGGGCATGCCGCAGATCCACTGCTTTGCAAGAACAGTTTCCTTTACTGCCTCGGCGAAGGCGTCTGCGTCAGCGCCGTCGATCAGATGATAAGCCGCGCCGGTAAAGGTATTGGCATTCATCATATGAATCATGGAAGCCGCACCGTCGATGTTGGCAGCCTGTGAGGAAGGAAATCCAAGAGAAGATTCCAGTTCTTCAACATTTGTGATATCAAAAGCGCCGGGCGCATCCATTACAAGATTTGCGGAATCGCCGCCGCCGATGGGGAATTTCTGATCTTCTGCAAAGGAAGTATAGATAGAGTTAAGCAAATCTGCTTCAGGGGAAGAAATGGATTCGGAGGAATCCGTGCCGGTCTCTCCTGTAGCAGTTTCTGTTTCAGAAAGGCTTTCCGTAACGGTTTCTTCAGGAGCTGCTGTCTCGGAAGCAATCTCGCTTTCAACGGAGGATTCGGTATTGGCAGCAGTCGAGCCCTGGGTGGAAGAACCGCCGCAGGCAGTAAGGGATGCGGTCATGGATGCCGCAAGAAGCAGTACGATAAGTTTTTTCATAATGATGTTCTCCTTGATTATTATGATAATGAGCGGCGGCAGGAATACTGTATCTGCCGCCTGTGCCTATTATAACGTATTTTGGAATGAGAAGGTTGCATTCGGGTAAAACTTTTTTAAAAAGATTTTTATCTATAAAGTGAAGCCGGATGAAGGCGTAGAGATCAGATAGTCTATTAATAAAAGAAAGGAATCAGGATGAGAAAGACAATTTTAGTATGGGCAGTTGTGTTATGTTTTATGTTATCGTTGGGAGGCTGCGGGAAAAAAGAGAGTGAGTATACGAACATGGCAGATCAGACTTCAGAAAATGAAGTTTTGAAAGAACTGGAAAGCTGCGGCATAACACAGGAGCAGACGGAAAGGGTCAAAAAGTGGATAACAGATTTTAATGCGACTGTACAAAATTTTTCCTTTCCGGAAGGGTTTGGGAAGCTTCCGGAGGAAGGGGTGGATTACAGCGGGGTGATGCTGGATGATTCAGCGGAAGCATATTCCTATTTGCAGTGGCTTAATTGCCGTCTTACTGCTTTTTTTCTGCTGAAAGACCAGATCAGCACGGCGGGAACAGGAAACGATGCGGATGTATGGCTGATGTTTGATGTGGAAGCAATTGATACCGTTCCGGAATATCAGATGAGCGAGGAGGAACGGACGGATTTTGTAACGCTTTATAATCAGGTGTCTGTAGAGGATGCAGATACGCTGGAGGACCAGAAGGAACGGATTGAGGAGGCGTGGGAAAAGAGAGCGGTGGAAATAACAGGCGATAAGCTTTCTCTGATTTGTGTTTATCTGCATTCGCCCGAGGATAAGGTGCGGTTTGTCGGTCATACAGGAATACTGGCGGAGACAAAGAACGGGCTTTTATTTGTAGAAAAGTATGGACCGATGGCACCCTTTCAGGCAACAAGATTTCAAAGCAGGGATGAGTTGAAGGAATATTTGCTGGCGAGAAAGGATCTGTATGGCGATGCAACGGAGCTTGCACCAATCGTGACGGAAAATGGAGAGGTAATGGAATAAATATAGGATGAGAGAACAACGTGTCAGAAAATGCTCTGACACGTTGTTCTTTGTTGCGCAACTAAAAATAAAAAAATTATTAAATTCAAACAGATATCCCGAATAATATTAAGTGAAAATGCGAATTGAAAGTAAAAACGAACAAATATATAATGATATTAACACAAAAAACGTGATAAATATACAAAACGGAACGGGGAAAGATTGCGCAAAATGAGCAACAGAAAGTGAGGAGGAAAAATATATGAAGAAACCAAAAAGCGGGACAGTGCAGAAAAGCAAATATAAAACACCTTTCTGGAAAACAGTACGGAAAAACTGGATGCTTCTTTTTATGCTGCTGCCGGCGCTTCTTTATGTCATCGTCTTTTCTTATATTCCGATGAGCGGACTTGTACTGGCTTTTAAACGTTATCAATATGCCGGAGGCATCTACGGATCGCCGTGGGTCGGGCTGGATAATTTTAAGGCGCTTATGGTTGCCGGGAAGCTGGGGCAAGTAACGCGGAACACGCTACTGTACAATATTGCTTTTATTTTTCTGGGCGTGGTCTTTGAAATGGGAAGCGCGATTTTACTGAACGAGTTGTTTTCCAAATGCTTTAAAAAGATAGCACAGTCGCTGATGTTTTTGCCTTATTTTATCAGTTGGGTAGTGGCCGGGGCGATCATGTACAATATTTTCAATTATGAAAAGGGTGTGTTCAACAGTATTTTGAATATGCTGGGTGCGCAGCCGTTTGACCTGTATAATTCACCAGGAGCTTGGCCGGTGATCTTGATTTTTTTAAAGCTGTGGAAGCAGACAGGGTATGGCTCAGTCGTATATCTTGCCGCGATTACAGGACTGGATCAGGAAATGTTTGAGGCGGCATCGATCGATGGAGCGAATGCATGGCAGAAAATCAGGTATATCACGATTCCGGTATTGAGACCGACGATGATGATTCTGGTGCTGATGGGAATTGGAAATATTTTCAGAGGTGACTTTGGACTTTTCTATCAAACTGTAAAGAGCAGCGCGATCCTGCAGCCGGTAACGGATGTAATTGATACTTATGTATTCCAGCTTTTGATCACAAACAGTGATATCGGCGTATCGGCGGCAGCCGGGTTGTATCAGTCCCTTTTGTGTTTTGCCACCATTACAATTTGTAACAGGCTGGTAAAGCGGGCAAATCCGGATTATGCATTGTATTAAGGAAGCAGAGAGGAGAGTATGATTATGGTGGCTCAGAAACAACAGCACCACCGAAGACGTGGCGTGGATGTAGTCGTGGTGAATGTAGTCGGTTACGCTCTGATTGGATTGTTTGCATTGGCCTGTGTGATACCATTTTATTTGATTATTATTGCATCATTTACATCTGACAGTACGCTGATCAGGGAAGGGTATCCCCTTTTCCTGAAGGAACTTAGTCTGGAAAGCTATCATTTGTGTTTGAAAAACCCGACGGCGATCCTGAGGTCTTATGCGACAACGATCGGTGTGACGTTAGTAGGAACGTTGATGGCTGTATTGATTGCAACGATGACAGGTTATGTGCTTTCCCGACAGGATTTTGTGTGGAGAAATAAATTTTCTTTTTTCTTTTTCTTCACGACGCTTTTTTCGGGGGGACTGGTTCCATGGTATATGATGTGCGTTCGTTATTTGAATTTTAAGAATAATTATCTGGGAATTTTGCTTCCGCTCATGTTTTCTGTTTGGAACATGATTATTGCAAAGTCATTTATGGCGGGGATTCCAAGTGCAATCAGTGAATCGGCAAAAATAGACGGGGCGAATGACTTTGTAATTTTTGTGAGATTGATTCTACCGTTGAGTAAGCCGCTGCTGGCAACGTTGAGCCTGTTCTCAGCCTTGGCATATTGGAATGATTGGTATAACTGTATGTTGTATGTGACGGATGAAAATATGTTTACATTGCAGTATTATTTGCAGAGAATGTTGGGAAGCGCGGAGGCGATGCGGATCGTGGCAGAAAAATCCGGTCTGCCATTGACGTCTGTTCCGCTGGAAAGTATGAAGATGGCGATGACGGTAATTGCAACGGGTCCGATCGTGCTTCTGTATCCTTTTGTACAGAGATATTTTGTGAAGGGTCTGACGATTGGTGCAGTTAAGGGATGAGGAAAAAGGCGGATTTGTTTTCTGCTGAGAGATTATTTTTAAAGAGAGGAAAAGGACATGATGAAGAAAAGGGTATTGGCGCTGACGCTCGCAATGTGTATGGGAACATCCCTGCTGGCAGGTTGTGGAGGAGGAAAAGAGGATACCGGTGCGGCACCGCAGAAAGAAGAGGGCGCTTCTGCAGAATCTGAGGTTGTTTCTGCAATGGAAGAGCTGCCTGAAGCGATTGGGGAAGGCGAGATTGTTGCAGTGCCGGAAATGTATCCAAATACGGATATGAGCGATCCGTATACGGTAAATATGTATCTGATCGGAGATAAGCCTAATGATTGGGATTCCGTTCTGGAAAAGGTGAATACGTATCTGGAACCTTTTAATACGGATTTGGCAGTAACCTTTATGAGTTGGAGTGATTATCAGACCATGTATTCTCTCGTACTGGCGGGAGGAGAACAGGTGGATCTGATTTTCACGGCTCCGTGGTGCTATATGTATACAGAAGCAGCAAAGGGGTCTTTCTATGAACTGACAGATGAATTTATTGCGGATTATATGCCGCTGTCAAAAAAGTATCAGGCAGAAGAGAGCTGGGATGAGACGACCATCGCTGGACAAACGGTTGCTGTTCCGTCTAATGTTGCTGCCCCGATGGGAAAGATCGTGGCGATTCGTCAGGATTTGGCAGATAAGTACGGAATCGGGCAGTTGGATACCTGGGAGGATTACAAAAACTTCATGCTTACGATTGCGGAAAAGGAAACGCCGCAAAGTGGTATCTATGCACTGGCAGCTGCCGGGGATAATAATGAGCTGTGGGATGTGTATCGGCAGCAGACAGATACGTTTCTTGCCTTAGACAGCGGTTATCTTGATATGATGTATGAGTATCAGGATGGTATTCCGGAGAAGGAGCAGATCAAGATGGCTTATGAATCGGATGCTTTCCGGAATTATGCAAAGGATATGAAGGAAATGGCAGATGCTGGTTGCTGGAGCAGAAGTGCGCTGACCAATACGGTAACGGATGATGATGCTTTTGGGAATCTGCAGGGCGCATCTATTGCGTGGAACGGTTCTGTATTTACCTATATGGAGCAGGCGGAAAAAACAGAGGGTATATCCTGTATGGCATATGATTTGACCAAGGACCATCTGGTGGGGGCGGAGGCTTACTCCAATAATGATATGGCGATTGCAGCCGGTTCAGGAAATCCGGAGCGTGCGGCAATGGTGCTTGATCTGATTAAGTTTGATACGTATTTGAACCGGTTGCTCATCCTGGGCGAACAGGACGTTCATTACAGCATAGACGATCAGAATGCTTATACAGAGCTGGAAAAGGCGGTAGATTATTCAGCATTTGCGATTTCGGCATCCTGGGCGATTAAAAATGGAGAGCTGGAGGAAGCGGGAATCCCTGAGCGGGAAAAAGCCATTACGGATGCATGGCAGGAGCGTGTCGTAATGAATCCGACGATCACCTTTGTGTTTGATGATGTTAATGTGACATCTTATGTATCTGCAGTCAATACAGTTCTGACAGATTATGTTCCGATGCTGGAGCTTGGACTGGTGGATGATGTAGACCAGACGCTGGATGAGATGATCCAGAAATGCTATGATGCAGGATTGCAGAATATCTATGATGAATTTTATGCGCAGTATGACGCATGGAAAGCGACTCGTTAAAAGAGACTTGTCGGAAGCTGGAACGCAGTATAGAACGAAAAAGATGAAATATCAAAAGGGCCGGCCTTTGGGCCGACCCTTTTAAGAAAGCGATTCAGGAGGGAAAAACCGATGACAGTTGAAGAAATGGCAAAGCAGCTGGGGGTTTCTAAAAGCACGGTTTCCAGAGCACTTTCCGGGAAGGGGAGGCTCAGTGAGGAAACGAGGGAGCGGATTCGTACTTTTGCACGGGCAGTCGGAGGGTGGAAGGAAAGCGGAATCGCGCCATTACAGAAGGCAACCGGGAATATTGCGGTTGTGATCCCGACGGACGCCTACAGCAACAGTATTCCATTTTTTCAGGAATGTCTTCTGGGTGTCAGCGAGGCGGCAATGCTGGCAGGCTATCAGGCAATGCTTACGATTGGTTCTGTAAATGACTGCTCTGCAGTAGCGGCGCTGGCAGAAAAAAGCAAGGTGGACGGAGTAGTCCTGTTGCGCAGCGTGGATGGGGACCGGACATTAAAATATCTGATAGAAACCGGTTTTCCTACAGGGCTTGCGGGATGCTGTGAGCATGAAGAGGTAATCCAGGTGGATACGGACAATCGGGCGGCGGCAGAGAAAATGCTATCCCTGCTGATTGGTCAGGGATATCGGCGGTTTGCAATGGTGCTGGGTGAAATGGTTTATTATGTAAATAGAAGCCGGAGTCAGGGTTGTTATGCCGCGATGGAAAAACTTGGGTTGAACCATGATATGATGGCATTTTATCCTAACTTTACAAATATGGAACTGATGGACAGTATCATTGACGATATGATGGCAAAACGGACAGAGTGCGTGATCTGTGGAGATGATGTGATCTGTACACAGCTGATGTCTCGACTGCAGGCAGAGGGATATCGGATTCCGCACGATATCTCTATTGTATCGCTGTATAATAGCGATACACTGGAGTGTTTTTCGCCAGCGGTGACAGCGGTAAACATTTCTGCCCGTAAAGTAGGATATACGCTTGGAAAGCAGCTGATCGCAAAGCTTCAGGGAGAAGAGTATGTTCAGAAAACAACGCTTGGATTTGAATTGCTTTTACGCAAATCGATCGGAAAAATGTATGAGGTATGAGTATGTATCTGACAGGAAAAAATGTACGGAAAAAAGAAAATTTTAACAAGGACTGGTTTTTTATACATGAAAAAGATGACAGGGAGAAGGGGGAACGTCCGATGACGTTGCCCCATGACTGGAGTCTGGAATATCCGTTTGATGAAAAGGCGCCTACATGTGGCTCGGGCGGATATGTTATAGCAGGAAAAGGAACCTATCATAAATCCTTCTGCATTTCTCCGGGAGAGGAGGGACGACATATTTTCCTTCAATTTGACGGAGCCTACATGTTGACAAGGGTATGGATAAACGGTATTTATGCGGGAAAACATGTGTATGGATATACGCCGTTTGAATGGGATATTACGGAGCTTTTGAAAAAAGACGGAAGTGAAAATATAGTGGAGGTAGAGGTTGACAATTCTGCGCAGCCCAGTTCCAGATGGTATTCAGGCTCCGGTATTACAAGAGATGTATGGCTTTGCAGCGTTAATCCCGTACATATTCCGTTTGGCGGTGTGTGGCTCAGAGAAAAAAATGTTACCGAAAAACAGGCGCTTTTGACTGCTGAAACACGGGTTAGGATTCCGGACGGACAGAAAGGGAAGGTGTATGTGGAAACAGAGCTGGTCGATCCCGAGGGTGTAAGTTGTTTTCGGGAAAAGTCGGGGGTTCAGTGTGCGGAATCGGGAGCGGAGGAGATAGAGCTTGTATTTTGCCAGGATTTTACTGTTGAAGAACCCTACCTGTGGGATACAGAGAATCCATGGCTGTATCGGACCGTTACAAGGGTTTACCTTGAGGACAGGCTGCAGGACGAACAGGAGAATGTGATCGGATTTCGGAGTGCAGTATTTGACAGCAGCTGCGGATTTTTGCTGAACGGGGTTCGCACAAAAATAAACGGCGTATGTGTACATCATGACGGAGGTTGTGCGGGAGCGGCGGTTCATCCCAGAATATGGGAAAGACGTTTGGAAAAATTAAAAAAAATGGGAGTAAATGCAGTGAGGATGTCCCATAATCCTCCGGATCCTGCTCTTTTGGATTTGTGTGACAGGATGGGATTTCTTGTGATGGACGAAGCGTTTGACGAGTGGAGGATTTTGAAAGGAAAAGAGCTCGGCAGTAATACACATGAAAGCAGAGGGTATTCGGAATGGTTTGACCAGTGTCATGAGGCCGATATTCGGTCGATGCTGCTGCGGGACAGGAATCATCCGAGCATTGTAATCTGGAGTATTGGAAATGAAGTCCCAGATCAGACTGTGGAAGAGGGGAGAGTGACGGCACGCAGACTGAAGGCAATCTGCAGGGAGTTGGATGGCAGCAGACCGGTGACACAGGCAAATGATCAGATATGTGCGGAGCCGAGAGCCGCGCGAGAGGATTTTCTGGAAGAATTGGATGTGGTTGGATATAATTATGTGAATCGCTGGAGAACGCGGGCGGAAACCATGTATGACGACGACAGGAGGGCACATCCGGAATGGTGCATGATAGGCACGGAAAACAGCAGCCCAGGAGGGGTGCGTGGGCATTATCAGATGACGGTGGATGAAAAAGCGGGGTGGTGGACGCATCCTTATTATGCGGCTCCGGTAGAAGTAGGGAGGGTTCTTCGGTTTACCATGACGCACGATTATGTGGCAGGGGATTTTATGTGGACAGGGGTAGACTATCTGGGAGAAGCTCACTGGCCTGCAAGATCATCATCAGCCGGAGTTTTGGATACTTGCGGTTATGAAAAGGACAGCTACTATTTTTACAAGAGCATCTGGAACAGGGAAGAGCCGATGGTGCATCTTCTGCCGCATTGGAATCTTGCGCTGGAGCCGGGAAGTATCGTACAGGTGCTTGGATATACCAACTGTGATTTTGCGGAGCTTATATTGAATGGAAAATCATACGGGAAAAAGGCGTATTCTTACCCGGCATACGGAATGACGCAGAGATATGGACATTATGACCGCGAACCTAGAGCAGTAAATACGGATAATCTGTTTTTGAGCTGGGATGTTCCGTATGAGCCGGGGTGTATCGAGCTGGTCGGTTATCGTGACGGAAGAGAAATAGCGAGGGATACGATATATACTGCTGGAGCGCCTGCGGCAGTCCGGCTTGCGGTATATGGAAACGGACTTGCAGCTGACGGAATGGATGTGTGCCAGGTTGAGGCAGAGCTGGTGGATGAAAAAGGGAATTTTTGTCCGCTGGGAGACTGCGAGCTTTTCTTTACGGCGAAAGGGAGCGGGAGCGTAGTGGGAGTGGATAACGGAAATCCTACCAGCCATGAAAGTATGAAGGCAGATCATATCCATGCGTTTGCGGGACGGGCATATGCGGTAGTAAAATCTGTGGGAAAAGCGGGAGAATGTGTGGTCAGCGTAAGCTCGGCAGGATTGACAGGAGAGACGGTGAGCGTCAGATTCGGGTGAGAGAGAATCTGGCAGAAAAGGAAAATGGAAATGACGATATCAAATAGGATCATGGCAACCGGAGATGGGAGAAAACCGGCGCTTTTGCCGATGGAGGGGCGAGATGCGGCGGGCAACTTGTATCAGGTGGATAATATCGGTTTTTTAAAAAACGGGAAGCGTTTTTTTCCTATTATGGGAGAATTTCACTATTCCAGATGGGAGAGAGAGAACTGGGAGTCTGAACTTTTGAAAATGAAGGCAGGAGGATTGCAGATCGTAGCTACTTATGTGTTCTGGATCCATCATGAAGAAAAGAAGGGGGAATGGGATTTCAGCGGCCGCAGAGATCTGCGGGCATTTCTGGAGACATGTCAGCGTTGTGGAATGCAGGTGTGGCTTCGGATTGGTCCTTGGGCGCACGGAGAGTGCAGGAACGGAGGATTTCCGGATTGGCTTGTTGAGGAATGCGGCGATAGGATTAGAAGCAATGATTCACTTTATCTGAAGGAAGTAGCGCGTTTTTATCATGAAATTGGCGTGCGGGTCCGCGGGATGATGGTTAAGGATGGCGGACCGGTGTTGGGTATTCAGCTGGAAAATGAATACGGACATTGCGGAGGCGGACCAGCTACTCTTAAAGAATGCCAGGAGTATTTGTTGATGTTGAAAAGAATGGCGCTGGAGGAGGGAATGGAGGTTCCCTATTATACTTCAACCGGATGGGGCGGCGGTGTAGTAGTGGATGGTGAAACGCTGCCGGTGCTGGGCGGATATGTCGATGCGCCGTGGGCTGGACATGTGCAGGAAATGCCGGCCAGCGCCAATTTTCTGTTTGGCTCTTATAAGCAGGATGAAAATATTGGATCTGATCTGAAACGGGAAGAGAGCAGAAGATTTACTTTTGATCCGGGGAAAAATCCGTATCTGACCGCTGAGTTGGGCGGTGGGATGCAGGTGACGTCGCATCGGAGAATTTATCCGTGGCCGGAGGATATTCTGGCGCAGACAGTGTGCATGCTGGGCGGAGGGGCAAATCTGCTGGGGTATTATATGTATCACGGAGGAATCAATCCAGACGGTAAATATACTACCTTGCAGGAATCGAGAGCTACCGGATATTCAAATGATCTCCCGGTAAAAAGCTATGATTTTGAAACATGTATCCGACAATCCGGGGAGATCAATACAAGCTTTGGAAAGCTGAAACGGCTTCATTTGCTGCTGAATTCTTTTGGAGAGGAACTGGCTTGTACATTGCCGTATTTTCCGGAAAAGCAGCCGGATTCTCCGGAAGATATGGAGACGCTGAGAGTCGCAGCGCGGCTTGATAAAAAAATGGGACTCGGGTTTTTATTTGTCAACAATCACCAGAGGAAGCGGATGATGGTTTCGCATGAAGAAGAAACAGTTATCGTGGAAATGGGGGAGGAAGGCGGAACGGTAATACTGGAGCATCTTGCGGTGCAGGACGGGGAATGTCAGATTCTGCCGTTTCGCTTTGGCAAGGGCGGATCGTGTAAGACAAGAGTGTTGCCGAAGCGTACTAATGCCTCTTTGTTGTGTAGAATTGGAAAAAGAATCTTTTTTTATTCCGATATGGAGCATCCCTTCTTTGAATGGGAGGGAGAACCGGGGAATTTTGTGGTTTTGACTGGAGAAGAGGCAGATAGGGCATTTCTGATAGGAAACCGCCTTTATCTGACACAGCGCCCGGATAGCTGTCTGATAGAAAAAGACGGAGGGATATATCTGATTTCTAAGGCGGAGCAGGAAACTCTGGTTGTTTATGGAGAAACGGGAAATGCAGAAACGATATGCGTTCGGAACTGTCCGGTTTTGTGTCCGGTATCTGCAGAGCTGCTGCGGGAGGAAACGGAAAGCTGCGGCGCTGTGGCCTGGAAGGAGTACCTGATCAGGGTGGAATGGGAAAAAACAGGACCTAGGCGGGAGACTGTTTTACAGCAGATTTATTTAAAGACGGACTATGCAGGTGACCGGGCAGAGGTATATATAAACGGACGGCTGGTGGACGACTGGTTTACGACCGGAGAGCAGTGGCACATGGCGCTGAAACGCTTTGGGTGGCCGAATGAACTGGTGCTGCGTATTTATCCATCGGACAGACCGCTACCAAACCCCTATGGGAATCAGGTGTATTATGATCTTCCGGTAAAGGAAGGATGCAGTCTTTTTTCAGTGGAAACGGAAGCTGAATATTGTACGAAAGTCGGATAGAAAACGGAAGGAGGCGGAGTGTATGGAACGGAATCTGATACTGGGGGCGGATTTGGGATGGGTTTCCCAGCTGGAAGCGGAAGGATATACATGGATGGATCATGATGGAAGGCCGACAGATCCAATCGAGGCAGCAAAAAAGCTGGGAGCGAATGCGGTTCGGCTGCGTGTGTTTGTCAATCCGCCAAAAGAAGGCTATTGGATGAAAAAGGATGGGACAGTCTGTATGCTGGGATTTTGCGATGCAGACAGTGTGCGGAGAATGGCGGAACGGGTTATGCGCAGCGGAATGAAGCTGATGCTGGATTTTCACTATAGCGATCATTTTGCAGATCCGATGTATCAGGATATTCCGGAAGCATGGAGTCAGGCGGATGTAACTGCTCTGGCACATCATGTTTATGATCATACGAGTCAAGTGCTGAGTCTTTTGAAGGAGGATGGAGTTTCTGTAGAGTGGGTTCAGGTTGGAAACGAGATCAATCCGGGAATTTTGCTGCCATATGGGAGTATGAAGGAACATCCGGATACGCTTGTCCATTTTTTGAATGAGGGATATCGGGCGGTAAAAGAGTCTTATCCGCAATGCCAGGTCATTACGCATTTATCAGCTGTACAGATGAAGCGGTATCTGATTCCTTTTCTGGATACGTTTTTTGCAAGAGGAGGGAAAACGGATATTCTCGGATTTTCTTATTATCCTTATTGGTTTTCTGTAGAAAGCAATCAAGAGGAGCTGGCGGAATGCCTTAGGGAATATGCAATAAGATATGGCAAACCTGTGATGGTGGTAGAAACTGGCGGTGAAGATCGTGAGGAAGAAAAAACCTCGGGGGTGATCCGGGATGCAGTCGAAGCAATTTTGGCGGTGCCAGAGCAAAAAGGGCTAGGTGTTTTTTACTGGGAGCCGGAGGTGGCGCGGGAGGCTGTGCCGGATCAGTATCCTTTAGGAGCGGCAAGGATTATCGGTAATAAAAAGCTGGCTTATACGAACGCATTAAAGGTATATGGAGCGTATAGGAAAAGAAAAGAGTAAAATCTTGTTCGGAAATGTCTGGAAAATTTGACTTACACCGCGAAATGGGGTACGCTTGAAACCGGATTAAATTCGGAAGGCGGTGCAGTCATGAAAAAAAGATATCACGGGCAGATGTCGGAGTCCTTTGCGGTCGGGATTCTGCTGTCCTTATGCGGCGGGTTTCAGGATGCCTATACCTACATGGGTCGGGATAAGGTTTTTGCCAATGCACAGACAGGAAATATTGTTCTTTTGGGAAACCATATGGCGCAGGGGGAGTGGATGCTGTGTATACGGTATGCGATTCCGATCATTGCATTTGCGGCAGGCATTTTTCTGGCGCAGAAGATCAGATATCGCTGTGTTGGACAGGATCGTGTACTGCACTGGAGACAGCTTGTGGTGAGTCTGGAAATGCTTGTATTGTTTATCGTTGGATTTTGGCCGGAGGGAATGAGTCTGCCGGCTAATGCGCTTGTATCCTTTTCCTGTGCACTGCAGGTGGACAGTTTTAAAAAGATACAGGGAAATGCGATGGCAACAACGATGTGCATCGGCAATCTTCGAAGCGCAACAGATCTTCTGTGTGCTTATACGGAGACGAAAGATAAAAAACTGCGGAAAAAGAGTATGCAGTATTACTTCTTTATTGCTGTATTTGCTGCGGGGGCTGCGCTGGGAGGAATTGCAACACGCAGGATCGGTGTACGTGCAGTGTGGATTTGCTGCGTTCTGCTTCTGCTTAGCTTTGTGATCATGTTTATTCAGGAAGAAGAGAGCATAGATGCCGGAAATACATGAAAAAACGATATGAATACAAAAATTCCGATATTTGTCCGTTCCTTTCGGTTTGCTACAATAGGTCTGAGGGAAGGAAAACGGAGGAACGGATATGGAGTATACGGCAAAAAGGGCGCCTTCCGAATGGAGGGCGCTGTTTTGTTCAGAGCAGTTTGAAACGGAATTTTTTTATGGAGGCGATGATCTGGGAGCGGTATATTTGCCGGAAAAGACAGGATTTGCCCTCTGGGCGCCGACGGCGGAGGCAGTGAGCCTGAGGCTTTATAAAAAAGGAAGTGCAGTGGAGGGGGCAGAAAAGCCCTTTGAGACCATCGAAATGCATAAGGGAGAAAAAGGAGTCTGGCGCGCGGAAAAGACGGGGGACCTGGACAGCGTTTACTATACGTTCCTGGTGACGGCGGACGGGCAGCAGCGGGAGACGGCAGACCCGTATGCGAAAGCGGCGGGGGTAAACGGACGCCGGAGCATGGTGGTCGATTTACAAAAAGCTGCGCCGCAGGGATGGGAAAGCGAGCGGACGGCGCTCGACGAAAAACTGCGGGAGGAAGCGCGCGGGAACAGGACGGGCAGCACAGCTCCCGTGATATGGGAAGTCCATGTGAAGGATTTTTCCTATGACGAAAGGTGCGGCGTCCCGGAGGGATACCGCGGAAAATACAAGGCGTTTACCTGTGAAAATACCGGGCTGGACGGCAATCCGGAAAAACCGACGTGTGTGGAATGGCTGAAGTGGCTGGGGGTGACGCACGTCCAGATACTGCCGATGTACGATTACGGTTCGGTGGACGAAGCGGGAGAGGACGGACAGTTCAACTGGGGGTATGACCCGGTCAATTATAATGTGCCTGAAGGTTCCTATTCCACGGATGCGTTTCACGGTGCGGTGCGTATAAAGGAGTGCCGGGAAATGATACAGGCGCTGCACCGGGCGGGCATACGGGTCGTCATGGATGTGGTATTTAACCATACTTATGATACGGACAGCTGTTTCCAGAGGACAGTCCCCTATTATTTTTACAGGCAGAATGAGGACGGGAGCTGGTCGGACGGCTCTGCCTGCGGCAACGACACAGCCAGTGAGCGGAGGATGTACCGCAAATATATCGTGGATTCGGTGTGCTTTTGGGCGAAGGAATACCATGTGGACGGTTTCCGGTTCGACCTGATGGGACTGCACGATGTGGAAACGATGAATCTCATCCGGAGGGCTCTGGATGAGCTGCCGGGCGGCAGGGACATCATGATGTACGGAGAGCCGTGGGCAGCAGGCGCGACCGCGATGCAGCCGGGAAATGTGCAGGCGGTCAAGGCAAATGCAGAGCTTTTGGATACGAGGATAGGATTTTTTAACGATGACATTCGCGACAGTATCAAGGGCAGCGTCTTTTTTCCGAAAAAAGCCGGATTTGTGAATGGAAAGCCGGGGATGGAGGATAAGATACGTTCCTCTGTATTGGGATGGTGTGATAAAAAAGGCGGCTATGCGCTTTCGTCGCCGCTGCAGTCAGTCTCCTATGTATCGGCGCATGACAACTATACTCTCTGGGATAAGCTTGTGTATACGCAAAGGGATATCGACCTGACAGAGGGCGATATCGGAGAGATGGAGTGCTCTGCAGAAAACCTGTTTTTTACCGCACGGGAGGAAAGGCTTCTGTCGCAGAACCGGCTGGCGGCGGGCATTTATTTTACCTGTCTCGGGACTGTATTTTTGCAGGCGGGAGAAGAAGGTGCGCGCACGAAACGGGGAGAGGGCAACAGCTATAATCTTTCGCCGCGTTTAAACCGTATCGATTGGGGAAGGATGTATGAAAACCGGGAACTGGCAGAGTTTTACCGGGGGCTTATCCTCCTGCGGAAAAACTTTGCCGGCTGGCAGGAAAGCGGGCTTTCGGTAATGGAGCGCATTCATTTTCCCGGGACGCCGGAGGGGACTGCAGCATTTGAATTTGGGGATGAGGAAGGTTCTTTGTTTGTAATCTACAACGCATCCGATATTCCGCAGAAAATTTTGCTCCCGGAGGGTAAGTGGCAGTTGCTTACGGACGGGAGACGGTTTAAAATAGAAGAAAAAGGTCGGGAACTGGAAGCCCTCGGAGAACGGGAGGGCAGCGTTTGGGCGGAGGAGATATCCGTCACGATATTAAGAAGATAAAGGGAGAGCATTATGAGAGCAAGCGGTATTTTACTTCCGGTGTTCAGCCTGCCGTCAAAGCACGGAATCGGCTGTTTTTCAAAGGAAGCGTATCAGTGGGTTGATTTTTTGAAGAAAGCGGGACAGAGATACTGGCAGATATTGCCGTTGGGACCGACGAGCTACGGGGATTCGCCGTACCAGTCTTTTTCGACATATGCGGGAAATCCGTATTTTATCGATTTGGAAATGCTGGTAAAACAGAAGCTTTTGACGCGTAAGGAAGTCAATGCATGCGACCTGGGGGACGACCCGCAGGATATCGATTACGGAAAGCAGTATGAAAACAGAATGCCTTTGTTGAAAAAAGCATATCGCAGGAGTTTGAAAACGGAGGATGCGGATTTTATTGCCTTTCGGCAGGAGAACGGCTGGTGGCTGGAAGATTACAGCCTGTTTATGGCGGTAAAGGATATTTTTGGAGGAGCAAGCTGGGACGAGTGGGCGGAGGATATACGCTGCCGCTGGGACAACGCGATGTATTATTACCGGGAGAACTATGCAGAGGAGATAGGGTTTTACGCATGGCTGCAGTACTTATTTTTCCGGGAATGGAAGGCATTAAAGTCATATGCAAATGAAAAAGGCGTGGAGATAATCGGCGATATTCCTATCTATGTGGCGTATGACAGCGCGGATGTCTGGGCGCATCCGGAGCTGTTCCAGCTGGATGAGGAGAGAAAGCCCGCGGCGGTCGCAGGATGCCCGCCGGACGGATTTTCGGCAGACGGACAGCTTTGGGGCAATCCGCTGTATAAATGGGAATATCACAGAAATACCGGATACGACTGGTGGGTAAAGCGGATAGAGAGATGCTTTACGCTTTATGACGTAGTGCGTATCGACCATTTCAGGGGCTTTGACGAATACTATTCTATCCCGGCGGGCGATAAGACCGCGGTAAACGGACATTGGGAGAAAGGGCCCGGAATTGAGCTGTTCAATGTGATAAAAGAACGTCTGGGTGAGCGCAACATCATAGCGGAGGATTTGGGCTACATGACCGATAGTGTGCGTAAGCTTGTCAAGGACAGCGGCTATCCGAATATGAAGGTGCTGGAATTTGCTTTTGATTCGCGGGATTCCAGCGGCAAGGGAGATTATCTGCCCCATAATTATGAGCCGAACTGCGTCGCTTATACGGGAACGCATGACAATGAGACGATACTGGGATGGCTTTCCAGCATCAAAAAATCGGAAAAAAATATGATACGCGCTTACCTGAACCGTCCTGATGAGAGCGATGAGGGGCTGGCATCCGAGCTGGTGCGCGCAGCGGTCTCTTCTGTGGCACAGACATGTATCATTCCGCTGCAGGATTACCTGCTTTTGGATAATCGCGCGAGGATAAATTTCCCGTCTACCCTCGGCACAAACTGGCGCTGGAGGATGACGGGTGAGGAGCTGACAAAGGAGCTGGCGGCATCGGTCAAAAAGCTGTGCCAGATGTATGGCAGAGTGTGAGGCGCAGGAAATAGAGCGCGCTGCAGGAGAAGCTGCAGTGCGGAATCAAAGCTGTGGTGAAAAAGCAGTTTTAGGAGGATGCAGGGATGGAATTTGGGAGACTGTGTTCCTGGGAACAGCAGGGCAACCGTATCGAGTTTACATTTGAAAATGGGAGCGGGCGGCTGGAGGTAGTTACCGACCGTATTCTGAACATATTTTCCGGGAGAGTGAGCAATGAGCATCGTTCCAAAGCGATAGAAGGCGAAAAGGCGGTGGAGACACGTTTTTCGGCTTCAGAGGAAAACGGTGTTGTGACGGTTTCCACCGACTGTGTGACGGCGAAGGTCTGCGATGGATTTTTCGTGGATTTTTATAAGGCGGACGGCACTGTGCTGTGCCGTGACCGGCGGGAAGCGCGGAAGGTACGGGCTGGCCTGAGTGATGAGCTGAAAGCGTTAAAGGAAGCGGAAGGGCACAGCGTCGAAGAAGAGGGCGCAGGAGCGGTCGAGGTCGTTAAGTGCATGGAGGGCGGCGAGGCTTTCTACGGGCTGGGCGACAAGACCGGATTTATGAATAAGCGCGGCTATGAATATGTGATGTGGAATACGGACGATCCGTCTCCGCAGATGGATAATTTTAAATCGCTGTATAAGTCCATCCCGTTTTTCATTACGCTGAGAGATGATGCAGTATTCGGGCTTTTTTATGATAACTCCTACCGTTCCTGTTTCGATATGGGAAAGGAATCGGATGATTATTACTGGTATGGCGCGGCGGACGGCAATCTGGACTATTATCTGATAGCGGGCGACAGCATGGCGGAGGTGGTCAGCGGATACACTTACCTGACCGGAACGGCTCCACTGCCGCAGAAGTGGACGCTGGGGTATCAGCAGTGCCGCTGGAGCTATATGTCGGAAGCAGAGGTACGCGACGTGGCGGGAAATATGCGCAGATGCGGTATCCCGTGCGATGCGATACATCTGGACATCGACTATATGGACCGGTATAAGGTGTTTACATGGACGCCGGATAAGGAGCGTTATCCCAATCCGGAAAAACTGATTTCAGACCTGTCGGAGGATGGAATCAAGATAGTGACTATCATTGACCCGGGCGTAAAGGTCGAGGAGGGTTATTCCGTTTACGATGAGGGCGTGGAGAACGATTATTTTGCCAAAACGCCGGAGGGAGATATCTACGTCAATGAGGTATGGCCCGGAGATGCCGTTTACCCGGATTTCGGCAAAGAAGAGGTGCGCGGCTGGTGGGGAAGAAACCAGCAGTTTCTGATAGATAAGGGCGTGCGTGGAGTATGGAACGATATGAACGAGCCGGCAAGTTTTCGCGGACAGCTTCCGTCGGACGTGGTATTTACCGATGAGGATGAGGTGAGCGACCATGCGCGGATGCACAACCTGTACGGTCACAATATGGCGAAGGCAACCTATGAGGGATTAAAAGAGCGCGACGGGCGCAGACCTTTTGTGATAACGAGAGCATGCTATGCGGGCACGCAGAAATACAGCACCGCATGGACAGGAGATAACCACAGTATCTGGGCTCATCTGCAGATGGTGATACCGCAGCTGTGCAACATGGGACTGAGCGGAATGCCGTTTGTCGGGACAGATGTGGGCGGCTTTGGGTCAGACTGTACGAAGGAGCTTTTATGCCGCTGGGTGGAGGCAGGATGCTTTTCGCCGCTGTTTCGGAATCATTCCGCGATGGGGACGCGCTACCAGGAGCCATGGCAGTTTGATGAGGAGACGGTGCGTATCTATCGGAAAGCGGTTGAGCTGCGCTATCACCTGATACCGTATTATTATGATCTTTTCTGGAAAGAGGAAAAGACCGGGCTGCCTGTTATGCGTCCGCTTGTGCTTCATTATGAAAAGGATGAGACTGCGCGGGAATGCAATACGGAATTTCTGGTGGGTGAAAATCTGCTTGCAGCTCCGGTTGTAGTTCAGGGTGACCGTAAAAAGCTTGTCTATCTGCCAGCAGGCGAGTGGTACGATTACTGGACGGGCGAGCGTCTGGAAAGCGTGGATGGCAAGTGGATCGTGCGGGATGCGCCGCTGGATACCTGCCCCCTGTATGTGAAGGCGGGAACTGTCCTTCCCGTATGGCCAAAGCAGAACTTTGTGGGAGAGAAGGACACCGACAGCGTGCTGATGCTGGAAATTTATCCCGGAGAAGGAAGCTGGGAGCATTTTCAGGATGACGGGGAAAGCTTTGACTACAGGGACGGGGTGTATAACCAGTATCATTGTGAGTTAAAGGACAGGACGCTGACCGTGACACGTGTGCATGATGGGTATGAAAAGAAATATGAGAAGGTACTCGTAACATGCATGGGACAGAGCGTGGAAGGGGTATTTGATGAAGCTGGAGAATGTGAAGTAAGGATATAATCTGAAAAAGAGCCGGAGGATGACCGCATTGCGGGATATCTTCCGGCTCTTTGGAGAGGATGAAAAATAAAAAGAACCTTGAATTTTCAAGGTTCTTTTGCAATCAAGAAGAGCGACAGACGGGGCTCGAACCCGCGACCTCCACCTTGGCAAGGTGGCGTACTACCAACTGTACTACTGTCGCATTTGTTTGTTGCTGTATGTCTCAGCGACGAATATTATAATAGCATAGGATAAAAAGAATTGCAAGTGTTTTTTTGAAAAAAATGAAAAATAATAAAAATGGGTTTTAGGATGCAGGGATAAATTTGACTTTGCCTGCCCGATGCAATAAGATAAAGACACAATTAATTATAAAAAAGAAAGATAATTGAAAAAAGAGCGAAAATTTCCAAAGCGGCTGCCGGCGGAATGGATGAAGAAAGGAAAAGAAGGATGATAGAAGCGGTTGTTTTTGATATGGACGGAGTGCTGTTTGATACAGAGCGTATCAGCTGCGAATGTTGTTTTCAGACGGCGAAGGAGATGGGGCTGAAAATGACGGAGGAAGCGGTATATGGAAGCTGCGGCCGCAATCAGGAGGCGGTTCGGGCGCATGTGATAGCGTCTATGGAGCCGTGGTATCCAAACGGAAGTTTCCCCTATGATGAGTATTGGAACGAGGTAAATAAACGCTTTTTTGCAAGGCTGGACGAGGAGCTTCCGCTGATGAAGGGTGTAACAGAGCTTCTTGATTTTTTGAAGACATCCGGCAAAAAGCTGGCGGTAGCGTCGTCCACCCGGCTGGAGCAGGTGAAGAAAAACCTGGGCAGGAACGGGCTGGACGGATACTTTGATGTGGTGATAGGCGGCGATATGGTTAAGGCAAGCAAGCCCGCACCGGATATTTATCTGGAAGCGTGCCGGAGGCTTTCTGTAAAACCCGAAAATGCTGCGGGCATCGAGGATTCGTTTAACGGGATACGCTCGGTAGCCGCTGCGGGGATGCTGGCTGTCATGATACCGGATATGGTACAGCCTGACGAGGAGATTAAAAAAGTATATGACCGGTGTTTTGAATCGCTGGAAGAACTGAAGGATTTCTGGGAGGCTGAAGGAATCTGAAGTGTAAAGACGCGAATAAAGCCGCGAATAAAGCCGGAGGTATGGCGTATAGATTGTTCGGATACGGCATAAACTGATATACAGCATATCAGTTTATGCCGCTTTTTAAAGCGGTCAGAAGAAATGGAGGTATCACAATGATTGCTGATAAAACGTATCCGTTTACGCTTCCCGAACTGCCCTACGCGTATGATGCGCTGGAGCCTTACATTGATGAAGAGACGATGCACTATCATCATGATAAGCATTTTAAGACCTATGTGGATAATCTGAACAAGGCGCTGGAACCTTATCCGGAATATCATTCCTGGACGCTGGAGGAGCTTCTTTTGCGTCTGGCGGAGCTGCCGAAGGAGTTAAAGGATGCTGTCCGCGACAACGGGGGCGGCGTTTATAACCACGACATGTATTTTGATATCATGGCGCCTGCAGGTCAGAGCGTTTCCACCGCGGTTGCAGAGGCCTTTGGCGGCGTGGAAAATTTCAAAAAAACAATGAAGGAAGCGGCGCTGAGCCGATTTGGGTCGGGGTTTGCGTGGCTGGCAAAGGACGCGGACGGCTGTCTGCAGATCATCGCGCTGGCGAACCAGGATAATCCGCTGTCGCAGGGGCTTACTCCGGTCATGCTTTTGGATGTATGGGAGCACGCCTACTATTTGAAATACAAAAATCTGCGTGCGGACTATATCGACCAGTGGTTTCATGTGGTAAACTGGAACGCTGTCGCAGAGAAGCTCAGATAAATATTCCTATTGCAAAATCTGCCCGAATGCCAGCGCGATAAGGATAGCTCCGGACAGCCATGATACCGGGAAACGCAGCCGCGCTGCAGTCAGGTTGCCGAGGAAAAAGCCTCCAAAGACTGCGCCTGCACCAATGATAAGGGAAGCGAAAAAGACTGCGGCAGGTTTGGCGCTGCCAAGCGCTGCTCCGAACCCGGCAGCAGCGCCGTCAAGCGACAGGGCTGTGGCGAGCGAAAGCGCTTCTTTCGGAGAAATACTTCTGGAATCATCGGCATCCGCATTTTCCGGGTCGGCATAGACAGAGAGGACAAAGCGGAAATTCAAGGCGCTGAAAGAAATATTTCTAAAAAAGCTGTCGTGTCTGCGAAGAAACGCTTTTGCAGCTTCGTCCAGCAGATGAAGACTCCCCATGGAAAAGAGCAGGAGAAAGCAGATTGCCCGGCTAAAGGACGGCGGAATCCATGGCTGGAGAAGCGAGCCAAAGAACATGGAAAGTCCTAAAACGGCGCTGGTGACGAGGTCGATGATGAGTCCGGAAAAAAAGGGCAGGCGGTATTTTCCGCTGCCGTAGGCGAAGCATGCCGCAAAGGTATCGAGAGAAAGAGAAAGCGCGAACATTGCGGCACAAAGGAGCGAGAGTATTGTATTCATAGGAGTCTTGGCTTTGCTTTTTGGTTTATTATATGAAGATATGAAAAAGGCTGTGAAAATGGTTTATCATTTTCACAGCCTTTTTAAAAGCGGAGAAGGAGGGATTTGAACCCTCGCGCCTGTTACAGCCTACCGGTGTTCGAAGCCGGACCCTTCAGCCACTTGGGTACTTCTCCAGCATGCAGCAGAATGATTTCTGCAACATCTCTATTCTAGCTGAAAAGTATTCAATATGCAAGCACAAATTTCAGTTTATCAGTTCAGCCACAGCGGCTATTCTTCTTCTGCTACAGGAAGTGAGAAGATAAATTCCGTGCCGACGCCCTCGGTGCTGATGACGTTGATATTTTCATTGTGCGCCTGAATGATTTCCTTTGTGATGGCAAGCCCCAGACCTGTGCCCTTTTTGTCCTTTCCGCGGGAAAGGTCGGTTTTATAAAAGCGGTCAAAAATGAGGCGCAGGCTGTCCTTTGGAATCCCGATTCCCCGGTCTTTGACAGAAACAAAAACTTTGCCGTGTTTTTCGGTCGTTTCAATCTTGATAGCGGATTCCGGGTGGGAAAATTTGATGGCGTTGTCGAGCAGGTTGTAAAGCACCTGCTCAATCTTGCTTTTATCCGCAAAAACAGGCATTTGTTCGCCTGTCAGGACAAGCTCGATGCCGATATGCTTCTGCTGGCATGTGCCTTCGAAGGATGCGGCAGTGGAACGTATGACTTTATTCAGATCAAAAGCGGTTTTTTCCAGTACCATACCCTTCATGTTGAGATTGTTCAGCGTCAGGAGGCTGTTCGTCAGCTTTGTAAGGCGTTCCGTTTCATTTAAAACGATACGCAGATATTTTTCATGCAGTTCCGGCGGGATAGTTCCGTCCAGCATCGCTTCCAGATAGCCTTTGATGGAAGTGAGCGGGGAGCGGAAGTCGTGGGAGACGTTGGCGATGAATTTTTTCTGGTTGTCTTCACTTCGTGCTATCTCGCTTGCCATATAAGAAAGGGAGGCTGCGAGATAACCGATTTCATCTTCACTGTCCACGGAAAACTCATAGTGCAGATTTCCTGCGGCATATTGTTCTGTTGCCGCAGTTATCTTACGGAGCGGCAGATAGACCATCTCTGTAAAAAAGATGAGGATGATCAAGGAAAGCAGGAAAAAGATGACGAGCAGGATATAGGAAATATTCAGCAGGCTTTCGCTGGACGCCCGTATTACAGACATGGGCGTATGTATGACCACATAGCCGCGCACGGTAAAGTTTGACGTTATAGGCGAAAAAACGCTGAGGATATCTTCGTTAAAGCAGCCGAAAAAATCTCCGACCGTATAAAAGGATCCGGCTGTGACAGTAGGGTCGAAGTTTTCCACAACGGTTTCATGCTCCACATCCAAAGGCGCATCGGTCGTCATGATGATGCGCCCGGACGGGTTGATTATCCATATCTGCGAGGAAAGATAGGCGCTCAGAGCGTCCAGCTGTCCTTTGACTGTTTCAAGGGATACGCTGCTGTTGTAAAGGTCGGAGGCATAGGTGTCTGCGATAAGAGTGGCTTCTTTATAGAGGGAATCCGCTCTTTCACGCTTCAAATGCTCCAGAGTCATGCTGGAGACAAAGGTAGCGACGACGAGAAAGCCGAAAAAACCGAAGATAAGATAGCCGAGCACAAATTTCAGATAAAGGGTCTTACGCATTACCGCACCTCGAATTTATAACCGATGCCCCAGATGGTCGCTATCTTCCAGTTGGCGTGGTCTTTAATCTTTTCGCGCAGACGTTTGATATGTACGTCTACGGTGCGGGTATCGCCGATATACTCGTAGCCCCATATCTGGTCCAGAAGCTGTTCTCTGGAAAAAACGTGGTTCGGGGACGAAGCGAGGAAGTAAAGAAGTTCCAGCTCCTTCGGCGGCATCTCAACGGTCCTGCCCATATAAACGACGGAGTAGTTCGTCTTGTTGACGGTCAGGTCCGCGTATTCCACACATTCGACAGCGGGTTTTGCGGGAGCTGCCGTGACAGGCTTATAACGGCGCAGGACTGCCTTTACCCGTGCGACGAGTTCCTTGGCGTCAAAGGGTTTTTCCATATAATCGTCGGCGCCAAGCTCGAGCCCGAGCACTTTGTCAAAGATTTCGCCCTTTGCCGAAAGCATGATGATAGGAACGGCAGAGCGGCTTCGTACCTCCCGGCATACCTGATAGCCGTCGATGCCCGGCAGCATCAGGTCAAGGAGGATGAGGTTCGGAGCAAATGTATCGACCGCGCGGAGAGCGGATTCGCCGTCGCCGACTATCATCGTTTCAAAGCATTCTTTTGTAAGATATAAGGATATCAGTTCGGCGATGTTGGCATCGTCATCCACGATCAGGATTTTTTGTTTGGTTACCATATGATTCTCCATTCCAGTTTATTTAAATACTACGATCGTTACGCCGGCATCGCCTTCACCATATTCGCCCTGACGAAATGACTTTACATATTTGACGCGGCGCAGATGCTGCTGGACTGCGTTACGGAGCGCACCGGTGCCTTTTCCGTGTACGACGCGGACACTTTCCAGGTGTGCCAGATAAGCGTCGTCCAGATATTTATCCAGAGCGGCGAGAGCTTCGTCCACGGTCTTGCCAAGGAGGTTTATCTCGGGAGAGATGGAAAAGGATTTGGACATGCGTATCTTGCCGCTGCCGGTTTTCAGCAGGTTGGGCGCCGTAATGGTGGCTTCCTCGATACGCACCAAATCTTTGATATTGGTGGAGGTACGCAGGATACCGCACTGTACGAACAGATTACCCTTTGCGTCGGGCAGACTGCTGACAGTTCCTTTTAATCCCATTGAAACGACGCGCACGGCGTCGCCTTTTTTGAGCTGCTCCGGCTTTAAGGAAGGAGCCTTGGGTTCTTTTTTGGCGGAAACGGAAAGCTTGCTGTTCTTATCGTCAATATTGCCGCGCAGCTTCTGTCTTGTCTTTTCCAGTTCCTTCATGGAAGCGCCGGGCCCGGCCTTCTGGAAGACGCGTATCGTTTCGTCAGCCACATTTTTGGCATCCTGTAAAATATCGCGGGCTTTTTCGTTCGCTTCCCTGAGGATGCGGTCGCGCGCCTGGTCGATCTTGTCGTTTTTTTCCTGAAGCTTCTTTTTGAGAGATTCCACTTCTTTTTTGTATGCTTCTATTTGGCGCTGTTCCTTCTCTATCGTAATGCGGCTTTCTTCCAGATTGGAGATGACATCCTCAAAGCTTACATCCTGTTCATCTATCTGCTCTTTCGCAGCGGCGATGATATCATCGGAAAGTCCAAGCTTTTTGGAGATAGCAAAGGCGTTGCTCTTTCCGGGAATACCTATCAGAAGGCGATAGGTCGGACGCAGGGTTTCCACATCAAATTCACAGCAGGCGTTTTCGACAAAATCAGTAGACAGAGCGTATATCTTTAATTCGCTGTAGTGGGTAGTCGCCATTGTGCGGATACCCCGGTCGTGCAGAAAATTTAAAATTGCGATTGCCAGCGCTGCGCCTTCGGTCGGGTCGGTTCCGGCGCCGAGCTCGTCGAACAGGCAGAGGGAATCCGCATCTGCATGTTTTAATATAGAAACGATGCTCGTCATATGGGAAGAAAAGGTGCTCAGACTCTGCTCGATGCTCTGCTCATCGCCGATATCAGCGAATACTTCTGTAAAGACGGAGAGCTGCGAGCGGTCGAGCGCCGGAATATGCAGTCCCGCCTGTCCCATCAGCGTGAAAAGTCCGACTGTTTTTAAGGAGACGGTCTTACCGCCGGTGTTGGGGCCGGTGATGATAAGCAGGTCGAATCGTTCGCCGAGCTCTACGTCGATCGGAACGACTTTTTTACGGTCGAGCAGAGGATGGCGTCCCTGCCGGATGCGGATATAATGCTCTTCGTTAAACAGCGGACGGGTGGCGTTTAAGTCCATCGCCATTGCCGCTTTTGCGAAAATGAAGTCCAGAAGCGTCATGAGCTTTTGATTTTCCGCGATATCCGTACAATGCTCGGACGCGCGGGCGCTCAGCTCCGCGAGTATCACGGCAATCTCCTTCTGTTCTTCAATTTCCAGCTCGCGCAGCTGGTTGTTCAGGCTTACGACTGCGGCGGGCTCGATGAAAAAGGTGGAGCCGGTGGAGGACTGGTCATGGACCATGCCCGGAACCTGGCTCTTATATTCTGCCTTGACCGGGATACAATACCTTCCGTCGCGGGAGGTGATGACCGCATCCTGCAGATAGCTGCGGGCGGGGCCGTTTACCATACCGGCGAGCTGGTTGTGTATTTTCTCTCCGGTCAGCGTCATGCTGCGGCGGATTTTTTTGAGGGCAGGGCTCGCATCGTCCGCCATCTCGTCTTCTGAAAGGATACAGCGTCGTATTTCAGAAGAAAGGGGCGTGAGCGGTTCAAGACAGTTAAAATATTCCGAAAGAGAATCTGTCTGTTCCTCCTCCCGTTCGGAGCGCCCGTAATGCTTGACACGGGCGGTATTCTCTAAAAGACCGGCAATGCGTAAAAGCTCCTCCATCGAAAGCGTGCTGCCGATTTCCAAAGAGCGCAGACACATGCCGAGGGATTTGTTGCTGCCGAAGTTTATGCTGCCCTTCTGGAAAATACGGGTCAGGGCGTCGGCGGTTTCGGTCTGTGCTTTTTCGATTTCTGAAAGATCCGTCATCGGTTCAAGGCTGCGGCACAGCTCGCGGCCCGGGTCGGAGGTTGCCTTTGCCTCCAGAATGCGGATCACTTTATCATATTCGAGTACGCGTAAAACCTTTGCGTTCATGATGTCCTCCATATCAGGTCAATGAAATAATGCAACATGGCGGCGGGAAAATTGATTCGCCTTCCGCTGTCTATAACCAACGGAAGGCGGAGCGATTGTTCTCGAAGCCTTTTTTCCATCATACCATACTGTATCGAAAACGGGTAGGGAAATTTGCGGAGAACGCAGTTCCGGTCTTGTGCGGCGGGGGCAGTTTGGGGTATACTGGGAAAGTGATATGGCACAGGCGTGCCGCAAGTGCGAACGGAAAGGAACGATAGACATATGGAGGATAACCGGCAGAATCAGGAATTGCCGAATCAGGATATAGAATTTATCAAAGAGAAGGTCAAGGAACGTCCGCTGAACCGAAAAAAGCTCGTGAAAAGGACGCTTTTGACGGCGAGCATGGCCGTAGTATTCGGGCTTATCGCGTGCCTGACATTTCTGGTGCTGGAACCTGTTTTTTCAAATCTGCTGTATCCGGAGGAAGAGCCGCAGATGGTGGAATTGAAAGAGGAGGATATCGAGGATGAAATGCGTCCGGAGGATATGCTTCTGGAGGAGACGGAGACAGTGCCGGAGGAGTCTCAGACGGTTATCGAGAAGGTCCCGCTGGAAATCAGCGATTATCAAAAGCTGTACCGGAATCTGTATACGGTGGCAAAGGGATTTTCAGAGCGTTCCCTCGTGACGGTCACGGGCGCGGTGTCAGATGTGGACTGGTTTGATAATACCTATGAAAACGAAGGGCAGAGCGCAGGACTGCTCGTTGCGGACAACGGGAAGGAATTCCTCGTGCTCGCCGATAACCGGATGGTGCAGAAAGCGGAGAGTCTGGAAGTGACTTTTTCAGACGGGAGCACGGTGGAAGCGCAGATAAAGGGGACGGATGAAGAAACCGGGCTGGCGGTACTGAGTATTTTGAGGGAAGGGATTCCGGAAAGTATAAAGAAAAATCTAAAGCCCGCAGTGGTGGGAAGCTCCGGCATCGGGCTTCTGGCGTCTCCGGTCATTGCGGTCGGTCGGCCGCAGGGAACGGAAACCGTTGTTTTTGGTATGGTAACATCTACAGATTCTATTGAAAACCTGACGGATCACAATGTCCATCTTTTAAAAACCGATATGACAGAAATGCAAAACAGCGGAGGCGTGCTTTTGAACCTGTCCGGACAGGTTGTGGGAATCTTAAAGGGTGGAACGGAGGACTGCAGACCGGGTGCCATGAGTGCGTATGGGATAACAGACCTGATAGCGACCATAGGAAAGCTTTCAAATGGACAGGAGATAGCCCATATGGGAATCAACGGGACAGATGTGCCTGAAGCGGTCCATTTGGAAAAAAATGTTCCCCAGGGCGCATATGTGACGGGGATTGTGATGGATTCCTCCGCGATGAAGGCGGGAATCCAGAGCGGAGATGTTATCGTAAAGCTGCAGGATTCGGAAATCTCATCTTTCAAAGAATATCATGCCGCTCTTTTAGAACTTACGCCCGGCATGACGGTGAGCGTGACTATCATGAGGCAGGGGCAGGACGGTTATCAGGAGATGCAGGTGGATGTGATACTGGAGTGAGCAATGGGCGGACGCCCTGCAAGGGAGAAATGATACCAGGGGAAGCAATGGGCCGGACGCTCCCATAAGACAGAAATATAAGCGAGGAGAAGAAAATGAAATTTATCAAAGATTATAAAGAAGGCGACAGAGTTTTTGACATCTATCTGTGCAAGCACAAGCAGGCGGCTGTGACAAAGAACGGAAAGCCGTATGAAACAGTCGTTTTACAGGACAAGACCGGTACTGTGGACGGAAAGATATGGGATCCAAACAGCGCGGGCATCGACGATTTTGACAGCCTTGACTATATAGAGGTATACGGGGATGTGACGAGCTTTCAGGGGGCAAATCAGGTAAATATCAAACGTATCCGTCTGTGCCGGGAGGGTGAATACAATCCGGCGGACTATCTGCCGGTGAGTAAAAAGGATGTTACTGTGATGTATAAGGAGCTTCTCGGGTATATCGGCAGTCTGAAGAATCCGTGGCTGAAAAAGCTGATGGAAAGCTTTTTTGTGGAGGATGAGGAATTCATCAAAAATTTCCAGAGGTCATCTGCGGCAAAAAGCGTGCATCACGGCTTTGTGGGCGGGCTGCTGGAGCATACGCTGAGCGTTGTGAAGCTGTGCGATTATTTCTGCACGACATATCCGCTGTTAAAGCGCGACCTGCTGCTTTCCGCTGCGATGTGCCATGATATCGGCAAAACACGGGAGATTTCGCTGTTCCCGCAGAATGATTATACGGATGACGGGCAGCTTTTGGGACATATCGTAATAGGAACGGAAATGGTCGGGATAAAGGCGCGTGCGATACCGGGATTCCCGGCAGTGCTGGAATCGGAGCTCAAGCATTGCATTTTGGCGCATCATGGAGAGTATGAGTACGGTTCGCCCAAAAAGCCTGCGCTGATGGAGGCGCTGGCGCTGAATCTGGCGGATAACGCAGATGCAAAAATGGAAACCTTTACGGAAATCTTAGAGGGCGCAAAGGAGAACGGCTGGCTCGGCTATAACAGATTTTTTGAGTCAAATCTGAGACCGACAAGGATGGAATAAAAATCGGATAGGGACAGACAGGATTCGTTCAGCCTGAGGCTGGACGAATGTTGTTTTTGGAGGCGCGCAGGAGAAACGGACAAAGCAGGGAGGATACTGTGAACATACAGAAAAATCAGATTTATACGGTCAAGATAACAGATATGGGAACGGATGGCGAAGGTATCGGTCATCTGGAGGAAACGGGTCAGGAGTCAAAGTCGGATGGAACCGCCCGTTCAGGTTATACGCTTTTTGTGAAGGATGCGGTGATGGGAGATACTGTCCGGGCGCGTATCGTAAAGGCAAAAAAAGGATATGCCTATGCGCGTCTGGAGGAGGTATTAGAGGCTTCGCCTGACAGAGTAGAGCCTGTTTGCGCTTATGCGCGTCAGTGCGGCGGCTGCCAGCTTCAGGCGGGATCCTATGAAAAGCAGCTTGCTTTCAAGGACCGTAAGGTGAAAAACAACCTGATACGTATCGGAGGATTTGCACCGGAATTCGTGGAAGAAATCATGGAAAACCCGGTCGGGATGGAAAATCCGTTCCGCTACCGCAACAAGGCGCAGGTGCCGATAGGAACAGACAAAAACGGCAGGATGATAGCGGGATTTTATGCTGGCAGAACCCATACGATAATCGAAAACCGGGATTGTGCTCTGGGCGTTGAGGAGAATAAGACCGTATTGGATATCGTGCTGGATTTTTGCGGGGAGAAAAGGATAGCAGCTTATGATGAAACGACAGGGAAGGGGCTTTTACGTCATGTGCTCATCAGGAAGGGGTTTTCGACCGGACAGATGATGGTGTGTCTGGTCATCAACGGCGAAAGGTTTCCGGGCGAGCAGGAGCTGGCAGAGCGCCTGTTTGCCGGCGTTTCGGGGATGACCAGCTTTTCCGTGAATACGAATACCGAGGCGACCAACGTGATAATGGGAAAAAAGACGCGCACCGTGCGAGGAAAAGACCGCATCGAGGATACGATAGGCGGGCTTGTTTTCTCTATTTCCCCGCAGTCCTTTTATCAGGTAAATCCCGTGCAGACAGAGCATATCTACAGTCAGGCGCTGGAATATGCGGGACTGACCGGAAAGGAAACGGTCTGGGATCTGTATTGCGGCATCGGGACGATATCCCTTTTTCTGGCACAGAGGGCAAAGCAGGTATACGGTGTGGAAATCGTACCGCAGGCCATTGAGGATGCGCGCAAAAATGCAGAGCGAAATGGTGTTGAAAATGCGGCCTTTTATGTCGGAAAAGCGGAAGAGGTGCTGCCGCGCCTGTATGAGACGGAAGGAATTTTTGCCGACGTGATAGTAGTCGACCCGCCCCGGAAGGGCTGTGATGAGGAATGTTTAAAGACTATCGTGAAAATGCAGCCCGAGCGGATTGTGTATGTGAGCTGCGACTCTGCGACGCTGGCGCGGGATCTGAAATATCTTTGCGGGGAAGGGTATGAGGTGAAGAAGGGGAGGGCGTTTGATAATTTCCCGATGGGGGGGCATGTGGAGACGGTTGTCTTACTTTCAAAGGGTGAGGTCGACTCGAAAAAGATTCGGGTTGAGTTCTCTTTGGAAGATATGGATATGTCGGAGTTCCAAGATGGAGTAACCTATCCTCAGATCAAGGAGTATGTGTTGGAGCATACCGGACTTAAAGTTTCCAACCTTTATATCTCACAGATCAAACGGAAATGTGGGATTGAGGTAGGCAAAAACTATAATCTGCCGAAATCCGAGGATTCCAGACAGCCCCAGTGTCCGCCGGAAAAAGAGAAAGCAATCCGGGAAGCATTCAAATATTGGGGGATGATTTAGCATCCCGCAGAATGAAGGTTTTTTATGGATAGATTGATTTCTAGTGAGTTCAACATGGATACTGCCTGTGTGGAGCTGAAATTTGCGAATGGCAGCATGATTGCGATTGATACCATTGCAGTGGAGAACGAGGTTGCCGACAATATGTATCAGCGGTCAGAACTGGATTATCTGATTTACAACAAGCCACTGGAATATGCACAGTTTGTGCTTGGCGGTGACTTGGAGCAGTATGTACAAGGGACGCCTGAACATCGGTTGATGGATTAAACTGAATAGTGCAGCATAGCCCACAGGTCTGTGAAAATCGGTGGGCTATGTTCTATACATGAAAAGATATATGGTAAGAATACAAATTAGAAATCGCCGCAATTCCATTCCCACGAGGATGGAAGTTGCAGCGGTTTTCTGCTCTATGGATTCTGTTGTTTTTGCTTTAACATTTCATTGAGCTTTTCCGTACGCCTTTTGGTTATGGAATAAATGATCGCCCAAATCACGACATAGCCCACAACAAAAATAGCCGAGAAAACTATAATCGGCATTACACCCCAATCCAGCCAATCGTTAAGCAGATAAGTGCCGAGATAGCTGACATATAAAACACCACCGTGAATCAAAATTGCTACCATCAAGGGCAAACGTTCAATTTGATAAATGGCATTCATACCGCCTGCAATAAAAGCAAGTGCGGTTATTGAAAAGATTCCAATGCAGACCTGATTCACGGTTAGAATCTCTACGGCAGCGATTTGTTGCAAAATCAGATAGAGTATCGCTAAAATGATGGGACCTATGCCGCAAGCTGCAAACCCTCGGCGCAAAAACTCCAAAACAAACTTTCTCATATTCCTTCGTACCTCCTTCTGATTTCCGCAAAGCAACGTCTGGAAATATATTCCCGATAGCCACATTGAAATACGGCATCCACACCACCGCTGAACACCGCATCAAATCGCAGAATACGATGCTCATTGGCAAGGGTTGATTTGTTAATGCGGATAAAGTAAGAGGGCAGGAAATCCTCCAAATCACGAAGCCTGTCTTTGAGTGAAAAGTGGTTGCCACCTATATCAATGGCAATCACTTTTCTGTTAAGAATGGTGATACATTCGATTTCCGAAAATGCCAGTTTTCGTATCTCGTCATCCCGGTATCCCATAATGTAATCCTCACCGGAATAGCTGCAGACAAGATTCTCGATCTGCTGTGTCAGAGAAGAAGGTGCATGAACGACTGATATGATTTCTTCTTCTGCGTTTTTGTCTATAATGAGCTTGTATTTCATCTCCTCAATCCTTACTGTTTTTTCATTTGCCTGAGAAAGCAGAATACGGCAATCACTGTTATCAATACACCGTACAGCAAAACGGGCAGAATGTGCGTTGCTGCAAGTTCAAAATCACCGCTGAATAGTGCTTTTTCCAATTCGGCTGCGTGCATGAATGGCAGTGCATTGGCAATTTTCTCAAATGCCCCTCCCACAAGCTCCAGATCAAACCACACACCGGAAAGCCATGCAGAGAGAGTGGTCAGCAATGCCCCACAGATACCGCCAACCTGCTTCACACCAAAAACGCTGCCGCATAAAAGCCCCAATGCAATGTTGAATACAGCCATAGGGATGATGCCAATGACAGCGTACACGATATTTGCGCTGACAGTCAGCCCCAAAGGAATCGCAAACAGATAACAGATCACAGTCTGCCCGATAGCAATAGGCAGAAGCGGGAGCATATAGCCTAAGATAAAATCAATTCCTGTAAGGGGTGTAGTATATAGTCTCTGCAAAAGGGCGCTTTCCCGGTCCTTGGCGATCAGCGTAGCGGAAAACAGGGTCATAAAGGACAAACCGAATACGGTTATACCCGGTGCCAGAGTGTCAATCTCAAACAGGTGTACCGGAATATTCTTTTGCATGGTAGTCAAAAGCAGCAGCAAGACCAGCGGAAAACCCAGACCGAACCCAAGATTGATGGAATCACGCAGGATTTCTTTGGCACATCTTTTGGCAAATGTCATCATTCTCATACCGCAGCATCCTCCTTCGCAATAGAAACGAATGCTGTTTCAAAATCGTTTGTTCCAGCGATTCTGTTTAATTCTTCTATTGTTCCTACCGCAAGAAGTTTTCCGCTTTTCATAATGCCAATGCGGTCGGAAAGAGCCTCTGCTTCTTCCATGTAATGCGTTGTCAGAATGATGGTTACCTTGCCTTTCAGTGAACGAATTATTTCCCAAAGCTCGTGCCTTGCAATGACATCCAAGCCAAGGGTGGGTTCGTCCAGAAACAATATCTGTGGTTCGCTGATCAGAGCCATGGCAATGCTGACTCTGCGTTGCCAACCGCCGGATAACTTACCGGCTTTTCTTTTCAAAACGGTATCCAAAGCGAATTGCCCGGAAAGTTCTCGAATCTTTGCTTCCGTTTTCTCTTTTGAAAAACTGTGGATGCCGCAGATCAGTTCCAGATTTTCTTTCACGGAAAGGTTTGGAGCAACAGCCGTTTCCTGCAGAGATACGCCAATCAGCCGCTTTACCTGTTCCGGCTCCTTTGTAGTGCTATAGCCACCTACGAGGGCATCTCCGCCCGTGGGCATTGTCAGACAGGAGAGCATTTTAATGGTTGTGGTCTTTCCTGCACCGTTTACTCCAAGCAGAGTGAATAGTTCACCCTGCTGAATTTCTAAATTGAGATTGTCCACGGCAGTTAGGTTTTTGTACTGCTTGACAAGCTCCATGGTTTTAATCGCTTGCATATGTGTTGTCCTCCATTTTGATTTTTATTTGCAAGTACATCATAGCAAAACAAAATGGAGATTTGTTGATTTTTGCCTGTTCGGTCGTTTGGAGTGTCTAATCGGTTTCAGATACGGATAAACACCTAATGTAGTTGTTTGCGGAGCAGTAAAACAGAATCATAACAATACTGAAAATCACTCCTCCGAATATATCGGTAAACCAATGGACACCGCACAGAAGACGCCCGATCACCATAAACGCTGTGAACAGACCGCACAAGGCATTAACGGCATTTCTAATTCTCGTGTTAATTAAGCGGTGGAACTGCATCATGGCGGTCGGCAGAACACACATAGCCAGCATGGTTGTGGAAGATGGGTACGATGCTTCCAAAATGCCGTTTATCAAAACAGGGCGGCGATTTTCTTTTTTCGCTTAGTTTTGGACACCTGTTTCAGCCGGACAGCATGGAGCGCACCTTCGGAAACCAGAAGCTCCGTTAGCTTGTCCACTGCTTTCCGGTAGGCTCGCTCCGCACTGCTGGCTGTGCTGCCCTCGAACATTACTGCCAATTCCTCAAAGGTGGGGCGGTTCTTCCATGAGCCGACACGTCCACAGGTCATGCAGATCGCCAGCCGCTTTTCAAGCAGGGTCTGCTCACGGAAGTTCAGCTTCTCAAAAGCCCGCTGCACCTTTTGAGCTTGTATGCCGTTCCAGAGAATGTCGGCATAGTTCCAAGTATCATCAAGGGCAACATCCTCGCCCGTTTCCTCGCCATCCTCGTCTGTTACATAGAATGGCTGCTGATTGCGGATGCCACGGACAACTTTCAGATATTCTTCTGCAAGGGCAAGGTTGCAGTTGTATTTCCTGGCAAATTCACTGACCGCATCCTTGGTGTTATGGTACAGCCATGCCATTGACCGCACCATTTTGTAATTGGTCAGCGAGGACACCGACCATTTTTCTTCGCCCATGCGGAACCGGAGCATAGCATCCCTAATGAACGGAAAAATGTATGTAGCATACTCGGCACCCTTGGCGGGATCATAGTCCATCAGCTTTTGGAACATTTGCTCCCGGCAGGAGAGTTTTATATCTATAAATCGGTCTGTATCGTACAGATCGCCGCCATCAACGCCGAGAAAGGATTTGATGCGCTTGTTAAGCTGCGGTTCGTAGTTTTATCCATTGGTGATAAGACTCGAGAATATCCCTAAACCCCCGCCGTTTCAAAAGGGGGGAAGAAACGGCGGGGTTTTTGAGTGTATAGTGCGTAATTGTTGTGCGTTAGCAATGTAGAATTATGATTCGGGTATCACCTCCTTATGGGACTATCATACAATGTAAATGTGAACTCTTTTTGGGGA
>ENA-ORSX01000260-ORSX01000260.1-human-gut-metagenome-genome-assembly--contig:-NODE-260-length-64307-cov-5.931738_pt1 | contig 64307 bp, 50 predicted proteins | sample MGYA00241904_ERZ509172 | MGnify/ENA primary metagenome ERZ509172 (study PRJEB26280, sample SAMEA2338795) | human gut metagenome | biome: human gut; feature: human-associated habitat; material: faeces... | reverse complement strand
CCTGCCTGTAAATATCTCACACTCTCAAGACGATTTCCGGCAACCTTTGGCTGCCAGATTCGATTCGTTTGTCTGAGTACTTGCAATAAGCAGGCTAGGGAGTCCCTATTTCCCCAAAAGTCCAGAAGAGCCTAAAAAAGATATGCACCAAAGACGCGCCCCGTCACGCCAGCGCGCTCTCCGCACCATCCGGCAAGGTTCAGATCTAGCACCCAAGGGCTGTCAACAGAATCCCACTTCCAACCAAACTCTCCAAAAAAGGAAAGCCCCTTCAGCGACTCTTCTGGCGCATGTAAGCCCGCCGCCCTCATGTTAGATTTGCCATCGAATTCATATTCGGCAGCACATCCGGCATAAAGGCCATTTGCAAGCGATTGTCCCCGCAGGCCGATTCGAGTTCTTAAGCTCGACACATCGTCGAATTCGAAGCGGTCGTTTTCGAGCCGCATATCCTCACCGGAGACCCGAGTCCAATAAAACCTTCCGTAAAGGTCGAATCGGTATTGTGCATTCTCCACTTCACGCCCCACGCCCGCGTGTCCTCCCCAATAGAACGACCGAAGGGTGTATCCCAGAAGGCTGCCGCTCGAAGCGCGGACGGCTCGATCCATTTCTGTTTTGATTTCGCCCGCACGAAGCGACCCATCAAGATAGAAGCCCTCCGTAGTCATGTAACGAAGAGCGATACCACCACCTCGGTACGAAAGGTCACCGCTGCCGTGGAAAATCTCAGTGTTAAAGTCGTTTTCGGTTCGATAGTTCCCCGTGCCAGCTTCAAAGTAAACGGCAGATCGCAGAGAGGCTCCGTTCGGCTCGCGGTATGCGCCGTGCACGCCGGCAGCAAAATGCCAGCCGTTAATTTTAAGAGAGTCGTTGACGTTGTATTCGGAGGCGGAGCCTTCAGCAGTGGCAAAGGTAGTGAAGCCGTTGAGCGCATTGGGCACTTCGAGAGCTTTGAGGGCAGCATCGCTCCCTTCATTGACAAAGGCAACAGCCACACTCCGATTTTCGGCGACGAGAATCGTTTGTTCCGAGAGCTCTACGGACGTCACGACGAAGTCGAGGGCTTCGCCGCCGTCCTGAAGATCTCGAAGTTCGAGTTTTCCACTTAGTTGTCGAGCAACTCCGGCCTGCGTGTAAAGCGTGGAGTTTTCATCGGTAGAAAGCTTGAAATTCGATCCGAAGCCGTAATCGGCGTCGACAAGCGTCATTCGATCGTTGACGGCAATCGATGCGCCCTCTCCAACATAAAAACCACTGTTTGGATCGATTTTGACAGATTGGACGCCGGCAGTACTCGTCATATGAACCGCGGCTTCGGACGTCTGCCATTCGGTATTGACGAAGTTCATCTCTTTGAAACGGTTGACGCTACCCAGATTCATGCCACGGCAGTCTTCGAGAATTAGCTGCGCGCTGCCTGTCGATCTCGAATTGCCAAAGAATTGGACATTCTGAAGATCAAGACCTCGGTTCGTTCCGACGATTCGGACAAAATCCGGATTCTCGTCATCGCCCGTGTTGGATTGAGTCGCATACACAGATGACTTATCGCCGATAAAGGTGCCGCCGGAGATGACCACGCCATTGCCTGACGTTGTGCCGCTGCTCTGTTCTACACCGTAGATGGTCACGCCATTGAAAATGCCGCCTTCGACGTAAACGATGTTCTCGCCCGTCTGGGCTTGTCTCGTCAGATCTGCCGCGGAAATTACATAGTCGGTAAAGTTCCCTCCGCGAATCTGAACCGTATTGCCGCGAGCCTCATAATCCGAAACCGCCATCTCGACATAGGCCCCCGTGATGCCCATGTCCGAGATACCTGGGGTTCTAGTAAAGGTTCCCGAATGGATCTCTACTCGGTTCCCAGAAACGGCGCTGCTCGGCTTCCAGACCGTAGCGCCGCAAACTCCGCCTTTGACACTCGCATCTCCAGTGACGATCACCTTATTACCTACGACATCACCTTCTCGAACAGAAGCGCTGAAGATGCCTTCATGACTGGATTCCATCTCATAGAGACCGCCGTTCAATGTAAGAACATTGTCTCTGGCCGAGGCTTTTTCCACTCCGACGCCATAAAGTTTATTGCCAGAGAACCAAACTCGGGAAAGAGAATCCTTGATTTCAATTCGGTTGCCGGCTACATCATCGCCCTTACTGTATACGACCTGAACAACATTTTTCGAGGTCGAGAGGCCGTCGTAGATCTCAAGCTGAACTTTGTTGGACTCGCCGTTCTGGACAAGCGCGACCGAACTGCCGGCGATGTTTATCCACTGAACGGGATTACTTTCATTGAAGACGAGGTCTGCCGACCAAGCCGCAGGAATGAAAGCCGTATGAATGAAAGCGACGCCTGCCGAAAGCCTCAACGACAGGTGGCGAAGAGTCTGATGCCTAACATTTCTTAGACGGGGGGGGGGGGGGAAGCATTTGTTTTATAGAGGTATATTCTATGTTTTTAGAAGGAAAATCCACTGTAAGTTTAGTAGTGTATCAATTTTCTTCCCACTCAGCGTGTACATATCCGACTGCGTCATCAAATATGACGGTTCAGGCGTACCGCCCAAGTATGCCAGAGGTGTGTGAGCTTCTCTTTTGGCGTGAACACGTCAACGCTTGCGGTGCAATGATCTTCTCGGGGCCGCTTTACTTCATACCCAAAGCAGCCCATCGACTCATCAACAATTGAAACAGCTCCACCGTAAGAAGCGTCCATAAGCATGGTCTTTTTGTAATCTGTGAAGTCCGTTTCAATCTTGGCCTTGGGATACAAATCTCGTAACGTAGCTGTCATTGCATCTGCCCACTGTTTTGCGAACAAATTACGAGCTTCCACAACGGAAGATGCCTTGCTTGCAGGCACATAACCAAAAGCTGCATGCTTCTCCGTGAGAGTTGTCGGTGCAAATGCACTCGACAACAACGAGAATCCCAACCCCCAACCTAAAGCACTACCCCAATCATTAGTGCCGGAAAGAAAACCGGTTCCGGCAGCAACATGGAAATTAGCCGCCCAACCGGCGGTATCAAGCAACAAAGAGCCATCCGGTGAAATGTTTGAACCTTCAGGAGCTTGGGCGTCGTGTAAAACCGAGTAGCCAAACGGATCGGCAAGATTTTTAGCTCAACTAAGCTTTTCGTTGTACGTCCCCTGCTTTACGGCAGACGGCGTAGATGTCGCACAGCCAACCAATACGGCTGACACTGCAGCACAAACGTAAAGAGAAACTTTTTTGGACATGTTCTTTACTTCCTGTTGGGGCCAGTGGTTAATTAAAGTCCAGAGCCGACTTGCCCCATTTCCATAAAACTTTCAGCAAGGCCAAGGCGGATCCTTTGGGAACAACCGATCCGTTTTCCCAATTGACGGCTGTACTCAAGGAAATGCCAACGAACTCGGCAAACTGGCGTCGATTCATTCCAAGTCGGCGACGAAGTTCCCTAACGGTTTCCGCATCAAACGAGTCCGGTGCTTTTCCTTGGTCCTCAATCTCCGCCGCTGTGAGGTTGTACCGAGGGTCATCCACATCCTGGGCGAGATTCATGTTGACGCGTGTCGACTGAACAAGATCAAAAGTCCCGGAATCGTTCTGCATCAGTCGAAATACACCGCAACCCAGCTTTGCGAGCACACACAAAACCGTATTGATGGCATCCGGAACATCTTCAGCTTCAGTCTCCCATCGGCGGACGGTCTCTTCCGTCACCTTCAGAAGTGAAGTGGTATCAATTTTTGGACTCCATAGGAGTCAAAGCATGCAGATACCGCGACACATTAGACAACAGTCCAGCAAAGACTTTTCAATATGTTCAATGCTCCAAGGACTCGGAGTATCACTTCTTGAAAGCATCCATCAACGCGCTTCCAAACTCGATTGCGTTTCGCACTTTACTTGCGTTTTCCGAGCTGCCCCCCAAACTTGACAGCCATCCCGATGTACTCTCGGCGATTCTGTCTGCCACCAATCGCTCAACCGTGTAGGAAAGAGCCTGCTGCATACCGTTTCTCGGATCAGACAGCAGAACACGAGCAGCCTGCTTGCGACAAGGACCGAGCACCAGTTTGGATGCTAGAGTCTTCGTCTTGCTGTTGACCTGGTTGATCTTGGTCTGAGGAATCGACTGGACTCTTCTGGCAGCATTGGTCGAACCAAGCGAAACGTACATGAACTGCACGAGAGTATCTCTATCCGCGGTACTCGTGTTGTTATAGATGCAACGACCAAGCTCTTCGGCGTCAGTAGCCGCCAATACCGGGGACACCACCAAGCATGCAAGAACCGCCAAAAACGTTTTCTTCAACTTAATTTCTCCTCAAAATCAGACGTATTTTTCGTTTGTTAATCCACTCAAATGAACGCACAGACGAAACAGGCTGCCTCGTTGGAAGCAGCCTGCATTCGTTTGGAATAACGATGGGTTACGGCTGGGCCGGCCCCTTCGTAAGCGACTTATGAATCATACCGATTACGAAGCCGACGACAGCAAAAGGAATCCAACCTAGCCCATAGGTATGCAACGGCACCCACTGAGCAAGAATGGCTTCAAGTCCGCCCATGGCAATCTTGGCTGTCTGCAGGCCGTTGTATAGCGCCATCACGAACGTAAAGCCGATCGTCCATGCCCACACGCAACGACGGCCGCCGATCATGTTGTGCAGGAACGAAAGAATCACCAACGCCACGCAGAGCGGGTACAAGAACATCAACACCGGAATGGTCGAAACGATGATGGTCTTCAAACCGAACAAGCCGATGAGGTAGGAAATCACAGTAAAGATGACAACCCAAACGCCGTACTTGATGCGGCCGCCGGACAAATTCATGAAGTGAGCGGCCGTGCAGCTGATCAAACCGATCGCTGTCGTCAAGCAAGCCAAAATCACCATGGCCGCCAAAAGCATCGCACCGCCGTTACCGAAAAGAAGTTTGGCACTCAAAGCAAGAATCGGAGCACCGGTTTCCTGAATGCCGATCGCGCTCACGCTCTCCGCACCGATCTTCGCAATAAAGATGTAGATAACGCCGAGCATCGGAGCGGCAATCAACGCGGCCTTGAACACTTCGCGTGCAATGTCGGACTGCTTGGTAAAGCCGGCATCACGGACGACCCCAATGGTGAGAGACGCGAAGATCAACGCGGCAATAGCGTCGAGCGTGTTATAACCATCAAGGATTCCCTGGACAACAGCCATCACGGGAGTCGCGTAGGGAGCGGCAGGTGTCTGCGGTTCGCCCATCGGAGTGATGAAGCTCTTGATAATAAAGACCACCAGCGTCAAAACCAACAGCGGCGTCAGGATCTTGCCGACACGATCAACAAGCTTGGACGGAGACGCAGCAAGCCATCCGGCTACGCCCAAAAAGACAGCCAGAAAGATCGGCATGCCGACTTCGAGTTGAGACGGCTCAAGGAAAGGAACAATTGCAATTTCCCAGGAGACCGTACCGGTACGAGGAACAGCAAAGCAGGGACCAATTGCCAGAATGCAGACTGTGGAATAGAAAACGCCGAACCACGGATGGACGCGGTTGCCGATTTCACGTAGGCCGGGAAGACCGGAATAGCCCACGGCCATCACGGTGAGTAGAGGCAGACCGACGCCGGTGATGCAAAAGCCCAGCAAAGCCCACCAGACATCGGTGCCGGCGGCCTGTCCCATGGAGGCCGGAAAGATGAGGTTGCCCGCGCCGAAGAAGAGCGCAAAGAGCATCAGACCAATAGGAATAAATCGCGTTCGGGAATCCGATTGCATGAATACACCTTGTATTTATCAGCTTTTTGTTATGAAAGAATGTCGGGAACCGCCGTGGAGCGCCAACGCAAATCCACGCTTTCCGAGTCTTGAACCCGAAAAAAGTATCGACATACGGCAAACAGCATCAGGGGTCGCCTGTTTGTACCGCGTGACCGGCTGCCGAAAGTGCGGTCCCAATGCTTAAAGGCGTGCGCATGAAGCTGAGGGTAGGCTTCGGGGGTGCGCGAGCGGGAACCCGTTTCATCCTTACAAACGAATTCCTGTCCGTCGGAGCTTGGATCACAAACTTGACGGCGGCATTGGTTTCCGAACTCCGATTCTACGAATAAGCAAGCGCTCCCGCTAAGAAAAATCGCTAAAAATGCGATTATTTTCGGATTTTCGTGTTTAAAAACATCAGAATTAAGGCATTTTCCCTAAACCTTGGACGTAAAAGGCAACGAAACACAAGGTCTCGCGCTTTTGACGTCTTTCCGATTTCGATCCAAACGACAGGCCCCTCGTTTTGGATTTGGCCGACGTCAAAGCACGGTCAATCTGCAAGATTTTTACAATTCGGTTCTCGTTTTTTACGGCCTCGTTGCGTAATCTATCGGGCAAAAGTAGTAGTTACCATTAAAATGTTGTCCTGAAGGCTCGATGCGCCTCAGCGTCCGACGTGCCTCAGCTTCCGAAACAGGTAACCGGCTTCGACCCGCCCCTGTTTTTTTGTTTTGTCGGACATCCCGGTTGCGCCGGCGCCGTGTGCCCGTTAAGCGATGTTCGGGTCATCTCGATTAAAAGAATTACAACCGCCCATGCCCAGTAAAACTCTGTCGGACTTTAAAGACCGCTTACTGAAGCCCAGTCCCAAGAGATCGGAAAAACGCCCCGCCACCAAGCACACCCTGCCGGCGGCTTTTGCCTTTTTCCTGATTTCGATCTTTATTCCGTTAGAACGCGCCTTCTGGCAGGGCATCATCGCGCGCCGCCGCGAGCTCTATCCGCACGTCAATTTTGATCATCTGTGCTTTGCCGATGTCCTGCGCATCTGCATCCAGACGGTTTTTCTGGCCTTTTTTACGGCGCTGCCCGTACGCGACTTCTGGCAGTTCAATCCGCTCGCGCGTTTCATTCGCGCCGTCATCCGTTTAGTGGGCCGCATCGGCGACGCTATCGGACGTCTGGGCGGACGGATTATCTTCAACATCGGCGCCAATGTGGTCAAAAGCCGCCGCCGCGTCGGTCGAAAGCAGGTTTCGAAGTTCCAAAACTCGATTTTTTGGGCCGCCGGCATCGTGGCAGGTCTTCTTGCCATCCTATGCATCACCCAGCCGTTTAATGTGCAAGGCCAGGTGGTGTTCCTTTCAATCGTGCTTTTATCGGCATGGTCGCTCACTCACATCAAGGCCCGTATCTCACTGATGCTCCTTTTTGTGCTTTCGGTGACCGTTTCGGGCCGCTACCTGTGGTGGCGCTACACCTCAACAATTCACGCCGACGGCGCGATCAGCCTCTTTTTGTCATGCCTGCTTCTGGCCGCTGAAACCTACGCCTTCATCGTGATGGTTCTGGGCTACTTCCAGGTCTGCTGGCCGCTGGATCGCCGTCCGAAGCGCCTACCCGCCGACCGCTCGACTTGGCCCACAGTCGACATTTTCATTCCGACCTACAACGAGTCGCTTGAAGTCATTAAACCCACGGTCTTCGCCGCCAAGAACCTCGACTGGCCGGAAGACAAGATCAACGTCTACATCCTCGACGACGGCAGTCGAGATTGGGTAGAGGATTTTGCCAAGGCCGCCGGCGTTCATTACATCAAGCGCGACGAACACAACCACGCAAAGGCCGGCAACATCAACAACGCGATGAAGCTCACTTCGGGCGAGTTCATCACGATCTACGACTGCGACCACGTCCCCTCTTCGGACTTTCTCACGAGCACCGTGGGCTGGCTCGTGCACGACAAGAAAATCGCGCTCGTTCAGACGCCGCACCACTTCTATTCACCCGATCCTTTTGAAAAGAACCTGCATCTCGACCGCGCCATGCCGTTTGAGAACTCGCTCTTTCACGACTACATTCAAAAGGGCAACGACACGTGGAATGCGGTTATGTTCTGCGGCTCCAACGCCGTGATGCGCCGCAGCGCCCTGGAAGAAATCGGCGGCATCGCTGTGGAAACGGTGACCGAAGACGCGCACACGTCGCTCAAGCTCAACCGCCGCGGCTGGAAGTCGGCCTGTATCTCCAAGCCTTTGGCTTCGGGCCTTTCGACCGAATCGCTTTCGGCACACATCGGTCAGCGCATCCGCTGGGCCCGCGGCATGATCCAGATTTTCCGCCTGGACAACCCGTTGCTGAAAAAGGGCCTCACCCTGCCCCAGCGCCTGTGCTTCATGAACGCCATGATTCACTTCCTGCACGGGTTGCCGCGCATCATCTTTTTGCTCGCGCCCCTGCCCTATATGTTCTTTGACATCTACGTCATCTACGCCACGGCAGCGGCCATTTTCGCCTACGTGATTCCGCACATGGTTCACGCGGCCATCACCAATCAGCAGCTGCAGCGCGGTTATCGCTATCCGTTCCTGGGCGGCGTCTATGAAACGGTGCTGTCCTGGTACATTCTGCTGCCGACGACCGTCGCCCTGATCTTCCCGCACAAGGGCAAGTTCAACGTGACGGCCAAAGGCATGACCATCGACAAGAAATACGTCGACTGGCACATCGCCACGCCGGTGCTCATTCTGATGGTTTTGAACCTTCTGGGTCTGGCCATCGGCATCTACAAGACGGTAACCGCAGCAGACCCGCAAGTCTCCACGCTGATCATCAACATCGCGTGGATCGCCTACAACCTGTTGGTTTTGGGTGCTGCCTTTGCCGTGGCTGTGGAAGAGATCATGGAGCATCCGCTGCCCCGCGTGCCGCTGAAGGCGGGCGCCGTAGTAACGACTTCCGACGGCACCAAGCACGCCGTGTCGGTCGTCGAATTCAGCCAGACCGAGCTCGTGCTCGACATGAAGGGGCTTGCCGCGGGTGAATCCGTCGTTATCGAAATGACGGGCAACGGTCATACGGATACGTTCAAAGCCACGGTTGCACGCGAAGCCAAGGGCTTTACGGAATTTGATCTTGTTTTCGAGTCGGTTGAAGATGAAATCCGCTTCAACCGCCAGACGTTTGCGCGGGAAGGCCATTGGGGCGACAAATTCGACAGTCATGTCGACGATCGCTTCATCGCCGGCTTCCTGCGTTTGGTCGGCTTTGCCGCGTACGGCTTCAAGTCGCTTGTTGAATTTCTGCCGGGGACGGCGGGACGTTTTGTGCGCTATGTCGTGAGCTTCTTGCCGCGCATGCCCAAGACGTCCGTCGGCCTATAATACTTTTGAGTCTCACACCAAATGAACAAAAGAGATTTCTCTTTCAAGCATTCCCTCACGACGTTGTCGGTCTGCTCCCTTTTGGCTTTTTCCTCAACTGCCGCGCTAGCTCAGACCGGCGACGCTCCCGTGTGGCGTACCGACCTGACGGGCGGCGAAACGACGACGTACGCGCTCTCCGACCTCGCTCCCGGCATGGCGGGCAAGCCAGTCAAGCTCACGGGCTCAAATAATTCGGGCTACTTCGACTTCACGGTCAAGCCCGATGAAGTGGTGACAAGCGGCGAACTGACGCTCAACTTCACCGTCTCGCCCTCAATGCTCGCCAACGTTACGCAGCTCAACATTTTCCTTAACGGCGAACTGCAGCAGACGGCCGCACTGTCGGCAAAGCAGATCGGCAAGCCCCAGTCGCTCGTCTTCAATCTCGACTCGAAGTCCTTCCGCACCGGCCAAAACCAGGTCCGAGTGGAATTCGTCGGCCACTATCAGACGGTTTGCGAAAACGCATCCAACCCTTCGCTTTGGATGGACATTGCCCCTGAAAGCGAACTCGCGCTCAACAAGGCTTTCGTGAGACTGCCCAACGACCTGTCGCAGTTCCCGGCCCCGTTCATTTCCGAAGGCAACTCCGGTCAGAACACGACTCTGCCGATCGTCTTTGCGCAGCAACCTACCAACAAGGAAGCCACGGCCGCAGCGATCGTCGCGGGCTACACCGGCAGCCTCTCTCAATGGGGCAAGGCCGAATTTCCGGTCTATTTCGGTGAAGTTCCTGCCAAAGGCCATTTCGTCGTGTTTGCCACGAACGAGCGCAAACCGGCATTCCTTTCGGAACTTCCCGCCTTCGAAGGCCCCCGCATTGAACTGCGCGACGTTCCGGGCGGTCAGCATGAAAAGATGCTCATCATCAGCGGCCGCAATGACGAAGATCTGGTCGTTGCCGCCAAGGTTCTCACGTCCGGTACGCAGATGATCGGTGACAACCACCGCGTGCGCGACTTCAAGGACGAACCCGTGCAAGGCGCCTACCAAGCTCCGAACTGGATCGATCCGCAACAGGCCATGACGCTCAGTTCTCTGATGCGCTACCCGACGCAACTCACCTCTCGCGGTGCCGTTCTGCCTGCCATTCACCTCAACCTCAACATGGCGCCCGACATCTACGCCATCGATGGGGCCAAGGCTGAACTCAACCTCTTCTATCGCTACAGCAAACCGGCCGAAGGTCAGGTCGCTCAGATGCGCGTACTCATGAATACGGCTCTTGCCGGCAGCGACAACATGGACAGCGGCACAGACCGCGCCCGCTCCGAAGTGCTTGTGCAGGCCGCTCCCGGCCCGCTTTTCTCGGCCGTAGGTCCGCGCGACGGCATGTCTCTTACAAACGACCTTTCGATCGAAGCCTTCTACGGTACGCAGGCTCTTGAGGGTACGCCCGAAAACTGCCGTACCGTAGCCCTTCCGAGCCACAACTTCCAGATTGATCCCTCTTCGAGCATCGCCTTCAGCGGCTTTTATCACTACGCACAGCTGCCTGAAATTGCGCTCTACACGAAGGGCGGCTTCCCGTTCTCCAAGTACGCCGATCTGTCGCAAACGGTGGCTGTCCTCTCGGATGCATCCAACGCTCAGTACGTGACAACGCTTCTGAACGCCATCGCCCGCATCTCGTCGGCCACGGGATCGGTACCGCTGCAGGTGACTGTCACCTCAAAGCTCGGCAACGATGTTTTGAAGGATAAGGACGTGCTCTACGTGGGCGGACTGCCCGCAAACATCACGAGCCTTAACAACGAAACGGCTCGGAATCTTGAAAAGGCCGTAACCGAAACGCTCGACGGCAAGTCCAGCAAGACCGGCGTTGAAGATCCGGAAAACGCACCTCTGGCAGCTCTGCTTTCCGTGAAGTCGCCAGTTGACAGCAGTCGCGCCGTGGTGGCGCTGCTCTCCGACGGCTCGCGCGGCGCAAAGCTTTTGAACGATTCGCTGGCCGACCGCGCCCTGTTGCAGGACGCCTCGGGCGGCACGGTGTTCGTCTCTTCGCAAGGGTTGACCTCCTTTAAGCCTTCGCAAACCTGGTGGGTCGGCGATCTGCCGTGGTACCAGCGCGTTTGGGTCTCCTTTGCCAACCGTCCGTTCCTGTTGGTGCTCTGCGCCTTGATCGCCGCTGTTGTGGCCGGCTGGGGCATCTTCGCCGGCATGCGCCGTTGGCTGCGCGGCCGTTCGTCGCTCTAATCCGATGGGAGAACAAATCATGAAATTCCTTTCCCGTTCGATTTGCGCCGCTTCCGTCTGTGCCGTGCTCGCCGGTCTGTCCGCCTCGGTCCAAGCCTGGGACAAGTGGGATGCCTTCAAGGCCGCAAACGTCAACGAATCCTTCCGTGTGGTGGACTACAGCGACAACCGCCGCATCACCACCAGCGAAGGTCAGTCCTACGCCATGTTCTTTGCGCTGGTTGCGGGCGACAAGGCCGCCTTTGACAAGCTCCTCGTGTGGACGGAAAACAATCTCGCCTCGGGCGACATCACCAAGTACAAGCCAGCATGGCTCTGGGGCAAACACGGCAGCAGCTGGGGCATCATCGACAGCAACAATGCCGCCGACAGCGACATGTGGATCGCCTACTGTCTGCTTGAAGCCGGCCGCCTATGGGAGCGTCCCGACTATACGGCCAAGGGCAAGGCCATGATGGACCTTCTTAAGAAGGACGTGCGCGACGTCAAGGGGCTGGGCAAGGTTCTGCTTCCCGGCTACAAGGGCTTTGAGCAGGAAAACTTCGTCACGCTCAACCCGTCCTACTATCCGGTCTTCATCATGCGCCGCTTTGCGATGGAGGATAAGGACTGGAATACGGTCGTCGAAGGCACGGTGCGCTCGCTCGTGCGTTCCGCTCCGCGCGGATACGCCCCCGACTGGGTGCGTTTCGACCGCCAGGGCAAGGTTATTCCTGAAAAGGGAGCCGATTATGTTCTGGGCTCCTACAACGCCATCCGCACCTATATGTGGGCCGCAATGATGTCGCCTGCTGACCCCGTGCATGACGTGCTCGTTGAACATTTCGAACCGTTTGCCAAGCTCACGCGCGACACGAATATGCCGCCCGAAAAGATCAACATCATCACGGGCGAACGTCACGGCTATGGTTCGCCGGGGTTTGCCGCCTGCGTGCTTGAACTTCTCGGTAAGGGCCCCATGCAGGACTACCTGCGCACCGTGATCGAAAACGATCCGATCATCGGCGAAAACTACTACCGCAACACGCTGATGCTCTACGCCATCGGCTTTGACCGCGGTTTGTATCGCTTTGATCGTAACGGCTACCTGCTGATCTCACCCAAGGCGCAGCTCACTCAGGTTCCGCCCAAGGCCGCCGTGCCGGTCGACAAGTCCGCCGAGAAGGACGAACATCAGGAAGAATCCGAAGAGGCGCCCGAGCAGAACCAGGCCGCGGGCAACGCGACGCCTGCGCCCGCAGACAACGCTCCGAAGGCTGTGCAGCAGCCGACGCAGACCGCCGCCCCCGTGGCTCCTGCCGACAACGCCGCACCGGCCGCTCCCGCTACTGCCGCACCCACCCCTGCCGCCGTTTCGGCACCGGCTCCTGTGAGCAGCGCTCCTACAACGACTGAGGAAACCAACAAGTGAAATCCGTCGGAAACTTTACCGGACGCATGGTCGGCGGCCTCGGGTTATGGAACGTCTACTTCATCTGTAAGTTCTTCCTCACCCAACTCGGCTATCTGAGGCTTGAGCTTTTCGCCAACATCGCCCTTTTCTGCTTCCTGCTGCTGCCCGCCAACTCCAAAGGCATGCGCTTTTTGAAGCAGCTCATCGCGCTTGGCTGCGGCATTGCGCTTCTGTGGTCGGAAAGCTGGCTTCCCGGACCGCAGAGCATCATGGCCAATGCCTCGGGCATCACGGGCTTTTCTGTGAACTACGTCCTGCAGCTCATCTGGGACTTCATCAACTGGCGCATGGTCTTTGCGGGCTTTGCGATCCTGTTGATCTACTACGCCGCGCGCGACTTCATTCGTGTTACGGCCATCACCGGCTGCTGGCTGCTGTTCCTCGTGGTCTCGCCCTTCTTCGGTTCGGCTCCCTCTCAGCAGAGCAATCTCGTGCCGCAGACGGCCGCCGGCAAAACCGCCGTCGGCAACCCGGCTGATACGGCCGCGGCTTTGGCCGCCGCCAAGGGTACCGCTCAGGGAGAAGTCACTTCCGAAGAAATCGACAAGTGGTACCAGACGTTCATCGCATATGAAAAGGACCGCGTAGCGCAGTTCCCGGACTCGATCAAACCAAAGGACACTCCCTTTGACATCGTGATCCTTAACATCTGCTCGCTTTCGACCGACGACCTGATTGCGGCCAACCTGATCAACAACCGTACTTTCAGTCAGTTCAACATCCGCTTTGATCACTTCAATTCGGCCACCTCGTACTCGGGCCCGGCCGCGTTGCGTCTGTTAAACGGCGCCTGCGGTCAGCCTTCTCACGAAGCGCTCTACGATACGCGTCGTCCCGAATGCGAGATCATGAACCGACTCGATTCGCTCGGCTTCAAGCAGCACCTGTTCCTCGACCACAGTGGCGTTTACGACAACTACCTCAACGCCATGCGCACGCAGGCAGGCCTCACCGCTCCCTTCGAGCGCCGCCGCTATCCTGTGAAGTACGTGAGCTTTAACGACGAGGAAATTGCCGATACGCTTTCCGTGTTCCGCCACTGGCGCAGCGTCATCAACAAAGCTAAGGACCCGCGCAGCGTCTCTCTCTTTAACTTCATCGCCCTGCACGACGGCAACCGTCAGCCCGGTAAGTCGCGTTGGGAAGAGTTTGAACCGCGCGCCCGCGCCTTTATTGATGCACTCGACGTCTTTATCGCCGATCTGCAAAAGAGTAAGCGCAAGGTGATGCTCATCATCGTTCCGGAACACGGCGCTGCCGTTCGAGGCGATCGCATCCAGACCCCGCGTTTGCGCGACATCCCGAGCCGCCGCATTACGCAGGTGCCGGTGATGGTGAAGTTCTTCGGTCTCAACAAGCTGCCGAAAACCCCGGTGCATGTTACGTCCGATACGAGCTACCTCGCCCTGTCGACGCTCATCGGCCGCGTCATCGAAACGAACTACTTCAGTAAGCCCGAAGGCGCCGTTCCGATGGCCGATCTTGTGAACGACCTGCCCACGACACACATGGTGAGCGAAAACGCTCAGGCCATGGTGCTTGAATACAAGGGCAAGGACTATCTGAAGATGTCCAAGGGCACTTGGCGCCCGTACGACGCCGATTAGTCGACGTCCGCTTCACACCCTCGCAAAGAGTCCGCTTCGGCGGACTTTTTGCTATCCGGCAAAAAAAGCCCCGGAGAAAACAGACTTCTTTCCGGGGCTTCAGATCACCAGCTCGAGGCCGTAAAAGGTCTCAGAGCTCAATTTTTAGTTCTTGGACTTGTCCACGAGCTTGTGAGCGCTGATCCAAGGCATCATCGCGCGCAGCTTGGCACCTGTCACTTCAATGCCGTGCTCGCTCGTCAGACGGCGGTTGGCCGAAAGGGTCGGATACTTCAGACCGCATTCCAAGAGGAAGTTCTTGGCGTATTCGCCGTTCTGGATCTGACGCAGGCATTCCTTCATGGCCTTGCGGCTTTCGTCATTGATGATCTTCGGGCCGGTGTAGTACTGGCCGTATTCGGCGTTGTTGGAGATGGAGTAGTCCATCGTGGCGATGCCGCCTTCGTAGATCAGGTCGACGATGAGCTTCATTTCATGGCAGCACTCGAAGTAAGCCATTTCGGGTTCGTAGCCGGCTTCCACGAGCGTTTCAAAGCCCGTCTTGATCAGTTCGACGAGACCGCCGCAAAGCACAGCCTGTTCGCCGAAGAGGTCGGTTTCGGTTTCGGCGCGGAAGGTCGTTTCGAGCACGCCCGCACGGCCGCCGCCCGCAGCGCATGCGTAGGAAAGAGCCAGGTCATGAGCCTTGCCCGAGTTGTCCTGATAGACGGCAATGAGCATCGGCGTGCCGGCACCTGCGACATACGTGGAGCGCACCGTGTGACCCGGAGCCTTCGGGGCGATCATGATGACGTCGAGGTCCTTGCGCGGAACGATCTGCGCGTAGTGGATGTTAAAGCCGTGGGCAAAAGCCAGGGCTGCGCCTTCCTTGATGTTGGGTTCGATCTGCTTGTGATACACATCGGCGATGAATTCGTCGGGCAGCAGGATCATCACGACATCGGCGCCTTGGGTCGCTTCTTCGATGGTCTTGACGGTAAGGCCGGCATTCTCAGCCTTGGCCCAGGACGAACCGCCCTTGCGAAGACCGACGACAACGTCGCAGCCCGAGTCGTGCAGGTTCAGGGCGTGTGCGTGCCCCTGGCTGCCGTAGCCGATGATGGCGACCTTCTTACCCTTGATGAGCGAAAGATCGGCGTCCTTGTCGTAAAAGACTTTCATGTTTGGTCTCCCTTTTAAACAAACAGGTATGTAAATCAGATTTTGAGGATGCGCTCGCCGCGAGCGATGCCGCTTGCGCCGGTACGCACCGTTTCCAAAATCAGTTTTTCGTCAATCGACTTCATGAAGGCGTCAAGCTTGCGGCTGTCGCCCGTGACTTCGATCGTGTAGGTTTTGTCGGTGACATCAATGACGCGTGCGCGGAAAATTTCCGTGATGCGCAGCATCTCGTCGCGGTCGCGACCGATGGCGCGCACCTTGATGAGCATCAGTTCGCGCTCGACGTAATCGCTTTCCATCAGGTCGTAGACCTTGATCACCTCGATGATGCGATTCAAGTGCTTGGTGATCTGCTCCATCTTCTTTTCATCGGCGTACGACACGATGGTCATGCGCGAGATGCTGTCGGTTTCCGTCGGAGCGACCGTCAAGGATTCGATGTTGTAGCCACGGGCCGAGAAAAGACCCACGACGCGCGAGAGCGCCCCCGAAGTGTTCTTGAGAAGAACCGAAAGAATATGACGCGTCTGCATTCTTACTTCTCCTCCGAAAGAACCATCTCGGTAAGCCCCTGACCGGGTCCCACCATCGGACGCACCGGCTCTTCGCGCTCGATGTGCACGTCAATGAACACAAGGTCGTCCTTGTACTTGCCGAAGGCCTCCTCAATGCAGCGATCGAGCTCTTCGTAGGTGGTGGCGCGCAAGCCGACGTGACCGTAGCTCTCAACGAGCTTGACGAAGTCGGGCTGAACCTCCATCACCGATTCACTCATGTGACCGTTGTAGTAGGCGCGCTGCCAAACGGCGACCATGCCGAGGTAGGCGTTGTTGAGCAGGAAGATCTTGGGCTTGACGCCATACTGCTTGGCGGTGCCCAGTTCTTGAATGTTCATCTGAATGGAACCGTCGCCGGTAAAGCACACGACGTCCTCATCGGGATGCGCAAAGCACGCGCCGATCGCTGCCGGGAATCCGTAGCCCATCGTGCCCAGACCGCCGCTCGTAAGCCACCTGCGCGGCTTGCGCAGCTTGAGGTATTGAGCGCACCACATCTGATGCTCGCCCACGTCGGTGGCATAAATGGCCTCTCCCTTGGTCTTTTGCCAGACGCGTTCGATCACGGCCTGCGGGCGGATCGGGCCCTCAGGATTGACGGTGTATTTGAGGCACTGCATCGCGCGCCAACCGTCGATGCGCTTATTCCATGCAGCCAGTTCGTTTTCATCGAGCCTCTCGGTCGTCGTTTCCAGAATGCCGACCATTTCCTTGAGCACTTCGTAGACATCGCCCACGATGGGAATGTCCGTCGTCACGTTCTTGGAGATCGAGCTCGGGTCGATGTCGATCTGTACGATCGTGTGGGGATTGGCTTCAAAATCCGAGGGGCAGCCAATCACACGGTCGTCGAATCGGGCGCCGACGGCAAAAAGAACGTCGCAGTGCTGCATGGCCATGTTGGCTTCATAGGTGCCATGCATGCCGACCATACCCAGATGCTTTTCGTCACATCCGTCAAAGGCACCCAGGCCCATAAGAGTCGAGACCACCGGGTAGCCGGTGAGCTGCGCAAAACGGTTGACCAACTCGCTTGCGGCCGTCGAGGTCGCACCGCCGCCCACGTACAGAAGCGGACGCTTGGCCGAAAGCAGAACCTGCATGGCCTTCTTGATCTGGCCGCTGTGGCCGCGCGTCACAGGACGGTAGCTCACGATGTCGCAGCTCTTGGGATACTCGAAGGCACAGCTTCCACACTGCACGTCCTTGGGCAGATCCACCAGAACGGGACCGGGGCGGCCGGTTCTTGCAATATAGAAAGCCTTCTTGATGGTGGCCGCAAGATCGCGTACATCCTTGACAAGGTAGTTGTGCTTGACACACGGACGGGTAATGCCCACCGTATCGCACTCCTGGAAGGCGTCCGTGCCGATGAGGCTCGTGCCGACCTGGCCACTGAAGACGACCATCGGAATGCTGTCGGCATAGGCCGTGGCAATGCCCGTGACGGCGTTGGTGGCTCCGGGGCCGGACGTCACCAAAGCAACGCCGATCTTGTTCGTGCAGCGCGAATAGGCGTCGGCGGCGTGAACCGCAGCCTGTTCATGACGCACGAGCACATGCTTGAAGTACTTCTGCTTGTAGATCTCATCGTAGATCGGATTTGGGGCTCCTCCCGGATAGCCGAAAACGTATTCGACTCCCTCGGCATGAAGAGCTTCGATGAGAATCTTCGCGCCGGTCATCACCGGTGCGGCGGCGCCGTTCTCTTCTGTGGTCTGCATAGGAAAATCGTTCCCTGTTGTTTCACATCCATGGCTTTGTTATGGGGTATCTTCGGATGTGCTTCGTGCCGTGGGGCGGCTGCAGGGTAAGGTTATGCGGTGGCGTGCTGCCCGTGGGAGCACAGGTACCGGCTTGACACCGTTCGCCGCCCGCCTCTGCGGTAACAGAAGACGTCCGAAGGTGCGTTGAGTGCCGTGGTATGCAAAGAATTTCACAACGCATCGACTAATTTATCGTTTTTCAAACGAAAAGCCAAAGGGGCGAAACAACCTGAGGCAGGTTTCCTTGCGGGTTTTAAGCTTTTGTCAAATGCGGTAAGATGCCGTTCTTAGGGAAAATTTATTAGAACGGTTCCGTGCGCGTCTGTCTGATACCATTTTTTAACATCCAAGAAGCCCTTGCACGAGATCGACCTCAGATAACAGTCGGCTAACAGCCGGCGCCTTCCGTTCCCCCCTCACTCAACACAAACAAACCAAAAAACATGGCTACCACCGCAACAACTTGGGGTTCCAGGATCGGCTTTATTTTGGCCGGCGCAGGCTCGGCAATCGGCTTGGGCTCCATCTGGAAATTCCCGTTCTGGGCCGGCATCAACGGCGGCTCGGGCTTCATCATTCCGTACATTATCTTTACGTTCACGATCGGCATCACGCTGCTGATCGCCGAACTCGTCGTGGGACGCGCCGGCCGCGGTTCGGCCCTGCATGCACTCAAGCACCTCGGCGGACCGGCTTTCTCGATCATGGGCGGCATAGCCGTTCTCACGTCCTTCGTGATTCTGTCCTACTACTCCGTGGTCGGCGGCTGGTGCGTGAAGTATCTCTTTGACAGCCTCGGCGGCAGTCTCGTGACCAACGACCCGAAGGTTCTGCAGGCAACGTTCGGCGCTTTGGTGGGCGACGGCCTCACCAATTCGCTGTGGCACCTCTCCTTCCTCACGCTCACCTGCGGCGTGGTGGCCCTGGGTGTGGTAAACGGCATCGAGCGCCTCTCGAAGTACCTGCTGCCCACGCTCTTCATCCTGATGATCGTCATCATGATCCGTTCGCTGTCGTTGCCCGGAGCCATGGAAGGCGTGAAGTTCCTCTTTGACTTCAGCTTTGACAAGCTTACCTGGATGAGTGTTCTCAACGCCATGGGCTTTACCTTCTTCAGTCTGTCCCTGGGGTGCGGCATCATGGTGACATACGGTGCCTATCTGAAGGACTCCACCGACATTCCCAACTCCTCGCTGTGGATCGCCTACCTCGCCATTCAGACAGCGCTTCTCGCCGGTCTCATGATCATGCCCGCCGTGTTCGCCATGGGCCAAGATCCCAATGCAGGCCCCGGGCTCGTATTTGTGACCATTCCGTTTATCTTCTCTCAGATTCCGTTTGGCTGGTTCTTCATGATTCTCTTTAACGTGTGCCTGCTCGTGGCCGCGTTGACGAGTTCGGTGTCGCTGCTGGAAGTCTGCATCGCCTATCTGCAGAACGAATGGCACATGAAACGCATCAGCGCTTCGATCCTGTGCTACGTCGGCCTTGCCCTGCTGGGCTTCGTCTCGGCGCTTTCCTTCGGCGTATGGAGCGACGTGAAGATCTTCGATCGCATCATCTTCGATTTCCTCGACTGGTTCTGTTCGAACATCATGATGCCGCTGGGCGGTCTGTCGATTGCGCTTCTGGCAGGTTGGAAGGCCTGGAACTCAACCTACGTGCAAGTCAATCTGGTCAAGAAGTACAGCGCTTCGGCCAATGCCTTCATCAAGTTCTCGCTGCGCTTCCTTGCCCCCTTGCTGGTGCTCGTTGTGGTCGCCACGGGCGTCTGAGGCTCACCGCAAACGCACAAACTGCGCCGCATCGTACGCCTCTCGCCGAGGCTGCCTGCGGCGCTGTTTTTTTCCAGCTTCGGTGTATTTTTTTGTTTGCTGAGTGATTGTTTGCCCGTCGGCAACCGTTTTAGCATCCCAAAGATGCTATAAAGATGAATTCAGAGCGGTTTGCAATAAGTCTTGGCTTAAATCGCCCTACGTATAAGAATATTTCAGGGACACATCAATGTCTGACAACAGATCAACATGGACAAGCCGCATCGGCTTCATTCTGGCCAGTGCGGGTGCCGCCATCGGCTTAGGCGCCATTTGGAAATTTCCCTATCTGGCAGGAACCAACGGCGGCAGCGTCTTTATGTTCCCCTACATCGTCCTGTCGTTTACGATCGGCCTCGTGCTTCTGATCGCCGAAGTCGGTCTGGGCCGCACGGGCAAGGGCTGCATCGTGACCGCTTACCGAGCCATTGCGGGCAAGAACTGGACGATCTGGGGCTATCTGGGCGTTCTCACGGGCTTCATGGTGCTGTGCTTTTACTCCACCATCGGCGGTTGGACGCTTTCCTATCTGATCGATTCGGCCGTTGGCCGAGGACTTGTATCCAACCAGGACGAGCTCAGTGCGCTCTTCGGCGGCCTTGTGTCCGATCCCGTCAAATCGCTGGGCTTTCAGGCGCTCTTTCTCTTTCTGACCGGTTGGGTCGTCGCCTATGAGATCAGCCGCGGCATCGAGAAGATCTCCAAGGTGCTCATGCCCCTTCTGCTCGTGCTCGTCATCATCGTGATCGTGCGCGGCGTGACGCTGCCGGGCGCCTCCGATGGTCTCGCCTATCTCTTTAGCTGGAATCCTGAAGCCTTCAGCTGGAAGAGCCTGCTCGCCGCAATGGGCTTTACCTTCTTCTCGCTTTGCATCGGTTGCGGCTGCATGCTCACCTACGGCTCCTACCTCTCGCAGGATTCAAACCTCATCAACGGCTGCGCCTGGATCACATTCCTGGCAACTGCAGCCTCCATCCTGGGCGGCCTGATGATCATGCCGGCGGTCTTTGCATTCCATCTCGATCCGTCCGCCGGTCCCGGCCTCACCTTCATGACGATGCCGGTCGTCTTCGCGCAGCTTCCCTTCGGACAGCTCTTTGCGTTTGCCTTCTACCTGTGCCTGGCCGTGGCGGCCATCACCAGTTCCGTATCGCTTCTCGAACTCGTGGTTGCTTTCCTTGTCGACGAACTCAAGATGCGCCGCATGACGGCTTCTCTGGTGAGCTGCATCGCGATGCTTGCGGTCGGGTCGCTCTGCACTCTTTCTTTCGGACCTCTGGCTGACGTCAAGCCCCTTTTCGAGCGCAACTTCTTTGATCTCTTTGACTACTTCACGAGCAACCTGTCGCTTCCGATCGGCGGTCTCGTGATCTGCGCTCTGGTGGGGATCAAGCGCTGGTCGATGATGAAGGACGAAATCCGCATGGGTTCGGGCGTTTCCGACTCGATGATGTCGATCTTTCGCGGCATTCTCACGATCGGCTGCCCGCTTCTTATCGTCGTGGTGCTGATTTCCGGCCTGATGCCGAGCTAAGCGCTTTGACATTCATCCAAGGCCAAAAGCGGCGCGATCCTGTCGACAGGCGCGCCGCTTTTCTTTTGCGGTCCATAACAAAACCGGACTGCCCATGAAAAGCAATCCGGTTCGCGTGCAGACCCTGCGAGCCGCTCCGAAAGATATTCAGCTTACTGAGCGAACCACTTGGAGTAGATCTGCTTATCTTCTCCGGCCTGTCGAACGGCTTCAAGGCCCTTGTTGAGCTTGTCAAGGAGTTCCTTGTTGCCCTTCTTCACGGCAAAGCCGTACTGCTGCGCGTCTTCGATTGCCGGCTGTAGCTGCAGAGACTGAGACATACGCGGCTGGGTCTTCATGAAGTAGGCAAGCACGGGACGATCGTGCACCACGGCTTCGGCGTTGCGGCTCGTCAGAGCCATGAAGGCTTCGCTCGTGGCGTTGTAATTGGTCACCTTGGCACCGGGAATATCCTTGGCCTTGTCGGCACCGGTCGTGCCGATCTGCACGGCGATCGCCTGATGCTCCAGAGACTTGAAGTCGGGATACTTGGCGGCGTCTTCCTTGCGAACGAGCATGGAAAGGCCGGCCGTGTAGTAAGGAGCCGTGAAATCTACTCGCTTGGAACGTTCTTCGGTGATGGTGACGCCTGCGGCCACCACATCGACCACGCCCATACCCAGAGCGGGAATCAGCGCGTCAAAACCCATGTTGACGACTTCGATGTCGTAGCCGGCCTTGTCGGCAACGGCACGAATGAGGTCAATGTCGTAACCCACGAATTCGCGGGTCTGGGTGTCCATAAATTCAAAGGGAGCGAACGTGGGCTCGGTGCCCACGCGAAGCTTGTCGCGAGCCAAGGCATCATCGGCCGCCGCGACAGAGAGCGTTGCGACTGCGCAGACGCTCAGGAGCAATTTTTTAAAAACCATGTGTCTAGTGGTTGAACCGGAAAGTCAACCGTACGCAAAAAGCAAAGATCGGATTATACAGACGCGTGTTTGTTAGCAAAAGCCTGTCGATTCAGCGCTGTAGCTCAAGCGTCGGCCAAAAGTCGGCGGCGGCGCTGCTCGAAAAGACAGACCGCGGCGGCCGCCCCAACATTGAGCGACTCGCATGCCTGCTCGATCGGAATGAGATAGCGTTCGTCGGCAACGGCCAGAGCCTGCAGAGAAAGCCCCGGGCCTTCGGCGCCCATCATCCACACCACGGGTCCCTTTTCCCAGCCCTGCGTGCGGAACAAGTCCATTCCGCCTCGGGCGTCGGCTGCCAGCACGCGTCCAGCGAAAAGCGTGTGAATTTCTTCGGCACAGACATTGTCGTAGAGTTTGGCGCTGAAGTGAGCTCCCATACCGGCTCGCAACACCTTGGGTGCCCAGAAACCGGCCGAACCGGAACTGGCCGCGATGTGACGCACGCCTGCAGCCAAAGCGGTGCGAATGAGCGTACCCATATTGCCCGCATCCTGGACGCCGTCGAGATAAAGCGCGTCCTCGGCAATCGGCTGCATCGGACGTTGGGCAAACTCGACTGCCACTTCCACCATGATGCCCGTGCCGTTTTCGACGGGACAGACCGCGTCGTAGAGCTTGTCGGCCACGGTCAGAAATTTGGCCCCCGTTTCCTCGGCCACGCGCTCGGCAAGCGCATGGACATCCGGATGGACGTTGTTTTCACGCACAACAACGGCTCGCGTCTCAGGACGCTTTTCGCAGATCACTTCCGCCAGATGAATGCCCTCGGCAAGCGTCGTTCCGATTTTCTTTGCGCCTCTCGGATGTTCGGAGATCTTTCTCCAGCGCTTGATGTTTTCGTTGGCTGCGGAATTGATGAGCGTCATGGGTTTAAAACAGCTGTAGCAATATAAAAAACGAATTCTAATCGCGGCAAGCATTCGGCGATTTCACTCGCTTCAAACGCGCAGCCGAAGTAAGACTTCGCACCAAGACGGTGCATGTTCGATGGGCGCCTTGTGCTTGTCGCTTTCTTAAGAGTGTTGTTTATTTGATTTAGATCAAACACGAAATTTCTTTTTCGGAAGCAATTGACAAAGTGATGGCTGTAAGTCGACAACCGGCTGCAAAAACGAAAAAGACAATCAGAAGGCGAGGAAGCCGTGCCGGGGAGAATGGTCAAGAAAAAAGTCACCGGTCAAGCAAAAAGGTTGACATCGTTTTCCTGATTTTGTCCGACGTCAACCTTTTTTCGGATCGCTTGCTTGAAGTCTCCGGCGACCAAACCGAGCTTCAAATTCTGAGGAGCAGTTGAGGAGCAACGCATATGTGTGTCTGCGATCGTTGTCAAGGTAGCACGTCAGCAGACTCCTCGAAAGGGCGGTATTTATCCATCAGAAAGACTACATAGGGGTTTACGTGCACAGCAACTTACACACCGTCTAGAAATGCTCTCTTTTGGTGCGTCTCCTCGGTTCGATCCTGTACTTGCTCCGCTTCGTCCCGAATGAAGACACGCTTGGTGTAGGCGTCCTTCAGAAAGTCTGCGCTGTTGTGTCCGGCCGCCAGGCGAACGGCTATCAGAAAAGCTATGGGCAAAAGCGCAAGCGACATACATAGATCAGATCTGCTTTCCCGCTGGCGCAAAAGCTCCTCGCGCCTTTGTTTGTCAGGAACCGCCGCTGACAAAACGCTCATTGCAAGCAGCGCTCTGAAACCTGCGCTTCGCTTTTGCTGCGCCAGACAGCGTTGTTCGTTGATTTCCTCCATGTACTGCGAGAGTCCCTCTTCGTCATTTCTTACTTTGTAATGGATCACCATGCGCGAATCGGCTCGTCGCCCAAACGTCATGCACACGACGAAGACAGCCAGAAACGGGACCACCACAGGAAATGCAAACTGTACGAGAGACGCCAGCAAAGCTCCTTCTTCTCGGTTGTAGCGACAGGCCTGAATCGTGCAAAAGAGCACGCAAGCCGCGATGCAGGCGAAATAGGCCAGCGGAAAACGAGAGGCATCGGCAAAGATAAGAATCCAAACAGCTGTGCAGGCCGCCGAAAAACTGAGCAGATCCGGATAGATGACAATTCCATCCTCAGCAGTAACACCCTTCATGGCCCGCGTTCCTTTTCGCACAACAGCTCCGAAAGCCGCCAGCAGCACCGCCTCAAAAGCCGTGCACGCAACAAAGCCCGCCGGTACAAGCCAAAGGCGCATTACGGTGGCAAGCGCGGCATAGCCTACGAAAAAGCAAACTGTAAAAAGACAGGCAAATAGCACTTGCCGCGTGTACTTGTTGCTGCGAAACATCCGCTAAAGAAGGTGCAAAGGTAGGAAACGTCAAAAGTTTTGTCTTTCGGAATTGTAGGGACGCACTTAACGGATTTAACAAGTACGCCAGACATCATCCGAACGGATGATGCTCAACGGCATTGAATCGGGCGCGCGGTATAGTTCGGGGATTGCTTAAACGAATACTTCGACGGCAAGGGTTTTGCGCACGCCTAGCCTGCAAAATCGCCGTCTCCACAAAGGAATTTGCAGTGACCGATAAAACCGATACCATGCAAACGCGCCGCGCCGAGCTTCAGGTTCTGCGCACGCTTCCCGAACTGCTCACACACCATCTGGAGCAGCGGCCGCAGATTCCGGTTTACATGTACTACGACAACCGCGTCAAACAGTGGCAGACCCTTACTGTTCAGGAAACGTACGAGCGCGTCATGCGCTGGGCCCATGCCTTTGCGGCTCTCGGCCTCAAAAAAGGCGAACGCGTCGCCATGCTCCTTCCCAACAGCATTGACGCCATCTGCTTTGACATGGCTGCCCTCATGTGCGCTCTCGTGCCCGTGCCGCTGCACGCGATCGACACGGCGGGCTCCTCGGCCTTTATTCTTCGCGACTCGGGCGCCCGCTTCCTCGTCACGACCAAGTTCAATCGCTGGCGCGACATCGGCGCTGCTCTGGAATTACCTGATCTGAAGACCGTGGTGATCACCGAAGAAGGCGTTGAGACGACCGTCTCCGACGGTAGAACCGTCACGAGCGTTGATCACTGGCTTGCCACGGGCCAGGGCGTCGAACTGCCGCCCGGCCCCGAGCCCACCGACCTCGCCGCCCTTGTCTACACGTCGGGCACGACAGGCAAACCCAAGGGCGTCATGCTCACGCACCGCGCGCTTCTTGCAAACATCAACGGCGTTTTGAGCAGCATCTGTCCGCGCGTCGACGAAGTATGGCTCTCGTTTCTGCCGCTTTCGCATACGCTCGAGCGCATCGCGACCTATTACCTCGCGCTCGGCATGGGCAACCTCGTTGCGTTCAACCGAAACATCGGTCTCCTGCAGGAAGACATGCGCGTCATCCGCCCCACCATCATGCTGAGCGTGCCGCGCGTCTATGAAAAGATCTACTCCAAGATTCAGGATCGACTTGCGACGCAGTCGCCCTTTGTGCAGAAGATCTTCCGGTGGGCGGTTGACGTCGGCTGGCGCCGCTTCTGCCGCAAAAACGGCCTGCCCTGCCCTTCGGGCTTCTCTGCGCTTTTCGATCCGTTGGTGGCAGGATTCCTTGACAGGAAAGTGGGTGCCGGCATCCGCAACATCTTCGGCGGTCGACCCTATGTCTACATTTCGGGCGGAGCTGCGTTCAATCCGACCGTAGCCAAGGTGTTCCTCGCCCTGGGCGTTGAAATTCTTCAGGGCTACGGGATGACCGAGGCCTCGCCCGTGGTGTGCGTCAATAAGCTCGGCAGCAACAATCCGCAGACTGTCGGCATTCCGCTCGACAATCTCGAGACCAAGCTCGGTCCCAACGACGAACTGATGGTACGCGGCCCGAACGTGATGGTCGGTTACTGGATGCGTCCGGAAGACACCCGCGCCGTTCTCACCGAAGACGGCTGGCTCAAGACGGGCGATCAGGCCGACATCTACAAGAGCGGCCATATCCGCATCAAGGGCCGCATCAAAGAAATCATTGTCACGAGCACGGGCGAAAAGATCCCGCCGGGAGACCTAGAACAGGCCATCGAAACCGACAATCTGTTCGATCAGGTGATGGCCGTCGGCGAAGATCGCCCCTACATCGCCTGCCTGGCGGTCGTGAACCCCGAGCAGTTCGACAAGTTCGTCAAGGAACTCGGCAAGGATCCCAAAGACGAAGGCATCTTGATGGACAAGGAAGTGCGCAACGCCGCACTGCGCCGCATCAAGGCGTTGACGCGCGACTTCCCGAACTACGGCATCCCGCGCAACGTGCGTCTGCTCGCCGAGCTCTGGACGATCGAAAGCGGTCTGCTCACGCCGACGTTAAAGCTCAAGCGCGCCAGGATCCGCGAACGTTTCCACGCCGAAATCGACGAGCTCTACGGCGATCGCCGCGGTTAAGCTTTTGAAGTCGGTTTCCTATGTTGAACGGGCCTCTGCTTTTATGAGCTGAGGCCCGTTGCCATTTCATCGTCAGAGACGCAGAAAGTTTTTCAGCAGTTCGTGACCGAATTCGCTGGCGATTGATTCCGGGTGAAACTGAGTCGTTTCAATCGGCAATTCCTTGTGCCTGAGTCCCTGGATTTCTCCGTCTGAACTGACAGCCGTCACCTCCAAAATGTCAGGCAACGTTTCGCGTTCCACCACGAGCGAGTGATAGCGCGCAACCGTCATCGGCGAGGGCAGTCCGCTGAAAAGTCCTTTTCCGTCATGTGTGATGCAATCCGTCTTGCCGTGCATGACATGTCCGGCCCGCACCACGCGCCCGCCGAACACTTCTCCTACGGCCTGATGGCCAAGACACACGCCAAGAACCGGTACATACTGAGAAAAACGCACAATGGCCTCCTTCGAGATACCTGCCTGCGCCGGAGCACACGGTCCCGGTGAAATGCAGACACGATCAGGCTTGCGTTTCAAAAGTTCCTCGACGGTTGCCTCATCGTTTCTCACAACTTGCACTTGCTCTCCGAGTTCCTGAAAGTACTGCACAAGGTTGTACGTAAAACTGTCGTAGTTGTCGATCATCAGGAGCATTTTGTTTCTCCTTGTTCAGATTCCGCTTTCGAAACCGGACTCCGCCAGTTCCGCCGCTCTCAAAACTGCGCGTGCCTTATGTTCCGTTTCCGCATATTCCATCTCGGGGATACTGTCGGCGACAATGCCGGCGGCGGCTTGAGCGTAGAGCCGTTTGTCCTTGATGACGGCCGTTCGTATGGCAATTGCGAGATCCATGTCCCCGGCAAAGGAAAGGTAGCCGACCGCACCCCCGTAAATACCGCGCGCCACGGGCTCAAGCTCGTCAATGATTTCCATTGCTCGGACTTTGGGCGCCCCGGTGAGTGTTCCCGCCGGAAAAGTTGCTTTCAAAACGTCGAAATTGTCGAGTCCGTCGAGGAGTTCCCCTTCGACATGACTGACCAAGTGCTGAACTTGCGAATAGCGCTCAATGGCATACTTGTCTGTCACGCGAACGGTGCCCGGTTTGGCGATACGGCCAATGTCATTGCGTGCCAGATCAATCAGCATCAGGTGCTCGGCTCGTTCTTTAGGATCATGCAGAAGGTCTTCGGCAAGTCGGCGGTCGTCCTGCACATCAACTCCTCTGGGTCGAGTTCCAGCAATGGGTCGAATCGTCGCGATCCGTCTTCCGTCACGCAACTCCTGCCGCACCAGAATTTCCGGCGAAGCTCCGACAACAAAGTGGTCTCCAAAATTGTAGAAGTACATGTAGGGCGATGGATTGAGACTTCGCAGCGCACGGTACAGAGAAATCGGGTTTTCAGTAAAACCGCGTTCGATGCGCTGCCCGATCTGCACCTGCATGCAGTCGCCGGCCAGGATGTAGTCCTTGGCTTTTCGTACAGCCTTCAAATAGTCTTCTTTGGCAAACGGACGCTCTGTTTCGTGAACAATGCCACCGGCGGCATACGGAGCTTCCACCGGACGGGTCAACGACTGCTTGAGCCTTCGGATGCGATGAACGGCCGCTGAGTACGCCCCCGGAACTCTCGGATCGGCATTGATAACAATGTACATACGACCCTTAAAACTGTCTATCACGATGAGCTCTTCACACAACAGCAAGCAAATATCCGGTCCACCAATCCCTCCGGACTTTTTGCGTCCCAGTTTGCTTTGCTCGATCAATCGTACCGTGTCATAACCGAAGTACCCGACCAGTCCGCCCGTCAAGCGAGGCAATCCCTTCGGCAAGGCAACACGAAAACGATTGAAGAATCTGCGAACAAACTCAAGCGGGTTGGTTTCAGTGTCGCGTTCGGTTTCTTGTCCGTCAGTCAGAACCTGAGTGCAAAATCCAGTATCCTTCAGATAACTAACGATTTTTGTACGAGCCTTTAACCCCACAAAGCTGTATCGTGAAAAGCTTTTGCCGCCTTCCGCACTTTCCAGCAAAAAAGTGTCAGTGTCCCGGCCGGCAAGCTTCAAATAGATTGACAACGGCGTTTCCAAATCGCACAGGCATTCACTTACCAAGGCGATACGGTTATAGCCTTCACGTGCAATCGCTTCGAACTCGATTTCGGTCATCATGATTGAAAATTTCCTCAAGAACGGATTCCGCCCGGGCCAGACCTTGAAATAAGCACACTTTGGGCGCCTTTTGGCGCATATCCTCAACTGAGGCATCGCCAGCCGGCAGACGGAAATCACTGAAAGCAAATCGGAGAAGAAATTCAACAGCTCATAAACAAGCTGTTAAAACGTGCGCAAACGATGGCTCCGACAATCCGTCGGAGAGCATCGGCTTAATGAGGAGAAGTTTTAGGAGCGCCAGCACCAAGCCCCCCGTGCATACCAGCCGGACGGCTTATGCACGCGGCGTACCGAACGAATGTGCGCAAATTGTGCTGCAGACAAAATCATGGTGTCGGAACTGCCGATGGGCAAAAAATGAGTGGTAGAAAGGAACCGGTTTCGGTTGCCTTTTAGTTGTAGCGAAATCGTAAACAGGTTGCAATAAGCAAAAGAATGTAGAAAGCGGAAGCGAACCTGGTTCTCCGCTTCCGCCAATCTGATGTCAATGCACCGGAGTTGTTATCACCAGTTGTTGATCTTGGGCCAGATCGTCTGCACGTTGTTCTTCTCGTCAACAACAAAATACTTGTCGAACGCGGCGGCCGTCGGACAGGCATGGTTGGGAAGAATTCTCAGGCGCGTGCCCACCGGAAACGCTTCTGGATCAATTGCTGAGCCGTCTCGGCTGCAGACGATGCCATGCTCCTGGTTGGCCGATTTCATCCAGAGGTTTTCAATCGGCTTGCCGGCCTCGTCACACACAAGCCCGTAACCCCAGTCGACCGCCTGAGCGGCCGTACCGCGGTCTCGGCTCATCGCCATCCAGCCGCCGTCCGTGATGATCCAGCCTTTTTGGGGCTGATGGCCGATCACCGTCACCAAAACGGACAAAGCGATCTCTTCGACCTTGCAGACGTTGAGTCCTGCCATCACCAGGTCGTGAAAGACGCCCACGCCGCTACGGTAGTCCGTGACGCCTTCAGTATCCTTGACGGCCGTAAAGGTCGGAGTCGACCCCACGGAGACTATCTCGCACGGGTAGCCCGCGTCCTTAAGCACATTGGCTGCCTTCATGATCTGATGAACTTCGTTGGCTGCGCAGGCTTCCAGTTCCTCACGATTGCGGGAAAGGTAGCTGTCGCCGGCATGCGTCAGGACCCCCTTGAAAACGGCGCCGTCGGTCAGCGCCTTGGCTACCGTCACCAACGCGGGATCATCGGGCTTGAGACCGGAACGATGTCCGTCGCAATCGATTTCAAGCAGAACACCGATTTTGGTGTTGTGAGCGCGGCAGAATTCACTGACCGCCATCGCACTAGCGAGATTGTCGAGAATGATCTTGACGTCTGCGCCGCGGCTGTTGAGAAGCGCGATGCGCGGCAACTTTTGCGGAGCAATGCCCACGGCATAAATGATGTCCGTGATGCCCTCTTCATCGAACATGTACTCGGCTTCCTTGACAGTCGAGACCGTGATGCCGCCAAACATGCCCTGAACCTGCATGGCGGCTATCGGTGCACACTTGTGAGTCTTGACGTGCGGGCGCCAGTTGACGCCGAGCTCGTGAGCGCGCCTCTGACAATAATCAATGTTTTCGAAAAGTTTGGCCTTGTCGATCAAAAGGCTCGGTGTGTCGAGTTCGCTCAACTTCAGACTGATGGACATGTCTCCTCTCCGGACTGAATTATCTGAAATCACCTCGGTGATTTTAGTGGAGAAGACGAATCTGTTACACCTGCTAACTTTTCAATCGAAAACACCTCCACGGACGTGGAGAAGACACGATCACCTCAGGCATCACGCTGACGCCCCAAGAAACACCTCCACGGACGTGGAGAAGACTCGCGCCATCCGTGGTGAAGCGCTTGATACGTGGAAACACCTCCACGGACGTGGAGAAGACCCCCACCAAACAAAGCATAGTTCCCCACTGTAGGAAACACCTCCACGGACGTGGAGAAGACCTGGTGGGCGTTCTGCATAGCCTCTTTCTGGCGGAAACACCTCCACGGACGTGGAGAAGACCACTTCATCGGCTCTGATACGTTTTGGACCGTGGAAACACCTCCACGGACGTGGAGAAGACGTATCAGTTGCGCCGATCTGCCCCTTAAAGGTGGAAACACCTCCACGGACGTGGAGAAGACTTGATGAGCGTTCTGCATTGCTTCCTTCTGACGGAAACACCTCCACGGACGTGGAGAAGACAAACAAATCTTGTTGCCAAACAATCGCAGTTTGGAAACACCTCCACGGACGTGGAGAAGACCCAATTTGCAAAGTGAACCTGTTCCGATAGCCAGAAACACCTCCACGGACGTGGAGAAGACTAGTTCAGGAAGTAGTCAGCTTCGTTGCCATCGGAAACACCTCCACGGACGTGGAGAAGACTTTAGTGACATACCGGGCAACATACGCACATGAGAAACACCTCCACGGACGTGGAGAAGACATTATCTTTGTGACCTGATTTCAACCGTGGCAGGAAACACCTCCACGGACGTGGAGAAGACAGCCTTCGGGTACGTTTTCAGCGTCGGCATTCAGAAACACCTCCACGGACGTGGAGAAGACATTGTTACCGACTTGTTCAGCGTGACGTAGTTAGAAACACCTCCACGGACGTGGAGAAGACTGGAAAAACTTTGCAAGCGTCTGCTCGCTCATGGAAACACCTCCACGGACGTGGAGAAGACCCGAATCCTGCGGTTTGAACCTCACACAGTTTAGAAACACCTCCACGGACGTGGAGAAGACGTCGCTTTTGCACAAATCGCGGGCAACCTGATAGAAACACCTCCACGGACGTGGAGAAGACCCTGTGATCGCCTTGTACGCGTTCACTAAGAAGGAAACACCTCCACGGACGTGGAGAAGACTGTGGATGAGGTTCTACCTGGTGATACTTTCAAGAAACACCTCCACGGACGTGGAGAAGACAGGATTGTCTTGACTTGCACGCCCGCCTGTCCGGAAACACCTCCACGGACGTGGAGAAGACTTTTCATTTGTGAAGTCTGGCTAAGGCGTCGTGGAAACACCTCCACGGACGTGGAGAAGACAGACGCTTAGATCGCTTGCGGCGAAGGGAGTTAGAAACACCTCCACGGACGTGGAGAAGACCACGTCCAAGGTCTGATCGACTACGCCCGCGAGGAAACACCTCCACGGGCGTGGAGAAGACTAACGGTCATTCTGATACGTCGCATCCCAATAGGAAACACCTCCACGGACGTGGAGAAGACTCGTGAAAGGCTTCAGCAGTATCGTGCAACGCTAGAAACACCTCCACGGACGTGGAGAAGACCAGACGGCGGGGTTCTCTCGCGTGTAGAACCCGGAAACACCTCCACGGACGTGGAGAAGACCGTGGAGGTGTTTCCGATGGCAACGAAGCTGACGAAACACCTCCACGGACGTGGAGAAGACAGCAAGATTTAGCGTTAGGCTAATTTAACCAACGCTACTTTTTGTGGTTGTGGTGGTTAAAGGGGGTTCCCTAACCAACTGAAGGCCACTGATCTCAATAAGCTCACGTTGTGTTTTACCCAGCACCGAAATGGCATAACCAGGGGCCTTGCCGATCTCAGAAAAAATCATCAAGCCGCTGTTTTTCGGACAGTGCCTTACAAGATAGCGAATAATTCGTTCAGACAACGCATCTTTGACTCCTGAAACAAAAACATTTGGCTTTGGTTCGATAAACCAAAGCTTCATCCTTCCCCGAACTGCCGGCGGCAGTTCAGATGCTATGACGACCATCATGGAACATCTCCGATCATTTCGTTGATGTCATCAACCCCGCGCTCAAGAATCTTTAGCTCAATGACGCGGTGTCGGAATGCCTCCGAAACGGCGCTGCGGTCGTACTGACCATTCAAATCAGAAGTCAGACGAAATGCCAGGTCAATGCACAAATCAGCCTTGTATAGATCTGCCATGTCGTAGATGAAAGGCAAAGGACTGCCGGAATGAATGAAGCCGATGTACGGTGAAAAACCGGCAGAATGAACGATTGAATTTAAGATTCCGTACAACGCAGCGTTGCATGCCGTCAAAATTCTATTGACAGTATCACTCGCTGAAAATTGTCCGGGAATGAACCGTCTTCCTTCCCAACGCAGGCCATATTGTTCAGCCTTTTGCCTGTACAAGTTTCTTACTCTCACCCCCTCCATGCCCATCATTTCCGGCAGCGTTCTCGCTCGGAGATCCACACCAGGAAACCGACGGGCAAACATCCGTCGGGCAACGTCGAGAGACAACACCGGATCGGCTGCCGCTTTAATCTGCCTGAGCATATTGCGGGTATCAGCCGTCGGCGTAATGCCGTTTGCGTAGTAAAGCAGACTGTCTTCACCCACCCACATTACGGCACATTTCGCCGCGGCCAATACTTTGACAGCCTCATGAGTAACGGATGTGCCCGGCCCAAGCAACAAGCACTGAAGCAAAGCTGCGGGGATCCTGACAACACCACCCTGAGCAGCAATCCATTTGATGCTGCTGTCATCAACTTCAAGTCGACCGTGCTCAAGGTAGATATAGGGATAGCGATCCTTAATTTGAGGAAGGTTATCCCTCGTAACTCTGATAAACAGCCGAGGTGAAGACTTACGAAGAGTCGTTTCAGGCATCGATGATTGTGATTTGTCTGTCGGCATATTTCTTGAACGTTCCAAACTGCACCGGCACGTCCGACAGCGTCATAACCTCGCCCCTTTCCGGATGCTGTCCCTCGAGCACCGTAAAACGGCACTCAAGAGCCTTGCCATCGGCAATGTTCAAAGCCTCCTGCCAGGCCTCCTCTTCCGAAGAGTAGCATCCTCGATATACCAGATCCGTCGGCACGCAGCACTTGCGCCCCAAATACAGGTCCCAATGAGGATTTTGCAGAGCGGACTCAATCGTTTTCCGCAATTCCTCCGGCACGCAGACAATGACGGCGAATTTTGCGTCTTGCAGGTAGTAGCGATACGTCAGTTTTGTACCGCTATTTTTAGGTTTGGTTCCGTCAATTTTCTTGGGAATTAGGAGTTTTTGCCATGGATCGGAATCGTCATACGCGCTTCCAACCATCTGGAAATCCACCAATTGCAGATTTTCGCGAAACTTCCGAGAAGGCCCTTTCTTACCAAAGGCCAACACGGTTTGTCCATACCGCGACATCTTTTCCAGCCATTCCGATTGGGGGCCTCCTGCCCCCATTGCACAAAGAATCAGTCCCAGTACGCCAGATCTCGTCGGAAAGCCGAGCGTTTCTCTTCTGTTGAATCGCGACTCATAGCCCCATGACTGGAGAGGCGCCTCCAACCACAACAGCACATATGAATCAGCCATTGATTTCTCCGATCGTCTTGCTCAGGGCTTCAAGCAATTCGTCAATGCCTTCATTGTCATTGCCGCCGAATTCGAATTCCATCTTCTTGCCGAACAAGGAACCAAAGAGTTTTTCCTTCTTTTCAAGATCGCTCTTGAGCGCTTCGATACTAGGCTTAAGGAAACCGTCATTGGCTCGAACAGGCTTGTCAAACGAGAGCTGGACACGCTGCCCCGTGCGCACCAATACTTTCGCGTAGTCCCACCCGCAAGCACCGGACATCGTGGCCTGTCGTGCTAATGGAATAGCCAAGAAGAGAGCCTTGGTAAAGGCCTGCACGCTTTCCTGGATCTGTTCGCCCTGCAAAGATTCATACAGCTGCCCGAGATCAAGAGAAACGTAGCGATAGTACGTCGCAGAAGAAAACTCGAGATTGTCAAGGTGACCGGCTGCGGTATCGAGGTCGTCCAACGCTGTAAAGAATTCGATTTCGTTATTCACGGCGTGTGTCGAAATCGCATGAGAAAACGAAGCTGCAGCCTGAACGTTGAGCTCCGGTGCCTGAGCCACCATGCGACCGAAAAGAGCAATGTCAAGACCGTCGACAGCCAGTTTCAGAACTTTCTTTGAACGCTTCTGAATATCCTTGTCTGAAACAGCTCCCGCATCAAAGTTTTTCGACTGTGCATAAGCGGCAAATTCTTCGACTTCTGTATCAGTGAAGAAGTAGAGTGTGTCCTTCACAATGGCCTTGGCGATGACGTCACCGCAAGCCTGAGCCTGTTCATCCGTCGCGCCGAGTTCCCGACATTTGGCGGCAATCTGTTGATTGACCAATTTGGAACGAGTACCGATTTTCACTCCGAACTCATGGAGCATCATGCGAACCTGACGCTTCCAGCACTGAGAACTGACTCGAGCGCGCGTCACACCCCCGACCACTGCCGTCTTGGGCGAACCAACATCGTCACGATTCAGACAGGTGACGGGAAAAGACTGAAGAATGTGGAATTCAATGCGAGTATTCAAAAAAGGATTGTTAGACATGTTTATCTCCTTGATCAATTGCCGGAAACTTGAATGGGAACAATCTGAAGCAGGCCGCAACCGAAAGCTTTGCCTCGTCCGATACCTGTTTCGAAACTTTTGATGAAAAGATCTCTTTGCGTGACCTTCATCACGCCCTTGAGCACCGCCTGCTCAAGCGTCACACGATGCTCTCCCTTGCGAAATTGTTGAACATTGACTTCTAAGACCTCGGTCTGAAGACACCTGAAACCCCACGATGCCGTGCGTGATTCAAACCACGTCCGTATGTCCTCCCTTTGCTTGATAGGAACAAGGTTGCCGTTTACCGACCTCCTGGTGGGGTTGACGACGACCTCAAACGCGTATGCATCGTGTTGCAAGAATTTGTCCGGAATGCACCGAGTGCGCACCGTGCCGTATGTCGGCTCCAATGGCTCCCTGTTTGAGAGAAACAAAATGCGCCTGGAGACTTTGTCGCCCCCTTTGTCCGCATAGAGAAAACCAGCCGGCTGATGCGCATTCTTTTGCTCCGGTGTGCGCTCATCGGAAAACAGACTGTAGATCACTCGATGCACGGAATACGGATCCGTAACCCGGAGCTCTCTAATGTCTCTCCAACTTAGTTCCAATACTCCGGCAATCATGACTGCTCCTCTCGCGCTTCTCGTTGGTAAAACGATGTCGCCCATTTGGCCTTGATTTTTTCGCTTCGACGTGGAAATGCGAGCAAATCATCCAGAAGCTGAGCATAGTCAATGGCCGCACTGGTTTTACCCGATACGAGCCGGAACAACGGCCTTAGGCAACTGCAGCACTCTTCGGTCGTAGAGCAGGCTAAAAGTCGGCGCAGGCGGCTTGCTCCCTGTCCCTCCGTCCCCGAGTACGCAAGCGAGAGCGCGCGCGTCAAAGGCGTATCTCCGTTGCGATTTGCTTTGGCTTGAATCACGGCGGCACCAATGCAAGCAAAGGCGGTTCGCTCGATCGAGTTATCCAAGTTGACATGAAAGTCAATCAGAATGTTCCAACTCTGATGCTGCATGGCAAGATTATCTGCACGGCGCATGGCCGCGGCAGCACCTTTGTCTTTGCTGCATCTGTCAATCACGTAGCGCACGAAAGCCTGGCCGCGAGTTTCCAAGGCGTTTTTATCAGGCATTTCACTCATCGTTCTTTTCCTTTCTGTGATGCATTAGGTTGATTTTTGACCCAGGCCTGCAGCTGGCGAGGGGTGAAATGAGGACACGATTCGTTATAGGTATTTCGCATCGTGGCTCGGAAAAAATATCTCACGGGCTCGGGGTCTTCACCGGGAACACAAGAATCGATAAGTTCTTGAGCGTGCAATCCGGCAATTTCCCAAAACTGGGATGCAGCTCTCCCTGCCATTGTCTTTCCTTCGGTACCCATAGCCGTGTAGTAGCCAAGAACGCACTTGTAGAGCTGTTTAGAAAGACGATCAAGCTGTTCTACTGAAGCCGAAAATGTCTCGAAAAACTGTTCGCCAACATCTTGTGGAGAAAAATCAAAACACGACTCCACAAAATCATCGGATCCTGCCATGTACTGCTCTCCGGATTGGTAAGTCACGCTTACGCCTCCGGACCAAAGTTCGACACTTTCAAAACAATCTCTGGCTCGGGACATTCCCAATTCCACCTGGCAGCAAACGTACCGAGACGCATCCTGAGATCCCAAAAAACTCAAGATCGATGTCAGTGACCTCCAGGGCTTCTTGTCCGGATCAGCCCAGAGAGAATTGAACTTATTTTTTTTACGTTCCACGGATTGAGTAGGATCAAAACGACCAGATTGATGGTCATCATGCGCTATACCTTCCGTGCAGTACATTCCACCGTCAGTCAAGAGACAGAATCGGCCCAACGGAACTAAACGTCCCATCAACGAATCTTTGAGTTTGCGTGCGACATCGCAATCCTCTCCCGCCGGCATCTTTTCCCAAGGAGCCGTTCCGACACCTTCGGGGAAACACGGCAACTTGCTAAGGCGTTCTTCGGAAAAAAGATTTAGCCACACTGTTGAGGCAACGGAATCGGCTAGCACATATGAGTGCAAATATCCCCTAGTGCCCAAAGAGGCACCAGCCTTACCCGATTTGCTTTTTCCTTTGTAGCCCGGAGTAAGAACTTTGGAGTTGTCTGCCTTTTTCCCTCCAATAGCAAAGCACATGAGCGTCACCAGCAACAAGGCCTTATCAGCATCGGTGGGCTCCGCTTGCAACTGAAATTGCGTAAGAACCGTTGTGTTTCCACTCGCCTTTTCCAGATTCAATGTCGCAAAGGAATAGACTTTTACAGTCAAGTCCGCAACCGCGGGAACTTGAAGAAACGGCTCGTCTCCGTACAACCAGAACTTTTCATGCCACTTTTCAAGATAAGCAAGGCATTTCCGGCAAAAATCCTCGACAGTCGATTGCCGCCATTCTTCTTCGGTCTTCGGTGTCCATGCTGCTTGGGCGATAGCGCACAGCAACTTGAAGATAGCCGTTTTCTGGATCGGGTTGCCACCGATTCTCCTTAGAGACGGATCCGAAAAGATGTCTCGGAGACTGAACAACCCCCTTTCCCGAATGGGAATCCACTGTTCATCAATCAAATTGAACTTTTTATCGGTTGTCATAGCTTTGGTGAAGATCAAAATATAGCGATACAGGTTTAATCATTCATTCGTCCGGATTCAGACATCGATATCCGGATTTGTCGTAGAAAACTCTTCGGTTAGGCAAGGCCGGTGTCCCGTCCATGTGATAAACGCTTCCGTCATCATCAACAAGACCCACTCGAATACGCATACTGTCATGGGCGGCTACAAAAAGGTACGGAGCAAGCCAGGAGAGACTGCGCTGCTCATCGGCCGTCGGCGCCAGGTAGATCGGGGTACGGACACAGTTTTTCATCAATATCAACGCTGTTGATACCTTTTGCGAGTAGCTCAGACCAGCGCCGTCGGGCAAATCCAGTTTTTCCCCGCTCAAAAACTCAATTTCCGTTTTTCCGTCACGATTCAAAATGCGACGAAGAAGCAAGACGTCGACCGTGGGCATCTGGCAGTAGCGGGTTGCCAGATTGCTCTCATCGTTATCATCGATGGTTCCGAACGCATCCGTCAACGTGAGCTGCGCCAATTGCCGAAGCGCTCTTCTTCCTACGGTCGAGCCGGAACCTTCCTCAAGTTCGTTTAACAAATCGGAGAGAACCCCAGACTCAGGGCGTTCTCGGTATGTGTCTTCCATGATCTGTCGTATGTCCGTCGGTAGTGTTATTGATGCACGACCTGCCAGACTTTCGAGTGTTCGACACAAAACATAAGAAGCGTAGACTTGCGCCGATGCTCCAAACGCTTTCTTGGGGTCCTTTTTCATCAAATTTTCATCGGGGCATATCACACAGGCCTCACAGCAGGCACCAGCGGGACGCTCGGTTACGGCATGACGCCAAAGACGACCCATTCTCTGCAGAAGCATATCGGTCGGACACAAACGCGTAACCAAAAAATCCGCATCAATATCCAATGACTGCTCCAAAACTTGCGTCCCGACCAGAACTCTTCCGCGTTGCGCCCTGGTGGTCGATTTTTTTCCGAGGACATCTATCCATCGATGTTCGTTCACCTCGCGATCGGCCACGGTGAATCGGGAATGAATAATGCCGAGCTCGACGGTCGTCCCTGATAAAGCCTCGGACAGCCTTTCATGGAGCTTTTGCGCTTCATTGACAGTGTTTTCAATCCATAAGACCTGTTGTCCGCCTTTTGCTCGATCGATGACCTGTTTCAGAACGAACGAATCATCAGAGGCATACGAGAGTTCCACTTTCTTGGCTGACGGCGCTTCAATCGGAATTTCAACCAACTCTCCCTTTTGGTCAACCGCGGTCAAAAGCGGGTAGGCCTCTGCGGGTGACGGTTGATCGGCAAGCATGCCCCTGCGTTGCTGCGTAAGCGTTGCTGACAGGACGATGACTGTACAGCCTAGTTCCCGGAGTTCTTTGACAAGCGCATCGACAATGGTGCCCGTGTACATGTCGTAACTGTGCACCTCGTCAAGTATCACAACCTTGCCCAACAGTCCCAGAGTTCGTACGGACGAATGCTTAACCCCCATTACAGACATGAGAGCCTGATCAATCGTTCCGACTCCGAAGGGCGCGAGAATGCTTCTCTTGCGAGGCGCAAACCAACCGCCGCCGGGAGCCGCCTCCTCGCCCATTTCCTGCATCACCAAAGCGGCTTTACCGTGAACCAGCAAAGCACGTTTAGCCGCATCATCGTCTTCGAGAATCTTGTCGAGAAAAGAATTGACGCGGGTATACACAGCATTAGAGGTCGTCTGGGTAGGCAAAGCAAAATAGAGTCCTGTGGCCTGGCCTTGAGCAAGCAAGCGGTAGGCGGCATAGAGCGCCGCTTCGGTTTTTCCGGCCCCCATCACCGTTTCAAGAATGTATACGCCGGGACCGGAACACTTGACTGCCAGCGCTTTCTGAGCGTCATTCGGAGTAAAGCCGAAAATATCGGCAAAGTTCAATTTCTGTTTGACGCGAGGACGATAGAAGCCTGCGGACAAGACCGCCCTGCGGGCGGCAGCAGCATCGCAAACCTTGCCCTGGAGCAAGGCATCGTTAGAACCGATCCAGTCGGCCACAGTCGTGAATCCGGCCAAAACCTTGGCCTGAAGGTCACTTTTGACAACCGGAAACTCTGCACTGAAAAAAGCTTTGAGTTTTTGCGTAAGGAGCTCGCGTTGCTCTTGCCAAGCTTTGCCTCCCAGAACATCATCAGCAGCACGAAACATCCCCGTCTTGGGACGTCTGCCGTGATGTAACCCGAGAATCAGCGGAACACGCGCGTCATGCGTCAACGCCGTCACTGTCAACAAGCTGGCACCGCTGTGCCCTCCCCATCGTTTTTCCAGAGACGGATCCGCAGTAGCCAATTCCGGAATGCTGTTCGGAAAATAATCCGAAGTAGCTCGTCGAAGTTTCTCTTGAAACGCAGGCGTCATCTTGCCGACGTCGTGTTCACTGACGAGAAAATCCAAGCCGTCGGGGAACCATTTCTTCTGTAACGCGTCGGGCCACCATTGCAACAATTCACGGGCAACCAGACCGGAAGTCAGTGCATGTTCCAGCACGGTCTGTCCCAAGCGACAGACACCGTTGTCGTCCACGTATGTTTTGGCGAAATTTTGCTCCAGGGGCAATACCTTTGTTTGGATTTTCTTCAATTTGGGAATGCGCATGATCTGTCTCACGAGCCGAACAGATATTCAATTTTGATCTACTCTAGCGGAAGATACGTCATTTTGCGTCGCATCCAAACATCAGACCTCAAAATGCAGGTGGCAAGGTTACTTCTCAAGCAAATCAACGTACGAAGGCGCAAACTGAGACATACCTCCTAAGCGGCTTTGCCTGTTTGACTTGGGAAAGATCAATGTTTCCCTTTTAACTTGTACCGATTCTGCGTGACGGCGCCGAAATGCGGTCAAAGTTTGCGACAATCGTGAAGTCTTTTGTGCTCGGCACCTCATTCGGAGGGTTTGTTTGCCGGCACGCCACATTCAACCAAAACAGAGACGTTTATGGCCATTATTGTTCACAAGTACGGCGGCACCTCAATGGGAAGCGTCGAGCGCATCAAGAATGTCGCAAGGCGTGTTGCCAAGTGGCACCGCGCCGGCTATCAGATGGTGGTGGTGGTTTCTGCGATGAGCGGAGAAACCAATCGCCTCATCGCGCTTGCCAAAGAAATCATGCCCAATCCCGATCCCAGGGAGCTCGACGTCATTGCAAGTACCGGCGAACAGGTCTCCATCGGCCTGCTCGCGATGGCTCTCAAGAGCATCGGCGTCGACGCAGTGAGCTTCAACGGCTCCCAGGTTGCCGTACACACAGACAGCGCCTTTACCAAGGCCCGTATCGAGTCCATTGACAGCGAACCGGTCAAGCGTGAACTTGACGCCGGCAAAGTTGTCATCGTCGCCGGCTTCCAGGGACGAGACAGCGCAGGCAACGTCACCACCCTCGGCCGCGGCGGCTCGGACACATCGGGCGTGGCGCTTGCCGTGGCTCTTCAGGCTCAGGAATGCCTCATTTTTACCGACGTTGACGGTGTTTACACCACCGACCCGCGCATCGAACCCAAAGCCCGCAAACTTGACGTCATCAGCTTTGAAGAAATGCTCGAGCTCGCGAGCCTCGGCTCCAAGGTGCTGCAGATCCGCAGCGTGGAGTTCGCCGGCAAATACCACGTTCCCGTGCGTGTTCTCTCGAGCCTTACCGACCCCAATATTCCCGTTGACGTCGAAGCGTCCAGCGGTACCCTGATTTCTTTTGAGGATGATCCGAAGATGGAGAAAGCCCTTGTTTCCGGCATCGCCTGCACCCGCGATGAAGCCAAAATCACGCTCTCGCGCGTTCCCGACACCCCGGGCGTGGCCTATAAGATTCTCGGCCCCGTAGCCCAGCACAACATTGACGTCGACATGATCGTGCAAAACGACGGTCTCGACGGCACGACCGACTTCTCCTTTACCGTCCCGCGCGGCGACGTTGACAAATGCCTGAAGGTCCTCAATGAAGAAGTCGTTCCGGTCTGCCATCCCGAAGGCATTCACACGAACGTTGACATCGCCAAGGTGAGCGTCGTCGGTATCGGCATGCGTACGCACGCCGGTGTCGCCTGCCGCATGTTCGAGTCGCTTGCCGCCGAAGGCATCAACATCGAGATGATCAGCACCTCTGAAATCAAGGTGAGCCTCGTGATTCAGGACAAGTACATGGAACTTGCCGTACGCGCTCTGCACAAGGCCTTCAACCTCGAAGAAGACAAAGTCAAACTCTGATCAACCGGGCTGATTTGCCTTGACTCACAAGTCCTGCCGGCTCTCGCCGACGGGACTTTTTCGTTATCATTCGCGCAAACGACTCTGACCACTTCTTTTCCGCATTTACAAAGGTTCGCCATGCAACAAACCGTCATTGCTCCCTCCATTCTCTCTGCCGATTTCGGACGTCTTGCCGAAGAAGTCCGAGATGTGGTTGCGGCCGGGGCCGATTGGATTCACTTTGACGTGATGGACAATCACTACGTCCCGAACCTCACCGTTGGTCCGCTTGTGTGCGAAGCAATCCGCCCGCACACGCAAGCCGTCATTGACGTGCACCTGATGATTGAGCCCGTCGATAGCCTGGTGCCTGCGTTTGCCAAAGCCGGTGCCGACATCATCACCTTCCACTGCGAAGCCAGCCGACACATCGACCGCACTCTGCAGCTGATTCACAACGAAGGTTGCAAGGCCGGTCTCGTTTTCAATCCGGCCACCCCGCTCGAATACCTCGACTACGTCATCGACAAGGTCGACATGGTGCTCCTGATGAGCGTCAACCCCGGCTTCGGCGGCCAGAGTTTCATTGCCTCGGCCTACGACAAGATTCGCGCCATGCGCGCTAAGCTCGACGCTTACGAAGCCCGTACGGGCCGCAGCATCCGCCTGGAGGTCGACGGAGGCATCAAGACGAACAACATTGCTGAAGTCGCCAAGGCCGGCGCTGATACCTTCGTGGCCGGCTCCGCCGTGTTCGGCATGAAGTCCCCCGAGGGGTACAAGGAAGTGATTTCAGCCATGAAGGCAGCTGTGACTGCTGTTCGGTAAGCTGAAGTAGATTCTTCGCTCCATGCTTTGAGGTAAAGCCGCGTTTCTGAATTGTCAGGAACGCGGTTTTCTTACGTAACGACCGCTAAAACATCGATCACAGTCGATACTTGCCTATATTTTTCCAATTTCATCGCCTGTAGTCGATGAGCGAATTCAGAGATCCGACCACATACAACGGAATTTCTCAAAAAAGTTTCGTCGCACCGACAAAACTGACCGCATATCTCAAAATACTGCCGGACATGGGGCTCGTTGAACGCGAGTATCCTGCTCTGACTTCCACCAAAATGCAGGGCAACGCCGCCCGAGGGCTTGACAAGATTTCAGATCGTTTCCTCAAATTCTGGTTTCGGTTTATAGCCTCGCAAAGCACTGAGATTCCTACCGTTTCAGCAGCTGCAACCGTGTGGGAGCATGCCGTAGCACCGTTTTTCTTCGAATTTGCCTCGGACGCTTTGGAAGCATGTTGTAAGGAATATCTCGTTCGCAGGAACTTCGATGGGCAATTGCCTTTCTTTGCTTCTTCTATCGGACGTTGGTGGCACAAAACCAAGAAATTGACATTGTGGCAACTGACGCCCTCAAGAAAAACGTGCTGGTCGGTGAATGCAAATATCGAACAGTTCCGATTGCCCTAAAAACGCTGCAGGATCTCGATGCAAAATGCTCCATGCTTCCGCTTGCTGCAGATGCGGCGGTACATCGCTATTTGTTTTCCCGAACCGCTTTTGAAAAACCTCTCCTCGAAGTTGAAAAAAATGGATCAAAAGCTGCATCTGTTGACGATTGACGCGCTGCTGCGTTAGTCCGACTTATCCCTATCAACCCATAATTGGCGAGCATTGTCAAATTTTATTTAGCTGTCAAAAAAGTCGCTTGATTAAGCCCGTCAAACAAACCACCGAAATTTCAATCAATCACCGAACAAAAATGATATTTACGGTCGATTGAATGCAATCTTTTCAAATTTTTTATTAGCCTGCTAATATTTTCTGCATTTTCCTCCTTCACGCGAGCGCGGATACGCGCGAATTGCCGAAAAAAAATCAGAAGTCAACTCCTGAAACCTTTGACATAAATCAAAACTACGTAGCACCTACGTGGGCGAAAAATTGCAACCGTGACAAAGAGGACGGCCAGACACCGTCCCGACAAAACGTCGTTCGCAAGCGTCGGTACCACACCGACAATTGCCTGAGACACAGAGAAACAGGAGAAGAACTGATGTCTGAACTGCAAATTTCCCGCCGTAAGCTGCTCAAGGCAAGCGCTGCCGGCGCAATGGCTGCTTCCACGATTTCGGCTCCGAGCCTCTTGATGGCTAAGGAAGCCTCGTCTGCCGCACAGGATACGTCCAAGATCCGCGACTTCGACATGATCAAGGCTTTCTACGCCAACTATCCCAAGAAGCTCGCCGCCGTGCGCGCCAAGCTCGGTCGTCCGCTGACACTCACCGAAAAGCTGCTTTTCGTACACCTCTACCATCCGGAAAGCCTCACCGAGTTTAAGCGCGGCCAGGACTACATCGAACTTCGTCCGGACCGTGCCGGCACGCACGACATCGGCGGTCCGATGGCCATTCTGCAGTTCCTCACCTCCGGCAAAGAACGCATCGCTCTGCCCGCTGCTCTCGTTGCCGACCACCTCGTGACGGCTCAGACGGGCGTACGCAAGGATCTTCAGATCGCCGACCGCGACAATGTTGAAACCTACAGCTTCTTGCGTGACGTTTCCCGCCGCTACGGCTTTGACTTCTGGCCGGCCGGTACGGGCATCTGCCATCAGGTCTTCCTTGAAAACTACGACTTCCCGGGCGCCATGATGCTCGTGACCGACAGCCACACCCCGACTGCAGGCGGCATGGGCATGCTCGCCATCGGCGTGGGCGGCGCCGACCTCGTCGACGCATTGATGGGCATGGAATGGGAACTGAAGATGCCCAAGATCATCGGCGTGAAGCTCACCGGCAAGTTGAGCGGTTGGGTCAGCGCCAAGGACGTGATTCTGAAGCTCTCGGGCATTCTGTCGACCAAGGGCGGCACGAACTCCATCATCGAATTCTTCGGCGACGGCTGCCAGCAGCTGTCCTGCACCGGCAAGGGTACGATCTGCAACATGGGTGCCGAGGTGGGCGCCACTACCTCCGTCTTCCCGTTCGACGACTCGATGGTTCGTTATCTGAACGCCACGGGCCGCGCCGCCGTTGCCGACATGGCCAAGGCCGTCGCTGCCGATCTGCGCGCCGATAAGGAAGTCATGGCCGATCCCGCCAAGTACTACGACCGCATCATCGAAATCAACCTTTCCGAACTCGAACCGCACATCAACGGTCCGTACTCGCCCGATGCTGCCATGCCGCTCAATCATGTGGCCGATCGTGTCAAGGAAAAGGGTTATCCGCAGCTGCTTGAAGTCGCTCTGATCGGCTCCTGCACGAACTCTTCCTACGAAGACTTCACGCGCGCCGCCTCCATCGCCAAGCAGGCGCTCGACAACGGCATCAAGGTAAAGACCCCCGTCATGATCGTTCCGGGCTCGATGCGCATTTACAAGACGCTCGAACGCGACGGCATTCTTGACGTGTTTGAAAAGCTCAACGCCACCGTGCTTGCCACCGCCTGCGGTCCCTGCATCGGTCAGTGGAAGCGTACGATCGGTGATCCGACCAAGAAGAACTCGATCATCGAATCGTTCAACCGAAACTTCAAGGGCCGTAACGACGGTAGCGCTCAGACGCACGCCTTCCTCGCTTCGCCTGAGATCGTAATGGCCATGGCCATCAACGGCGATCTGACATTCAATCCCATGAAGGGTTCCTACACGACCGCCAAGGGTACTACGATCAAACTCAAGGCTCCGACCGGTACCGAGTTGCCCGTGAAGGGTTTCGTGACGGACCTCACCGATTGCATCCGTCCGGACTTTGCCAAGATTGAAATCAAGGTAAGCCCCAACGCTCAGCGTATCAAGCTTCTCGAACCGTTCCCCGCATGGGACGGCAAGGACTTCGTGGGTCTGCCCATTCTCATTAAGGCCAAGGGCAAGTGCACGACCGACCACATCTCTCCGGGGGGCAAGTGGCTTGCTTACCGCGGCAACCTCGATCGTATTTCGGACAACCTGCTTGAACGCGCCGTCAACGGCTTCACCGACGCCGCCGGTAAGACGCTCAACTATGAGACCGGAACGTACGACACGCCCGCTAAGGTCGCCCGCTACTACAAGAATCACAAGATTGATTCGGTCATTATCGGTGACGACAACTACGGCGAAGGCTCAAGCCGCGAACATGCCGCTATGGAACCGCGTTATCTGGGCGTTCGCGTTGTGCTCACCAAGAGCTTGGCTCGCATCCATGAGTCCAACCTCAAGAAGCAGGGCGTGCTCGCTCTGACGTTCGTCAACCCGGCCGATTACGACAAGATCAAGGAAAAGGATCGCGTCTCGGTCCTCGGTCTTGACAAGCTCGCTCCGGGCCAGAACGTCACCATCGAACTCACGCACGCCGACGGCAAGAAGGAACGCTTCGAAGCCAAGCACAGCTACAACGCCAAGCAACTGGCTTGGTTCAAGGCCGGCTCCGCTTTGAACGCTCTCTGATAGTGCGTTACGAAGGAAAGGCGCCACGCTCTCTCAGGTGCCTTTCCTTCATGGATCTCCAACACTTCCTTCTTTTAGCGCATGCGATTCGTAGTGATCGTGTGCGCATTTTTTTTGGTTGTCCTTGCCTGAAATTGGTTGACAGTTTCTAGCGGAATGACTGAATAAGCAGTCAAGTTTTTGATGTTTGCCTAGGACTGTTTACTCTTTTTTGACTTGTCGCTCATTCTTTGCAGCACTCATCCCGTGACACTCACTAAAATGGCTCTTTTCCTCTTTTGCAAAGGAAGCCAAGCCATGACCGAATTCAAAGTCTGTGTTTTCTGCGGCTCCCGCTCCGGAAACAATCCTGCCTACACCGACGCAGCTCACGCCGTGGCTCAGGAATTGGCATCTCGCGGCATGCAGCTTGTCTTCGGTGGCGGCGGCACGGGACTCATGGGAGAAACCGCACGCACGGCGCTGAATCTGGGCGTTTCCGTCACCGGCATCATCCCGACCTTTCTCATCAATCAGGAAACGCCGGTTGAAGATCTCTCGGAACTGTTGGTCGTAGCCGATATGCACGAGCGCAAAGCCAAAATGGCGGAGCTCTCCGACATGTTCGTCGTGCTTCCTGGCGGCATCGGAACAATGGAAGAAGCCTGCGAGATGATCACAGGCAACTGGATCGGTCTTTACAACAAACCTGTGGGCTTTTTGAACGTCAACGGCTTTTTCGATTCCTTCTTTGCCTTTCTCAAAGACGCCGTCGACGCGGGCTTCATGCCTGTCCCATGTTACGAGCGCGCCATTGTAGACAATACGGCCGCAGGATTGCTCGACAAACTCGTCTCAGCGCGTTGCGCCCCCGAACTGCCCTGCAATGCGGACTGTTTTGGCCACAAGTAACGCAAAATCTATGGCTTCGGTTCGGGACAAAGCGCATTGCGCGCCTTAAAATCCAAGCGCGTGAGTAAACCCGCACTTTTTGAGTCAAACCTTGTTCGAAAATCAATGAGTAACCTACCCACTTTGGCCGCAGGTCCCGTGCAGCTGCCGGGCACCATCAATCGGGACACGATTGTCTTTATTGATGCCGAAGTGTCTCCCGAAACCGGGAAAATCGTTGATTTGGGAGCCTGCCGCCCCGACGGTCGCTTTTTTCACTCCAGCAACGTCGCGGCCTTCAAAGAATTCTGCAAGGGTGCCGAATATGTGTGCGGCCACAACATCGTGGCCTTCGACATGCAGTATCTGCGCCCCGTTTTGGGCGACGGACCGCAGCCTGTCGATACCCTGCCGCTTTCGGCGCTTCTTTTTCCGCGCAAGCGATTTCACAAGCTTCTAAAAGACGAAAAGCTGCTCACCGACGAACTCAACAATCCTCTGTCGGACGCCCGCAAAGCAATGGCTCTTTTCGAAGAGGAAGTGGCGGCCTTCAATGAGTTGCCCGGCGTACTGCAGCGACTTTTCTGCGCGATGCTCAAAAACCGACCGGAGTTTGCGGGCTTTTTCCGATGCCTTAACGTTCAGACGCCGACCTTTGCCGATCCTGCGGGCGTAATCAAGCGCCTGATGGCCGACAAGTTGTGCATTCACGCCGATCTCGACGGTCTGGCCAAGCGCCAACCGGCTGAACTTGCCTACGCGCTTGCATTCATTCGCGCGGCAGAACCCGCCGATGTCATTCCACCTTGGGTCAACACCAATTACCCGGCCACGCAGGCGGTGCTCGAGGCGCTGCGATTTACGCCCTGCAGCAAGGGTTGTCCGTATTGCAAGGAAAGGCTCGACGTCAAGACGGGACTTTCTCGCTTTTTCGGCTTTGATTCATTCAGAACCTACAACGACGAACCCCTGCAGGAAATGGCCGCGCGTGCTGCAGTGGGCGGCGAGTCATTGCTTGCGGTCTTTCCCACGGGCGGCGGCAAATCCATCACTTTTCAACTGCCCGCTTTGATGCAGGGCGAACTCACCCGAGCGCTTACGGTTGTCATTTCGCCTCTGCAGTCTCTGATGAAGGATCAGGTTGAAAATCTCGTCTCCAAGGGCATCAGCCGCGCTGTCACGATTAACGGACTTTTGAGCCCGATCGAGCGCTCGCGCGCTCTCGAAGCCGTCATCAGCGGCGAAGCAACGCTTTTGTACATCGCCCCTGAGTCACTGCGTTCCCGCTCCATTCTTGCCGCACTGCAGCAACGCCGCGTGACACGCTTTGTAATCGATGAAGCGCACTGCTTCTCGGTCTGGGGGCACGATTTCCGCGTCGACTATCTTTTCATCGCGGACTTCATCAAAAAGCTGGAAGATTTTTACGGTGCAAACAGCAAAATTGCCGTTTCCTGCTTTACCGCCACGGCCAAACAGAAAGTTATTCAGGACATCTGTGACTACTTCAAGCAAAGACTCGGACTGGAATTGCGCATCCTTGCAACGTCTGCCGAACGCAAGAACCTGAGCTACCGCGTCATTCACGTTGAAAACGACGCGGATCGCTACGCGTGTCTGCGAGAACTCCTCGAGGCCGCTGAGGGTCCGGCTATTGTCTACGTTGCCACCGTGCGGGAAACCAAGGAACTTGCCGCGGCTCTCACCGCCGACGGTCTGGAAGCCGTCGCGTTTGCCGGACGCATGGATGCTGCCGAAAAAAGCGCCAATCAGGATGCGTTCATCGCGGGCCAGGTCAAGACGATCGTCGCCACTAACGCCTTCGGCATGGGCGTCGACAAAAAGGACGTGCGCCTGGTGGTGCACTACAACATATCCTCGTCGCTTGAAAACTACGTTCAGGAATCGGGCCGCGCAGGTCGGGACGAGTCGCTGCTGGCTCAGTGCTGCATTCTCTTTAACGAGGAAGACCTCAACACGCACTTTGCGCTGCTGCGGCAGTCCAAGCTGACGCTTGCCGACATTCAGCTCATTTGGAACGCCATAAAGTCGGTAAAAAGCAGGCGCTTCTCGATTTCGCCGCTCGAACTCGCGCGTAAAGCCGGCCTCGAGTACGACGAACTGCAGCTTGACACCAAAGTTAAGAACGCGATCGCCGCCTTGGAAATCGCCGGTTACGTGCGCCGCTCCATGAACACGCCGCGCGTCTACGCCACAAGCGTTGCCGTTAAAAGCACGATCGAGGCCCGAGAACGCATCGAGGCAAGTCCTCTCTTTGCAACCGAAGCCGAACGCAACGAAGCCGTGCGCATCGTCGCTTCGCTCATTTCCGCGCGCAGCGGCTATAAAACCAAGGGCGAACCGGCCGAGACACGCACCGATTGGCTGGCCGACCGTCTGGGCATCGCCCTGCCTCAAGTCGTCGCCGTCATCGGGAAACTGCGGCAAGCGGGCGTTCTGCACGACGACAACGATATGTCGGCCACGGTGAGCCGACGCCAGCTCAAATCGGCCTCCGCTGTCTTAGGAACCTATCAGAATCTCGAATCGCTGCTCATCCGGCGGCTCTCCGACGGCGGCCGCGCCGACTTCAATCTCAAGGAACTCAATAACGAAGCCTTGGCAGGCGGCTCGGCAAGCGACGTCAAGAAGATCACGACCCTTTTGATGTACCTGAAAGCGGCTGGGTTGCTTGATGAAATGCGCCGCACGCGAGGCTCTCAGAATGTATCGCTCGTGACCAAACGTTCGACGCAGGAACTTGAAGCCGCCGCGCAGATGCGGGCCGACTTGTGCGCCTTTATCGTGGAGTCGCTCAAAGCGATGGCCCAAAACGGCGCAAGTGCCGGGTCTTCCGACTACGTTGCGCTCTCCTTTTCGGCCGTGCAACTGCTGCGAGACTACCGACAGCAGAGCTGGCTCACCGAGACGCCTGTCACGCTGCGCGACGTCGAAAACGCGCTTTTGTTCCTGCACCGCACCGGTGTCCTCTCGCTTGAAGGCGGCTTCATGGTTTCGTATCAGGGCATGACGCTTGAACGCGTCGAGCTCGACAACAAGCGCCGCTACCGAAAGCAGGACTACGCGCAGTTTTCGGAACACTACCGCCAGAAAGTTCAGCAGGTACACATCGTCGGTCGCTACGCCAACCTGATGCTTGCCGACTACGAAGCGGCTCTGCAATACGTGCGCGACTACTTCGAACTCGACTATCAGGAATTCCTGAGCAAGTATTTTGCAGGAACCGCCGCCGATGAACTCAATCTGGGCCTGACTCCGGCTCTGCGCAACCGCATCTTCGGCCAGCTCTCCGAAAAGCAGCGCGCGATCATCGATGAGCAAGCTCAGTTCGTGGTGGTGGCCGCAGGACCCGGCAGCGGTAAGACGCGCGTCCTCGTGCATAAGCTCGCGAGCCTTCTCGTGCGCGAAGACGTTCGCAGCGAACAGCTCCTGATGCTCACCTTCTCGCGGGCGGCCGCCACGGAATTTAAGCGCCGCCTGATTGAGCTCGTAGGCAAAGCGGCCTACTTCGTAGACATCAAGACCTTCCACTCCTATGCTTTTGACGTTCTCGGGCGTTACGGTTCGCTGCAGGAAGCCGACGGCATTGTCCGCAAAGCGGCCAAAGAGATCGCCTCGGGCAACGCCGAGCCCTCGCGCATTGGCAAGACGGTGCTTGTAATCGACGAGGCGCAGGATATGGACGCCTCCGAAGCCGAATTGGTCGAGGCGCTCATTGAACACAACGAAACCCTGCGCGTGATCGCCGTGGGCGACGACGACCAGAACATCTACGCCTTCCGCGGCGCCGACGGACGTTTTATGCAGGATCTGCTTGCCAAACGCGACGCCGTGCGCCACGAAATGACGGAAAACTACCGCAGCACGCCTGCTGTGGTCGACTTCAGCAACGCGTTCGTGAGCAAAATCAAGGCGCGTTTAAAGACACACGCTCTGACGGCGGTTCGAAACGACACGGGAACGGTACGTCTCGTGAGTCACACGTCCGAACACTTCGAAGAAGCACTCGTCAAGGGCATCATTGCGGATCTTTCCTGCGGCAAACTTTCGGGCAGCTGCGCGGTACTCACCAACACCAACGAAGAGGCCTTCACGCTGTGCGCCATGCTGAAGAAAACGGGCGTTGCCGTTTCGCTCATCCAGTCGCAAAAGAGCGTGAGCCTTGCCAATCTTGCCGAAGTGCGTGCGCTGCTCAAATACATGACGGCGCAGATGCACGGCCAAAAGCGTGCCTCCGTGCGTCTTTTTGCCGACGCCGCGCAGTGGCTCAGAGCCAGTTACGGCGCAAGCATCTGGATCGACAACGTCCTGCGCCTCATCGAGTCCTTCACGGCCATCTTGCCCGCCGAAGGTTTTTTCTACCTTGCCGACTTTGAGGAATTCCTGCGCGAATCGGTACTTGAGGACACGTTCGAGCGCACGGCTTCGAGCATCGTTGTTTCCACCATACACAAAGCCAAGGGGCGCGAGTTCGATCACGTCTACATTCTCTACGCTTCGCGCTCCTTTGAAGACGACGACGCCCGGCGCAAGCTCTATGTGGGCATGACCCGCGCGCGCTTTGACCTTACCATTCACTACCGCGGAGCGCTCCTCAATCAGACGCTTCCCGATGCCGTTCATCCGTCGATTGACAAAACCGCATACAACGCGCCCGACGAACTCACGCTTACGCTTACTCACGAAGACGTGTGGCTCGACTACTTCGAAGACAAGAAGCGATTGATTCTGTCGATGCGCTCGGGTTTTCCTCTCACCCCCATCGAAGAGGGCCTCACGATCCGCACATCGACCGACGTCGTGCGCCTTGTCGTCTACTCCCGCGCTTTCCAAGCTCGCCTAGCGCAGCTCAAAAAGAGCGGCTTTACGGTGCAGTCCGCCGAAATCGGCTTTATCGTCGCCTGGCGCAAAACCCCGGAAGATCCGGAACTTGCCGTTGTGCTGCCGACCCTACACCTCAAACGCGGCAACAGTGCCCAATCTGAATTGATTTTTTGACTTCCCCGGCTCAAGTTGCTCGTCTGCGGCTGTAAACTGAATCTCGGTTCGTACTGATTTCGCTCACAATTTCGCACTTTGAGAGCAAATCTTTACGCTGACTTACTTTCTCGCGGAATAAGATAATTACCAGGAACAAAAGTCTTTTTCAGCGATCTTTTCCAAGTCTTCCCAGGAGACGAACATGACAAACACCACTCTTTCCCGTCGCCGTCTCGTTCAGGGCGCTGCTGCGGCTCTCGCACTCGGTGCCGTTCCGGGCATTGCGCTTGCCAATGCCGACAGTCTCCTCGCCGACATTCTGATCGGTGTGGGCGACGCCATGAAGCGTGACTACATCCGTGAGCACTACGGTCAAGGTCGTTGGGACGGCCGTTACTGGCACTATGAAGGCCGCCGTTACACGCCGACCCAATATCGAGATTTCTGGCTGTCTCGCTATGAGCCGCCCGCTCCGCGCCCGCAACCTCGTCCGGCACCGGGCCCAAACCGTAATCCCCCGCCCTGCGGCAACGGTCCCTGCGGCCCCGGCAATCCTCCCGGCCGCGGTCCCGGTGGTCCGGGCAACGGCGGAAGGGGGCCCGGCAACCAAGGTCGCGGACCCGGACCCGGAGGTAACGGTCCCGGCAGAGGCCCGGGTAATGATCGCGGCCCCGGTGACCCCGGACCTCGTTAAACCGCCAATTTGATTGAACCGTTTGAGAGAACCGAAAAAATGACCACACTGACTCGACGCCACATACTGCAGACATCCGTTGCCGCTTTGGCGCTTACGAGTGTGCCGTGTCTTGCATTTGCCCACTCGCATTCCGATCAACTGCTTGCCGATATCCTGATCGGCGTCGGAGACGCCCTGCAGCGAGAGTGGATTCGAGACAATTACGGTCACGGCCACTGGGACGGTCACTACTGGAATTACGGAGGACACCGGTACACGCCGTTGGAATACCGCGACTATTGGCTGTCGCGCTACCAACCGCCGGCTCCGCCGCCTCGTCCGGCCGCTCCTCCGCCTCCACCGCCACGCCGGCCCGCACCGCCGCCGCACCATCCGGAACCCGGACCGCACCACGGAGGACGTCCCGGCGGTTGGGGACCGGGAGGCCCCGGTCCGGGCCCGGGTCCCAGATAAACGGCGTTTCGCAGGTTCTTATGAGCATGGTTGAGATGGATGCCCTTTGAGTTTCTTTCACGCCGACAATTTTTCGGATGCAGCGGTGCGCTTGTCCTGACCGCCATAGCGCCGGGACTGGTCCACTCGGCCTCTGAGCCGCCGATCAACGATGTTTTGAGCGGTGTCGGCGACGCTGCAGATCGGCAGCGCCTGCGTCAAGAAGCTGACAAAGGCCAATGGGACGGGCAGTATTGGAACAAAGACGGCAAACGGTATACCTCCGGTCAATACCGCGACCATCTGCTAGGCAACACCAAGCCACAGACAAGCCGTCCGCCTCAAGCTCCGGCCCGCCGCGACTACAGCCAGCCTTATCGTCCCGGTACGCCCGCGCCTCGTCCGGGCATGGTGCCCAATCTCCCGGGCGCGCCCGTTCGTTACAACCCAAACAAAGCGTTTCCGCGTCAGCCGTTAGGTCCGGGACGCGGAGCCGGAGGCTTCGGCAGAGGCGGCGGACTCGGCCGCGGCGCCGGAATGCGCCGATGAACCCATTTTCGTTGGTTTTTCAACCGGCTGAAAACCGGCAAGGAATCTTTTGCATCCTTGTCGGTTTCCTTTGTCTAACAATTTATAAGCCGGCTAACAAATAGAACTGTTTGTCCAGACTTGATTAGTACCATTCGTGCTTTTCATGACGGTCAAGTGCCGCAATGGCCTTCATGTCCGAATCCGACAACTCAAGGTCAAAAATCTCCGTATTCTCTTTAATGTGAGCCGGGTTGCTTGATCCGGGAATCGCGGAGACATTCCGCTGCAGATTCCAACGCAGCACAATCTGAGCGACCGTCTTGCCGTGCGCCATGGCGATTTTGGCAAGTTCAGGATGGCCGAGCACGGATTTCGTCCAGCCGCGGCCTCCGAACGGAAACCACGCCTGCACAACGATGCCCATTTCTTGAATGAACGGCACAACGTCTCGATCCTGATAGAAAGGATGGATTTCGTTTTGTACCAGTGCTGGTATTACGTCAACCTTCGGCAAAAAATCGGTGAGTTCCTTGATGTACCAATTTGATAAGCCAATCGAGCGAACCGCCCCCTCTTCCACGGCCTTTTCCAATGTCCGATAAGCCGCGACATCGCCGTTGCCGGGATGATGAAGCAACAGAAGATCAATGTAGCCGAGATCCAATCTGGACATTGACTCTTCAATGGCTTTCTGAGGATTTCCGAACTGTGTCGGATAAATCTTTGTCGTTACGAAAATCTCTTCTCGGGAGAGACCATTCTTCACAGCGTCACGCACCGCCGATCCGACTTCTCGCTCATTTCCGTAGAACGAAGCCGTGTCAATCAGCCGAACGCCGCAGTGAAGCGCTGCGCGCACAGCACGAACGCAGGTTTGTCCGTGCAAGGCGTATGTTCCCAGCCCCAGCACGGGCATAGTCCGTCCGTTGTTAAGTTTCACTGTCTTCTCCTTGAGGTTGAATGGTCTCACCATCCGACTTACGGTTTTCTGCGCAGCCTGCGCCGGTCGAAGCGGACAGACAGCTGTTAACCAACCCAATGCACAGAATTCCAGTACCGATCTGCGGAGCATATCGTTCTCTCCTCGTGCCGTTCTTCCGAAACAAAAGTACCAAGTCGGTGCCTTTTGCGTCAAATACCTATGCGCTAAGATTGTCTATGCTTTTCAGGCATGGATTCACTAACGTTCGATTTGGGACTTCGCATGGACATTCGCGTTCTTCGGTATTTTCTGGCAGCGGCCGAACAGCAAAGCATCTCGGGTGCTGCACAAAAGTTGCATGTCACGCAACCGACGCTGTCGCGTCAGTTCATGGAACTCGAAGAAGAGCTCGGGCATACGCTTTTTGTTCGCTCAAACAGAAAACTTCGCCTCACCTCCAAGGGTGAACTTTTCTACGAACGCGCCCGTTCCATCGTCAATCTTTTCGATCGTACGAAAGAAGAAATTCGCGCGGAAGATGAGCTCACCGGCGACATTCGCATCGCCGCGGGAGAAACGCCAGCTCTGGGAAGCCTTGCGCGAGCCATAGCCCGTCTGCAAAAAGAAGCGCCCAAAGTTCGGTTTCACATCGTGAGCGGCGCCGAAGCTCAGGTTAAATCCGAACTCCATTCGGGGCTGACCGATTTCGGAGTGTTCGTGGGAATTGCCGATACAATCGGCTACAGCTCAATCAAACTCAAGCAAAAGGACGTCTGGGGTATTCTGACGCGCCTTGACGGTCCCTTTGCCGACAAGGCGTACATCGAAGCCTCCGATCTGGCAGGTCAGCCGTTGCTGTGTTCCGAGCAATCCTTTTCCCGCAACGAATTCGACGGCTGGCTCAACGATATGGGAAGCAGCCTCAACATCGTCGGTACTTTCAACCTGCTCTACAACGCCTACGTGCTCGCAGCCGCCGGCGTGGGTCACGTTCTCGCCTTGGGCGGCATTATCAATCCCACCCCCGCCTCAGGACTCGTGTGGCTGCCTCTGCATCCGAGGCTCCAGTGCGACATCGTCGTCGCCTGGGATCGCTCCCGCCGTCTGAGTCCGGCTGCCGATCGGCTGATTGCGCTTCTCAAGGAAGAAGAAAACTTGGTCCCAACAATCTGACGAATTCACTGCGGAAGATCTTCATGGTTCTTTCTATACCTTCAAAGCATAGTAAAGAGTAAAAATAAAGTATTTGTTATTTCTGTCATTTGAGTCAACAATTCGCCTTGTCATCAAAAGGAGGATTGTTCATGGACGCTCAGATGCTAGAAGGCAAAGTCGCGCTGATCACCGGAGCCAGCTACGGCATGGGCCGGACGATTGCAGAATTGTTCGCCGAAGAAGGAGCTTGCGTCGTTCTTACCGCAAGACATGTCGAGCAACTCAACGAGGTTGTGGAAGGAATCCGAGCCAAAGGTGGAAAGGCGGTCGGTGTTGTCGCCGACGTCTGTTCAACCGAAGACACCAAACGCGTTTTCAAAACCGCCATTGAAACATACGGTGATCTGGACATTCTCATCAACAATGCCGGTATCGGCGAGCAAAAAATCATTGATGACACGAGCGACGAGTGGATGCTACATGTCATGAACACCAATCTCGGCGGACCGATGCGCTACATCCGTGAAGCTCTCAAAGTATTTTTGCCAAAAAACGACGGCTGCATCATCAATATCAGTTCGGTCAACGGCAACCGTCCGTTCTGCGGCGCAACGTACACATCAACCAAAGGCGCACTCAACACGCTGACGAAAAATGTCGCCATGCGCCTTATCGACACAAACATCCGTTGTAATGCCGTTGCTCCGGGCGCCACCGTGACGCCGGCTCACCTTGCCAACAAAGCCGGAGAGCAACCGGGCGGCAGCAAGATGCTCAACTGGAGCGGTCATTTCGTTTACTTTCCCGGCCCGGAATGCGATCCGATCGATCAGGCCTATGCATGTCTTTACCTGGCAAGCAAGATGGGACGTCATGTCAAAGGTCAGGTTCTTCAGGTCTGTAACGGCGCTTTCCTATGATGAGCCACACCGGCAAATCTTTCCGCCGAGGGGCTGTATGGCGGTGCCCGGCGGAAAGCATTTCCGCTCTGAAAGCAGAAGCAATGGCGTTTGCAGTTCTCGTTTTCGCCAACATGGCCCTTGCTCAACAGCCATCCTCCGCCTATGCCTCATCTCTCATTTCAAATCGAAGCAACGACATGTCCGTACATATGGCTACTCAGAAACGACAAATTCGAATGCTTGTCGGCGAAAAAAGCTTTTCGGTCACGCTTGCCGATACCCGCGCGGCTCAAAAGCTAGTGCAACTTTTGCCGCTGACATTGCGTCTGCATGACTACGGCGGTTTTGAAAAAGTCGGAGCGCTCGGCACGCAACTGCCAAGCGACGATTTTTGGATGACCGCCCGGACAGGAGACGTTGTGCTCTACAACAGCAACCAAATTGTTCTGATGTGCGGTTCCAATTCCTGGAATTACACGCGACTCGGCCACGTAAGCGAGTCTGGCGATTGGATCAAAGCTCTCGGAGACCACGACGTCGAAATTCAGTTAACTGCTCGGTAAATGCCGCGCGACCACCGACAACCTGTTTGCCGTTTAATCACAACACAGAGTTACTTTCAAAAGAGTTGATTTATGACCTCAAAAATTGCTACTGAAATTGCTGCTACTGTTCTTACCACAGCATGCGCTGCGGCTTGTGCAGCCATTCCCCCCGCCCAGGGTGCCCCCTCAACCATCAAGCCCGCCGAACTGCAGCTTGAAGCGAAGTGGGACAAGGTGTTTGCGCAAAGCTCCAAGGTCAACCACTCAAAAATCACTTTCGTCAATCGTTACGGCATCACGCTTGCTGCCGACCTGTATGTCCCCAAAAACGCCCAAGGAAAACTTCCCGCGATTGCCGTAAGCGGCCCCTTCGGAGCAGTCAAAGAACAATCCTCCGGGCTATACGCTCAGACGCTTGCCGAACGCGGATATCTCACAATTGCCTTTGATCCTTCGTTTACCGGAGAAAGCGGCGGCTATCCGCGTTATGTGGCTTCTGGCGACATCAACACAGAAGACTTCTCGGCAGCCGTCGACTATCTCTCTACGCGCGAAGACGTCAACCCCGACAAAATCGGCATTCTCGGCATCTGCGGTTGGGGCGGCATGGCGATCAATGCCGCCGCTGCCGATGTTCGCATCAAGGCCACCGTTGCCGCGACCATGTACGACATGAGCCGCGTGACCGCGAACGGTTACTTTGATTCGCTGGATGCCGAGGGTCGCTACAAGCTTCGCCAAACACTTGCAAATGAACGGACGGCAAACTATCGCACCGGCCGATACAACCTTGCGGGCGGCGTGCCCGACCAACTGCCTGCCGACGCGCCTCAGTTCGTCAAGGACTACTTCAACTACTACAAGACCGAGCGCGGCTACCACAAGCGGTCTCTGAACTCCAACGGCGGCTGGAATACGACCTCGGCTATCTCGCTTTTGAACATGCCTTTGCTTGCCTTCGCCGATGAAATCCGCAGCGCCGTTCTGATCGTACACGGCGAAAAGGCTCACTCCCGTTACTTCAGCGAAGGCGCCTATCAGAAGCTCAAAGGCGACAACAAAGAATTGCTGATTATTCCCGGTGCCAACCACACCGACCTCTACGATCGAATGGATGTCATTCCGTTCGACCGGATCGATGCTTTCTACAAGGCCAATCTGAAGTAATGTCAGCCTCACGCCCTTGATTGGGCAATCCGAAAGCGTTTCCCTCTTGTCTCCTCCGAACGCTTTGCATCCGACCGTTTCGAGTCGGATGCTCGGCGTGCGTGCCTGTGTTTTCTCCAATGCAAACCAAAACCATCTCCGAATCGCTTCTGATCGCCATTCTGACGCTCGGCGTCTTCGGCATCATCAATACCGAAATGGGCGTGGTCGGCATCATTCCGCAGATCGCCGAACGCTTTGACGTCACTGTCTCGACGTCCGGTCTCTGCGTGAGCGTTTTTGCGCTTGTTGTTTCAGTGGCCGCACCTGTTCTGCCGCTCCTCTTTTCCGGCATCAACCGCCGAACGATGATGCTTGCGGCTTTGATTCTCTTCGTGGCCTCCAACATTCTGTCCATGGTCACCGATTCATTTGCCGTGCTTCTTGCCGCGCGCGCCTTGCCCGCATTTCTGCATCCGGTCTATGTCGCCATGGCCTTTACGCTTGCCGCCGCAGCCACCAAAGACGATCCTTCCCGCGGCATTGCTCGCGTTTTTGTTGGCGTCTCGGCCGGCATGGTGCTCGGAGTCCCGATGACGACTTTCGTCACGACCCACTGGTCATACGAAGCCGCGATGGGCATCTTTGCCGTCATCAACACCGTCGTACTGGTTGCCACGTTCTTTCTGGTCCCGAACATGCCGGCCAAACAGCATAATCCCGGGCATCAATTGCGCGTTCTCAAAAAGCCTTCGTTGTGGTTGGGCGTCTCGGCCTTTGCCTGCATCAACGGCGCCATGTTCGGCTTTTTCAGCTTCATGAGTGATTTCTTGCACGAGGTAAGTGCCTTTTCGTTTGACGCCGTCAGTTCCGTGCTCCTGGCTTACGGTTTCGCCAACATTGCCGGCAACATGCTCGCGGGCCGTGTTTTCGGGCGTTACAAGAAGCTCTTTACGCGTGTGGGGCCCGCCATGATGCTTGCTCTCTACTCGCTGTTGTACGTCTTTGCACCCAACGGAATTTTTGCCGTCGTGCTCGTCGTTTTGCTCGGCATTTGCGCTGGCTTCATCAATATTTCGGGGCAATACATGATCAGCTCCGCTGCTCGCGAAGCGCCGGACTTTTCAAATGGACTTTTCTTGACCGCTGCCAATTTCGGTACCGCCATGGGTACCTCGTTGTGCGGCATTTTTATTTCACTGATGGATTCGCGCGCCGCACTCTTTGCCACCGGCATTCTTCTGATTGTCAGTCTTGTACTTTCCTATGCACGTACGACGGCAGGAAGTGCCGACTACGAGAAGGTTTGCCGTGCTTGTCCGACCTGATGCGAAAAAGAACTCGGCTGCAGTGGCTATAAACGGATGTTTTTCGATTGTCTGGCTGCACTTTTGCGTTACGCTGGCTTCGGAGCAAACTCAATCGTCATAAGCGTGAGAGTTTCCCGCGCATCCAACAAGCCGTTTTTGCTTTGTTTCTCAAACATGCGGCGGATTTCCCAACTCAGTTCCTCCGTCAGTTGGGTACGCAAAGCCAGACGACGAAGACAAAAGTCCGCAACTTGCTGCCACGGGCGCTGCGCTTCGCCCCATTGGGCCTCTCTATAGTGCAGATATGGCCTGCGCCCGGTTTTGAGCAGATAACCCACGGCATCAAACATGCGCTCGTCGTTCCACGGAACGCCGGCACCGGCAATGTCAAATGCAAGCTGCATCCAGCGATGCCGACGATTAATAAAGTTTTCAACAAAAACGCGGGAAGTCGCACAATTGATCAATTTCTCCAGCGCGTTAAGCGAATCAACAGCAGGCGTTAAACGAGCCACCGCTACCTCAAAGGCGCCTTTCATACCCAAGGCATCAATGTCCGCTTTTGACCAATCGAGAACATCAAACCGACAGTTGGTGCAATGTTTTTCATGAGCCCTGTTGCGCGCTCGCTCAATCATCTGCTCCGAAATATCGAAACCGACGACCTCCCGAACGCACTCGGCGATCGCGACGGAATAAATGCCGGGACCGCAGCCGAGATCCAAAACGCGGCTCTTGTCAGTCAATACGCCGGAAGCCTCGAGAATCTTCAAAAAACCGTCGTCGTCGAAACGTGCGGTCGGCGCTTTGGAATAACGCTCTGCTTCAGCGTTCCACAGATCGCGATGCCCGTATCCGACGGAAACACTGTTCTCGGTTGACAACCGGTGTTGAATTTCAGACATTTTCCACTCTCCGCTGGAAGTGATGCGCTTTTCCTTCGACAAGCGCGAACCGCTGATCATCGACTTCATGCAATCGAACGTCTACGCCGTAGGTTCGACGCAAGTGAGCTTCCGTAAGGTCCTGTGCGGCCACGGTTGACACATTGCCTTTGGGATCGATCAGAACAAACTGCGAGCAAAACCGCAAGGCGGCGTTGATGTCGTGGCTCACCATCAAAACGACGACGTTGTGACGTTGAGCGTACTGCGAGACAAACGCGAGCATATCGACTTGAGAGCCAAGATCGAGACTCGCCGTCGGTTCATCGAGCAGCAGCACATTGGTCTGCTGCACGACGGCTCGGGCGAGCATTACTTTTTGCGCTTCGCCTCCGCTTAAGGTCTTGGCGTTTCGGTTCACCCATTGCTCAATGCCGAACTCGTGCAAAACACGTTCGACCGCCTCGTGGTCTTCTCGCGTGGGGCCGGCGTAAAAGTACGGCAGACGCCCGAGAAGGACCGTGTCATAGACGCTTGCACCGGACGTCTCAAAGTGCTGCGCGACATATGCCACATGGCGAGCACGCTTGCGGCGGGAAAGCTTGAGCAGATCAACGTCGTTGAAAAACACACTGCCGACAGCGGGCTGCAGGATGCCGCCGATGCAGTTGAGAAGGGTGCTTTTGCCGGTGCCGTTGTTGCCAAGAATACCAGTCACAGTCCCAGCGGGAACATCCAAGTCGACGTTTTCCCAGAGCTTGCGTTTACCGTAGGCAAAGCTCAAAGCGCGAACCTGCAGCATGTCTGACGACGATTGCATCACTTGCTCCAGCCGTCGGCTTTAAAGATCATGTAGAGGAACACGGGGGCGCCGAGAAACGACGTGATGGCGCCGATCGGCAACACCGCCGGCGGCACAATGAAGCGCGAAAGGACTTCCGCCCCCATCAAAAGAACGGCACCGCAAAATACGCTCGAGATCAAGAGATATCGATGGTTAGTGCCTGTAAAGCGACGAGCCAGATGCGGCGCGATGAGTCCCACAAAACCGATCGTGCCTACGAAGGCTACCGCAAGCGAACTCAGCAGGCACGAGACGAGCATGCCGACAACAAGCACGACGCCCACGGGTATACCCAGACTCTTTGCGGTATAGACGCCGTTGGCAAGCGCGTTGTAGTTCCAGGCGTTGCGATAGAAGTAGGCAAAAGCCGTCAATAAAGCCGCCGCCAACGCTCCGATTTGTGTCCAACCGGTTCGACCCAGATCACCGAAGGTCCAGTAGACAATCGAAGCGACTTTGATGTCATCAGCAAAGTATTGAATGATTGCCGTTCCTCCGGTAAACATGGCGCCTAATGCGATGCCGCTTAAGATCATCGTGGCCGACGAGATTCTGGTCACCAAAGAGAGCGCGAGAATCACCGCTCCGCTTGCCACCCCGAAAATGAAGGAGAAAACCGTCACGACGGCAGGCGATGTCACGGTGAGCGCCGCACCGAGATTGCCATCGGTACCAATGCCCGCGTGAAAGAACGTGATGGCAAGCGCCGCTCCGAAAGCTGCCCCCTGACTTACGCCCAGCGTTGAAGCAGACGCCAGAGGATTGCGAAGGACGTTTTGCATGACGGCGCCGGCCAAGGCTAGAGCCGCTCCGACCACGGCCGCCGTCGCTGCACGCGGCAGACGCACATTGTAGAAAATAACTTCGGAAGCTTTGGATGCGCGTCCCGAAAGTACGTCAATCGGCAAAGTCCACTCGAAGCCTTTGAGGCTTGCGGCCAAAGCAAGATAGAAGACGCAGACAAACACCGCAACAAAAAGAAGCGGCCGCAGGCGCTCGGCGAAGTAGCGCTCCTTGCGAAGTGCAGCAAAAGAGCCCGATCCTGATGAAAGGACATTGTGTTTGACTTCCACCGAAAGTGCCGCGGTCTTTTGCATCTAGATCCCAGGGAAAGCGATGCGGCCGTATGGCTGCCCCAAAGGAGCCATGTGCTCGTACCAACCGCGACCGTTGAAGAAAGACACGATCTCGTCGAACTTTGCGGCGAAATTCACGTCAGCAAAAACTTCGGGAAAAAGCACGGTTCCCGCGTAGTACGCATTGGCCAAACTGTAGGCAATGTTGGTCGAATACTGGTTATAGGAAGGCATGGCGTAGACATTGCCCGTCTTGACCGCCTTGAGCGAGGCAAAGTAATCGCGCTTGTTTTTGGCCTCTTCCGCAACAATCGACAGATTGCCAGGATCCAAAAAAATCAGATCGGGATCCTGTTGCAGCACAAACTCCAGATCCGTTTCGTAAAAGCCCTCTCGATCCAGTCGGTCGGAAATACTGCGAGCGCCGACGGCCGCAAGCGGTCCGAAGCGGCTGTAGGTGCCGGCAAAGCCGTGTGCGCCGGAAAACGTCACAGCACCTGGATAAACCGAAGGACCGACCTCTTGACCACGACTGTGAACTCGTTTTTGCAAATCGGCCTGCACGCTTTCGATGAATTTGACAATGGACTTAGCCCGCGCCTCGCACCCGAGAATGCGGCCCGCAAGGTCAATGGCTTTCAGAAAGCTATCGTTGACGAGTCCGAGACTGAGGTAATAGACGGAAACCACAGGAATACCGGTTTCGCGCGCGAGCTGCTCAGCGGCCTCCGGTGCGTACCCCGTCAGAATCACATCGGGTTCAACCGCCAATATGGCCTCCGGATTGGCCGTATAACCAGTACCGCCGCCTTTGCCAATCACAGGCAAAGACTTGAAGCGATCGTGGTTGGCGAAGGCATAGTCTCGCTTGGGATCATTCTTGTACCGAAGATCAGACGATTCGATGCCGACGAGTAAATCCAAAGCCCCCAGATAAGAAGCAACGCGCAACGCACCGCTACCCGTGCAGACAAGCCTCTTGACACTGCGCGGGACCTTCACGGTACGTCCGTGCATGTCCTTGACGGTTCGGTAGCCGTCGGTCGCCGTGGCAGCGACTGCTTTGCGGCAGGCATAAAGCGCCGTGGGCAACAAGCTCGCACCGGTTGCCATAATCAGACGACGACGTTGCAAATCAAAAGAAGAATGCATCCGGAGGCCCCACCATTACACGAAGCAAACGTATGAAGAATTTTTTATTCATCATACTACCAGATGGTCCCCTACACTTTTAGTATCCATCAGTACTAACTGGCATACGACTTTTGGACTCTACGTAGACCGATTTGTCTAGGCAGCGACCTTACGACAGTGAGTGTCGCATGCTCGAAGATAATCAAGAGAACGTAGAGGTGACGAACATGACAGAGACGCAATACTTTGAGCGCGAATGCGACCAGAAGCTTTTTGAGGTTCTCTCAAACGCAAAGGCCGCGACCCTGGAAGACGACCTAAAAACCGCCAAGCATCTTCTTTCCGAAGGCGCCGACATCAATGCCAGATCTTTCAACCACGACATTCCAGGGGTTTTACTAGTTGACTAAAAATCTACCAAATCTCCCATAACGGGTTCCATGGCAACGTTAAACTTGGAAAATGAAGAGACGAGCTCGTTCAAAGACAGCGGAGGCAATCATGACGCTGTACTCCATC
>ENA-ORSX01000258-ORSX01000258.1-human-gut-metagenome-genome-assembly--contig:-NODE-258-length-64924-cov-24.625753_pt1 | contig 64924 bp, 59 predicted proteins | sample MGYA00241904_ERZ509172 | MGnify/ENA primary metagenome ERZ509172 (study PRJEB26280, sample SAMEA2338795) | human gut metagenome | biome: human gut; feature: human-associated habitat; material: faeces... | reverse complement strand
AACACATGATATGATAGCAAAGAAGAGGACAGATAGAAAAGGAGTAGAATATGCGATTGAGAAATATTCCGCGTGCAGACAGTACCTTACAGGCGCACGCATTTGTAATAAAAAGACCGGAAGCTCAGAGAGGATGCTGGAAAGAAGTCTTCCATAATGAAAAACCGGTTTATATTGAGATTGGAATGGGTAAAGGACAATTTTTGCTGAATATGGCGAAAACATATCCGGAGATTAATTTTGTAGGAATAGAACGGTATTCCAGCGTGCTTCTTCGTGCGATCGAGAGGTTGGAGACAGAGGAATTTAAGGATTTGCAGAATATCCGGTTTGTATGTATGGATGCCAGAGATCTGGAAAATGTATTTGCGCCGGGAGAAGTTAAGAAGATTTATTTGAATTTCTCGGATCCATGGCCAAAGGCACGCCATGCAAAAAGACGATTGACTTCAACGGAGTTTCTTGCGCGATATGAGAAAGTTCTGGCAAAAGGCGGAGAGGTGGAGTTTAAGACAGATAATACACCGTTGTTTGATTTTTCATTAGAACAGGTAAAAGAAGCCGGATGGCATCTGGTTGCACATACGTACGACCTGCATCATAATAAGGAGATGAATCAAGGGAATATTATGACAGAGTACGAAGAGAAATTTTCTTCCAGAGGCAATCCGATCAATAAATTGATTATTACAAGACGTTAAAGCGCTGGATCGTGAATCGGATTATGTATCAAAGAAACGATTTTCTTACAAACAGGATTCCTGAACGGAGTCCTGTTTTTTTCATACTATATTAATAGGAAGAAAGTGTTGTGAAAATATAGAAAAGAGAGGACGTGGATTTGTGCGAAAAAGATGTTGGAAGTATTATATTTGTGAAAAAATGTATTGTAAACCAAAGTGGAATCGAAAAATGATGCGGCTTAAATATTCTTTTGATGAAGTGAGCCGGATTCTGAATCGAAACAGGTGTCAGAGCGGAAGATGCAGATAGAAGGTGGTGTAAAATGAAAGTAAAAGTCAATGAGGAAAATTATCAAAGAGAAGTTTTGGACTGTCAGCTTCCGGTGCTGGTTGAGTTTTATGCAAAATGGTGCAGCAAGTGTGCAATGATGGAAGATGTTGTCGAAGAAATAGCCGGGACATACGAAGGTATTTTTAAGGTATGTCAGATTGAAATAGAAGAGTCTTCCCAACTGGCGGGGGAATTTGAGGTAGGGATTGTTCCAACATTTGTTGTGTTTATAAATGGAAAAGCGGTGCTGGCCGCCAGCGGCTTGTTGAACCGGGAGACTCTGGTCCGGATGGTGCTGTCAAAAATCCAATAGGGTGCAAACTATTTTGTCAAATACAGCTCCTGAGATCTTTGAAAAAAAGAGAAAAGGAGCTGTAAAAAAGCTAAGAAGGTATGTTTAGATATAAAAATAAAATAGAAAAACAAAAAAACTTGCAAAAAGAATAAAAAAATGTAAAAAAAGGCTTGCATTTTTCTAAAGTATTCGATATAATATGTCTTGCGTTATCCGAGAAGGATAAAGAAAATTGAATATGCGCGATTAGCTCAGTTGGTAGAGCACCTGACTCTTAATCAGGGTGTCCAGGGTTCGAGCCCCTGATCGCGCACTAGGAAATCACTGTTTTTGAAGACACTGGAGCTTCGGGGACGGTGATTTTTTTGATTGTATATTAAGGGGCACTTGACAATTTTGGGAAAAAACGGCATTCTTTAATAAGGAGCATTTTGCTTTTATGAAAAGAGGGTCGTTATGAGTAAAAAAATAGCCGTAATAAATGATTTATCCGGATTCGGAAGATGTTCATTGACAGCAGCGCTGCCGGTGATTTCTGCCATGGGAGTTCAGCCTTGTCCGCTGCCGACGGCGGTCTTGAGCGCACAGACCGGATATCCGAGTTTTTATTGCGATGATTATACAGAAAAAATGGAATATTTTCGTCAGGAATGGGAAAAGATGGGCGTGTGTTTTGATGGAATTTACACAGGATTTGTAGGAAGTGAAGCACAGATTCAGCAGATTTTTCGATTTCTGGATACGTTTTATAAGAAAGAGGAGAAAAAAACATTTCTTCTGGTAGACCCGATTATGGGCGATGAGGGAAAACGATTTTCTTTTTGCACCGATCGATTGCTTTCTGAAATGAAGGAGCTGGCAGCGTGTGCGGATGTGGTGACACCGAATTTTATGGAATTGTGTCTGCTGACAGATACAGATTATGATGCTGTTATGCGGGAAGTGCAAGGGGAGAATACGCGTTTGTTGAAACGGATTACGCAGCTTGCTGAGCAATTGCTTGCAAAAGGGTGTGAAACGGTAATTGTGACCGGGATCCGATTCCGGGAGCAAGCAGAGCAGCGGATGAAGATCGGGAACCTTACGGTGACGAAAGGGCGTGCGGAGCTGTCTGCATTTCCGTATATCGGAGGGAGCTTTTCGGGAACAGGTGATTTGTTTGCATCGGTTGTTGCAGGAGGGATTGCAAGAGGTGACGATGTGTTTGATACGGTGGAGCTTGCCGGAAGTTTTATCTGGAAGGCGATGCGTGATTCGGAGAAGGCAAAGGTACAGAGAAATGAAGGCGCCGATTTTGAAAAGCATCTTGGAATGTTGATTTGAGAATATGGATTCAAAAATATAATTTTGAGGATATCATTTTAAGAATATAATTATAATAAAGAATAAAGTGACAAGGAAAAGATTATGAACGAAATAGAAATGCTTTTGAAAAATACTTTAAATGAGCAGTTTATCCAGGCGGTTATCAGTAATCCGCGTACGAAGGAAGGGATTTTAAAAATCAAGGTTCGCCCGGTAGAGATCAGGGGCGTGAGGATGATTCAGTGCGAATCGTTTACAAAGACACAGGTGTTTCATGAGAATCTGGAGATTCAGGAAGCGGTGCAGCGAATGGATCATGCGATGGGCGAGTTCCGGCAGATGCAGCTTTCATCCGGAGAAATGGATTATACAGTTTTGGTCAGTAAAAAGGGGAAGGTGACGATTCAGAAACGAAAGGTCGAGGGGAGAACGGCGGCGTGCTCTGATATTTCCCACAATCGCAGAAAGCGGTATATTTTGGAGGAAGGAATTCCGGTGCCGTTTTTGCAGGATCTCGGCGTGATGACGCAGGAGGGGAAGATTGTTCGGACAAAGTTTGATAAGTTCCGTCAGATCAACCGTTTTCTGGAGTTTATTGAAGATATCCTGCCGCAGCTGAACAAGAAACAGGAAGTAACGATTTTGGATTTTGGATGTGGGAAGTCATATCTAACATTTGCAATGTATTATTATCTGCATGTGCTGAAACATTATGATATTCGTATTATTGGTTTGGATCTTAAAGCGGATGTGATCCGGCATTGCAGTGCGCTTGCGGAAAAATACGGATATGAAAAGCTGACATTTTTGGAGGGCGATATTGCTGATTATGATGGTGTGGATACAGTTGATATGGTGGTCACTCTGCATGCATGCGATACGGCAACAGATTATGCTCTTGCAAAAGCAATTAGCTGGGATGCAAAGGTGATTTTGTCTGTGCCTTGTTGTCAGCATGAGTTAAATGGCCAAATGAAAAATGAGATTCTGGCGCCGGTGATGCGATATGGTCTTTTGAAAGAACGGTTTGCCGCACTGGTGACGGATGGCTTGCGTGCAGAATATTTGGAGCATGCCGGATATCATGTGCAGGTGTTGGAATTTATTGATATGGAACATACGCCGAAGAATATTCTGCTGCGTGCAGTAAAACAGGCGGGACAAACAGAGGAGATGCGGCAGAAAAAGCTGGAAGAGATACAAAAATGTGAGGCATTTCTGGAAGTCAGACCAACTTTGGGACAATTGATGGAATAAATATAAGGGGATTATGGAACATGAAAAAAAGAAACAGATGGAAGAGAGCGGGTGTTTTGCTGATTGTATTTGTTGCGGCACTGGTGGTGAGCTCTCTGCTGACAAATCGGGGGACAGATGACCGTACGGTAGGATTGAGCGACCCGACGTTGCCACAGGTTTCGTTTATGGTGGAAAATCAAGCCATGAATACATTGACCGGATATACGGATGAAATGGATATCACAGCGATGCGTGATACGATTACACCGGTACCGGATGATGGGGCATTGACAATGAATCTGCAGCGAAATGGACAGGATATCCAAAGTATCCGTTATGAAGTCTGTTCGTTGGATGGGGAGACAACGTATATTAGAAAGCTGGTGAAGGATATCTCCGGAACAAATGTGATGCTGGAGTTGAATGATGGTTTTGCAGATGGTGCACAGGAGTCTGTTTTAAAAGTGGTAATGCAGACCGGAAGCGATGAAACGGTATATTTCTATACGCGCATTGAAAAACAAAAAGGTCTGTGGCTGAATGAGTGTCTGACGTTTGCACAGAGTTTTCATGAGAAGGCAATTACTGGAACGGGCGAGTCATTGGGAGAATATCTTGAGCCGGGTGAAGAGAGCGATAATACTACTTATCAGACAGTGAACATTCATTCCGATATTACGCATATTCAGTGGGGAGATCTGAAACCAGAAGTTTCTACGGAAGTGGATTGGAGCATCAAAGAAAGCAATAGTATGTATACTTCGCTGCTTGCGGATTATCGTGTGATATGTAAAGGCGATTCCGGGGAGAAGGAAACGTTTCATGTGAAGGAGTTTTTCCGCGTCAGATGCAGCCAGCAAAAGATGTATCTGCTGGACTATAACCGAACTATGAATCAGATTTTTGACGGAACAAATCAGACGATAAATGAAAATAGTATTTTGCTTGGTATGACAGATGAAGATGTGGACTACGAGGCGAATAAAAAAGGAACGGTAATTTCTTTTGTTCAGGAACGGGAATTATGGACGTATGATGTGAAGTCGAATGAATTGTCGCTGGTATTTAGTTTTACGAATACAGAGGGACGTGACGGCAGAAGTCGAAATGATGCTCATGAGGTCCGCATTATCAGTATGGAAGAGAATGGCAGTACGACTTTTGCAGTGTATGGGTATATGAACCGGGGAACCCATGAGGGAAAAGTCGGGGTCAATGTGTATTACTTTGATATTGAAAAAAATGCAGTCAATGAAATTGCATTTATTCCAAGTACCAAGTCATTTGTGATTGCAAAAGATGAATTGGGCAAAATGGTATATTATAATCAGAAAGATCGGCAGTTATATGTTCTGGCGGGCGGTGTGCTGTACCAGGTGGATGTTTCTGATGGAATGCAGGAGGAACTGGCAAAACAGCTGACAGAAGGTCAGTATGTGGTGTCTGAAGATGGACATTTGCTGGCATATCAGGCGGAAGGCGATCTGAATACTGCGAAAAAGGTCTGTGTTATGAATCTGGAAACCGGAAAAACGTATGAGGTGGAAGCTCCGGAGGGGGCTTATGTACGGCCGCTGGGATTTATTAAAAATGATTTTATCTGTGGCTATCTGCGTGCAGAGGATCAGGGGACAACCGTTGCCGGAGAAGATGTGACACCGCTGTATGAATTGGAAATTTTTGGTTCTTCCAATGAATCATTGAAGAAATATTCGCAGGAAGGGGTGTATATCTCGGATATTCTTGTGGAAAAAAATCTGGTGACGATCAATCGTGTGACAAAAACGGAACAGGTGTACACCGGAACCAGTCCGGATTATATTACAAGTAATGAAGAGCGGGAAGACCGGGGAGTGACCTTGGAGACATTTTCTTCTGAACGGAAAGGAAAACAGCAGAAATTTGTCTTGAAGGAAGAGATTAAGGATCGGACGCTTCGGATTTTACGTCCTAAGTTAGTGAGTGTAGAGGATGCGGTTACGATTTCTTTTGATGATAAGAAAAAGATGAATAAATATTACGTATACGGTGTGGGTGAACTGGTAGGAGTTTATGATAAAGCGGCGTATGCGATTCAGAAGGCGGAGCAGATTTCCGGCGTTGTTATTTCTTCTGAACAGGCGTATGTATGGGAAAAAGGCAATCGAGATCTGGAGTACTATACAGATACGCAGGCATTTGTAAAGGCAGAGGGAGAATCTTCTTATGATGCATGTGTGAATTATATGGAACAATTCGGTGCGAAACGGATGGATTTGACCGGCTGTACGCTTAGCCAGGTGCTGTATATTATCAATAAGGGAATGCCGGTTATTGCGATGACAGACAGCAGTCATGCGATTTTACTGACCGGGTATGGAATGGATACGGTAACGTATGTGAATCCCGACGATGGAGAGATGCATACAGTGATGCAGGATGAGATGTCTCAGATGGTTGCCGGAGGCGGCAATGCGTTTATAGGATATTGTAAATAATAAATATTATGTATGTGAATTTTTGTGTAGTTCATGTGTAGTTTAAGCGTGATTCATGTGCAATTCCTGTGCACTACAAAAGGCAGCCTTGTGGCTGCCTTTTGTAGTGTATTTATACAGTTTTGAAAATTGCTGCCTGATATTTGTGAAGTGCTGTGTAAAGAATCATTCCCAATAATCCGCAGGAAATGACCTCTCCAATTCCGACTGTCAGCATCATAAATGGAATCGGCAGCGGCACTTGATAACCAAAGCGGAGTATGAATGGTACGATCAGTGCATTGGCTAAAATCGGAGGAACCGGAGCGAGATATTTGTTTTGATTTCGTAGGGTGTACGTAAAGAATGCTCCGATCAGTGTCGCAAGGCTGCCCAGAAGAATATCCGGGAGGATGCATCCGCCTAAAATATTGCTGATCAGACATCCGATAAAGAGTCCCGGAATTGCGGCCGGGGTAAATACCGGAAGAATTGTCAGCGCCTCAGAAAGACGGACCTGCACTTCGCCATAGCTGAAAGGTGCGAATACCATTGTGATAACTACGTAGATAGCAGCAATCATCGCTGCCTGTGCCATGAACAGCACATTGATGTTTTTAGATACTTTCATTTTGTTGTCTCCTTTAGTTTTGTTTTACGTGTGGAAGGTCACGAACACACGATTCATTTTACGCCGGGAATCGGCGAAACCCTTATAAGACCTTGGTTTTCGGTTTTTGTAACGTGGGTTAGTATAGCATAGGGAAATGCAAAAATCAATATAAACTTCTTGGCATCATTTTGCATCATATAAATGGGAGCGGAATGCGGATAGGGATTGTATTTCTTGTTGATTTAGTGCTATAATAAAAAACGAGTATTGAACGAAGGAATATGCATGGATTTCATGCAAGAAAATAAAGGAGTAAGTGAGATGGAATTAACAACAGTTCGAGAATTATTTAAGAACAGAGAACAGTATCTTGATAAGAAGGTTACGGTCGGCGGATGGATCCGCAGTATTCGTGATTCGAAGACATTTGGATTTATTGTGGTAAATGACGGTTCTTATTTTGAAACATTGCAGGTTGTGTATCATGATTCAATGGAGAACTTTCAAGAGGTGTCTAAGCAGAATGTGGGAGCTGCAATTATTGTGACAGGTACACTGGTTGCTACTCCGCAGGCAAAACAGCCGTTTGAGATTCAGGCGGACGAAGTTGTGATTGAAGGACCGTCTGCGCCGGATTATCCGCTGCAGAAGAAGCGTCATAGTTTTGAATATCTTAGAACGATTTCTCATCTTCGTCCGAGAACAAATACATTCCAGGCTGTATTTCGTGTACGTTCTTTGGCTGCTTATGCGATTCATCAGTTTTTCCAGGAGAGAGGTTTTGTGTACGTGCATACTCCGTTGATTACTGGTAGTGATTGTGAAGGTGCCGGAGAGATGTTCCGTGTGACTACTTTGGATATGGAGAATCCACCAAAGAATGAGGATGGAAGTGTAGATTATAGCAAGGATTTCTTTGGGAAAGAGACTAATTTGACTGTAAGCGGACAGTTGAATGCAGAGACTTATGCACAGGCTTTCCGCAGTATTTATACATTTGGCCCTACTTTCCGTGCAGAGAATTCCAATACAACCCGGCATGCAGCAGAGTTCTGGATGATTGAGCCGGAGATTGCATTTGCAGATCTGGAAGATAATATGGAACTGGCAGAGGCAATGTTAAAGTATGTGATCAATTATGTGATGGAGCATGCACCTGAGGAAATGAACTTCTTTAATTCTTTTGTGGATAAGGGGTTATTGGCTCGTCTGAAAAATGTTGTGGAGTCCGATTTTGCAAGAGTGACTTACACAGAGGCAATTGAGATTCTGGAAAAGAATAATGACAAGTTTGAATACAAAGTATACTGGGGTTGCGATCTGCAGACAGAGCACGAGCGCTATCTGACAGAAGAGGTTTATAAACGTCCGGTCTTTGTTACAGATTATCCGAAGGAAATCAAGGCATTCTACATGAAATTGAACGAAGATGGCAAGACAGTAGCAGCAGTGGATTGCTTGGTTCCGGGAATCGGTGAAATCATCGGTGGAAGCCAGAGAGAGGATGATTATGAGAAGCTTCGTGCAAGAATGCAGGAACTGGGGCTGAAGGAAGAAGATTATGGATTCTATTTGGAGCTGAGAAGATTTGGTTCTACACGCCATGCTGGTTTTGGTCTTGGGTTTGAACGATGTGTAATGTATCTGACTGGTATGGCTAATATTCGTGACGTTATTCCATTCCCGAGAACAGTGAATAACTGCGAATTATAATATCACGAATGATATAAAGTTGTAATTGAAGGAAAGATGAGTAACCGAGGGTGTCCAGAGTTGGTTTTGAATCAACTTTTGTGATACCCTCGTTTCAAATGGAGAAGAAGATGAGATTTATTCATATTGCAGATGTGCATCTGGGAGCAGAGCCGGATGCCGGAACGGCGTATAGTGGCAAGAGGTCACAGGAATTGTGGGATACATTTGGAAAGGTGATTTCTATTTGTGAACAGGAAAAAACAGATCTTTTGTTAATTGCAGGGGATTTGTTTCACAGGCAGCCACTTTTGCGGGAACTGAAGGAAGCGAATTATCTGTTTGAATCATTGACGCATACAAAGGTTGTTTTTATTGCGGGGAATCACGATTATATTGCGAACGGCTCTTATTATCGGACGTTTTCCTGGAATGAGAATGTGTATTTTTTATCGGACAGAGAAATGGATTATGTTCTTTTGGAAGATTTAAATACGGCAGTTTATGGGTTCAGCTATGATACAAGAGAAATAAGGGAGCCGAGATATGATCGGATTCGGGCAGGGAAAGTTGCGGAACATGAAATTTTGTTGGCGCATGGCGGTGATGAAAAGCATATTCCGATTCGCCGAAGTGCGTTAGAGTCTTCCGGATTTGATTATATTGCCTTGGGACATATTCATAAACCACAGGAAGTTATTCCTCAAAAGGCAGTATATGCTGGTGCATTGGAGCCTGTTGATCGAAATGATACTGGTAAGCATGGGTTTATACGAGGAGAAATCAGAGGACATGCTGTGAAAGTTTCTTTTGTTCCGCTTGCAAAACGAGAGTATCGGCAGATGGAATTGGAAATCACGCCTCAGATGACGATGGGGAGTATACGGTCATGGATTGGTAGAATTATAGAGGAAGAAGGAAAGGAAAACCTGTATAAATTTATTGTGAAAGGATTTCGTGACGCTGATCTCTGGATTGATCCGGAAGGATTGAAGGTGAATGGGAATGTTCTGGAAATACTTGATGAGACAAAGGTGGCTTATGATTTGGCGGTGTTACAGGAGAAGAATAAGGAAAATTTAATTGGATGTTATATTAGGAAGTTTGCTTATTGTGAAGCTGGAAGTGTAGAGGAGCAAGCATTGTACGAAGGGGTGCAGGCGCTGATGGAGAGTCGGAGAGAATAAGGGCAGGAAGAGACAGGATGCAGATTTTAGAATTACATTTAAAACATTTTGGAAAGTTTACAGATAAACATATTTATTTCCTGGAGCATGTACAAGTGCTTTATGGGGAAAATGAATATGGAAAATCGACGATATATGCATTTATAAAAGCAATGTTGTTTGGAATGGAGCGTGGCCGGGGGCGGGCTGCCGGAAAAGATGATTTCAGCAGATATGAGCCATGGGAGAATCCCAATTATTATGCGGGGATGATGCGGTTTCGCTGTGGGACAAGGATTTTTCGTTTGGAGAGGTCGTTTGACAGATATACAAAACGGGTTTCTTTGACGTGTGAAAATGATGGAGAAGAGCTGTCGGTCGAGAACGGGGATCTGGAGATGCTTTTGGGCGGGATGACTGCTGCTGTTTTTGAAAATACTGCTGCAATCGGTCAGCTGACTGCGAGACCGGGACAGGGACTGGCGGTGGAATTAAAGAATTTTGCTGCAAATTATTATGAGACCGGTGGAAGTGATGTGCAGCTGCAAAGGGCGCTTGATATTTTGAGGAATAAAAAGCGACAGACAGAGCAGACTTTGAAAATGCAGCGGGGAGAACGGGAAAAGAAACGGAATCGTCTGGAAGAGAGAAAGCGGTTTGTGGAACAGGAACTCAAACGGTTGGGTACTGCTTATACAAAAGCGGAAATGACGGTGCGGAAAGAGCGGGAGCAGGCGGCAGAAGTGCATCCGGCTGCAAGAGGGAACAGTGAGAATATTTTGCGGAAGGTGAGTCTGGCGTTTCTTCTGGCAGGTGTTGTTTTTGCGGCGGTGAGCGGCGCAGTGTGGGTGCTGGGGAAAACGGCCTGGGGAGTTGGAAGTGCAGGTTTTGCGGTGCTTGCTTTTTTGTGTGGGCTTATGGTTTTGCAAAAGTGTGGAAAACGTGTTCCGGAAGAAGAACCGGCGTGGATAAAACAGCAGTGGGAGATGGAGCGGATTCAGGAAGAACGGAAGGAAAAGCAGCTCCAGATTCAAAATTTGCTGGAAGAAATAGAAGAGACAGAGTTGGAGTCTGCCGAAGAAACAAAACAAAGAGAAAGGCGGCAGGCGCTGGAACTGGCAGAACAGCGGCTGAAAGAGACTGCTGAAGAACTGGCGCAGGAGTTTGGAAAACGGTTGAATCAGGCGGCATCTGAGATTCTTTGTGCAGTTACAGAGGGAAAATATACACAATTGTTGGTGGAAGAAGATTTGGAACTTACGATTTTGAGTGAGGGACAGAGAATTCCGGTGGAACGGTTGAGCCGTGGGACGATGGAGCAGATTTATTTTTCTCTTCGCATGGCGACTTTGGATCTCTTATTCGAGGAGGAGGTTCCGGTGATCTTAGATGATGCGTTTGTATTTTATGATGAAAAAAGATTAAAATCTGCTTTAAAATGGTTGAGCGAACAGCCTAGACAGGTTATAATATTTAGTTGCCAAACACGCGAGAGAAACTTGATGCAAAAATGGAAGGATGAAGTTTGATGAAGATTACATTGCCGAGAAAAGTGACAATGATTATCAATAATTTGCAGCTGCATGGCTATGAGGCGTTTGCCGTCGGCGGATGTGTCCGGGACTCGATTCTTGCCAGAAGGCCCGAAGATTGGGATATTACAACTTCTGCAAAACCGGAGGAGATTAAGAAATTATTTAGAAGAACGGTGGATACGGGGATTGAACATGGAACGGTAACCGTTCTGCTGGGAAAAGACAGTTTTGAAGTGACCACATACCGGATTGATGGGATGTACGAAGACAGCCGTCATCCGAAAGAGGTTATTTTTACAAATCGACTGGAAGAAGACCTGCGGCGAAGAGATTTTACGATTAATGCAATGGCATATAATGACGAAGTGCGTCTGGTAGATGTTTTTGGTGGAATGAAGGATCTGAACCACCATCTGATCCGATGCGTGGGAGAACCGAAGGAACGGTTTCAAGAGGATGCACTGCGGATTTTGCGGGCAGTGCGGTTTTCGGCGCAACTGAAATTCCCGATTGAGCCGGAAACAGCCGATGCGATACGGGAGCTGGCTCCTACGTTGGAAAAAATCAGTGCGGAACGAATCCAGGCAGAACTTGTAAAATTATTGGTTTCTCCACATCCGGAGCAGATTCGGGATGCCTATGAGCTGGGGATTACCAAGGTAATATTGCCGGAATGGGATGCCATGGAAGGTGTGGCACAGAATACACCGCATCACAAATATGATGTGGCGGAACATACGGTACAGGCCCTGAAAAATGTAAAGCGGGATAAGATCTTGCGTTTGACGATGTTGTTCCATGATATGGGAAAACCGGCCATGAGAACGACAGATGAAAAAGGACGAGACCACTTTAAAGGCCATGCGCTTGTAAGTGAGGAAATTGCCCGTTCGGTCATGAGACGGTTGAAGTTTGACAACGATACGGTGAAAAAGGTCACTCGTCTTGTGTGTTATCACGATTATCGGATTGAAGCGACTCCGCAAAATGTGCGGCGTGCTATGAATCGGATCGGAGTGGATCTGTTTCCATATTATCTGGCGGTGCGTATGGCAGATGTAAAGGCGCAGAGCCCTTATCGCAGACGCGAGAAGATTGAGAACATTATCGCAATGCGGGAGATTTATCAGGAGACGCTGATTCGTGAAGATTGTGTAACGCTGCGTGGTCTGGCTGTCAGCGGCAAAGATCTGATGGCAATCGGAATGAAACCGGGAAGAGAACTGGGGAATATGCTCAATGAGCTATTAGAATGGGTCATTGATGAACCAGAGTGCAACAAAAAAGAAATCTTGTGTGAATATGTAAAAGAAAAGTTAGGTCTGTAGCATACTCGGGCTGCCCTCCTCATAGATTAGAACGGAGATAAAAACTAAGTAAAGGCAGGGGGCAGCCATGAGAGACTATGAATTAGAAATTCTGGAGCATTATGACATTGAAGTAAGAAGCACCCATAAAATAAGGGGTGCGTTTTTTTGCGATACGAATGAAGGGACAATGGTATTAAAAGAAACGAGAGTTTCCGATAAGCGTGCCCCTTTCATGTATAAAATGCTCTGTAAATTGGAAGAAGAAGGATATCCCAATGTAGATCTACCCGTTGCAACGGATGAGGGCTCGTTTATCAGTACCTCCAGAGACGGAACCAGATATATGCTGAAACGTTGGTTTTACGGCCGGGAGTGTGATGTGCGTAAACAGCAGGATGTGCTGGCGGCAGCGGAAAATCTTGCGGTACTGCATCAGAAAATGCGGTGGACGGAGCCGGAGGACGGGGAAGTGCCGATGCGGGGGAGACATTTGCGGGAGGAGTTTCTGAGCCATAATCGTGAGTTGAAAAAGGTACGGAGCTTTATGAGAAACAAGGTGAATAAGGGGAACTTTGAATATTTGTTTCTAAAGTATTTTGAGCAGATGTTTCAATATGCGGTTCAGGCGCTGAGACGGCTGGACACTTCAGATTATAATTCGTTATATCTGAAGAGTATCGAGGGCGGATATTTAGTACATGGAGATTATAATTATCATAATGTTCTGATATTGGGGAATTCTGAGGCGGGCGCAATGGCGACAACGAATTTTGAACATGTCAGGGTGGATGTTCAGATGCAGGATCTGTACTATTTTTTGCGAAAAGTGATGGAAAAGCATAAGTGGGATGCGGAACTGGGGCGAAGGATCTTAGAGGTGTATCATGCTGTGCGGCCATTGGAAGAGGCGGAACGGGAATATCTGGTGTTAAAGCTGCTGTATCCGGAAAAATTCTGGAAGACAGCCAGTGCATATTATCATTCGAATAAAGCCTGGATTCCGGAGAAGAATGTGGAAAAACTGCGCCTTACAATTGCCCAGTCCGAAGAAAAGATGCGGTTTTTGGAAGAGGTGTTTTAAAAACGTCTGTAAAACGCCGGAAAAAGCGTGAAAATCCGCCAAATATAAGGAAATCTCTTGACAAAAATGCATGGAACAGGTATAACAGAAAATAAAGGTGGGGTCGTGCCCATGCGCGAAGACAGGCCTTTGTTATTCTGTTAGAATAGAAAGTATTTGACTACAATAAAGAGGAGGAAATTATCCATGAACAAAACAGAATTAATCGCAGCTATTGCAGAGAATGCAGAAATTTCTAAGAAAGATGCAGAGAAAGCTCTGAAAGCATTTGCAGATGTTATTACAGACGAATTGAAGAAAGGCGAGAAAGTTCAGCTTGTAGGTTTTGGAACATTTGAAGTATCCGAAAGAGCTGCAAGAGAGGGTAGAAACCCACAGACAGGAAAGACTATGAAAATTGCTGCATGCAAGGCACCGAAGTTTAAAGCTGGTAAAGCTCTGAAAGACGCTGTGAATGCATAATTGCAAAGCCTCGAAAACGAGACTTCAATGTTTTTGAGTTCAGTGGAATTTAATATAACAGAAAAGCAGGGGGTTCCCCTGCTTTTCTGTTATATAGATCAAAGCAGATAAAAGTGGAAGAAAAAGAGGAGAATGATATGAGACTGGATAAGTTTTTGAAGGTATCCCGTTTGATCAAGCGGAGAACAGTGGCGAATGAGGCTTGTGATGCGGGCAGAGTTCTTGTGAACGGAACGGTTGCCAAGGCATCGGTAAAGGTGAAGGTCGGAGATATTATTGAGATTCAGTTTGGTACAAAGACGGTGAAGGTGGAAGTGCTGGATCTGCAGGATACGACGAAAAAAGAAGAGGCAAAAGATCTGTTCCGCTATCTGTAATATTCGGATGCTCCTATTCATATATATGTGATACAGAGGATAAAGAAGTTCGTGTATCAATGAAAGGAGAATCTGGATGGAGGAACGACAGATTGCAAAAATGCATAAGCTGGTTGTAAATAATCGAAGAACAAGTATGGTCACCGGGGTGTTGGATGTACTTTCGTTTGATCTGAATGAAATATTGCTGGAAACGGAGCAGGGGATGCTGATGGTAAAGGGAACGGACTTGCATGTGAACCGCCTGAATGTAGAGAAGGGTGAGGTGGATCTGTCCGGGAATATCGATAGTTTTGCGTATTCCAGTGCAGAGCATCAGCCGGGACGGCAGGGAGACAGTTTCTTTTCCAGACTGTTTAAGTAGGTCAGGAATATGATGCTTGGAATCGGAAATGAAGCAATGATCTTTCTTTACGCAGGGCTGACAGGGGTTGTGACCTTTTCGTGCTATCAGTGGCTGAAATTATTTCGTAAATTGATTCCACATTCTGTTGCGGCGGTCAATATGGAAGATCTTTTGTATTGGCTGGCAATGAGTGCGTATGTGTTTCGACAGATGTATTATACAACATATGGCAGTGTGAGATGGTTTTTCGTACTAGGTATTGTATGTGGAGACGGGACCGCATATTTTGTAAAAAAAACACTAAAAAAACTCTTTCTGAAATGGAAGAAAAGCCTTGAAAAACGGGGGGAAACCCGATAAAATAAATATGATAAGCAAGGGGAGCTTGTAAAAGGGATTAATTAAATGGGTGAGTTTAAATGAACGAAAAGAGAAAGAAAAATCCGACGGAGCGGCGTGTTCGTAAGCGTTCGTCGGTACTGAGACAGCATAAGAGAAGTGTTATAGTCATTACTGCGATTTTGATTTTGCTGACAGGTACATTATCTGTGAATGCAGTAGGTCTGTATCGTAAGAATAAGGTATACAAGCAGCAGGAAGCAGAACTGAAGGCACAGATTGAGGAAGAAAAGGCACGTGCGAAAGAAGTGGAAGAATACGAGGCGTACGTGAAGACAGATGAGTATATCAAGGATGTGGCAGAGGATAAGCTCGGACTGGTAGATCCAAATGAGATCATCTTTAAGCCGGCGCAGTAGGGCAGACAATCAAATAAAGGAATATACAAAAGAGAAGCTTTGGGAGCAGAACCGGAAGTTTCTCTTTTTTTGTTGCCATGCATGCGATAAAACATTCCGTCGGACTGTTTTGAGTATCGAAGGAAACAACTTGATGTGGAGTATGAAGGAGAACAGGAGGATGCCAAATGGATAAGGGACAGGCGTTGTATACAAGTCCGTATGTAGCGCAGATTGAACGATTTGCAGATTCGGTGAAACAATTGTCGCAGACGTTTTTGATGATGGAGGAAAAGAAGAAAGCATTTACAGGTGAAGAAGTAGATGGGATGTTTGACCGCGTAAAAGAGAGGGTATGCGGACAGTGTGAAAAATGCAGCTGGTGCTGGGGGGAGAATTTTGTACATACGTATCAGATGGGATACGAGATCCTGTCTGCGGCAGATCATTACGGAACGGAACTGAATATGGAGACGAAACGGAAATTGCAGCAGCGATGCCTGATGGCGCCGCGATTTTTGCGTGAGATGCTGGAGGCGTTTCACGATGCAAGACAAAATATGATGTGGATGAATCGGATTGTTCAGAGCCGGGAAGGATGCGCGATCCAAATGGACACGTTTGCAGAAATGCTGCGGGTGACTACCCGGGAGCTGGAAAAAAGTATGTTCACAGACGAGAGAATGGAGAAAAAGATTGTTTCCGGATTAAAGAGAAAGGGCGTAAGGGTACTGTATACCAATTTTTTTCTGAATAGAGAAGGAAAATACGAGGTTCATATTACTGCAAGGGCAATACAGGAAAAATGTGTGACGTTTCAGGAGATTTGCAGAGAGATTTCATGGATCACCGGGCATAGGCTCATACCTGAGGGCAATCCGTTTCAGACGCTGGGCAAAGAGTATGTGACGGTGCTCTGCTTGGAAGGGCCTGCATTTTATACGCTGCAGGGAGTGGCAAGGATCGGGAAAGGATGCAGCAAGATTTCCGGGGATAATTTTACAATGATGGATCTTCCGGGAGGCAGACAGAGTGCAGCGTTGTCCGATGGAATGGGATCCGGCGAGCGTGCATGCAAGGAAAGTACGCTGGTCATTGAACTTTTGGAAGAATTGCTGGAAGCCGGGTTTCCGGAAAAGACAGCCATTCAGATGATTAATACTACGCTGGTATTAGGAAGAGAAGAAATCCATTATTCGACAGTGGATATGAGTGTGTTTGATCTCTATACGGGAACGTGTGAGATTATTAAGGCAGGCGCCTCCTCAACATTTATTAAACATGGAGGAAAAGTGGAGCACCTCAGCTCGACCAGTCTTCCGATCGGGGTTGTGCATAAATTAGAACTGGATTCTGTTGTCCGAAAACTGGAAGATGGAGATTTTGTGATCATGGTTACGGATGGAGTGCTGGATGCACTTCCGGTAGGGGAACAGGATGTGCTTTTGGAAACCATTATTCAAGGGACGGCGATGATCAATCCGAAAGAAATGGCGCATCATATTTTGCAGCAGGTGCTCAACTGGACAGGGAAAGAGCCGGAGGATGATATGACTGTTTTGGTAGTGGGCGTCTGGGAAAAGTGATGCCTTGCATTTTTGCTGAAAATTGAGTATAGTTTACATATGATGAAATTGATAGATAAAGTGGATGCATATATAGAAAAATATCAGATGATAAAAGATGGGGATAGTGTAGTTGCAGGTATATCGGGCGGACCAGATTCGGTATGCCTGTTTTTCGTGCTTTTAATGCTGCAGGAACAAAAAGCATTTTCATTGACGGCGGTGCATATCAATCATGGTCTGCGTGGAGCGGATGCGGATGCGGATGAACGATTTGTTGTGGAGCTGTGTGAAAAATATCAGGTTCCTTTGGAAATTTTTCGAGTAGATCTGGAATTAATTGCCGGGAAACGGAAACAATCTCTGGAGGAAGCAGGGCGGGAGGTACGCCGTGAGGCTTTTCAAAGTGTTCTGGAAAAATATGGAGGAAACCGTATTGCGCTGGCACACCATCAAAATGACAATGCAGAGACATTGCTCTGGAATCTGGCGCGGGGAACGGGACTGCATGGGATGTGCGGAATCCGTCCCGTAAATGGGGTGTGGATTCGCCCGCTTCTTTGTCTGGAACGCCGGGAAATTGAGCGGTTTTTGGAAGAGCAGGGACAGGATTACTGTATTGATCAGACTAATTTAGAGACTGCGTATACAAGGAATAAACTGCGGCATCAGGTGCTTCCGATTTTGGAAAATGAGGTCAATTTGGCGGCAATCCGGCATATGAATGAAACGATGGAGCAGATGTGTATGCTCCGGGAATTTGCCGAAGAAGAAACGAAGAAAGCTGTTCAAAAGTGTGTGATGCGGGATGCGGAAAGGGATGCTCTGGAAATTATTGAGAAATCATGGCGGGAGCTGCCGGTGTTTTTGCAGGATGAAGTGATTTATCATTGCGTGCAGCAGACTGCCGGGACTTGCAGAGATCTGGCGCGCACCCATGTGGAGGCGGTACGGGAGCTGTTTGAGAATCAGGTGGGAAAACGCCGCGATCTGCCGGGAAAGATTCGAGCGGTCCGGAGATATGCAGGGGTATTGCTGGAAAAAAATCAGATGGCAGTGACTGCCTTTGAAAAGATCTTGCAGATTCCGGGGGTGACAGTCGTGCCGGAAAAGAATCTTAAGATCACCTGCCGGATTCTGGAAAAAGAGGATGGGTGGAAAGTCTCAGAGATTCCGCAAAAACTATACACGAAATGGTTTGATTATGATATAATACATTCGTGTCTGAAGCTCAGAGGAAGAGAAAGCGGTGACAGTATCGTGATAGATAAGGAAGGTCACCGGCAGAAGCTGAAAGCATGGTTTGTGAATGAAAAGATACCGGCTGGTCAGAGAGGAGAGATTCCTCTGATCGCAGAGGAAGACCGGATTGTCTGGATCGTGGGACACCGGATGAGTACGTTGTATCAGGTTCACGCTCAGACAACACGTATTCTGCAGATTGAGGTTGAACAGATGTAGAGGAAGATTGAGGCGGCGCGTGTGTCGGAGGGAACAATCACAATAAGAAAACAAAAGAAAATATCGGAGGAAAAGGAAAATGGCAGAAACAATTCGCGTATTGGTATCTGAAGCAGAGGTAGACAAGAGAATCGAGGAACTTGGAAGAAAGATCAGTGAGGATTACGCCGGAAAGCAGGTGCATTTGATCTGTATTCTCAAGGGCGGTGTGTTCTTTATGTGTGAACTGGCAAAGAGAATCACAGTTCCGGTTTCTATGGACTTTATGTGTGTGAGCAGCTATGGAGACGGTACTGCATCCAGCGGTGTTGTCAGAATTGCGAAGGATCTGGATGAGACGATCGAAGGAAAGGACGTTCTGATTGTCGAGGATATTATTGATTCCGGAAGAACGCTGTCTTATCTGATCGAGGTATTGAAAAAGCGTAATCCAAACAGTATTCATCTTTGTACGCTGTTGGATAAACCGGATCGAAGAGTGTGTGATGTGAAGGTAGATTATGTGGGATTTGATATTCCGGATCATTTCGTAGTCGGATACGGACTGGATTATGCACAAAAATATAGAAATCTTCCATATATTGGAGTTGTGGAAGGTGTAGAGTAGGAAGGAGTAAACAGGTTTGAACGATAATAAAAAGCGAGGGATGAGTGGACTTCCATTCATCATCTTTGTTGTGTTTGTTCTCGGAACCCTGTGGTATATGGGAAGAATGCAGCAGCAGGGACAGGAGATTACGTATGCTGTCTTTGAAGAGGCGATCGAGGACAATCTTGTGGATGAAGTGTATATTTCTCAGAATAAGACTGCTCCGACAGGTGTGGTAACAATTTCAATGAAAGAGAGCGGAGACGTCAAACAGGTGTATGTGTCCGATGTAAATGAGGTTCAGGATTTTCTGAAAGAAAATAAATATCCTTATCATCTGGGAAATATAAAAGAAGACAGCTGGGTAATGACTGCAGTACTTCCGGCATTGATTGTCGTAGTGGGAATCTTTTTATTGTTTATGCTGATGAATCGTCAGGGCGGCGGTGGCAATGCAAAAGCGATGAATTTTGGAAAAAGCCGCGCCAGAATGAGCGGTCCGGAGGATAAAAAGGTAACGTTTGCAGATGTTGCAGGATTAAAGGAAGAAAAAGAGGAACTGGAGGAGATTGTTGATTTTCTGAAGGCTCCAAAGAAATACATTCAGGTGGGAGCGAGAATCCCGAAAGGTGTTTTGCTGGAGGGTCCTCCGGGAACAGGTAAGACATTGCTGGCAAAGGCAGTTGCCGGTGAAGCCGGGGTACCGTTTTTCAGCATTTCCGGTTCTGATTTTGTGGAAATGTTTGTAGGTGTCGGAGCATCTCGTGTAAGGGATCTGTTCCAGGATGCAAAGAAGAATGCGCCTTGTATTATTTTTATTGATGAGATTGATGCGGTTGCAAGAAGACGAGGCAGCGGACTCGGCGGCGGTCATGATGAGAGAGAACAGACATTGAATCAGCTGCTTGTGGAGATGGATGGATTTGGTGTCAATGAAGGTATTATCGTAATGGCAGCAACCAACCGAAAGGATATTCTGGATCCGGCGATTTTGCGTCCGGGACGTTTTGACCGAAACGTTATCGTAGGGCGTCCGGATGTCGGGGGTCGTGAGGAAATCCTCAAGGTTCATGCAAAAAATAAACCACTTGGTGATGATGTGGATTTGAAACAGATTGCACAGACGACAGCTGGATTTACCGGAGCAGATCTGGAAAATCTTCTGAATGAGGCGGCGATTCTTGCGGCAAAGGAGAGTCATGTTTATATTCAGCAGGCGGATATCCGTCATGCGTTTGTGAAGGTGGGCATCGGTCCGGAGAAGAAGAGCCGGATCGTGTCAGAGAAAGAGCGCCGGATTACTGCTTATCATGAAGCAGGTCATGCAATCTTGTTCCATGTACTTCCGGATGTGGGACCGGTATATAGCGTATCGATTGTACCGACGGGCGGTGCCGGCGGTTATACGATGCCGTTGCCGGAAAAGGATGATATGTTTAATACAAAAGGACAGATGCTGCAGGAGATTACCGTTTCACTGGGCGGACGTGTTGCTGAGGAAGAAGTTTTTGATGATATTACAACTGGTGCATCCCAGGATATTAAGCAGGCAACAGCGATTGCAAAATCTATGATCACAAAGTTTGGTATGTCAGAGCGTCTGGGACTGATCAATTATGATAACGACAGTGATGAAGTGTTTATCGGTCGGGACTTCGGACACACCTCCAGAGGATATGGAGAGAAGGTTGCCGGAACGATTGATGAAGAAGTGAAACGGATCATTGATGAATGTTATACGAAGGCAAGAAAAATTTTGCAGGAGTATCATGCAGTATTGGATGCATGTGCGATTCTTTTGTTAGAAAAAGAGAAGATTACACGCAGCGAATTTGAAGCGCTGTTTGAGGAAAAAGAGGAGATTTATGAATAGAAAAGCATTGTTCTGCGATGGAACGGAATCGTATGTAATACCGGCAGAACCGGGGCAGAATGAGGCGGTAGCGCTGCGTTTTCGAACAGCAAAAGAGGATGTTGAGGAAGTATATCTGGTCGTTCCGGGAAAGGGAGAGTTTCTGATGAGACGCTCCTTTTCAAAAGGAATGTTTGATTATTATGAGATTCAGTGGCAGTTGGAGACGGAACTTTTTTCGTACTGTTTCCGGGTCAATGACGGTGAGGATTCCTGCTATTATAATCAGTGCGGAGTGTCGGATTCTATGATTGAGATGTATCATTTTCAGATCATGCCGGGATTTTCGACTCCGGACTGGGCAAAAGGCGCTGTCATGTATCAGATTTTTGTAGATCGTTTTTACAATGGAGATTCGTCCAATGATGTGCAGGATCGGGAATACATTTATATCGGAGAGCCATGTCAGCAGGTTACGGACTGGATGAGTCCGCCATCGGCAATGGATGTTCGCCGGTTTTATGGCGGGGATCTGCAGGGAGTATTGGATAAACTGGATTATTTAGAAGATTTAGGGGTTGAAGTGATCTATTTCAACCCATTGTTTGTGTCACCGTCCAATCATAAGTATGATATTCAGGATTATGATTATATCGATCCTCATTATGGAAAAATTGTGGCGGATGGCGGAGAGGCGCTGCCGGAAGGTGTTTTGGATAATAAGCAGGCTTCGATGTATCAGAAACGGACGGGGGATCCGGCGAATCTGGAAGCCAGCAATGCGTTGTTTGCAAGACTTGTGGATGAGATGCACAGGCGGGGGATGCGTGTGATTATAGACGGTGTGTTTAATCACTGTGGATCCTTTAACAAATGGATGGACCGGGAACGGCTCTATGAGAATCTGGACGGATATGAAAAGGGCGCCTATGTTTGTGCGGATAGTCCGTATCGAAGTTTTTTTAATTTCTTTGATGCAAAAGAAGGGGATTGGCCGTATAATGGAAGATATGATGGCTGGTGGGGACATGATACCCTGCCAAAGCTGGATTATGAAGATTCTCCGAAGTTAGAACAGTATATATTAGAAATTGCAAAAAAGTGGGTTTCTCCACCGTATAATGTGGATGGATGGCGGCTGGATGTGGCAGCAGATCTGGGATTCTCGAATGAGTATAATCATTTATTCTGGAAGGAATTTCGGAAAGTGGTCAAAAGCGTGCGGCCGGATGCATTGATTTTGGCTGAACACTATGGAGATCCGTCTGAATGGCTGATGGGAGACGAGTGGGACAGCGTGATGAATTATGACGCATTTATGGAACCGCTCACATGGTTTTTGACCGGTATGGAGAAACATAGTGATGAGCGGCGGAAAGATCTGTGGGGAAATGCAGATAATTTTGTGCGTTCCATGAATCATCATATGGCGTGCATGATGACACCGTCAATTCAGACGGCGATGAATGAATTGTCCAATCATGATCATTCTCGTTTCCTGACGCGGACGAACCACATTGTGGGTCGCGTGGGGGAAATGGGAGTTAAGGCTGCAAGCGAAGGAGTCAATCCGGCGGTTATGCGGGAGGCAGTTGCTGTGCAGATGACCTGGGTTGGTGCGCCGACTATATATTATGGAGATGAAGCCGGTGTCTGTGGATTTACGGATCCGGATAACCGGAGGACGTATCCCTGGGGACATGAGGATCAGGAGATGATCGCATTTCATAAGGAAATGATCCGGATTCATAAAGAGAATCCGGTGATTCGTACCGGCTCTCTGCGGATGCTGCGTTGGGAAGATAATATATTGACTTATGGAAGATTTCGCGGCGAAGAACAGATTGTTGTTGTGCTGAATAACAGCAAAGAGCTGAAGGAAGTGACGATTCCGGTCTGGAAGGCGGAAGTGCCGCTGAAAGGACGGATGCAGCGTCTAATGTATTCTTACGAAGAAGGGTACACGACGGAATATGACGAATACATCGTTGAGAACGGTGAAGTAGTATTGAATATGGGAAAACATTCCGTTATTGTAATGAAGACGATCTTGAATGAGGAAGAGTGTTTTGAATAAGAAAGAACGTTTTGAATGAGAAAGACAGTTTTGAAAGAAGAAAGACAGAAAGAAACGAAAAAGGAAAAGGAGAGGATAGACATGGCAGAGAAAAAGAAATTTTATATGACAACTGCGATTGCTTACACATCCGGTAAGCCGCATATTGGAAATACGTACGAGATTGTACTGGCAGATGCGATTGCACGCTATAAGAGAAGTCAAGGGTATGATGTGTTTTTCCAGACAGGAACAGACGAGCATGGACAGAAAATCGAACTGAAGGCACAGGAAGCGGGCGTTACTCCGAAGGAGTTTGTTGACAACGTGGCAGGAGAAATTAAGCGGATCTGGGATCTGATGGATACTTCTTATGATAAATTCATTCGTACAACCGATGACTATCATGAGAAACAGGTACAGAAGATTTTTAAAAAGCTGTATGATCAGGGCGATATTTATAAAGGATATTATGAAGGAATGTATTGCACTCCTTGTGAGTCTTTCTTTACAGAGTCACAGTTGGTTGATGGCAAATGTCCGGACTGCGGACGTGAGGTACAGCCTGCAAAGGAAGAGGCATATTTCTTCAAGATGAGCAAGTATGCAGATCGTTTGATCGAGCATATCAATACACATCCGGAATTTATTCAGCCGGTATCTCGTAAAAACGAGATGATGAATAACTTCCTGTTACCGGGACTGCAGGACCTTTGTGTATCCAGAACTTCCTTTAAATGGGGAATTCCGGTAGATTTTGATCCAAAACACGTTACTTATGTGTGGCTGGATGCGCTGACAAACTATATTACCGGTATTGGTTATGATTGTGATGGAGAAAGTACAGAACAGTTCAAGAAAGACTGGCCGGCAGATTTGCATTTAATCGGAAAAGATATCATCCGTTTCCATACGATTTATTGGCCAATCTTCCTAATGGCATTGGATCTTCCACTTCCGAAACAGATTTTCGGACATCCATGGCTTTTGCAGGGAGACGGAAAGATGAGTAAGTCCAAAGGAAATGTTCTGTATGCAGATGAACTGGTTGATTTCTTTGGCGTAGATGCAGTTCGTTATTTTGTACTTCATGAGATGCCGTTTGAAAATGACGGAGTGATTTCATGGGAGCTTATGGTTGAGCGAATGAACTCTGATCTGGCAAATACTTTAGGAAATCTTGTAAATCGTACAGTTTCTATGACAAATAAATATTTTGGAGGAACGGTTACAGATAAGGGAGCTGCAGAGGAAGTAGATGCAGATCTGAAGGCGGTAATGGAGAACGTTCCGAAACTGGTAGAAGACAAGATGAATGAATTGCGTGTAGCAGATGCTATGACAGAGATTTTCAACTTGTTTAAGAGATGTAATAAATATATTGATGAGACAATGCCATGGGTATTGGCTAAGGATGAGGCTAAGAAAGACCGTCTGGAAACAGTATTGTGGAATTTGATCCAGGGGATTTCCGCAGGTGCAGTGCTTTTGGAATCTTTCATGCCTTCTACAAGTAAAAAGATTTTGGAACAGCTGGGCGGCGGTCATGTAACAGATAAGCCGGAGATTCTCTTCCAGAGACTGGATATTGATGAGGTTCTGAAAAAAGTAGAAGAACTTCATCCGCAGGTGGAAGAAAAAGCTGAGGAAAAAGAAGAAACAGTTATTGACATCGAAGCTAAGCCGGAGATTACATTTGAGCAGTTCGGAGCAATGCAGTTCCAGGTAGGTGAGATCATTGCCTGTGAAGAGGTTAAGAAATCCAAAAAACTATTGTGTTCTCAGGTTAAGATCGGCTCTCAGGTAAAACAGATTGTGTCTGGTATTAAGGGTCATTATACACCGGAAGAAATGGTTGGGAAAAAGGTGATGGTTCTGGTGAACCTGAAACCTGCAAAACTGGCGGGTGTGTTGTCGGAAGGAATGCTGCTTTGCGCAGAAGATGCAGAGGGTAATCTGGCGCTTATGACACCGGAAAAGGAAATGCCGGCAGGAGCAGAAATCTGCTAATTCAATCAAATGAATGAATGCCATCAAATCTGCGGGATTTTGTCCGCGGATTGTGGAAAATGAAAGACGGACAGAAAGTACAGGAATATAAGCTGTGCTTTCTGCCTGTCTTTTTTATTTTCATGCATGCGATAAAACAGTCCGGTGTACTGCTTTGCGTTTTTTTGAGGGAAGTTTAAAAAAGAAGAGATGGGAAAAGGTGTCGAATTTACCTGACAGAATATACTAAAATCTACTATTTTTGTTGTGCTATGCTGAATGCGAAATCGGAGGTACCGGAAGGCAGACAAGCCTCGGAAGGGTACCGGAAAAATTTGAGCAGAGGTGAGTATGATGGAAAGACAGATACCAAAAAACGTACGTCAGATAGGAAATGTGAGCGATACTCCGAAAGTATATGTTGAGGATTATGTAGATACTTTTTTGTCACAGTTGTGTGATAAAGCGGGCGAGGTCCCGATGGGGGCGTTTCTGATCGGGGATCTGATCAACGCCGGGGAAGAAGAATATGTATACATATATGGGGCGGTTCAGATGCATGAATTAAAGGTCTCCGGCAATGAATATATTTTGGAAGAGGCGGTGTGGAAGGCCGCGTATGAGGACTGCAAGCAGTATTTTGAAGATGGGGAAATGCTGGGCTGGTTTGTGGCAAATCCGGGGGTTCCTTTGACTGTGGGGGAAGGGATTACAAAACTGCACAGAAAAGCATTTCCTAAAAACAATACGATTTTCATTTTGAAAGATCCGATTGAGCAGGAAGAGAAATACTTTGTGCATAAATTTCATGACCTGATGGAGCTGGGGGGACATTTTACATATTATGAAAAAAATCCATGCATGCAGAATTATATGATTTCCAGCAGAAAGAAAAATGGGGTGTGTCCCTCGGAAACTGTGGAAGATCGAGCTGCAAAGGACTTTCGAAGCCTTGTGCGCGCCAGGGAACAAAGGCAGGGGCAGCGCAGGACAAGCCGTCTGATGTATGCCATGAGCGCCTGTCTTGTATTGCTTGTAGTCATTATGGGAGTTGCGATGCTGAATAATTTTGACCGGATGAAAGCAGTGAAATCGATGATAGATGAGATCGGCAGTACTTCGGTGGCAGATGTGAAGGCGGAAGAAATTCATAAAAAAGCGGAAGAAATGGACAAGAAAGAGGAGGAAGAGGAGAAAGAAGAAAGTATAAAAGCGGAACCGGAGGCGGTGAAGGAAACAAGCGGAACCGTTACAGCAATTGTAGAGGAGAAAGAGAATCCGACAGAGTCGGTGCAAAGTCCGGAAGTGAAGGAAACAAAAGCAGAAGATACCGGACAGACCGGCGGTGTTGCGGCGCAAAGTGCAGAACTGGATTATAATGGGAAAAACGGGGTGTATGTTGTGGAAGAAGGAGATACACTTGCGATGATAAGTAAGAAAATATATGGGGATCTTTCTCATACAGACGCAATTTGTAAAATGAATGGGCTGGCAGACGGGAATCTGATTTATGTAGGACAGAAATTGCTATTACCGTAAAATAATGCTATACTATTTCCGTAATGGGCAGTGAAATGGATACGCCCAAAAGAGAGATGATGAATTAAGGGGTAGAATATGACTCAGAAGCAAAAGAAAAAACCATATTTAAAATTGGTAAAACCCTTGAATCTGGATGAGCTTAAAAAGAAGGCAAGGCAATATCGCAGAAGTCGTTTGAAGAAGTGGGGACTGCGGATTTTGCTGGGAGGAATGGCGGTATCGGGAACCTGGATGTTGATCACCAATCACGCCTATCATAAGACGTATCGATCCGCTTCTTATACAAGGGATACAGCGGACCATAGTGATTATGCAGCATTCGAAGATGGAATGATCCGTTATACAAGAGACGGGGTGACGTTTTTAAACCATAAGAATCAGGAACAGTGGATTCAGCCGGCACAGTTTAAAAATCCGGTGATCGATCTGGGAGAACATGTTTTTGCTGTTGCAGACGTAGGTGGAAATGCGATTCAGGTATTTACCGCAGAAGGCCTGAAAGGAGAGATTGAGACCAATCTGCCGATTGAAAAGGTGGCGGTATCCGGTCAGGGAGTTGTCAGTACGATTTTGAAAAATGAGTCTGCGCCAATGATCGTTACCTATGATGCGGTGGGAAATGTTCTTGTGGAGAACCAGGTTTCTATAACGGAAAACGGATATCCGGTAGCGCTGGAGATGTCGCCCGATGGAAAGGTTCTGATGGTTTCTTATCTTACATCTGAAGGCAGCGAATTAAAATCAAAGGTTGTCTGTTATAATTTTGAGAAAGATGGGGAGAGCCATATAAATCATCAGGTAGGAGCGGAAGAATATGCGGGATCGATCGTGCCGGAGATTTATTTTATGAATGAGTCGACCGCTGTTGCGGTGGGCGATCATTCTTTTGCGATTTACGGAGGAAGAGCGGTTCCGGAAAAGAAACAGGAAGTGCAGCTGACACAGGAAATCAAGAGCTCCTTCCATACAGATAAATATATAGGGTTTGTACTTTTGAACGAGGAAAAATCCGGCTATGAAGTCAGGTTGTATAATCGGGCAGGCAAACAAGTGATGAACTATAAAATTGACGGAGAGTACAGCAACGTACAGATGATAAAGGATGAGATTATTATGTACGAAGGCTCCAGATGCTGTATCATTACGAAAACCGGGATCCCAAGATTTCAGGGAGATCTGAAAGTGGATATTATGTCAGTAGTTCCGGGATTCGGACTAAATAAGTACTATGTGATGAGTGCCAATGAGTTACGGGTCATTTATTTGACGATATAGGAGAAAGAGGATGGATAACTGGTTATTGATTATTGTAGGCGTTGTGTTTTTGATCAGTATCGTAGTTGGATATGTTCGCGGATTTTTTAAAATCGGAATGTCTTTGATTTCGACTGCTTTGACCATTGTTCTGGTAATTTTTCTGACCCCTTATGTGGGAGATGCATTGATTAAGTTTACGCCGATTGATGAAATGATAGAGGAAAAATGTGTAGAAACGCTTGTTCCGGAATTGTCAGCGGAGCTTTTTGAAGGGAAGGATCTGAGCGGAACTCCGTTTGAAGGTCTGGAAATGGAAGAGTTGAATGGGCTGTCTGAACTGGATCTGGAGCGATATGGGATTTCGGTGCATGATATACTGGGAGTTCTGGGAGAAATTCCGCAGGAACAGCAGATTCAGGAAATTGAAAATTCAAAACTGCCACATTTCCTGAAAGAAATGCTTTTGGAAAATAACAATACGATGATTTATGGGGAATTGGGAGTCAGTACATTTGCCGAGTATATGGCGGCTTATATCTCCAGAATGGTAATCTATCTGCTGTCCTTTTTGGTGACATTTCTCATTGTGGTTATTATCGTAAAAGCATTGATGGCGGCTGTGGATATTATAGGAGAATTGCCGGGCGTGGGATTTTTCAATCATTTAGGCGGAGCGATGGTTGGAGTGCTGGTAGCGCTCATGCTTGTGTGGCTGGGATTCCTCGTGATGACACTTTTATATACAACACCTGCGGGGCAGGCGACATTTGAGATGATTGAGAAGAGTAAGATATTGACTTTGTTATATGAAAAAAATATATTGCTTTCAAAACTGCTTTCTTTCTAGAGAAAATGAAGTTTATAAATATGCTATGCGGGAAGAAATGAAGGACGAGCCGGGAACGGTATCGCCTTCATTTTTTTTAACGGCCATGATACGATAAAACAATCCGGTGGACTGGTTTGTGCAGAAAAAATATATTGACATATACGAAGGAATGTGATATCTTTAAATAGTTGTAAAACAGATATGGGGGATTAGCTCAGTTGGGAGAGCGCCTGCCTTGCAAGCAGGAGGTCACGAGTTCGAATCTCGTATTCTCCACTTTAAGTCCGGACTCAGATGAGTCCGGATTTTTGTATAGAAAGATAAGATATAGATAGAGTGATATAGAAAGAAAAAGACATCCATAACGGATGCCTTTTTACGTTTTGAAATTATTTTGTACCGAAGATTCTGTCTCCTGCGTCGCCCAGTCCCGGACAGATATATGCATCGGCATTCAGTTCCCGGTCGATATGACCGACATAGAGCTGTACGTCCGGATGTGCGTCCTGTAAACGGCGGATGCCTTCCGGAGCGGCAATGATAGACATGAACTTAATCTTCTTTCCGCCATGCTGTTTGATGAAATCTACAGCAGCTACAGCAGAACCGCCGGTAGCGAGCATTGGATCGGTTACAACGATCAGACGCTCAGAAATCGGGTTAGGGAGCTTGCAGTAATATTCATGTGGTTCATGGGTTTCTTCGTCACGATACAGACCGATATGTCCGATCTTTGCAGTTGGAACCAAAGCCTGGATTCCGCTTACCATACCAAGACCGGCACGAAGAATCGGCACGATTGCCAGATTCTTACCATCGATAACTGGTGTCATACAAGTCTCCAGAGGGGTCTCAACCTCTACGTCTTTCAGTGGAAGATCTTTCAAAGCCTCATATCCCATCAACATGGCAATCTCTTCAACAAGAGCACGAAACTCAGCAGTTCCGGTAGTTTTGTCACGTAAGCGTGAAATCTTATGCTGGATCAAAGGGTGTGTCATTTCAATTACTTGATTCATAGATATTCTCCTCGTTTGTGAAATAGTATTCAATATAACTGTGAAGATTATACCATACTATTATGGAAATGTAAAAATAATCATTTATTTTTTTATCCCCCCATGGGGCTTGTGAGGGGGATTTTTTGAGTGCTATAATATCCCTATTCTCTGGTTGAACCAGAGAGGAAAGCAAAAGGGAGAATGATTATGAAGAGTGGAAATTATTGGAAACGTGCAGCTGCAGGGGCATTGGCGGCGATGCTGCTATTGACGGCTGCGGGCTGTGGAAAAAAGGATGAAAATCTTACGAAGGATCAGGGTGCGGAGTCCGGGCAGCAGGAGAAAGATGCTGTAGTTGTTACGATGCCGGTATCCTCTGAGCCGGAGGCCGGGTTTGATCCGGCATATGGCTGGGGCGCCGGAGAACATACTCATGAGCCATTGATACAAAGTACACTTACAACAACGACGGCGGATCTGAAGATCGGAAAGGATTTGGCAACAGATTATTCTGTCAGCGAGGACGGTCTGGTTTGGACAGTGAAGATCCGGGATGACGTATCCTTTACAGATGGGGAGCCGTTGACGGCAAAGGATGTAGCGTTTACTTATAATCATTGTCGGGATAAGAGTACGGTCAGTGATTTTACGATGTTAAAAGAAGCGGTTGCGGTGGATGAAACAACGGTAGAATTTCATATGGATCATCCGTATTCGATCTGGCCATATACGATGGCGGTGGTTGGAATTTTGCCGGAGCATGCGTACGATGAAAATTATGCGCAGCATCCGATCGGATCCGGACGCTATATTTTGAAACAGTGGGATAAAGGGCAGCAGGTGATTTTTGAGGCGAATCCGACATATTATGGCGAGGCCCCAAAGATGGAGAAAGTTACGGTGCTGTTTATGGAAGAGGATTCTGCGTTGGCGGCAGCGCGGGCAGGGCAGGTGGATGTTGCGCATACGGCGGCATCTTATAGTGAGCAGAGTATAGATGGCTATGAACTTCTGGCGGTGCAGACGGTGGACAACCGCGGATTTAATCTTCCGGCAGCAGAAGTGACGGAGAAAGAGGGAGTCGCTTATGGAAATGCATTTACTGCGGATGTAAATGTACGTCGGGCGATTAATCTGGGAATTGACCGGGATGAAATGATCCAGAATGTTCTGAATGGATATGGGACAAAAGCGTATAGTGTCTGCGACAAAATGCCATGGTATAATGAAGCGTGTGAAGTGGAGTATAATCCGGAAAGGGCAGTGGAGCTGCTGGAAGATGCCGGATGGAAAGCAGGGACTGATGGTATCCGGGAAAAGAACGGTGTGCGGGCAGCGTTTACACTGATGTTCAGCAACGGGGATTCGGTGCGTCAAGCTTTGGCGGAAGATACGGCAAATCAGTTAAAAGAACTGGGGATTGAAGTGAAGACAGAAGGTGTCGGCTGGAATGTGGCTTATGACCGGGCGCAGTCTGAACCGTTGTTGTGGGGATGGGGTGCGCATACACCAATGGAATTATATAATATTTATCATACAGACAGTAATGGCGAAGGAAATGGATTTGCACGTTATTCTCCGTATGCAAATGAAACGGTAGATCGTTATATGGATGAGGCGCTTGCGGCGCCATCGGCAGAGGATTCGTATGAATTGTGGAAACAGGCACAGTGGGATGGAACGACAGGAATTACGCAGGAAGGGGATATCCCATGGATCTGGCTGTGTAACATTGACCATCTGTATTTTGTCAGAGATGGGCTGAAAGTTGCGGAGCAGAAAATTCATCCTCATGGCCATGGGTGGTCTATTGTTAATAATGTAGATCAGTGGAGTTGGGAATAGGAGAGAAATGAAAGAGAAGGATACAAGAAGATATGCAAGAGTAATTGTGAGAAAATTGGTCCGCCTGTTGCTCTTGCTGTTGTTTACCAGTGTGACGGCGTTTGTTTTGATGAAGGCATCGCCGATTGACCCGCTGCAGGCAAATGTGGGGCAGGCGGCACTTGGGTCGATGAGTGCGGAACAGGTTGCAAAATTGGAAACATACTGGGGAACCGGAGAAAATCCATTGAAACAATACATATCCTGGCTGGGAGATTTTGTGAGGGGGGATATGGGAGTGTCACTTTTGTACCGTCAGCCGGTGGGGGAGGTGCTGGCGGTACGACTTCAGAATTCTTTGCTGCTTATGGTGACTGCATGGGTGCTGTCCGGAGTGCTGGGAGTTGCATTGGGAGCGGCAGCGGGCATGAATCAGGGCAGGCGGGTTGACCGCTGGATCAAAGGGTATTGTCTGGTGATATCCAGCACGCCTGCGTTTTGGCTGGCAATGCTTTTGCTGATGGTTTTTGGCGTATGGCTGAAAATTTTCCCGATCGGACTAAGTGTACCGATTGGTGTGGCGGCTGCGGATGTTACTTTTCTGGATCGTATACAGCATTTTATATTGCCTGCAGTGACGCTGAGTATTACCGGTATTGCAAATATTGCGCTGCATACGCGTGAGAAAATGATTGAAATTGCAGAAAGTGAGTATATGCTGTTTGCCCGGGCGAGGGGAGAAAAGGGCTGGAAACTGTTTTGGAATCATGGACTGAGAAATATTCTTCTTCCGGCGATGACCTTGCAGTTTGCCTCTATTAGTGAGATTTTTGGTGGTTCTGTTCTGGTGGAGCAGGTATTCTCTTATCCGGGGCTTGGACAGGCGGCGGTTGCGGCCGGGCTTGGAAGTGATATGCCTTTACTGATGGCGGTTACGGTGGTAAGCGCCTTATTTGTGTTTGGTGGAAATTTAATCGCAGATGTGCTTTATCGAATCGTGGACCCCAGAATTCGAAAAGGGGGTGCGCGGTTATGAAGAAGAAACGTTTGAGAAACCGCAGAGAACGTGTTTTGGCAGGATTGATTGCGGCAACTATATTTTTACTTTGTGTTTGTATAGGAGGGAGTTTCTGTACGGAAGCGGCGGTAGAAACTGATTTTTCCAGAAAAAATCTGGCTCCGTGTCTTACCTATCTGTTTGGAACAGACTGGCTTGGAAGAAATATGCTGGCGAGAACCCTCAAAGGACTTTCTGTCAGTATTTTACTTGGGGTGATTTCGGCAGGCGTAAGTGCAGTGATTGCGTTGGTTCTCGGAGTTGTTTCGGCGACTATGGGGAAGACGGCGGATGAGGTTGTTTCGTTTTGTATTGACTGGATCATGGGAGTGCCGCATATCTTGCTGCTGATCTTGATATCGGTTGCACTTGGAAAAGGATTTCGAGGCGTGGCGGTAGGGATTGCTCTGACGCATTGGCCATCGCTGGCGAGAGTGATTCGGGCAGAAGTGATTCAGCTTCGGGAAAGTCCTTATATTCAGATCGCAGAAAAACTGGGAAAGAGTAAATGGTATCTTGTTCGGAAACATATGTTGCCACATTTGCTGCCGCAGTTTTTTGTGGGATTGGTGTTGCTGTTTCCGCATGCGATTTTGCATGAAGCGAGCGTAACATTTTTGGGATTTGGTTTATCTTCCGAGCAGCCGGCAATCGGAGTGATCTTGTCAGAGGCTATGCGATATCTGGTGACAGGACAGTGGTGGCTGGCAGTATTTCCGGGAGTGCTATTGGTCGTGGTCGTGGGATTATTTTATACAATGGGAGAGAATCTGCGGAAATTAACAGATCCGGGGAGTGTGCATGAGTGATATGAATCAGGAACAAAAGAAACTATTAAAGATACAAAATTTGAGAATCTCGTTTACTCAATATGAGCGGGGCTTGAAGCAACGAACATTTGAAACGGTGCGTGGAATGGATCTGGAAGTATGTGCAGGTGAAATGGTAGCGGTTGTAGGGGCAAGCGGTTCCGGCAAGAGTCTTCTGGCACATGCGGTAATGGGACTGCTTCCGTACAATGCATGCATGAGCGGAGAAATTCTGTACTGTGGGGAGCGGTTGACGAAGGAGCGGCAGGAGCAGCTGCGTGGGCGGGAAATTGTTTTGGTTCCTCAGAGTCTGGAGTATCTGGACCCTTTGATGAAAGTAGGTCGTCAGATTCGCAGAGGGCGAAAAGATGAACAGACGAGACAGAAGCTAAGGGATATTTTTAAGCGGTATCATTTGAAAGAGGAAGTGGAAACACTCTATCCGTTTGAATTATCGGGAGGGATGAACCGGCGGATTTTGATTTCCACGGCAATGATTGAGAATCCGAAACTGGTGATCGCAGATGAACCGACACCGGGGTTGGATTTGAAAACGGCAAAGCGTGCGATGGGACATTTTCGGGAGTTGGCGGATATGGGAGCGGGAGTGCTGATGATTACCCATGATTTGCAGCTTGCGATAGAGACGGCGGACCGGATTGTTGTATTTTATGATGGCAAAACGATCGATGAGGCTTTGCCGGAGGATTTTGCACAGGAGCTTACGTTAAAACATCCGTATACAAAGGCGTTGTGGCGGGCGATGCCGAAACATGAATTTGAATATGAAATAAAACAGGGGAAATGAAACAATGAAATTGGAAGTAAAACAGTTGTCGTTTTCGTATCAATGCCGAGGTGAGCGAAGCAAGGGGAAACAGATTCTGAGAGATTTTAGTTTAGCTGTGGAAGATGGAGAGCGAGTGGGCTTAATCGCTCCGAGCGGATTTGGAAAAACAACGTTGTGCAGGTTGTTGGCGGGATATTTACAGGCGGATGCCGGTGAAATTCTTTTGGATGGAAAACCGCTGACGGCGTATCCGAGATATTGTCCGGTGCAGATGATCTGGCAGCAGCCGGAACAGGCAGTGAATCCACTTCTTCGCATGAGAGATGTCATTGCAGAAGGGGATGAGGTGGAGGAAAGGATATTGGAAGCGCTGGGGATTCGACAGGAGTGGATGACACGGTTTCCGTCGGAATTGTCCGGTGGGGAATTACAGCGATTCTGTATTGCAAGAGCGCTGGGGAAACGAACACAGTTTCTGCTGGCAGATGAAATCAGTACAATGTTGGACTTGATTACGCAGAGCCGGATATGGCATTTCTTAATAGAAGAAACGAGTCGGAGAAATATTGGGATGCTCGTAGTCAGTCATGACAGGGAATTGCTGGAATGTGTTTGCACGCGATTGGTGGAAATGATATAATGATTGCATTACATGCAATCCAAGCCGATTTATCGGCTTGCTGCAACCTTGTTGCAGATTATACCCGGCAATCCACTACTTGACAAGTAAATGCCCTGCGGGCGCTTCCTTGTCTGCGTTAGTGGTATAATGATTGCATCAATACATAGCTGAAGAGGGAATAAAAAGATGAGTACATATTCACAGGAGTGTGAACAGAAATTATCACATACACACGAGCATGATCATAACCACAATCACGATCACGATCACAATCACGACCATGGTCATGAGCATGACCATGGACAGCATCATCATGTCCACAGTACAGAAGAGAAGCGGGCGGTTGTGAATCGACTTTCAAAAGCGATTGGGCATTTGGAGTCTGTCAAGCGAATGGTAGAACGGGATGAGGATTGCAGTGAAGTGTTGATTCAGTTGGCGGCGGTGCGTTCAGCAATCAATAATACAGGAAAATTGGTTTTGAAAAATCATATTAATCACTGTATTGTAGAAGCGGTTGAAGAAAATGACAAGGAAGCGATTGAGCTGCTGAATCAGGCGATTGATAAGTTTATTAAATAAGCAGGTTAAGAGCAGGAAAAAGGATATGTGTGACATCAAGAAACAGGAATGGTTTGGAAAAACGGAGAGAATGGACGGGAAGTTCTGCAAGGGGCATCCGGTCTTTTTTTACTGTGTCTATATTATTCTTACTTTATGTGACGAACTGCGGAATCAATTAATTATAGAAGCTCCCCTTTTTATAATCAAGAAACATGGCTTTTGAAAATTGGTATATGATTTCGGTCATTTCGTCGATAGAAACAGGCATTTGATCTTTCATCCATTTCAGAACCATACTGACAACACCGGTATTTTGAAAATATGCGGGATAAAAGAGGTGAGGATCAGACTCCTGATTTAATGTGATCTGCACATGAAGTTCGATGATCTGTTGGCAATAACGTTCACTTCGTTCACAATTACAAAATAGTTTAATGATCTCATTTTTTATAAAATTATTTAAATAATGCCGGATAACATCTTTATTCAAGACTTGCAGGTTTTCCGTAGATGTTTCCGGATTGATTTCACATATTTTTTTTACCTCATTTAAAAGAATATCATAGATAAGGTTATCGATATATCCATATCGTTCGTAGAAAGTGGATCGGTTGATTTTTGCTTCTTTGCATAAGTCAACAACCGAAATTCTATGAGGATCTTTGTTTCGGCATAATCGAAGAAATGCAGTTTTTATGGCATGTTCACTTTTTAAAATCCGTTTATCCATTTATTTTTCTTTCCTTTTTAAGATAACCGACAAATGTCGTATTTTGTTGGCTGACTTTATCCTAACAAGCTTTATAATAAAAGTAAAGTATAAACGTCAGGAGGATAAGAAAATGAGATTAGAAAACAAAGCAATCGTAGTGACCGGAGCTTCTTCCGGAATGGGGAAAGTTATTGTTGAAACATTTGTGAAAGAAGGAGCTTCTGTTATCGCTGTTGCAAGACGGAAAGAAAGACTGGATGCGCTTGCAGAGTCTTTGGCAGGTGAAACAGGAAAAATCATCCCGTATGTAGGAGATATTTCTAATAAAGAAGTGTGTGAAGATATGATCGACACTTGTGTAAAAGAATTCGGAAAATTAGACGTATTAGTAAATAATGCCGGTGTTATGGATGATATGTCAACTGTTGCGAATAGCACGGATGAAAAATATGATTTTGTTATGGGAGTAAATGTATACGGTCCTTTTGCCGCAATGAGAAAAGCGGTGAATGTATTTCTTGCTCAAGGAAATGGAGGAAATATCATTACGATTTCTTCGGTTGGCGCAAAACATCAAGCTGCCGGCGCAATCTATGGCGCATCAAAAGCGGCGGTAAATGCGATATGTCGTCACACAGCTTTTACGTATCGGAAAGAAAATATTCGTTGCAATGTGATCGCTCCGGGTGGAATCAACACGGAAATCGGTACATCAATGGGAGCGCCAAATGTAGATGGCTATACAAGGATTCAAGGTGTTCAAGCACTTATGCCGGGAATGGGAGAAGGAATTGATATTGCGAATGCGGCATTGTTCCTTGCCAGTGATGAGTCTTCTTTTGTCAGCGGTCAGATTCTTGCTGTTGACGGAGGCTGGACAGCATTTTAAATCTTACAATAAAGGGAAAAAGTGGATCGGCCCCCTTTTTGTCTGATTGATGAGGCTCTTTTTTGATATTTGAATGCCAGATAAATTTTTGCACAAAAAAAGGCTACGCACTAATCTTTAGTGTGTCAGCCTTTTTTAAGAGGCGCAGACCGGATTTGAACCGGTGAATCAGGGTGTTGCAGACCCACGCCTTACCACTTGGCTACTGCGCCTAACTATGAGCACTTAGCATGCGTCTTTTGCGTGCTTACGTGCGATGCGTGTCGTCGCCGTTAGTGAGCTTTGTAAACTTACCAGACGACGTAGTGACTCCAACGGGAATCGAACCCGTGTTACCGCCGTGAAAGGGCGATGTCTTAACCGCTTGACCATGGAGCCGAAATATTGATTTGTCGCTCAGACAGCGACCGATAATTATAATATCACAAGCGGCAGCGGAATGCAAGACTTTTTTTGAAAAAATTCAATATTATAATAAAAATAAGATTAGGAAAGTCGAAAAGCGATGGTTTGGAGGAAAATCAATGCAATATAACCATGAAGTGATTGTGCCAAATGAAGATCTGCCATTTAAGATGTTTTTATTTGAAGGGGAACATGGAAATTATTTTCGGGACAGGCATTGGCACCGGTCAATTGAGATTTTTGCAGTATTTAAAGGGAGTCTGACGTTTTATCTGAATGATATAGAACAGCAATTGCATCCGGGAGAGTTTGTGATTGTGAATTCTAATGAGATTCATGCAATTGATGCGCCTTGTCCCAATCAGACGGTTGTCGTTCAGATGGCACTGAAAACATTTCAGGATTATTTTACGGAAGAACAGTATATTCGGTTTACTCACGAATCTACGACTCAGGACGCCGAGGTGATGCGATTGGTGGAAGAGATGTACAAAATATATACGGAGAAAGCGGCCGGATATGAGATGCGTGTGAAGAGCGGATACTATATGCTTTTGTATCTGTTGGTGACAAAGTATCGGGAATTGGATGTCAGAGAAGAATTGCTGAAACAGAATCGGAAGTTGAATAGATTGACGTTGATTACTAATTATATAAAGGAGCATTATCAGGAAGAATTGTCGTTGGAATCTCTGGCGGAGATTTTTGGCTATGCTCCGGCATATTTGTCCAGAATGTTTCAGAAGTATGCGGGAATTAATTATAAAGATTATTTGCAGAGTGTGCGGGTGGAGTATGCAGTGGGGGAACTGTGCCGCACAGATCACACGTTGAGCGAGGTGGCTTTGAACAATGGGTTTCCAAACAGCAGAGCATTTGCAAAGGCATTTCAGAAAAAATATGGGATGCTGCCGAGTGAATATCGAAAACAAAATCAGAAATAACCGGGGTGAGAAACGATGTTTGGAAAAAGGACAAAAAAGTGCTGTTTTTTGGATAAATAAGTGGTCGAAACAGGCTGGGAACGTTTGGTATCATGGACTCAATAAGACAAAGGGAAAAAAGAAGGAGGCCTATGATGCGGATTCAAAATGTGAATGATGAGTCATTCAAAAAATATGGAAAAGTTCTGACAGGATATCATGTGGATGGGATTCTGAAAGAAATGGAACATACGCCTCTGACAAGAGATGTTGTTTATGTTCCGTCTGTGGAAGTGCTGGAGGCGCTGCCGGATGCCGATGAGCTGAAGAATCGCGGGTTTGGCGGACTCCCGATCCAGATTGGGTATTGCAATGGAGAGAATCAGAAGTTGAACGGATTGGAGTATCACCGGTCTTCTGAAATTAACATTGCGGTCAATGATCTGGTTTTGCTGCTTGGGGTGGAGCAGGATGTGGAATCAGACTGGACGTATGATACTTCTCGTGTGGAGGCTTTTTTAGTACCGGCAGGAACTGTCGTTGAGGTGTATGCGACAACTTTACATTATGCGCCTTGTACTGCGCAGGGAGAAAATGGATTTCGGTGTGTGATTGTACTTCCGGAGGGAACGAATACAGAACTGGATTTTCCGGTGGATGCCAAAGGGGAAGAACGGCTGCTCACTGCGAAAAATAAGTGGCTGATTGCTCATGAAGAGGCGAATATAGAAGGTGCTTTTTGTGGGCTGAAGGGTGAAAATATTACGCTGGATGATTAGAAAAAATAAGGATTCAAAATAATAGGGATTCAAAAAAATAGGGATTCAAAATAAGTCGTGGATTTGAGAAAGGTTGGTAAAGAAGAATGAAAAATATGCCAGAATTAAAAATTGGAGTAGTAGCGGTCAGCAGAGATTGTTTTCCGGAGAGCTTGTCTGTGAGCAGAAGAGAGGCGCTGATGGAGGCGTATACGAAGAAGTATGGGGAAGCGGATATCTATGAGTGCCCGATCTGTATTGTAGAAAGTGAAATTCATATGGTGCAGGCGCTGGAAGATATTAAGGCCGCCGGCTGTAATGCGTTGGTTGTTTACCTTGGCAACTTTGGACCGGAGATATCAGAAACGCTGCTTGCGAAACATTTTGAAGGACCGAAGATGTTTGTTGCCGCAGCTGAGGAGCGAGGGGATAACTTGATTCAGGGACGTGGAGATGCATATTGTGGTATGCTGAATGCAAGTTATAATCTGAAATTGAGAAATATCAAAGCGTATATTCCGGAGTATCCGGTGGGAACTGCTGAAGAATGTGCAGATATGATCGCAGAGTTCCGCCCGATCGCAAAGGCAGTGATTGGATTACAGAGTCTGAAGATTATCAGCTTTGGACCGCGCCCGTTGAATTTCCTTGCCTGCAATGCACCGATTCAGCAGCTTTATAATCTGGGAGTTGAAATTGAGGAAAATTCAGAGCTGGATCTTTTTGAGGCATTTAACAAACATGCAGGAGATGAGCGGATTCCGGCAGTGGTAAAAGAGATGGAAGAAGAACTTGGTGCAGGAAATAAGAAACCGGAGATTCTGGAAAAACTGGCCCAGTATGAGATCACTCTGAAGGATTGGATTGAAGAGCACAGAGGATATCGTAAATATGTTGCGATTGCAGGAAAGTGCTGGCCGGCATTCCAGACACAGTTCGGATTTGTTCCGTGTTATGTCAACAGCCGTTTGACCGCCCAGGGAATTCCGGTGTCCTGTGAAGTGGATATTTATGGTGCATTGAGTGAATTTATCGGAACGGTTGTGAGCGAAGACACAGTAACTCTGCTCGACATCAACAACAATGTGCCGGCAGATATGTATAAAGAAGATATTGAAGGCAAATTCCCATATACACACAAAGATACTTTCATGGGATTCCATTGTGGAAATACAGCATCCGGTAAGCTGTCCTTCTGTGAAATGAAATATCAGTTGATTATGGCGCGTTCTCTCCCGGAAGAGGTGACACAGGGAACGTTGGAAGGTGATATTGTGCCTGGCGATATTACATTTTTCCGTTTGCAGAGTACAGCAGATTGTCAGCTGCGCGCGTATATTGCACAGGGAGAGGTACTTCCGGTTGCAACGCGTTCCTTTGGATCAATCGGAGTGTTTGCAATTCCGGAAATGGGAAGATTTTATCGTCATGTGCTGATTGAGAAGAATTTCCCGCATCATGGTGCAGTTGCTTTTGGAAATTATGGAAAAGCATTGTTTGAGGTGTTCAAATATATTGGGGTTCCGGTAGAAGAGATTGGTTACAATCAGCCGGCAGGTGTGAGATATCCGACAGAGAATCCATGGAAATAAAGAAGGAGAAGAAGGATGTTATATATAGGTATTGATTTGGGAACATCGGCGGTAAAGCTGCTGTTGATGGATGAAACAGGCAAGATTCATAATATTGTGTCAAAGGAATATCCGATTTCTTTTCCGCATCCGGGCTGGTCAGAACAGAATCCGGAGGACTGGTTTGCACAGTCCATGGAAGGGATGAAGGAATTGATTGCAGAATGTGACAAATCTCAGGTGGCTGGAATCGGGTTTGGCGGACAGATGCATGGGCTTGTGGCATTGGATGCGGACGATCAGGTGATCCGCCCGGCAATTCTTTGGAATGACGGACGGACTACAAAGGAGACGGAGTATCTGAATGAAGTGATTGGCAGGGAAACGTTGTCAAAATATACGGCAAATATTGCATTTGCTGGATTTACCGCGCCGAAGATTCTCTGGATGAAAGAGAATGAACCGGATAAGTTCGCTCGTATCAGTAAGATTATGCTGCCGAAAGACTATCTGGCATATATGTTGTCGGGAGTGCATTGCACCGATTATTCAGATGCATCGGGAATGCTTTTGTTAGATGTGGAGCATAAATGCTGGTCTAAGGAAATGATTGAAATCTGTGGAATCCGTGAGAAACAACTTCCGAAATTGTTTGAGAGTTATGAGGTTGTCGGTACACTGAAGGCGGAGATTGCGAGCGAATTGGGACTTGCGGAACAGGTGAAGGTAGTTGCGGGTGCCGGAGACAATGCGGCGGCAGCAGTTGGAACAGGAACAGTTGGAGATGGAAGATGCAATATTTCCCTCGGAACTTCCGGAACGATCTTTATTTCCAGCAAAAACTTTGGTGTGGACGAACACAATGCATTGCATTCCTTTGATCATGCTGATGGAAATTATCATTTGATGGGATGTATGCTTAGTGCCGCATCTTGTAATAAATGGTGGATGGACGAGATTTTAAAGACCAAGGAGTATGGAGAGGAACAGAAGAAGATTACCAGGCTGGGAGAAAACCACGTATTCTATCTTCCTTATCTGATGGGCGAACGTTCCCCTCACAACGATCCGAAGGCGAGAGCAACATTTACCGGAATGAGCATGGATACTACAAGAGAGGATATGACTTTAGCGGTATTGGAAGGTGTGGCATTCGGTTTGCGAGATTCCCTGGAAGTGGCAAGAAGTCTTGGGATTCAGATTGAGCGGACAAAAATCTGCGGCGGTGGAGCCAAGAGTCCGCTTTGGAAGAAGATTATCGCAAATGTGATGAATCTGAAGGTAGATGTGATCGAAAGCGAGGAAGGACCGGGATACGGCGGCGCTATGCTGGCAGCAGTGGGCTGCGGTGCATTTGAAAGTGTGGAAGAAGCAGCAGAGAAACTGGTAAAAGTAGTGGATACGGTTGAACCGGAGGCGGATCTGGTAGAGAAGTACGAAGAGCGATACCAGCAGTTTAAAAACATATATCCGGCGATGAAGGAATTGTTTCAAAAAATGTGATTCTTGAATTTAGAATTTACATAAAATAGAAAATCGAAAACCTAAGAAGAACCTCTCGAGTGGAAAGGCGTGCTGTCAAAATCTGCCCGAGGGGTTCTAATTTGTAAAATCCCTTATTTGTGAAATATGCCATCTTGTTTTTGGAATCATCTTATGCTATTTTACTCCTACACAAACGGAGTTCTATCCGTTTAATATCAATTCTATTTAACAGGTCTCATTTTCGGCGCTTATGATTCTGAGCATTTATCCGATGATGAAACAACAGACAACAGAAAATATGGGGAGTTTATAGTAGAAACCACTTTTACATCATCTTTTGGTATGATAAGATGAGGGTGAAGATGCAATGATCAGATGGATGCGTTTCTTTGGCGGGAAGTGCAGGGAGGATTTTGAACATATGGCTAAGAAAGATGAATATATTGGAGAGGCTTACGAGGTGCTGCAGCGTCTGAGCGCAGATGAACTGAAACGTTTGGAATATGAAACCCGTCAAAAAGCAATACGAGATTATAATACGCAGATGAACAGTGCGGAAAGAAGGGGAATCCAGCAAGGGATAGAACAAGGAAGAAAGCAAGGAATAGAACAGGGAATAGAACAAGGAAGAAGGCAGGGCGTATGTTCTATTGTTAAAAAGTTATGGAAAAAGGGAACTTCCATAGAGGAGATTGCGGATTTGCTGGATATGAAAGCAGAAGATATAGAAGTTCTGATAAAGGAATCAGAGGGCTGATAAATGTAGGTGAAGTGTCGGAAGTGGCACTTCACTTGTTTATTTTTGCGTTCATGGGAGAAATCCCTTTACATAATCGCGAGGTGTGCTAAGATTAATTTGATTATGAAAAAAGAAGTAGAAATTGGAATGTATAAGGATTGTAAGAATGAGGATTCAATATCGGAAACGAATGGATGGCGTTGAAATTGTGCGGTGTTATGGAAATGATTCCAAAGTTGTGCTGCCGGAGAACATTGAGGGAAGTCCGGTAAAGCGGGTTGCTGCATATGCATTTTCGGCGAGAAAACAGAAAGAAGATCAGGATGTTCTGGAAATTGAAACAAGTGAATCGTTCCTGTCAGAAAATCGAGAACAGCTGCTGGCAGGGGATTTTATAGAAGAGATTGTATTCCCGGATTCTGTTGAAGAGATTGGGAATTATATTTTTTATGGGTGCAGAGAATTAAGGCGGCTGAGTTTCTCGGATTCGCTGATGCGGCTGGGGAGCGGTGCGTTTACCGGATGCGGGAAGCTGCGGTATTTGACAGTGCGTTTGAGGAAAGGACAGCAGACTTGTGTAAAAGAGATTTTGGGGGAATTGTGGCAAAGAATGGATGTGACCTTTCAAAAAGAAACTCAATTCATTGAGCTGGTGTTCCCGGAACATTACGAAGAGGCAGTGGAGAATACACCGGCAAGAATTTTATTTACACAGCATCATGGAACTGGGAATCTTTATCGTCAGTGTTTTTATGACCGGATGCTGGATTATCGGAAGTATGACGAATTGTTTCCTTTGGCGTTGGCGCAGGATAAATTGCCGGTTCTTGTGGATCTGGTTTTCTGCCGCCTTCAGAGCGGATATGAACTGACGAGACATCATCAACGAATCTATGAGGCTTATATTAGAGAACATCTAGTGGAAATTACGGAATATCTGGTGGAGAGAGAACAGATTGAACGACTGCGGCAAATCTCGGAGTGGAAATTCTGGACGGATGAGGCTTTGGATGCAGGCGTGCAGTCTGCGGCTGAGTGCAAAAAGACGGAACTTGTGGGAGTTTTAATGAATGAAAGGCACAGGTTGCTTGATGGTAAACAACCGGCGGGAAGGAAACGACGATTTGAATTATAAGGAAACAGCGGAACAACTGGAGCTGATTGGTCAAAAGATCTTGTGTGCGGCGCGGGATGAACTGTATCTGGGGATGCGGTTTCTGGATGTGGCGTTGAGCAGTTTTCGGTATCAGATGGATACCGAAGTAAGTCCGTTTGGGACAGATGGAGCAGTGATTTATTTTCATCCGAGGGAATTGGGCGGCAAGTACCGTCAAAACCGGATTCTTGTAAATCGAGGATATTTGCACATGGTGTATCATTGCTTGTTCCGGCATATGTTGAAAATTGTCCCGGAACAGGATGACAGTGGAAAAGAATTGGCAGATCGATATTGGAATCTGGCCTGCGATATTGCAGTGGAGCGCTTGATCGATCGGAATATGCATCGTTCGGTGCGATATTCCCGGAGTCTGCGAAGAAGGGAAACATATCGAAAATTGGAGATAGATGTGGAGGAGACTTCGCACAGGCGGGACGGAAAACCGAAAAAGAAAGTACTGAATGCGGAAAGAATTTATAAAGAATTATTTCAATGGAAGTTATCTGAAAAAGAATTGGAGCAATTGGAACAGGAATTTTTTGTAGATGATCACAGATATTGGGAAAATAAGAAGAATCCTCCAAATCAGCCAAATCCTGAATTGAATCAGAAATGGCAGAAAATCAATGAACAAATGGAGACAGATCTGGAAACTTTTTCGAAAGAAACTGCTGAGAAAAGCGGAGATTTATTGGGACAGCTTGTGATTGAGAATCGAGAAAGGCAGAGCTATCGGGAATTTTTACGGAAGTTTTCTGTAATACGCGAAGAACTGGGAATCGATCCGGATACTTTTGATTATGCTTTTTATAGTTATGGCCTGTCTCTATATGGCAATATGCCGTTGATTGAACCGCAGGAAACAAAAGAGGTGAAAAAAATCCGGGATTTTGCAGTGGTAATTGACACATCTATGTCCTGCTCCGGCGATACAGTGCGGAAATTTCTGGAAGTGACCTATGATGTGCTGAGCGGGAAAGAGCAGTTTTTTCAAAAGGTGAATGTGCATATTATCCAATGCGATGAGGAAGTGCAGTCAGATGTTAAGATTACTTGCGAGGAAGAGTTAAAAGCATATATGGAAAATCTGACCCTGTATGGGGAGGGCGGAACGGACTTTCGTCCGGCATTTTCCTATGTAGATGAATTGGTGCGTCAGGGAGCGTTCGAAGATCTGCGGGGGCTGCTTTATTTTACGGACGGATATGGAATCTATCCGAAAAAAATGCCTGTGTATCAGACGGCATTTGTATTTCCGGAGGAGGATTACGCAGAGGCAGAAGTTCCGGCATGGGCGATGAAAGTGGAACTGGATGAAGGTTGAGAAAGGACAGACTATGGATATTAAACGTGCAAAAAAGGAAATTCAGAATACGATCGAGGCATATCTGGCGAAGGATGAATTCGGGGAGTATCGGATTCCGTCAATCAGGCAGAGACCGATGCTGCTGATGGGACCGCCGGGAATAGGAAAGACGCAGATCATGGAGCAGATTGCGAAAGAATGCAGGATTGGTCTTGTGGCATATACGATTACGCATCATACGCGGCAGAGTGCGGTCGGATTGCCCTTTATTCAGCAAAAAAGTTATCAGGGAAAGCAGTTTTCGGTGACAGAATATACGATGAGTGAAATTATCGCATCGGTATATGAGAAGATGGAACAGACCGGAATCTGCGAGGGAATTTTATTTATCGATGAGATTAACTGTGTATCTGAAACTTTGGCGCCGACGATGCTGCAGTTCCTACAGGGAAAAACGTTTGGCAATCAGAAACTGCCGGAGGGATGGATCATCGTTGCGGCAGGAAATCCACCGGAATATAATAAATCGGTCCGGGAGTTTGATGTGGTGACGCTGGACCGACTGAAGAAGATGGATGTAGAGGCAAATTTTGAGGTGTGGAAAGAGTATGCTTATCAACAGGGGATTCATCCGGCAGTAATCTCATATCTGGAATTGAGAAAGCAGAATTTTTATCGGATTGAAACAACGGTAGACGGCAAGCAGTTTGCGACCGCAAGAGGATGGGAAGATTTATCACAATTGATACAGGTTTATGAATCAATCGAAAAAAAGGTTGATCGGGATGTGGTATTTCAATATATTCAGCACCGGAGGATTGCAAAAGATTTTGCAAATTATCTGGAACTGTATAATAAATATAAAACAGAATATGGAATCGAAGAGATCCTTGCGGGAAAATGGAGCCCGATTACACTTCAGAAAATCAGAGCGGCGGCTTTGGATGAACATTTTAGTGTGGTAAGTTTGCTGAGCGGAAGAGTTGGAGAATTATTTACGGAGTGTTGTAAGCGGGATGCATATGTCTCAAAGATTTATGAATACATGAAATATTACAGGGATCATCAGGATCAATTAACGGCTGAAGAAGTGTACCATAAGGCGGAAGAAGATTTTGCGCTGCTTTGTAAAGAAGAATTGTTGACTCGAAAAGAAGAACAGACATGGAAAAGGGCGCTGGATTTTCTGGATCGGGCTGTTATGGAAGTTCGCGGGAACATGCAGGCAGAAGGGGCATCCTATGAACGGGTGAAAAAGATGTTTGAAAAGGAAACAGACAATTTGGAAGAACTGTGTGCAGCGGCAAAAGAAACATTGCAGAATGCATTTGATTTTTTGGAAGCCGCCTTTGGAGAGAGTCAGGAAATGATCTTTTTTGTGACAGAATTAAATTCTAACTCATATGCGATGTGGTTTATTCAGGAAAATGGATCGGATTCTTATTATCGGTATAATAAAGGGATTTTGTTTGAGCAGAGGCAGATGGAAATTCTGGGAGAGATGGAAGGCGTAGAAGCGGCTCTGGAACGGGGGATTTATTAATATGGATAACTTGATGTTCAGTTTGAATGCGACAGTGCCGGTCTTTCTTATGATGGTGCTGGGGCTGGTGTTTCGGAAACTCGGCTGGATGGATGCGGAATTTGCAAATAAGATGAACAAGTTTGTGTTTTTGGTTCCGTTGCCGGTGCTGGTATTTGAAGATCTGGCTACAGTAAATTTTGCGGAAGTGTGGGACACACGCTTTGTATTATTTTGCTTTTTTGTTACGCTTGTCAGCATTGGGCTTGCAGCGGGGATTTCTTGTCTTTGGAAGGATAAAAGTCTGCAGGGCGAATTTATTCAGGTGTCGTACCGCAGCAGTGCGGCGTTGCTGGGCGTGGCGCTGATTCAGAATATTTATGGTGATGCGGGGATGGCGCCGCTGATGATGATTGGAAGTGTTCCTTTATATAATGTGATGGCTGTTGTAGTGTTGTCGTTTTTTCATCCGGAGAGAAAAGGGATCGATCGTGAAGTGATGAAACGGACACTGAAAGGGATTGTGACGAATCCGATTATTATCGCGATTGTGCTTGGATTTCTTTGGTCTGCGCTGCAAATCCCGATGCCGCCGATTTTACAAAAGACGGTGTCTGGCATTGGCGGAATGGCGACTCCGATGGGGCTTATGGCGATGGGAGCGACATTTGATCTTCAAAAGGCATTTGGAAAGGCAAAACCGGCAGTGGCTGCAGTGTTTATCAAATTGATTGGGTTCTGTGCTTTGTTTTTGCCGGCAGCCGTTGCACTGGGATTTCGGGAATCGGAACTGGTTGCGATTCTTGTGATGCTTGGTTCTGCAACAACGGTAAGTTGTTTTGTGATGGCAAAAAATATGGGGCATGAAGGAGTGCTGACATCTAGTGTTGTAATGTTGACAACATTGTTCAGTGGATTTACACTGACAGGGTGGATTTATTTATTGCGAAGTTTTGCGCTGATTTAAATGAAGAGCAAAATAGTGAAGGTTCATGATGATCATGATTAATGAAGATTTACAAAAATGAAATCATGCAAAGACCGGAGATGAAATGAGGAATGGAACTATGATCAAAGTAATAGCGAGTGATATGGATGGTACTTTATTGGGAGACAGCCATCGTTTGGACGAGGAAACATTTGAGGTGATTGAGCAGGCACAAAAACGAGGGATTCGGTTTATGCTGGCAACGGGGCGTAATTATGAAGGTGCAATGCATGCGATGGGGGAACTGGGACAGCGGCTTACTTGTGATTACCTGGTTGGAAGTGGCGCCGAAGTGCGGAATCCGAAAAGAGAGGTTGTAAGTCGCAAAGAAATGGATAAGACTCTTTGCAAAGACGTTTATGAAATTCTTCAGCGGTATCCGGTTTCTGTTATTTTTTGTACGGACAGCAAAGATTACCAGGTAGGAACTCCGGAGGAGGTGGAAGAAGGAATGCTGGTGCATCTGGAACTGTTTTATGAAAACATGACCAGAGAAGAGATCTTAAAAAGCGACAGTTATCAGACGTTAAAGGAGAAAACCTGTGTATTGAGAACGTTTGAAGAACTGCAGCGGCTGGATGTTCCGATTTTTAAACTTTTTATTTTCTCGAAGGATGTGAAAATGCTGGGAGAACTTCAGAAGGAGTTAGAGACAGATGACAGGATTGCGGTGGCATCTTCTTTTTCGACAAATTTGGAGATTACAGATGTGCGGGCGCAGAAAGGTCCGGTTCTGAAGGAATATATTGAGTCGCTGGGGTATACAATGGAAGAAGTGATGGTGTTTGGGGATAGTCTGAATGATTTTTCGATGCTGGAGATGGATTTTGGAGCAACTGTGGCGATGGAAAATGCCGATCCGGAAGTAAAGGCAGTGGCGAAATATGTAACGAAGTCAAATACGGAACATGGAGTTGCGTATGCAATTGAAAAGTTACTGGAATCTTTGGCGGAATAAATGTATAATAAAACAATAGTGGATTTAAAAAGCGGATGCTATAAAAAGCGGATGTTATTAGTTAAAGAAAGGGGAATTGTCATGAATGTAAGAGAAAAGAGAAATGCAGTACTCGGTGCAAGAGTTGTAAAGGCATTGGAATCAAGAAATATGGAAGCATATTATGTGAAAACAAAAGAAGAAGCTCTTGAAAAGGCACTGGAACTTATACCGGAAGGCAGTTCCGTTAGCTGGGGCGGAACAATGTCTGCTCAGGAAATCGGATTGACGCAGGCGCTCAAGGCTGGCGAATATGTCGTGTATGACAGAGAAACAGTGGAAACGCGGGAAGAAAAGGAAGAAATTGCGCATAAGGCTTTGAATTGTGATTTCTTTTTGGGAAGCACGAATGCGATATCTGAAGATGGAGTGATGGTCAATATTGATGGTAATTCCAACCGGGTTGCCGCTTATGCGTATGGACCGAAAAATGTACTTTTGATTGTGGGGATGAATAAGGTTGTGAAGACTGAGGCGGATGCTATGAGCCGCGCAAAGAATGAAGCTGCTCCGATCAACGCACAGCGGTTTGGTATTGATACTCCATGTGCGAAAAACGGAAGTTGTTTTGACTGTAAAAAACCAGAGTGTATTTGCTGTCAGATTTTGATTACTCGATATTCCAGAGTGGCAAAACGGACAAAGGTTATTTTGGTGGATGAAAATCTGGGCTTTTAAAATAGCAAAAGAAGAAAAAGAGGACGAAAAATATGGGTTTGGATTATAACGACAGTAAGGTAAAGAAGAATAAACATCGAAGAGGACCGCGGAAAAAGGTGCAGGACGGAAAGCATACACAACAGAGACCAAATGCACAGAGAGAAAGTGTACAGAAATCAAATGTGCAGAGAGAAAATGCACAGAGACCAAATGGGCAGAAATCAAATGCGCAGAGACCGGACACACGCGGAGCGGCGCATTCGGGGAAAAAGAGAAGACGTAAAAATAAAAAGGTGGATGTTGTTTCAACTACGATTTTAATTGTGGCAGTGTGCGTGTTTGTTTTTTCGCTTTATCAGCTTGTGATGATGATGATTCCGTATTACTCCGGCGGAAAAGAATATGATAAAGTAAAAGATCTGGCAATTACTATGGATAAAGACAGCGGAAAGGGCGATGGCTTTCAGGTAGATTTTGATGTGCTGAAGGAGCAGAATCCGGATACGATTGCCTGGATTCGGTTTGAAGAACCTTCTGTTATCAGTTATCCGGTTGTGAAAAGTGCGGATAATAATGAGTATCTGACAAAAACATTTACTGCAAATGACAATAAGCTGGGCGCAATCTTTATGGATATGCGGAATAATTCTGATTTTACAGACAGAAATACATTTATCTACGGACATAACCTGAAAGTGGGTGGAGAAATGTTTTCACAGTTGTCCGAGTATTCGTCAGAAGAGTTCTGTAAAGAGTATCCGAATTTCTTTATTTATACTCCGGATGGGAAAATTCGTACATACAAAGTATTCTCAGCGGCTGTCGTAAAAGATACTGCAGATAATTATAATATGACCTTTGCTACGGAAGAAGAGTATACGAAGTATTTGCAGATGTGCCAGGAAACTTCTAATTATTCAGTGGATGTAACGCTGGATGTATCTTCTAAAATCGTAAGTTTATCTACGTGTACGAATGTGAATGATGATGAAAGATTTTTGGTACAGGGCGTATTGGTAAAAGAACAGTAATGATATAAAGATTTACAGATATAAAGATTGATAGATATACAGGAGGTGTGTGATGGCAGATCGTTTTGCAGTAGGTGATGTGATCCGAATGAAAAAACCACATCCCTGCGGTAGTCATGAGTGGGAAGTACTGCGGACAGGTGCAGATTTTCGCTTGAAATGTATTGGCTGCGGACATCAGATCATGGTTCCTAGGAAACTGGTGGAAAAAAATACAAAAGAAATTAAGAAAAAACTTGAAACGGATTAAAACTTGTGTTATCATAAATACTCGTGACATACTGTTGAATATAGTATTTGACAGAGGTTTACATTCCTTGTTCCCGGACAAGGCCGGGAGCCAGAGACCAAAAGGAGGTGCGAGACATGAACAAGTATGAGTTAGCTGTTGTTGTCAGCGCAAAAATCGAAGACGACGCAAGAGCAGAAGTGATCGAAAAAGTGAAAGCATTAGTAACACGTTTCGGTGGCAATGTAACTGACGTCGATGAATGGGGCAAGAAGAGACTTGCTTACGAAATTCAGAAGATGAACGAAGGATATTACTACTTCATCCACTTCGATGCTGAGGCTACTGTTCCTGGTGAAGTGGAACAGCGTATCCGTATCATGGATAACGTTCTCAGATATTTATGCGTGAAACAGGAAGCATAAAAGAAAGAGGTATATATGAATAAAGTAGTTTTGGTAGGTCGATTAACAAGAGACCCGGAAGTTAGATATTCTCAAGGTGACAGTTCTACAGCAGTCGCAAGATATACGGTAGCAGTAGACCGCAGATTCAAGAGAGACAATGAACCAACTGCGGATTTTATTCCATGCGTTGTGTTCGGACGTTCTGCTGAGTTTGCAGAAAAGTATTTCCGTCAGGGAATGCGTGTTTCTGTTTCCGGTCGTATTCAGACAGGAAGCTATACCAACAAGGATGGCGTTCGTGTGTATACGACAGATATTGTTGTAGAAGAACAGGAATTTGCTGAGAGCAGAGCAGAGAGTGAAGCGAACAGAGGTGCGTTCCAGTATTCTGCACCGAGCCAGTCAGCAGCTCCGGCGCCAAGTGTGGATGCAGGAGATGGCTTTATGAATATTCCTGATGGAATTGATGAAGAATTACCGTTTAACTAACTTCCAGATGCATTGATGAAAGATGGAGGAAGATAAAAATGGCTTTTGAAAAGGGAAGCAGACCAGAGGGCGGCTTCAAAAGAAGAGGTCCGGCACGCAGAAGAAAAAAAGTTTGTGTATTCTGTGGTAAAGAAAATAACGAAATCGATTACAAAGATGTTGCAAAGTTGAAAAAGTATGTTTCTGAGAGAGGAAAAATCCTTCCAAGAAGAATTACAGGAAACTGTGCAAAACATCAGAGAGCTTTGACTGTAGCAATCAAGAGAGCAAGACACATCGCTCTTATGCCATACGTTCAGGACTAAGTTCCGGAGTAGGCGTTTAGCTATAGGATCTTTCAACGATTTAGAACCGTCATTACATATGTAATGGCGGTTTTTTGCATACAATAAAGGGGACGAGAAACAGTTTGAGGAATTTGAAAAAGGAAAATTCAGAAAAAGACTAAAAAAATTACGTGAAATACAAAAAATAATTCTAAGGGTTTGGATGGTGTTTTCGTCATAATAGAAGATGTGAAAAGATAACAGAAATGATTTAAGGAGGATATATTGTGGCAGTGAAAGCATCTGATCGAGTAAAATATTATGAGAATCCGAACGAACCTGTGATTGGTACGGTTAATCGAAACGTGATTGAAAAAGATGGTCTGTATTTTAAGGATCTGGATGGCAGCGGAGAGTGGAAAATCTATGATGACTGGAGAATTCCGGCAAAGGAGCGTGCTGAAGCGTATGTAAAAGAGCTGACGCTGGAAGAAAAAATCGCACAGCTATTTATTTCTGACTGGAGAATGGGAAAATATCCGGCAGGCGGGCCGGTGGAAACGATTTCGGAAGAAAAAGTTCTGGATGAAAGTGGTCTGTTGGACGATGGGGAGTTCCGGGGAAAAACAATTTTTGGGGAGCAGCATCTTCCGGGAACGACGACGTTGTTAAAGGAATGGTTTTCACGTCATATGATTTTGCGTGCAAATCCGACTCCTGAAGATATGGCAGACTGGATGAATCAGCTGCATGCAGTCGCAGAGGAATGTGAACATTTGATTCCTGTCAGCGTTGCATCTAATTCCAGAAATGAAAATGGTGAAATGGTATTTGGAATGAATGATGCAGTGGGAACATTTGCAACATGGCCGGGGACAATGGGAATTGCAGCTGCGGTCAAAGGAGCAGGCATTGAAGTTGTGGATGCATTTGCAGATTGTATACGCAGGGAGTGGAATGCCTGTGGTTTGCGAAAAGGCTATATGTATATGGCAGATGTGATGACTGATCCGAGATGGCAGAGAAGTTATGGAACATTTGGAGAAGATCCGGAGTTGATTTGTGAGATTATGGATCATTTGATTCCAAGGATCCAAGGGAGTACTGAGGGAGTGACAGAAGACGGAGTTGCTGTGACGACCAAGCATTTTCCGGGAGGCGGAGCAAGGGAGAATGGATTTGATCCTCACTATGCAGCTGGACAGTGGAATGTTTATGGAACAGAAGATTCTCTGCAGAAATATCATATTCCTGCATTTCGGATTGCAGTAAAGAATCATACGTCTTCGATCATGCCATATTATTCCAAACCGGCAGCCGATAAAAGTGCAGTTCAGAAAGATTGTAATGGGAAAGAACTGGAGTTTCAGCCGTTTGGATTTGCATATAACCGGCCGTTTCTTCAGGAAATGCTGCGGGAGCAAATGGGATTTGACGGATATATCAATTCCGATACCGGAATCGTGCATAATATGAGCTGGGGTGTGGAAATGTTGGACATTCCGGAGCGAATTGGTTTTGCAGTAAATCATGCAGGTGTTGATCTGATCAGCGGATTGTTTGATAATGAGGCCGGGTTAGAGGCTTATATGCGTGGAAAAAATGGATATTATGAAGAACATCCGGTTCCGGAAGGATTTACAAAAGAGCAGCTGATTTTGACAGATGAGGCGTTGGACCGGGCAGTTGCACGTACGCTGGAGGAAATGTTTGCGCTGGGATTGTTTGAGAATCCATATCGGGATCCGCAAAAAGCTGTGGAGGCAGTTGCGGAGAAGGAAGACTGGGAGGCTGCTGCAAAGGCGCATCGACAGAGTGTTGTGCTTTTGAAAAATGACGGAGTTCTGCCTTTGACAGAAGAAAAACTGAACGGCAAAAAAGTATATGTGGAGGCATTTCATAAAGACGCTGAGCAGTCAAAGAAATCGACAGCGGCGTTAAAGGAAATGTTTTCAGGAGTGACGTTGACAGAAAAGGAAGAGGACGCAGACTATGCGATTTTGATGATTTCTCCGTCCAGTGGAGAATACTTTAGTGCAACGAAAGGGTATTTGGAGCTGGATATCTGTGACGGAAAAGAAGTGTGTGATGTGAGTGAGGATGGCAAACCGTTGTCGAGAACACATAAGGAAACAACATTGGCAGGGGCAGAAAGAATTCAGAAGATTGCAGAAACTGTTCATGCAAACGGCGGAAAAATTATTTCCAATATCAATGTTACGCTGGCGTGGCTGGTGGGAAATGTGGAGGTTCATTCGGATGCGCTGCTGGCAGGATTTGATACGTATCCGAGTGCGATTCTGGATGTGATTTTCGGAAGATTTGCTCCGGTAGGCAAGCTGCCGATCACATTGCCGAGAGGGGAAACGGTTCTGGCGGTTAATGCAGAGGGAATCTGTACGAGCCCAAATGATGTGCCGGGATATGATAAGGATCTGTATATGCCGGAAAGTATGAAAGATGAGAATGGAAAAGCCTATGCTTACAGAGATTGTGCCGGAAATTATTATGAGTTGAACTTTGGGCTGAGTTATTAGTTTTTCATTCAAGGTATAAAAAATCAATAAAAGGGAATACTTGAAAATGCCAAAGGCATAAGTTATAATGGCGACAGCTGAGAAAGAGATTGTATCCAAGTGGTACACAAAGCGAAAGCCCCGGAGTTGCAGCTCCGGGGCTTTCTTCGCGCTTTAAGGTTGAGTATCCGTTAGGTTAGTTGTCACTGTCGCTGCCGTCTGACATAGTATAACGATCTGCTTTTCGTCTATGTACGGTCTGTGGAATTCTTCCAAAAAAATCTCAGTAGATTATATGCGGAAAAAGTGGTATACTGTATCTATTAATGAGTAAAGTAGCAAAATAAGGATACAACAGAAAGCGCAGCAAAGGGGATTGACATCCGGATGTGCGCTTGGAGGGAAAGTAAATGAAAGAGAGAGATGTGCGTTTGAAGGGCCAGCTCAAGGTATATATGTATTGGCCGGTTATCATGACAGTGTTATTGATTGCCATGAATCTTTGGATGTATAAAGTGGACCGTAAAGCGGGTGTGGTAATGTCAGTTTTCGTCATTATCTATGCGGTGATGGTCGGAGGACTGTATTTTTATAAACGATCTTTGATCCTTGCGGATATGATCCAGTTTTCTACGCAGTATCGTGGGATTCAGAACACGTTGCTGCAGGAATTGACAGTACCTTATGCGATTTTGCTGGAGGATGGGAAGATTCTCTGGAGAAATAAGCTGTTTGCGGAAATTTTTGCAGATCAGAAACGTGAAAAATATATGTATAAGCTGATCCCTGAATTGGGACAGCGGGTGATTCCGCATGGGGATGTGGATCATGTAGAACTGGAAGTGCATTATCAGGACCGGGATTATCAGGCAGTGCTGCGTAAAGTATCGGTGGAAGGGTTCAGTGATACGGAAGAAGTTGTGCAGATGCCGGAAGGCAGGGAGTATTTTATTACGCTGTGTCTCAATGATGTAACAGAACTGAATTCTTATATTCGGGAAAACGAAGACCAGAGGATGATTGCAGGTCTGATCTACATTGATAATTATGATGAAGTAATGGAAAGTGTAGAAGAAGTCAGACAGTCCCTTCTGGTTGCTCTCATTGATCGGAAGATCAATAAATATATCGGCGATGAGGACGGAATCGTCAAGAAACTGGAAAAGGATAAGTATTTTATCGTGATTCGAAAGGAAAGCTACCGCAAGTTCGAGGCGGATAAGTTTTCGCTTTTGGAAGAGGTCAAGCAGGTCAATATCGGTAATGCACGTTCGGCGTCTTTGAGTATCGGTCTGGGTCTGAATACGACTACTTATGCACAGAGTTATAACTATGCCCGTATGGCAATTGATCTGGCTCTGGCAAGAGGCGGCGATCAGGCCGTAGCAAAGGACAGTCAGAGTATTACATATTTTGGCGGAAAAAAGGAACAGACTTCCAAGAATACCCGTGTGAAAGCAAGGGTAAAAGCAGAGGCGCTGCGTGAATTTATTACCGGAAAAGATCAGGTGATCGTTATGGGTCATAAGATTGCAGATGCAGACAGTCTGGGAGCCTGTATGGGTATTTACCGGGCGGCAAAGGCACTGGGAAAACGGGCGCATATTGTAATGAATGAAAATACAAGTTCGATCAGACCGTTGTATGATGAGATTTTGGAAAGCTCTTCTTATGAGAAGGATATTTTCCTGACATCTGAACAGGCTTTGGATCAGTTTAATGAAAATACGATGGTCGTTGTTGTAGATACGAACAAACCGCAGATGACAGAATGTCCGGAACTTTTGAGACGTTCGAAATTGATCGCGGTATTGGATCATCACAGACAGAGCAGTTCCGGAATTGAGAATGCGGTGTTGTCCTATATCGAGCCGTATTCTTCTTCTACCTGCGAAATGGTTGCCGAAGTGCTGCAGTATATTGTAGAAGATATTCGTGTACCGAGTGTGGAGGCGGATTGTCTGTATGCAGGTATTATGATCGATACTAGAAATTTCATGAATCGTACAGGAGTGCGTACCTTTGAGGCGGCAGCATTTTTGCGAAGATGCGGTGCGGATATTACAAGAGTGCGCAAAATGTTCCGAGATGATATTGAGTCTTATCGTGCGAAGGCAGAGGCGGTCAGACTGGCGGAAGTATATCGCAGTGAGTATGCGATTGCAGAGTGTCCGAGCGATATTGACAGCCCGACTGTTCTGGGGGCACAGACGGCCAATGAATTACTGGATATCAATGGGATTAAAGCATCGTTTGTGCTGACAGTTTATAATGGAAGAATCTATATGAGTGCCCGTTCCATTGATGAGGTTAATGTGCAGATTATCGCAGAGAAACTGGGTGGCGGCGGTCATATCAATGCAGCCGGTGCACAGTTTGACCATACAGATATAGAAGAGGCAATCAATACGCTGAAGGATACCATTGATCAGATGATCGAAGAAGGAGATATTTAAAAGCGTTAAGTTAATTTGAAAAAGGAGTGTATAGAAATGAAAGTTATTTTATTACAGGATGTAAAGTCACTTGGAAAAAAGGGTGAAATTGTAAATGTCAATGACGGATATGCGAGAAATTTTATTTTGCCGAAAAAGTTAGGTGTTGAGGCAAATAATAAAAATCTAAATGATTTGAAACTGCAGAAGGATAATGAGGCAAAGATTGCAAAGGAAAATCTGGATGCTGCAAAAGCACTTGCAGAAGAATTGAAAGCCGGACAGATTGAAGTTTCTATTAAAGTCGGAGAAGGCGGTAAAACATTTGGATCTGTATCCAGCAAGGAAATTGCACTGGCAGTAAAGGAGCAGATGAATCTGGAGATTGATAAGAAAAAGATCCAATTGAAGGATGCTATTAAAACACTAGGAACACATCCGGTTCCGGTGAAACTCCACCCGAAGGTTACGGCAGAACTGAAGGTTGTTGTGACAGAAGAAAAATAAGTAAGGGGAATGCTTGATGGATGAAGCAGTAATTAAACGAATCATGCCGCATAGTACAGAAGCGGAGCGGGCGGTCATCGGTGCGATCCTGATGAATAAAGAAGCGGCTATGGCGGCTTCGGAACTGATTACCGGTCAGGATTTTTATCAGACTGCATATGGAATTGTTTATGATGCGATGCTTGAATTGTTTCACAAGGGGCAGCCGATCGATCTGATTACACTTCAGGAGCATTTGAAGGAAAAAAATGTTCCGCCGGAAGTCAGTGGTCTGGAGTTTGTAAAAGATTTGATCGCTGAGATGGGCGTGGAAACTTCGGCAAATGTGAAGTACTATGCAAAGATTGTACAGGAAAAGGCAATCCTTCGGAAATTGATCAAGATTAATGAAGAGATTGCGAATACATGTTATCAGGAAAATCAGCCGTTGAGCGAGATTCTGGAAAAGACAGAAAAACAGGTGTTTGAACTGGTAGAGCATGGAAATTCTCAGGAATATACACCGATTAAACAAGTCGTGCTCAATGCGCTGGATGTGATTGAAAAGGCATCTAAAACGAAGGGAACGGTAACGGGAATACCGACCGGGTTTATTGATCTGGATTATAAGCTGTCCGGATTGCAGCGCTCGGATCTGATCCTGGTAGCGGCGCGTCCTTCTATGGGAAAGACGGCGTTTGTACTTAATATCGCACAGCACGTAGCGTTTCGCCAAAATCTGGCGGTTGCGATTTTTAGTTTGGAGATGTCAAAAGAGCAGTTGGTAAACCGTTTGTTTTCTTTGGAGTCTCATGTCGATGCGCAGGTGCTGCGTACAGGTAATCTGAAAGATACGGATTGGGAAAAACTGATCGAGGGTGCCGGACGAATTGGAAAATCCAGAATGATTATCGATGATACGTCCGGAATTTCTATTGCAGAGATGCGTTCAAAGTGCCGCAAGTATAAGTTGGAACTGGGATTGGATTTGATTATCATTGACTATTTGCAGTTGATGAGCGGAAGCGGCGGCCGCAGCAATGAAAGCCGTCAGCAGGAGATTTCGGAAATTTCCCGATCTTTGAAAGGGCTTGCCAGAGAGCTGAATGTGCCGGTTATCGCGCTTTCGCAGCTTAGTCGTGCGGTTGAATCGAGAACGGATAAACGTCCGATGCTGTCTGACTTGCGTGAGTCTGGAGCAATCGAGCAGGATGCCGATGTCTGTATGTTTATTTATCGAGAGGATTATTATATTCCGGATACGGAAGATAAAGGAATCGCAGAGATTATTATAGCAAAACAGAGAAACGGCCCGATTGGAACCGTTCGATTGGCATGGATGCCTCAGTATACACGATTTGGAAATGAGTTAAGAGAACAGAAACAGGAATAAAAAAGGGCGCTTCTGAAGTTTCAGGAGCGCCTTTGCTATCTCGATTGCCGTGCATGAGAGAAAAAGTTTCCTTATTCAGCTCGGGTAAGTGAAAAGATAAATTCTGTTCCGACGCCCTCTGTGCTAATGACATTGATATGTTCGTCGTGGGCCTGAATTGCCTCTTTGACAATTGCAAGACCGAGTCCGGTCCCTTTTTTGTCTTTTCCGCGGGAGAGATCTGATTTATAAAACCGTTCCCAGATTTTATTGAGATCTTTTTTGGGGATTCCCATACCGCTGTCTTTTACGGAGATAAAGAATTTTTCATTTTTGCGAATGACTTCCACTGTGACAGAGGAATCGTGATCGCTGAATTTGATCGCATTGTCCAGAAGATTGTAGAGAACCTGCTGTATCTTGCGTTGGTCTGCATAAACAAGTGTTGGTCCGGAAAGTAATAAGAGTTCAATGGAAACACGTTTGTTTGTACAAATTACTTCAAAAGAAGCGGCTGTATTTTTGATGGTTTCCTGAATATCGAACTTACTCTTGTTCAGTAATAATTCTTTGGTGTCAAATGCGTTGAGTGTCAGCAGATCCTGTGTCAGATCTGTCAGCCTTTCTGTTTCAAATAAGATAATCTTTAAATATTTTTCGTGCAGCTCCGGCGGAATTGTTCCGTCTGCAATGGCTCCTACATAGCCCTTTATGGAGGTCAATGGAGACCGGAAATCATGAGAGACATTGGCTACGATTTTTTTCTGGTAATCTTCCATATCTTTGAGCTGGGAAGACATATAATTTAAAGAAGCGGACAAATATCCAATCTCATCATGTGTGTAAACCGGAATCTCATAGTCCAGATTGCCGGACGCATATTGCGTGGCTGCTCCAATGATTTTTCGTAGTGGCCGATAGATAAAAAAATGAAAGCCAAATAATATCAGGAAGGATAGGAGATACACAACTCCCAGCGTGACATAAAGCGGCAGCATCAATTTCGATACCTCTTTGTCAAGGATAGCGACCGGCTGGTGGATCAAAAGATATCCTTTGGTGTGGAATCCTTGAATGACAGGAGCCATGGTTGTGATTACATTTTCCTGAAAATAGTCATGGTATGTTCCGGTAATATATTGGCTGCTGACAACCTCTGCTGGGTCAAAATCAGGAATGTTGGCCGGAGCGGTTGTGTTTTCTATGTTGGAGGACGTGATCAGTGTTCCATCTTCGTCGACAAACCAAAGGGAAGAGTCCAGATAAATCTGCATGGCGTTTAGTTGGGAATGAACCGCCTGAACCGTAGTCTCCCCCACAAAATAGGAAGGAAGATAGTTGGTTGAGATCAGGTTGGCCTCCCGGTATAGACGCTGCGAGAAGTTATCCTTGAGTTGATTAAAAATCAGCTGCCTGCCCAGGGTTGCGGCTGTAAACAAACTTAAAAAAGCAAATACGATATACAGCCAGATAAATTTTAAATAGAGTGTATGTTTCATAGGAAAATCCTTTGCAGTATGTGTATCTGATTCATAATGAAATGAATGGTGTGTCTAGTGTGTTTCAAACTTGTATCCGATTCCCCAGACAGTGCTTAGGCTCCATGATGGGTGATCTTTGATTTTTTCACGCAAACGTTTTATGTGTACGTCGACAGTACGTGTATCACCGATATATTCATAGCCCCAAATCTGATCTAATAGCTGTTCCCGGGTAAAAACCTGATTTGGTGATGACGCCAGAAAATATAATAATTCTAATTCTTTTGGCGGCATATCGACAGAATGTCCATCGCAGGTTACGGAATAGTTGGTAAGGTTGATCTCCAGGTTGTCATAGGTGACACATTTGATATTATCCGCAGGGGCCGCGCTTGGTTTTGCAGCCTGATAGCGACGTAAAACAGCACGAATACGCGCAACCATTTCTTTGGAGTCAAAGGGTTTCATAATATAATCATCGGCGCCCAGTTCCAGTCCCAATACTTTGTCAAATACTTCGCCTTTTGCGGAAAGCATAATGATCGGAGTGGCTGATTTGGTGCGGATTTCCCGGCAGACCTGATAACCGTCGATTCCCGGCAGCATCAGGTCCAGAAGAACGAGATTGGGCTGATAGGAATCGAAGGCGCTCAGAGCATTTTCTCCGTTATATACCATTTTTGTGTCAAAACATTCTTTATTTAAATAGAGCGAAATTAACTCTGCAATATTTTCATCATCATCTACGATTAAGATTTTTTGTTTATTCATGAAGTCTCCTTTCTGTATTTGTTCGAGTAAATATTTACACAAGATTTACAATTGTTACTCCGGCATCTCCTTCACCGAATTCGGCAAGGTGATAAGATTTTACATGTTTCTGGCGCCGCAGGTATTCGTGGATACCTTTGCGTAAAGCGCCGGTTCCTTTTCCATGTACAATGCGTACGCTGTTTAAATGAGAAAGTAAAGCATCATCTAAATATTTATCAAGTTCAGCGACTGCCTCATCCACAGTTCTTCCGAGTAAGTTAATCTCCGGGCTGACGGACAAGGATTTACTCATTTTAATCTTACCGCCTCCGGTGCGCCGCATATTTTTTGGAGCATAAGGATTCTGTTCTTCTATAATTTCCAAATCTGAAATATTGATCTGAGAACGCAAAATTCCCATCTGGACGGTCACATTTCCACGAGAATCCGGAAGAGAACTGATGGTTCCGGTAAGATTCATACTCAGAACTTTTACAGATTCTCCCAGTTTGAAATCCGAAGGTTTGTAAGTTTTTTTGGGTTTCTGCGGTGTAAGTGTGGATTTTGCGGAAGTTTCTTTGATCTTTTGACGCAGACGCTCCCGCTCTTTTTCCATTTCTGCCGCAGAGATTCCTTCTTTGCCGAATTTTCGGAAGTTCTTCATGGTTTCATCTGCCATTTCCTTGGCATCTCGAAGGATGGCATTGGCTTTTTCATTTGCCTCTCGTAAAATCCGCTCGCGTTGTTCCTCTAACTTTTCCTGCTTTTGCCGGGTCTGTGTTTTCAGACGTTCCACTTCGCGTTTGTAGTTTTGGATTTCATCACGTTCCTTTTCAATGGTTCGGCGGCTGTTTTCCAAATCTCCGAGCAGGTCTTCAAAAGAAACATCGTGCTCTGTTAATCTGGTTTTTGCGTCTTCGATGATATAATCCGGAAGTCCCAGTTTGCTCGAAATTGCAAATGCATTACTTTTGCCCGGGATTCCGATGAGCAGCCGATACGTTGGTTTCAGGCTTTCCACATCAAATTCGCAGCAGGCATTCTCTACGCCTTCCGTAGTCAGGGCATAGACTTTTAATTCGCTGTAGTGGGTTGTAGCCATCGTTCGAATTCCCTTCGTGTGCAAATGAGAGAGAATTGCAATGGCAAGCGCAGCTCCTTCGGTTGGATCGGTTCCGGCGCCAAGTTCATCGAAAAGAACAAGAGAGTTCTGATCCACGTCCTTTAAAAAGGAAACGATATTGGTCATGTGCGAGGAAAACGTACTCAGACTTTGCTCGATGCTTTGTTCGTCTCCGATATCAGCGTAAATCTGTCGAAATATTGCGATTTCCGAACGGTCTGCTGCAGGAATATGAAGTCCGGCCTGCCCCATAAGTGTGAGCAGTCCTACTGTTTTCAAGGATACTGTTTTTCCACCGGTATTTGGTCCGGTGACAATCAGGAGAGAAAAATCCTCTCCGAGAGTCACTGTAATTGGAACTACTTTTCGCGGGTCCAGAAGAGGGTGTCTTCCGGAGCGTATGCGTATGCGGCCTTCTGTGTTTAGTATCGGACGGCTGCCGTTCATGGAGTAGGCAAGCTGTCCGCGTGCAAAAATAAAATCCAAATCAGTCAGAGAACGATAGTTGGCGCGGATTTCTTCAATATATGCAGCGGTGTCTTCGCTGAGCCGGGCAAGAATTACCTGGATCTCTTCCTGCTCTTTGGCATAGAGTTCTTTTAAATCATTGTTCAGCTTTACGATCGCCATAGGTTCTATAAATAAAGTAGAACCGGTGGAAGACTGGTCATGGATGAGCCCCTGAACCTGTCCGCGATATTCTGCTTTTACCGGAATGCAGTAGCGGTCTCCACGCATGGTAATGATGGGATCCTGCAGATATGTCCGCAGAGAACCGTTGACAAGCGTGTTCAATGTTGCGTGTACTTTATCATTGATGCTGTGGATGCTGCGTCGGATGTGTTTCAGCGTGGCGCTGGCATCGTCACTGATTTCCTCTTCGCTAATGATGCAGCGCTCGATTTCATTGCTCAAAAGAGTCAATGGCTCCAGCTGCTCAAAATAAGCATCCAGACAGTCGGCGGTATCGTCCTGTGTGTCATGCCGTCCGTATGCCTTGGCGCGGGCGGTAGTTTTCAATACCTTGCAAATGCGGAGCAGTTCGCCGCTGCCGAGGGCGGCGCCGATCTCCAGTCGTTTCATAGATTCTTCTACAGGAAATGCATCGCTAAATGAAATCCGGCCCTTTTTCACGATTCTTGTGAAGGCGGCAGCAGTCTGTTCCTGGGCTGTATCAATCCGTTCCAGATCCGTCATCGGTTTTAGACGACGACAGAGCTGTTTTCCGCGAAAGGAAGAGGCTTGTTCTTCTAACATCGCAATAATCTTATGATATTCCAATTTGGTTAATGTTTTTTGATTCATAAATAGTATAACAATCCTTTATTTGTACTTTATTTTTTATAAATGTTCACTCTTCATTTTACTCTATTTGCATCATAATGAAAAGGATAATTATTGAAGAATTGTCAGGAATCGGTTATACTAAAATCTGAAGGAGAAAATGCCTATGCAAAGTGAACCGAATGAAAAGGCACAGGATACAGAAGAGACCTTTTCTTTTTTAACAGAAACAATTAAACCAAAAACAAAAAGCAGGAAAAAGTTGTTACCACAGGCTGTTAGAATGGCTGTTTACGGGCTGGTGATCGGAGTGTTTGCCTGCTGTAGTTTTTTTGCGCTAAAACCATGGGCGGAACGTACTTTTGGCGGAGGATCTGATAAGGTTACGATTCCGGAAGACGAGATGTTTTTGGGAGAAAAAGGAATGGAAGATACAAAGCCTCAGGGACAGCAGCTCACTGAGGAGAGCTATCAGCAGATGATGAATACTCTTTATCTGACTGCACAGGAAGCGAAAAAGTGCATTGTTTCAGTGCGGATAAAAAAAGATGCGGACTGGACGGAGGAGCAGAAACAAAAGGAGTCCGGTGCCTGCACTGCGGGTGTCATTGCTGCGGATAACGGCCAGGAGTTATTGATTCTGACGGATCAAAGTGTGTGTCACAGCGGAACAGAATGGGAAATATTATTTTCGGATGGGAGCAGTGCGCCTGCAGCTTTGAAGGTACAGGATAAGAATCGAGGGCTTGCTGTGTTTCGTGTATTGTATGGTGATGTTTCAGAGAATACAAGGAGCCGGATAAAGACTGCAGAATTTGGAAATTCCAATCTGGTTGTACAGGGGGATATTGTGATCGGGATCGGCAATTTATTCGGCTATGAAGAAGGATTGGGATATGGCATAGCCAGTTCAGTAGAGTATCATGAAATCTTTGCAGACGGGCAATGCGGCGTGATTGCAACTGATATTGCGGTGGTTCAATCCGGAACCGGTGTTTTGATTGATCAGTCAGGTAAAGTGATTGGATTGATCCGGCAGGGATTATTAGGTGAAAGCAGTCCGGAACATCCAGAGGTAACAGCGAATGCACTGAGCATTTCTGACCTGAAATCAGAAATGGAACTGATGCTGAACGGAGAAAATGTGCCTTATGCGGGAGTGCGCGGCGTGACAGTTACAAAAGATGTGGCACAAGAACAGGCAATTCCGGAAGGACTGTATGTGACAGAGGTAGAGAGTGATTCGCCGGCTATGGCATCCGGGATTCAGAATGGAGATGTAATACAGGCAATCAATGGAGAGCCGGTGACAGGAATCGGTTCCTTTGAAAATGTAATGTTGGATTGTGCGGTTGGAGATCTTGTGAAAGTGCAAGGGAAGAGAAGAGGCTCCAACGGTTATGTGGATGCAGAATTCACATTAAGCATTGGGATTAAGAAATAGCCTGCAAATAAAAAGTCAAGGCTAAATTAAAAGAACATTGAAAAATTTATACAGGTTGA